>VYLA01000003.1_pt1 | contig 381235 bp, 395 predicted proteins | sample 5114381 | NCBI WGS metagenome assembly VYLA01 (sample SAMN12291789, study PRJNA351875) | freshwater metagenome | isolation source: freshwater lake | place: USA: Michigan, Gull Lake | collected 2011-08-08 | reverse complement strand
TACATATTTTGTGTTTAGAAAATTGATGCTCTCGCTTACGGTTATTTTGCAAGGTTCCATTTCTAGTAAGTGATACCATTTGTAGCACGCGGTGGTAATGAAGAAACATTCTTCGTCTAAAAATGAGTTTCTGCCACGAAGTGCCATGCAGCTAAGATAAAAAATAGATCGTCAGGTCGGAAGACCTGACGACACGAAGAGAGTGACCGCTGCGTCAGGTTGGAAGACCTGACGACACGGAAGCTTACGTTATTCGGGAAGAGCAAAATACTACAATTTCAGTTTAATGGGGTTCTGCCTTGCGTCAAAAACTCTAATGACTTCTACCCTTTCTTCTGTTTCCAAATAAATAATCAAATGATTACCGTATATGAGTTTTTGATAATTTACTTCTGGCCTGCGATTACTAATGTAGCGAGTGCCACTTAGGATTCTATTGGTCAGTATATCCGTTTTAAGCACCAACTTTTCAATCATCTGAAAAGCTTTCTGCTTTCCAATAATAGGACTGTTGAAATCGTAAATCTTTTGAAGGTCGCTTTCCGCCTCACCAGACCAAATTACTTCTCTCTCCAAGTTTTTATTTTCTCTTTTAGGTTTTTCTGGCTTATAAATCGCCCGGCTTTGATATCTTCTTCACCAGCCTCCAGCATTTCATCAAAACCATCTTTACTTAAAGGTCTGCCATCTGTGGTCTGAGCAAAAATACTTACTTGAGAACTTAAGATCGTATGCACTGCCTGTAAAATCCGATTGTCTTGTACTTGATCTATGATCTGATGAAGTTCCATTTGAAGTTCAGATGTATTCATGTTCATTCGTTGTTTAAGTAAAAATAAACATTCTATTTCTCTTTCGCTATTTCACTTGTCATGCAAAAAATCAAATCACCCCCTGCGCCTGCATGGCTTTTGCCACTTTGATAAACCCGGCAATGTTGGCGCCCGCCATGTAGTTGCCGGGTGAGCCGTATTCTTTGGCGGCTGCTAATGACGTGTCGTGTATGTCTTTCATAATACCCACAAGCTTGGCATCCACTTCTTCGCGTGTCCAGTTAGAGCCCATGTAGTTTTGCGTCATCTCCAAACCGGAAGTAGCCACGCCACCTGCATTCGATGCCTTGCCCGGTGCGTACATCACTCCATTGTCTAACACAATGTTGATACCGTCAATCGTTGTGGGCATATTCGCACCCTCTGCTAAAAGTTTAACGCCATTCTTCACCAGGTTGCCTGCGTCTTTGGCGTTGATTTCATTTTGGGTGGCGCATGGGAATGCGCAATCAGCTTTTATATTCCACAACGGATTGTGATCTGCTTTCGGATCTATCGCCAGATACGTGCATTTGTATTTGTCTGCATATTCTTTGATGCGCCCTCTGCGATTGTTTTTCAACTCTTTGAGAAACTCCAATTTCTCCATCGTGATTCCTGCTTCATCAACGACAACTCCATTCGAGTCAGAAGCAGTGATCGCTTTGCCGCCTAATTGAATTATTTTTTCAATGGCATATTGAGAAACATTTCCTGACCCAGACACCAAACATATTTTTCCTTTGATCGAGCTGCCCACATTTTGCAACATGTTTTCTGCAAAATAAATCAAGCCATAGCCGGTTGCTTCTGTTCTAATCAAACTTCCTCCCCAACCAATTCCTTTGCCGGTGAGCACACCCGTAAATTCATTTCTGATTTTTTTATATGCCCCAAACAGAAAACCAATTTCGCGACCGCCCACACCAATATCTCCTGCGGGCACATCCAGTCGATGGCCAATGTGCCTTGCCAACTCGCCCATAAACGCCTGGCAGAATTTCATCACTTCATTATCTGATTTTCCCTTCGGGTCGAAATCACTTCCACCTTTTCCACCGCCCATAGGTATGCCTGTAAGTGCATTTTTAAACACCTGCTCAAACGCCAAAAATTTCAACACACTGGGTGTAACGGTAGGATGAAAACGCAGGCCGCCTTTATAGGGACCGATGGCGCTATTCATCTGCACGCGATAGCCGCGATTTACCTGCACTTCACCCCTATCATCGAGCCACGTCACGCGGAATGAAATCAAACGCTCCGGTTCCAACATGCGTTCCAATAATTTAAGTCGTGCGAACTCCGGATTTTTTTCCAACACCGGAAGCACGGAAGCAATTACTTCTTCGGCAGCTTGCAAGAACTCTGGTTCGTTGGGGTTGCGTTTTTTTACATTGTCGAGGATGGCGCTATGGGTCATATACTTTTGATTTAGGCAGCTAAAAATAGCAAAGAAATTACAATTACAAACGGTTGAAATCAGGTTTCACGCAAAGGCGCAAAACCGCGAAGTCAAAATCAGGGTTACTGTTTTGGGTTCGTTTCGTATTGCGTCTTTGCGTGAAAAAAATGGAGCCAAGGCATGAAGTTTAAATTAGATTCTTTTCCCATTGCGTTCGTTGCGCCTTTGCGTGAAAAATGACTAGCTTCACATAAGCGTAAGAATTATGAAAACCAATTTTGATATCATCGTAATCGGTGTGGGCTCTATGGGCTCATCTACCTGCTATCAATTGGCAAAGCAAGGTTATGAAGTATTAGGGCTCGAACAGTTCGACATTCCGCACGACCAGGGCTCGCATGCCGGGCAAAGCCGCATCATTCGCAAAGCGTATTTCGAGCATCCCGACTATGTGCCGCTGCTGCAACGCGCTTATGAAAATTGGAAACAACTCGAAGCAGCCGCCAACACACAAGTCTATTTTCCAACCGGCTTATTGTATGCGGGTCAGCCAGACGATGTATTGATCAAAGGCGTGCGTGCATCAGCTGCTATCTATCAACTAGATGTGCAATCACTTTCACAAGCAGAAACGAAAAAACGTTTCCCCGCTTTTCAAATTCCCGACTCGTATGAGGTGTTGTTTGAACCCGATGCCGGATTTTTAACGCCCGAGCGTTGCGTTACGGTTTATACCGATCAAGCCATTCGGCTGGGTGCCACCGTGCGCGCCAAAAAAAAAGTGCTCGAATGGAAAAAGGAAGGAGAACGTATTGTAGTGAAGACGAACAAAGGAGTTTATCAATGCCAAAAGTTAGTGATTACTGCGGGGCCGTGGGCAGGGCAACTCATTCCATCGCTGCACGCAAAGCTCACCGTTACGCGGCAGGCCATTGTGTGGGTAAACACCCAACAACCCGCTTCGTATTCGCTGGGAAATTTTCCCTGCTGGCTCATCGATGATCACACACGGCCGGGCATGTACTATGGATTTCCGCAATTGCCCGTGGCGCAATTTGGTGCGCCCATCGGCATGAAGCTCGCCTATCATTTTCCGGGCGATGTCTCACAGCCCGATCAGGTCAACCGCGTTACTTCCGTTAATGATGAAGAACATTTGGTGCAGGCGCTCCATCGCTTTTTGCCGAATGCCTATACGGCTACGCATACCATGAAGACGTGCTTGTACACCAACACACCCGATGAACATTTTGTAATTGATTTCTTGCCGGGCTACGATCATCGCGTGGCCATAGCGGCCGGCTTTAGCGGGCACGGGTTTAAGTTTGTATCAGTAGTAGGCGAGATCATGGCCGACCTTGCCACGAAAGGAAAAACCGATTTGCCTATTGCGTTTTTGGGTGCGCAAAGACTGTGGTGCTAAAGTTTTTGTGCAAAATATCTGGTAAATAAAAAAACGTGCAAAACCACGTTTTTTCATTGACGTGTGTAGACTACATTTTTAATTGTGCCGTCAGGTCCTCCGACCTGACGATCCATAAATTTACTACCTTAACTCAATGGCACTTCGAAGTAGAAAAGTTGGAGAGTTTTATTGGCAAGGCTCTACTCGGAGAGATCGGTCAGGTCGGAAGACCTGATCGCGCATGAAGAGCTAATTGTACCGTCAGGCCTTCCGACCTGACGATCAATAAATTTACTACCTTAGTTCTATGGCACTTCGAAGTAGAAAAGTTGTAGAGTTTTTTTGGCAAGGCTCTACTTTGAGAGATCGGTCAGGTCGGAAGACCTGACCGCAAATGATGAAGATGCGAGTGGAAATTTATGGGGGTCCAAGCGGCACGCTTGAACCTGGTAAGTGTGGGGGCGCTTGCGCCAGAGGGGGTAAATACCGTCTGATCGTTGCAAATTTAAGCTGCGTTTCTTTGTAATTGCGACCATTTTACCTCTTTAATTGCCTTTATGGACTTGAAAGATTTTTTATGGGCATACGTAATCGTAAGGTGGCCTGCCCCCTTTGTTCTCACCCTTCACTATATCCTTCTTGAAATAATCTTCCAACGGCTTACGATAAAACTCAAAATCTATATGAGCCCGCAGTTTTTCAAGCGGATCGTTTTGCTTGCTTATCTTTTCTAACCTAAAATACTCATCAAATAATCCGCGCGTTGTGTGACCCATTTCTTTTTCTTTTTTTCCAAAGATAGAACCGTTAACCGATTGGTGACTTAGCATGGGTTTTTAGAATATATGGTTATTGCCTCGAGAACCAAATGTTCACAGTTACTCCTCTGTTAACAGCGGACTCTAACTTAATCTCTCCCCCAATTGCTTCAACCTGCGTTTTTACAAGAAAAAGTCCGATTCCGTTTCCCGAATGGGTAAGGTTGAATCGCTGAAAAGGTTGGAAAAGCTTCGAAGCCAGCTTTTCCTGATCGAAACCAGGCCCATCGTCACGAATCGTAAGTTTCGTTCTTTCGCGGTCTTGAACGGTATCAATCCAAATCGAAACTGATGTATCTACATTTTTGAATTTTACAGAGTTGCTTATGATGTGAAAGAGAATGCTCTCGAGATAAGAAGGTACTGCATTGACCACAGAAATACCAAGGTTAAGTTTAAGTCCATAGTTGTCGAGGTTTGCTTCCTTCAAGCGTGTGATAACATTTTTTATGATAGGAGCCAATTCCACTTTTTCGAGAGTGACGTTTCTTTTCTGAATATTGACGATATTGCTCATCTCACGGATTATCACGTCAAGATCTTGCGCGGATACGCGGAGTTTGTCGACAATGATTGCGTTATCCGGTGCTGGGAGGTGTGATGAATCAAAAAGATTGGTTAGTCCTAAGATGCGTGCTACAGGCCCTCTAAGATTATGGGCAGTTATGTGACTGAATTGCTCCAGTTGTTGGTTTTGCCTCTCCAGTTCATCTGCCTTTATCATAAGCGCCTGGGTGCGGGCAGCTACCTGTTCCTCAAGTTGCCGGTTATGCTTTGCAATTATTCTGTTTTGATCTTCGAGCAGGTCGCGCTGGGTCGCCAATTCCTCTCCCTGCTGCACCAATTCTTCATTCTGGGCAACGATCTCTTCCTTTTGCTCTTGAATCACTGCCGTGCGCGACTTGACCAATTCTTCCAGGTGCTGGTTCATGTCCGACTGTTGTTCTACAAGCCGCTGTAAAGCACTCTGTTTCTCCTTTTCTAAAAGTTGTTGTTTGTAACCCAAGCCAAGGGCAAAACACAAGAGTTCGCCAGCGATTCCGGCAAAGTAAACTGCGTGAAGAAACTCCACTCTTAACTGCAACTTACTAAGGCTGACTTTTATTATGCCCTGAGTTGCTAAGGTTGATAAAATCAAATAACAGCCAACGGTGCCATACATAATAAAAATTCCTGCTTTGAAGAATGAGAGAACTTGGTCACGGTTTCTGACTTGGCTAAGGGCAAACAAAATCATCATCACAGATATTGCAACACCGATAGCATACGCCATTAGATTTATAGGATCGACATTGCCTGTGATAAACAGAAAACTCGCCCCAACGGCTACTGCCAATGAAATTACGTAAATACTGAGTTTGAAGAGTCGATGCCATCGTGGAAACCGAGACCGCGTTTCAATAAAGTGTATTGTAAAAAGCAAGTGCATTAAAGTCAATAACCCTGCTGAAACGAGATACGCCACAACGGTATATCTCGGAAACCGATTGAAAAACTCAAACCACTGGCTCAGGTAGGTTGCATCAGTTGCGTTTGTTAACACAAAGAGGCATGTGGCCAGCAGATACAGGGAGTAATACAGGTAACTCACTTTTTTGTTCTGTACGAAGAGGGAAAAGTGATAAAGAAACATAGCGAGCAAGGTGGATAACATTGCTATTAGAACTTCAGAGCTAAAACTATCTGAGTCATCTGCGAAAAAGAGAAATAAATTTCCTTTGGTGATTTGCGGATACACTTTTACGAAGATGGTGTCTTGGCGTGTTGCAGCAAGGGTAACCACCGCCTGCGTGTTGAGCGGATGAAATTGTTTAAACTGAATACCTCGTGCCCTCCAAGGCAGATCTATCGTAGAAGCAAAAACTCGCCACGCACCATCAGCCCTTGTAAAGACGTCACATCTATGAACATCTCCAACGTCAAATGTCCATGTTTTGCTTTCATCAAGGTTGCTTTGAATAGGAATTCTGATAAAATAGCACTTCCCTGGCGCGAGGAAATTGTGTTTAAGCGATTCATAATAGAGTTCTTGGGCTGCCTCAATCGTAGTGGAAGTGTCAGCAACTGAAACGGCAGCTTGTGAAATTGGTACCCTGAAAGATCTATATTGATTGATAGCAATTTGAGAATAACTATTGGTGCTAATTAGTCCAAGAGCCAAAATCCAAATTCCAATTTTTTGCCTGCCCATAGATTTGCACCAAACGACAGCCGCTGGTCTTCGAATATAAATCGAATAAAGTTACCCGATAAATCACTATTATCCTACTAAACATTTGAAAGGGTGTCCTTTTTAAGGTCGCTCTGTATGGTTGCGTTTAGTTACCACACTTCACATAGCCATGAATAAAGGTAAAAAATTTGTCGGACAGCCGGTCCTTTCTCAAGGGTGCATTTCAAATTGTCGCGATAGTTAGTAAATGTAAGCAAACACTACAGCCATGAGCAAGGAGGAGTATATGCTGCCGTCAGGTCGAAAGGCCTGACGATCGATAATTTTACTACCATAGTTCTATTGTACTTAGAGGCAGAAGCGGGGTGGATTTTTTGGGCAAATGTCTACTCCTGAGAGATGGGTCAGGTCGAAAGACCTGCGCGCACATGAGAAGGCGCCCAAAAAGTGAACGTAATCGGCTATATCTATCATTCGTTGGAGCCGTTTCTTTCGAGACATAGAAAGATCCTACTCTCAACCCAAATTAATCGCCCGAAAATGCCTGACCAAAAAAAAGCCGGAAATACAAACGTATTTCCGGCTTAACGGAGTGTGCGTAGGTTAATACTAATAGAAGAATTGCTCCAATACGATCTTTCCATCATGTACGTGATACACGCAAATCTCTTCAATTGTCATTCGACCCTGTCCTTTAAAGGTGGCATCCATCGCCCAGGTAATGGCGAAATGGTTTCCCGCAATAATCGGTTCAGAAAGAGTGGCGCTATGAAACTCTTCCACCCCTTCTTGAAAGGCAACGTCCTTTGCTTTGATCGCATCAAGTCCTTCTACTACTTTTGGCCCCATCATTTCATTGGCTTCAATGCTGGTCGCGTTGTCGGCAAATAGGGTGTTGTGCACTTCGTCAATTTTGCTTTGGCGACAAAGTTCTACCAATTTGTTTGCTACTTCTTGTATTGTCATGTTTGTTGGGGTTTTCGGTGGATTGAAAATGGTTAGTTGGATTATCAAACAAGGTAACTTTTAGCGGAAGGTTTTTGGCCTACAAAGAGATTAATCTTTTTTTAATAAATCCTGCTAATTAAACTTGTGTACATTACTTTTGATTTTGAGGACTTTGTCCCATTGAAATCTGCTGAACGAAATGAAAACTGCCAATCCATGCCAACTAAAAGACTAGAACTTTACCGCAACGAAAAGATTGCCATACTTCCCCTCAGGAAAACTCCAAAAGGCCAACGGTATGCCGTTACCAACCATGGGCGTGTAATTAGTTTTAATGATACCCCCTTAGACGGATATTTTTTGCGACAGTCTTTGCTGGCTCGCTATCCCGGGGTGACCCTTCGCAGGGGTAAAAAGGAAAGCGGCTATTTAGTCCATCGGTTGGTGGCAAAAGCATTTTTGAAAAAACCCACTAACCAACATCGTTTCGTTATCCACCTCAACTATAAAAAAGACGATAACCATTTTAAAAATCTGAAATGGGCAACCCGCGAGGAGTTAAGCAAACACCACAGATCAAACCCCAACCGAGAAACAGCGATCGGCAACTTCAAACTCACGGCAGATAATGTACGTTTGATCAAACAGCAATTGGCCCTCGGCAAAGCCACGTTGAAGGCGTTAGCCAAAAAGTTCCATGTCAGTGATATGCAAATTCACCGCATTAAAACCGGTGAGAATTGGTCGCATGTGAAAGGATGATGGTCTAACTTCTGATAAAATGGATTTTTAATCGATCTAGAATTTGGCTCTGCTAACAAAAACTAGCAAGTGTCCTGCTTGTGCTTCTTAGTTCTTATCAGAAACAATTTTCTTTGATGAAACAGCGGGACGCTTGCCCCAGAGGTGGGCTTTTTTCTTTGCGCTTCGGGAAATTGTTGGTCGGAGTCAACAATCTCAGGGGATTATTTTTTGTTTAACGGGTAGACCTCAAAAAGTGGAGAAAAGATATCTCTATCACCGAGTGGTCCAAACCTTTTTTACATTTTCACTGCTTACCATAGCTTGTGTACCCTCCATATCCGGTGTCCTGTAGCCACAACAATCGCGCGCCCTTCAAACAACTGAAATAGGCGTTGAACAATCTTGGTTTTCCGCCAATATCAGAGAATTGAATTTGCCAATTATTGGGCAGCGTAGCAGTGCCTGATGATTTAGAGCCTCTAAAATCCATGCTACCTACATAGCCAGTGGCTGTGCTCAACGACCAATTGTATTTATTGCCACCCACAAATTCGAATGTCTCGGTAGAGGAGTGTGTGGCCATTCCAGCATTCGCACCTGTACTCACGTAGACATACTGCTGAAATCCCCCAAAATTGTTTGTCCATATTCCACCTAGGTCAGAGGCTGCAACTGCGAATTTATTGTAGACTGCCATTTTTTGCAGCGGATCCCAGCTATCGCTATCCACATTATCTGCGAGCTTATTGATATCGAACCCGGTGGCATTGCCAAAGACCTCTATGGTGGGCGCTACAAATTCTATCCACGGGCTGTTGCCTCTTTGAAAAAGTGCAACATAAAATGTATTGCCTGTTTGATTGTCGGTCAATGTCCCCGAAAGGAAGTTTGCTTCGATGTAGGTCAATTTGTTTTTCCCCACAAAATAATTCTGCAAATTTTGGTAACGTGGAGCGACCAGTGTGTTCCATGCAACCTCGCGAGCTGCGTTGGGATCAGAGATGTATTCATTGGTGGCTTTGTTCGGATAATGAATCAGTACTTTACAATTTCCTTTAACTACTTCCACCCAGTCTTCTCGTGCTGTGCTCACCCACCCATCATCAAAATTGGTTGTTGTAAAAACAAATGCACTTTTTGACGTTGGCAATTTTTGTTCTGGTTTGTTGACGGCAGGAGGCAGTGGATTTACAGCAGGCTGCGTTGTGTTCACCATCTCTTTTTCTGATTTTACTTCGTTGCGATCATTTGGGCTCGAAGGAGAATTGGCTAACATGTTGATGGTCGAAAAGTAGAGTTGTGTATCGCGTTTGGAGGATTGCAAATACATCATCATACGCGTTTCATTTTTTTGAAGCATCCAATGGCTGGATTGTGAAGGCACACCAGTAAGTTTCCAGCCTTCTTGCGTAAGATTTGATTTTACCTTTTCGATGATTTCATTCCCCGCTGCGGGGGGCAATACAAGCACCTCAATGTTTTCGCTCAACGCAATAGAATTATCTTCTGCTACCATTTCGAGAACCGTTTTAGCCGTAGCCGTTACCAGTAGCCGTTTATCTTGCTTTGATCCCTCGGGCAATGAAATGCCCGTGAGAGCTGACTGAGTGACAGGAACTATTTTTGATTGCGCAACTGCTTGTAACGACAGGATGGTCAACACGAAGACAGAAATTTTATTTTTCATTTTTAACATATCTAGTTTGTCGTGGTCAACAATTTTAAAGTCGTCCCCCGGCCGTGTTTACTCTGCACCCAAATGTTGCAATACCTGTTCCAACGGATCGTGTTCATGGTAGGATCGTTTGCGTTGGGTAAAGATAAGGATTTAGTTTTTCGAGTCGCCAGTCTTACTTAGTTAAAGTTGCTCGCCCGACACGGCACGAAAAAATTTGAGTATTTAGGATAACTTTACATGGCAAACAAATTCACACATAGATGAGAAGGTACCTTATTATTTACGAGAAAGGGAAAGATGGCTACAGTGCTTATGTACCGGATTTGCCAGGGTGTACTTCTGCGGGCGGCACCAAAAAGGAAGTAGAGAAAAATATCGTGGAGGCAATCCATCTTCACATTGAGGTGATGAAGGAAGCTGGGTATGAAATACCCGAAACTAATTCAGAATCAGAAATGCTCGTTCTCGCCTGATCTTAAAATGAAGTATCGAGACGTTGTTCAATTAATAGAAGATGATGGCTGGCATCAGGTTCGGCAAAAAGGACCTCATCATTTTTAAATTACTGCTTTGTCCACGTTGCGGGTCAGGAGACCCGCAACAACTAATTTTGACCGACAATCACCGAAAGGCACGAACCAAGACAATAATTCGTTATTTTTTTCCAAAGGGAATTCTTTTCAGCGCTATGTTTCCATTGCTGACCACCATTAGTGCATCTTGAAGAAAGCGAATTTCTTCCAATGGATTGCCGGGAACCAAAATCATATCTGCCTCAAAGTCTTTTTCAATTTTTCCGGTGTTTTTCTCTACGCCAAGCAGCTCGGCATTCGTCATCGTTGCGGCTTGAATAGCTTCAAAGGGAGACATTCCCATGCGCACAAAATGGGCACACTCTAACGAAATGCGACTGGTAGTGGTGGCCGTGTAGCTGTTATCGGCCCCTGTAGCAATTTTGACTCCCAACGCTAACGCTTTTTTAAAAACTTTTTCCGCTTGAGGCATCATAAATTTCCCTCGCAATTCTAGTACCGGGCCTGTATAGTCGCCACCGGGTTGAGTAAGATCTTCCAGCGTGATAAAAGTAGGCACTAAAAAAGTACCACGTTCTTTCATAAGCCTTAAGGTTTCATCAGAGAGGAAAGTGCCATGCTCAATACTTTTAGCTCCTGCCAACACCGCTGCGCGTGCGCCCTCATCGCCATGCGCATGAATCATCACGGGCACATTTCGTTTTCTCGCCTCTTGTACAATCACACTAATCTGTTGCTCTGTGTACACTTGCTCGCGTGGATCTGTGTCAGCACGGCCAGCTCGCTCTGTACCTCGTGTTTTTATCACCTTCGCGCCTCTATCAATATTTACATTTACAAGCAACTTCAGCTCGTCATCTGTACGAACTCCATTGAGAAGAACGCCAAGCCGTGTATCTGCTAAAATCGTTTCTTCAAGCTGGGGCGAAACATACACCCCCGCGGGCACTACATCAGGGCCCGCAATCTTTCCCGTTCTGCTTAGTTCCATAAGAGCAACATCTTGAAAGGCAGAGACGCCCGCAGTGCGTACGGTGGTTACGCCAGTTTCTAAAGCCCGTTTAGCGGCAGCCAGATTATCTAAGTGAGAGTGGGCATCAATTAAACCGGGCATGAGAAAATAACCTTCGCAATCAATCACTTCATAGCCGCCCGTTGGTTCTCCACTCTTCCCCACCCGTTCAATTTTTCCTCCTTTGGTAAAAATGATTGAACCGCTATAAATTTTATTTTCTTTGCCATTGAAAAGACTTGCATTGATAAAAGCATAGCTCTTTGTCGATTGCGAGAAACCCACAGAAGAGAAAAAAAGGAACAAAGAAATAGACAGACTAAATACAGTGTGCTTCATAAACGGGCTATTAAACGGTTGGAGAAGATTTAGTCTAAGGTAAACACAGTCTGGTACAAAGCAAATAGATCTGACTAAACAAATTGTTGTCACTTGACTAGCTTCGAGCCCTGGTTCGTGTTTTCACCTTAGTTAAAGTTGGCCGCCTGAGCAACTTTTGCGGCTCATCATTTTAGTTTGTTGTTTTCTCCATGTTGTCGGGCCAGGAGACCCGCAACAACCCACGCCTTGGTTTGTGTCTTCACGTGGGAACACGAACCAAGGCAGGAGAAATCAACTACTTGGGATAAACTAAGAGATCGCTAATTGAGTGCCATATTCTTTGAGGTGGTTATAAGCAATATCAACATAATCACTCGTAATCAATCCCTTTTTTCTAGAATTCCACTGCACTTTACTTACCAACCCTTCCATGTTAATTTCAGGGTTATTCTTTAAAATGAAATGAGTTGAAGAAAGTATTTCAAGTGAAAGAGTAGATTCAAATCCATCGATAGCCTTGAACAAATCTTTTAATCTTGTCCATTGCTCATCGGTGAATTCATCTTTGGCGTATTGAAGTACTTCCCTAAACTTTTCATAATTCAATTGAAGAGGCTCAAAAGGGGAAGCCGTCATTTGTTCCAACCCTTTTAGGTACTTCCCATTCATAGCATACAGCAATTTATCTATTGCTTGCGCATAAGGGCCGTATGTATACTGTTCAAATTTCAATTTCAATTTTTCACCACTTTCTTGCAGAAAATAGGCTAGTTTATTTGCCGCAAAAACAGATGCGGGCTCTCCAAATTTTTCATATTTAAACAAGGCCAAAAGAATCATCGCTTTGGTAGGCGTCAATTTCACCTCCTTGGAAGTTTGCTCCTTTTGCAACAACACCTTAACATCCTCATTGGGCTCAAAAACTAAAACGTCTACATCATTCAAGCCGCTCAAATATTTCTCCATAAGATGCTTCACTGAATCCCATTTTAATCCTCCATTTCCGCAACCTAATGGAGGGATAGCAATACTTTTTATTTGATATTCTCCAATAACATTGACAAGGTTCTTTAAGCCTTCTTCTATGTAAGAATATTGAGATTTCTTATACCACTCTGTTTTGGTAGGAAAATTAATTATCAGTTTTTCACCATCTAATGTTTGCTCTTTCACCACTAGCATTTTACCGATTTGCATCTCACCTCTTTTGCTAGCCTTTTCATACAATTTAAAGTTAACAGGGTATTTTTCTTTGAATTGTAAGGCGATGCCTTTGCCCATCACGCCCACGGTGTTGACAGTGTTCACTAAGGCCTGTGCCTGGGCAGATAACAAATTACCTGTTATAAATTTCATTAGAAATAAAATTTAGGTTTAACCTTAACTTCAATTTCAAGATTACACTGAGAAACAATTCCCTCCACTTTGGATTTCACATTGGCATTAACCACAGCAATACCCGTAATCTTAGAGTGAGGAACTTTATCTTTAACAAGAAACTCAGCGTGCTTTTTACGAACACGATCCTCGTCTCCGTCTGCGTTGATATGTCTGAAATCTTCGGATTGAATAGATGGCCAGTCAATTTTATCCAAGTTCGCAAGGTCATTGTAAAACTTAGTGATTCTTTTGGCTGCATTGCCGTCTGTGAAACACCATGGCTTTTGCAAAGACGTAAGATCAGTCATCTTGCAACAAATATATACAATATCATTTTGATTTATTTTGGGAACTCCTTGGCCTGTAATAATATTGAATAACATGGGCGTTCTCACTGAAAAGTAGAATGGCACATAATCGTTAACTACTGTTTCAGGATAGCATTTAACTATCCTCGTATCTCGTTCTCCAATTATTTCTTTATTGCCAATGATCACTCGACCTGGGTCTTCTGGAGCAGAATTTTTCGAATACAGTCCATTCATCAAATCCTTTTCCAGATTTTGAATGGAAATAATTCTAAAAACCCACAGTTCATCAATTTCCATTGGGATCACTTCAATTCTGCATTATCCATCCACTCTCAACCTCTCCCACATACTTCCCCACATGCTTTGATGCTATTCTCATCATCTTGTCATCGTTCATCAATTTCGTGAAAATTTCTTTATTGCAACAACAAATTTTCACCAACGTCAACTTAGGCGTGGCTCTATGTAAGATTTCCGTTTCGAAATCATTCCGCGATCCTTTAGGCTTTAATTTAGGATACTAATTTTGGGGTTTAAAATGTTGGTTCGTGAGGACACGAACCAGGGCAGGGTTTGGTTTAAAAATGTTGGTTCGTGGGGACACGAACCAAGGCGGGTTGGTTCGTGAGGACACGAACCAGGGCAGGGGTTTAAAATATTGGTTCGTGAGGACACGAACCAGGGCAGGGTTTGGTTTAAAAATGTTGGTTCGTGGGGACACGAACCAAGGCGGGGTTTTGTCAACAATAAATTCGGTGTCTTTTTCAGCGAACTCTCTCATGTTAATTTAAATTAATTTTGTGCTTTGTAGTGTTTCCTTTTTGAGCAATACAAAACGTTACATCTGTTCTTCATTTTTGCCCGTGATCGGTTATTCAACCAAAAGGACCGTAGTCATCTAAGTCTTGTTCAATCTGATTAAAGAGATTTGAAAGTGCTTTGTAATTGTCTTGCTTGTATTTTATTCTATAGTCGTCCATTCTATTGTGCAATGATGCTAAAACAGCTAGAGGAACGGCTCGTTGTATTCGAATCTTATCCTTTTCAGTAAATGTTTTAGTTTGAAAACCGACCAATTTTGACTTTCGAATAGCACTTAGTTCTTGTACTGCATAAACTCTCAAAGCTTGCCAATACCCAACCTGAAATTGAAGATAATTCAATCTGTCATGAACTGATTTTCCGCCTTGTGATAACTGTTTGTTGGATTTGAATTTTTTGTCCCAAATTTGAAAGAGGCTTTGCCACGTAGAAAATTTTTCAATAGCCCATTTTAGGGATAAGGTATGCCATTGCTTTTGTTTTTTGTTTTTTTGCCCCGCCATATCATTAGTATCTATACCTGCGTCTTCTGGATTTTTATAGGAATCAATCAGTAGGTTAACAAGTGAATTATAACCTGAAGTGATTGGTCTTTTTTTAGATTCTGGATAAATCAAGTACTCTATAAAATCCCAATGCTCTCCATAGGACGAGATCACCACATCTAACGCAAACACAAGATTTGTTAATTCTCGTAAATCATCCCAAGAGCCAAACCAAAGACTTTCTTCCTTTTTTGAGAGTTTAGTCAGTTCCTTCAAATTGCCTAACCCAGTCTCTTCTGGGAAATAAATATTATCTAGTTTAAAAACAGAAGCAAAGCCATCGTCTGATCTGCCATCGGCAGTAAACTCTTCCGAAAAGGACGCTGAAATAGTTAACAATGCGGTACTTTTGTATTCAGCATCGACCACGTCTATATTTCGCCAACCTTTAAGTTGATCTTTCCACAATGCTACGCTGGTTGTATTTCTATCTTTGCCATCAGTTTGACTCGATTTTTTAAGCATTCCCAAGGATGTTAGAGTCAATACAGCGGTTCCTGGATCATCAGCAAAAATACTTGCATATCGCGCAGGCCATCTTTCTTTTATCTGTGGCCCGTCCATCAAAAGACCTATCAGTAGTGAGGGCCCTACGCCACGAATAACTTCGGAGACGGGTTCTAGTTGAGCGAGGTCTTCACAAATCAAAGGACAAAGAGTTAGCCATCCATTTGTGGAAAAAAAGGATAACCTCCTTTGTCCGATAGTAATATTCTCAAACCAGTTTCTTTCTACTGAAAAACTACCAGTTAGTTCATATTGTATAAGCTGACTTCGATCTAATCTCCATCGATGATGTTTAGTCTGGAGAAGTTTGTACCATTTACCTGAGAAATAAACGGCCAAATTCACAGCGTTGAAGTCGTCCTCTTCGAGCGTTATTCCGGTTATAACCATTGGAATAAACTTCAACCTGTCCTTTTTGGCCTCATAAGAGTATTTGAGTTTTGAAAGCAGTTCCTTATGCTGGAATTCGTTTAATGCCTGTTCAGGCAGTACAACAATATGAACCCTGCACCTTTCATTATTTAACTTAATGAGCTGAAGCACGAGTTTGTCGATGTCTATTTTTCCTTTATTTGTGTAGCCAAAATTTCGTGTTGTATCAAACGTCTCGTTATTAGGTTTAAAATCAGAATTTTCAATTTCCTTAGGCCAAGGAGCACAAAGAATGTTTAGCGTATTTTGATCTTTGTTCACCCATGGTACAGATCTCCACATGATTTCAACTTCTGTGTCATGATAAGAAACATGCAGTGAAAAGGATCTGATCGTAAGGCCTGTTTGAGGGGTACGCATTTTGGGAACAACGACACCTGAAAACTTTGGAACACTTGATAAACTACCCCTGGTTACAAGAAGTAGATTTGCCAGATAGTGAACAATGGATACCTCCGGCTTTTGCCAGCCGAGAATACCAAAACCACGGCAGGCTTGGTCTGCAATCGCCATCACTTCAATTAGTATCAGGCTTAACTCCTTTGCTTGAAATGTATTAAGCGTCTTAAGTTCGGTGAATTTGACAGCTTTGCATTTCTTAACCAACTTTTCTTTTAAGACATTAATTTTAGACGGTAGTTTGAAGTTATCCTTACCTACAACAGATTCTTGTATTGCTTTTAACCAATCATAAGCGTCACTTGAGTCTGTTAAAATCGAATTAACCCCGTTAATATCTTTTCTCTCATTTATAAGATTTCTGTATGCACCTGTCTTTTTCAGAACACACGCAGTGGCAAGAAAAACATCTGGTGGCCATAAAAAGCAATCATCAATAGTATCCCAACTTGGATTTAGTTGAAGTATAATATCTTCAATTGTAAATCGGTCTGCTGTTTTTTTAGACATGGCAAGTATTTAATACTTAAAAAGCGATCTTCTTCTTCTCAAGTCTATATAACCCATTCGACCCAACACTCGCCTTTACATAGTAGTTATTGGATATCAATTTTTCATATTCTATGATCAAAGTCACATTTGTTCCGGTAAATTGAATATCCTGGTTGATTATTAGTTCTTTGCATTGAATAATCAACTCTTTATTTTCAGCTATGCTAACAATAAGAGTTGAGTTGTTGGGAGGCGTAGACTTAATTCCCAACTCCACAACTTTGGACTTAATGATTGTTTTGTTATCAATGTTAGATGTTGTTGATGAGGAGGCTGCACTGGATCCTACTATTATTGATTTTTCAGACGAGCATGAACAAACAAATGCGATGAATAGAAAGAGGAGTATTAGATGGGCTTTCATAAATTGAATTTGTGTTTAAGTAAATTATCTTTCTTTTCTAGGACTTGAATAAAAATTTAGTATCGGTATATCCACGCAGAGTGAAATGCTTAGACGGCTATAGTTTTCTTTGTATTCATTTACGTTAGCGGTAACCTTTCGAAGAAGCGGGCCAACCTGATAACCAAAATTGATTGACAGTGGAGATTTCGGTATTCCAATGGATATAAAAGCCCCCGGAGAAATGATATCTTTTAACTGAATATTCGGAACGGTTTCCGTAGTGTCGTTCGCAAACCGAAAAGCAGCAAGGGCACCAATATCAACTACTGATAAAAATAGCGATGTTGACCATCCTTTTTTTCCTTCTGACCATCCTTTCTTTCCCGTTCCGAGAAATAATACTGAATGGCCACGACTTATAGAAACTCCGATTGGGGCAGTAACTCCATAACTATTGAATTTGAAACCGCTGCGGTCAGCCCCCTCAATTTTTTCGTAGCCCGAGAATAGCCCAACGTAGCTGTTCAATGACACATTGAATTCTGTTTCTCTTTTGATGCGCGAACTTCCGGAAGGCAACGCGGCTGCTTCAATTGCCTGAGCTACTTCGTCTGAGTTTTCGGCTTGGGTAACGGCTGCCATAAATGAACCGTACTTAAGAATAAAAGGCTTGATCTTTTCGGCTAGAGGGTCGGTGATGGATGCATTGTAAAGCTGAAACAAATTGATAATGGCCGAGGCATAGTTTCTCCTGTTGATGTCTAAAGCGATATTGCCACCTGCGCGTGCTGCATGAATCTGACTTTTTAGTTTATCATCGGGCTTCAGCGACTCCAGTCCTGGCACTTTATAAAGAGTTGTCGCATGCTCCATTAGATCGAGAGAAGAGTTATAGAGGTTGAAATAGTTTTCAAACGTAAGCTTATCTTTCTCCTTTCCTTTAATATTATCAATATTGGATGTTACAATAGCTGCATGTTTTTGTAATTCTTTTAAATATGAAACTACGGCATTTCTTTCAGTCACCCCATTGGCAATAATTTCATGAAGTTTAGTGCTGCCAGAAAATTGAATGTCATCATTTTTAGCTTGTTGATAAATTAGCCCAAAATAAATATTCAGCGCGACCTGATCCTGAAGGAGCAGCTTTAGTTCGTCAGAAGTAATCCAATACCGAGCTGTTCCGTTTGAGCGGATAGATTTTGAAATTAGCCGAAGTGTCTGAAGAACTCCTTTTGCATTAATCAGCTTTGCATCCGATAAATATTCAAACGGGTATTCTGCTATAATTTCTCCCGGATGCACCCTGTTCATCAACCCCTCAGCAACATATATAGAGCTTAGGCATAGGGCTTTTAATTCCGGATGGGCTGTAAAGAATGTGCTATACCTGCCATCTTCGACTACGGTTTTTAGATTCGGAAGCAAGCTATTTAAATCCTTTTCAAAGGCTTCGCGCAGCCCATTTAAGTAAGCCTCGTAATTATAAATTTCGGAACCAATAGCTAATAGAACCGAATATGTTTGCGGGAAAAGAAGCTGCGCATCTTTGTATTCAGGTTTTGTGATTAAGTCTTTGAATTTGCTGAAGAAGGCCGCGCTTAATTCTTGTTTCGTCCGTTTTACTAGGAATTTAGCGAAGCCATCGGCAAGAGTGGTGATGTCAAGGCTACCAAGTGAAGAAATTGCAGTTGGAAGGTTCGACCCAACTGGAATAGCCTGCGCTCCAGGCGAGTTATAGTAAGGTGCCAATAATGGGTTAGTAGTAATTAAAGCATCCAACTGCAAATCGGTCAGTCCCGTGCCAAAATAGAAAGTAATCAATTCTCTATTTTCTGCAGAAAGCTTAAATCTTCCACCGTTGGCACTTGCAAGGGTTTTTAAATAAATCGCATCGTAATAGGGTACGCGTTGGGCTAAAGAATTCTGATAAGTAAGGAAAACTAAAAAGGGTATAACGAATAGTTCTTTCATAAGTTTAGTTGTTTAAAATTGGTTTAGTAACAGATTGCCGTCTAAAACGGGTAGTGGGATTCCATAGAAAACTTGTTGCTTGCACGAAGAGACTAGGCTCTGCCTGATTCCACCAAGAGTGTAGTTAAAATTTTTCTTTTCTATTAGCAATGCTACTAACCCTGCTGCAATGGCGGTAGATTGACTAGTGCCACTCATCTCTATCAATTCTCCACTTAACTTGTATGAAGGTATATTGAAGCCATCAAGTAGAAGAGTTAAACTTTCATTTAAATAAGGATAGAGCAGCTTATCAACTGGGATTGATCCGATTCCGATAGTGTTGTTAAAGCATACTGGGAAAATGGGTCCTGGATCGTTAAATTGTGTGGCGTCACCCATTGCGCACACTACGATTTTGTTCTTTTTAACAGCATTGTCAATAGCTGTTTGGATAGCAATTTTAATCGTAGGATTTCGAATAAATGATCCCCAACTAATTGATATCACATGAATATTCGGATGGGACGCGCACCAATTGATTGCTTCCGCATAGCGGATAGTGTCAGATTGTGAAATACTTCCAGAATCAGCTATCTTAACTACATAGAGATTACTTTCGTAAGCCACACCGACAGATTTATCAATATTTCTCGATGCAATTAGTCCAGCACAATGTGTACCATGACCATGCTTATCCTCAATTGAAACCTTTGCGTCAAATACGAAAAAATCAACCTTGTCATAATATATATTTCGATTATTAGTTGAAACCCCGGTGTCAAGTATTGCTATACCAACGCCCTTGCCTGTCGCCTTTTTCCAAATTTGAGGAAGGTTAATTCTCAGCATCCAATCCTGATAAGTGTTTTCTTTTTTTTGGTAATTTATTCCGCCTTTCCAATAATAATTACCCGCGTTGTCTCTGAGCCATGTGTCAACTCCCTCATATGGATCTCCTTGATAAATCATGCCGTCCACCTCAATTTCGCTACCAGGTGCTAGGTACTGATAGCAAGGGGCATTTACACTTGGTTTACCCACCCGCACATTTAGATAGTCTTTAACTACAACTTTCATATCCTATCCTTTGCGGTGTATTAAATCAGCATCATTTTTTCCAGAGGAACCCTCAGTTGTTGGCTGCATTTGAACAGGTTGTCTTACCGATCCGCGTATTTGCACCAACTTATTTAGCAGATCAAACCAAAATGGAGACCCCAGTGATATAGCAAATGCGGTGACCAAGAACCCCCAAAAGTTATCTATTACTCCGTTCCAAAAATATTTCCACCACTTAAACTCAGCCCGTGTTTTGTCACTATTCACACCGGTTAGATGTTCGCTAGTGTTAAAATGTAGATAAGTTTTAAAGTTTTCTGAATTGAAATTTTTTTGGGCAATAGCCAACTTTTTATCATTGTTGCAAAGGCTTACCTCTGTAAAACGGGTATTGGTTTTTTTAAGAGAATCTTTTTTTGACACCCCAACTAATACAACAGAATCATCGGGCCAGCCTAAACCCATAATTGAATTTGTGGAGGCAATGTCAGCTTCAATTTGACCCTTTACTTTAAGCAATGAGTCTAGATCTTCTTTGTAGGCTTTGGAAGTATCTCGCTTTATGTCATACCTGTGACTTTCCACATAGGACGTAGCCATTTTTACAATTTGGTCACGGCTGTTTTTATCTTTTGATAAAATATTAACTACTTTAAAAGTGCTGACATTAAAAGAAGCGGCTAGAAAAAACCCGATTATTAGCAATACAAATTGAATCTTTTGCTTGTACCAACCAATTGCGCGCTCCATCGTGCTATCATACCAGCGCTCTAGCAGAATCCGAAACTTTACCAGGTCACCGTTAGCATCTTTTAATAAGGATTGGATGTGTATTCGGGTTTTGTCATCAATCCAGTTTTGATTTTCCAATACTCCTTTAATCACTTCCAAATCGGTCTGATCGGTTGAGGTAGTTCCCTTTTGCCTAAATACTTCGATTAGGGCTTTGGAAAAATTGGCGGGACTTATATAGGATGGGCTACTAAAGAAGCTATTTCTTGCCAAGTATTTTATTGTGGCTTGTTCGTAAAAGGCTTTCACAAAATCACCTCCTGGTCGTGAAAATAAGTTAACAAATGACGACCCTAGACTTTGAAAGATCGAAACTACCTTGCTTTTTTCTTTAGTGTTGTCATCTTCCAGTAGACGAATAATTGCCTCTCGCAAGTTTCTGGCACGCAAGCCGAGATAATTAGCAACAATCTCGCAGATAATCGTTGCAAATAAACTGTAAAGTAAATAAACAAATACAAGCCCAATCGCAACATCGATAGCTACTGATCCTGTCATAGTAGTTTTGTTCTTTTCGCCTACTCTTCATCGGATTTTCGGCTTGCTCCGTTTTTTACTTCTTAACTGCGTACTTTGATTTTTTTCCGCTCAGCACTTCCGCAACATCATTTACCACCTCGGACGAGGTATAGTAATACCAATGGTTAAGGTTATCGGTACCAAAACCCGGTTCTAGATCATCCTTTACGGCTGTTACCTTTGCGTCAATCACATCAATTTGGGTCGGGTCTATTTTCTTGCGCCCATAGCGCCCAAGGCGATTGCTAAAGTTTTTTGTGTACTTCGAGATATCCAAGACGCGGTCAGCCTCATGAAAATAGATATGAACACGCTTACCCATTTCGATCAGTCCACTAAAGGGCTCATTCGGTTCGAAGATGTTATAGTTCACATCGGCTGCTATTAGTATAACTTCGCTAAATAGCTCACGCGTTTGAGACTGGTTCTTTTTTAGTTCTAACATCACATGTTCAAGCACTCGATTGCCCATGCTATGCGCCATCAGATGGATGCTTCGGTTGCATGGCTCATTCCCGTCAGCAAGCAGAAACGTTTGGAAGAACTTTGTGACCTTTTCAATTCCTCTTGCTAATGCCTTGCCTGAAGCAATCGCATCTTCCCGATCATTAAAATAGTGATAAGGTATTTTCGGGCTCATACCCGGCCAAGTAAAAATGATAATATGGCTTATAGGGCATTTGGGATTGTCGACATATAACTTTTGCAATTTTTTAAACACGCTTCGTACATCTTCTAGATTGGTATTAAAGCCATGAATAAAAAACAGAACGTTGTTGTTCTTTGCGTTTTTGCCGCCTTTACTCAGCTCATCATAAAGTAATTTGAAAAAATGAGCCGATCCTTTTAGGTCATTGACATTTTTATTTACCAAGTTTGCGTAGCTCCCTTCCAACTCGTTATCTGGCTCCGGGTAAAGGATAAACTTTCCGTCAGCATAGGTACCGAACCTCAGCTTGTCTGCAGCTTTCTCCTTGCCATCTTCGCGAACGGATTCTACACCATTTGAGTCGGTTATAATTTCGCGATTGGTTATAAAAAAATTCATAGTGGATTATTTAAGGTTTTACAAAACCGCAATACTTCTAATATTCTCTTTTAAAATTTTCACCGGCTTGCCTTCTTTGCTTTGGAGCTTTATCATCACTTCGTTCTGGTGCACAATACAACCGCAGTAGTTGTGGCTGTTGGTAGTAATTTGGTATAGCGTATGATCTTCCATGGGCTTGGAAGTTTTGGCAAATGGATTGAACAGTCTTGATAGTTCCATAACTTTCCTTTATGCTTTTTTAGCCGACACTTTATTTGACAGTCGCTGTCCTTCCAATTGCTGCTTAAGCTTTTCTAAAAATTCGGGGCGTTTGCGGGGTGTGGTGCTCATGGCCGTACACGCTTCTTGTATGGCGCGCTCCACCACGCTTTTGCGGTATTGTGGAAAAGCCGTCAGCACATTCTCCACCAGCCAACCTCGTTCGTGTGGCTCATGGCACGCTACGTAGTCGCGGTGGAAGGTGGCTTTGTGTTGTTCACTGATGTTTGACCAACTCATAACTGGTTTTGTAAAGTGTGGTTGTTTATTGTCTGTTTTTCTTTTGTCAAATCTCCTACAGGTTTACTTGGCTATCAATACCCCTTTTTAGGTATTTTTTGATCTAAAGGATGACGCCATAAGCTTCATCAAAAGCAGCTGCCGTGTACGCATTGGTTGCGTAGGCAAAGCCTTTGTCGCCCCAATTGGTGCCCCAACTGTTGCGCACAATGAAATGGTTTTTGGTATAGCCCACGAGAGCTACGGCATGCCCATCCTCGGGGCCGGCACTAGCGCGGTCGTATTCGTCAAGCACACCATCGCTGCCAATGTCATCCCACGTGCTGTCGCACTCCAGGCGCACGGCTATGGGGCCGTTGTTGGCAATCCAGTTGCGGTAGTTGGCGAGTTTGTCTCCTTTGATGAGATTGTAGTAACTCGCAATTTTTCCGTTGGCAGCCTTTGCGTAAAACACATCTTCATCGAGGGGAGAGAGGCTACCGCCAAAAGGTAGAACGGATTCATGCACGGTACCAAATTTTCGGGCGATGTCCAGTGCTGTCTTGATGCTCGTGCCAGCACCTTCCAAAAAGGTAGTAGCATAGTTCACGTCTGTGTCTGTCTCTTTCGAGGCCATCCACAGGTAGCGCACCGATAGCAGTTGTTCTTTTTTCAGACGGCCTGTTTTTACAAAATGCCAGCGCAATACACTATCGCCCGTAGCCCAGCCCACACACGAACCGGTTTGTTCTTGATTGGCAATTTTCCACCAGGAGGCGCGCAGGTCTTTGGCGGTGGGTATGTTCGTTTGTGCCGCTCTGGCGCCTGCGGCAGATTCAAAGACCCAATCTTTTTCTGTTTTGCGCGAGCCGATGCAATTGAAAATGCGTTTTTGTTTTTTTCTTTTCTTGGCCATGATGGGTGGGGGTTATTCGGTTAGAAATTGACTAGCTTCTTCTTTGGTGTGGAAAGGCTTAAAATTGACCGGATAGGTTAATAGTATGCCTTTTAATATCCACGACTTTACGGAGTCGATGCCCAGCAGTCCCACTTTGTAGATGTGTTTCAGCGTGGCTGCGGTAAATTTTTTTGCCTCTACTACAAACGCAGGCGTCACACAACAATTTCGGTAGTCGAACAGAATGAGCTGAGTCCTTGTTTGGGTCACCCAATCGAAATTGGCTTGATGCAACTCGATCATTTCCTTTTCCTTTAGCTTTTGGTAGTCAACCATAATAATTTCTTTACCGCCATGCACTTCAATGGACAATCGTTCAGTTCCTGTTTTATTGGCTTTCGCCTTCGTCACAATTTCCATGGGTAAAAATGCCAGTTGTCAATCGCTACGCGTTGACATGACAAACTTGGGAAGCTGGAGGGAGATAGTCAACGTGGTTTTCCCCGTATTTTGCACGTGGTTTTCCTCGTATTTAATACGTGGTTTTCCCCGTATGAAATACGTGGTTTTCCACGTATCATTTTACAAAAAGGATTTTCACCTTTGGGCATCAAATAAATTACTAAACCCTAAACACAATTATTATGGCAAAAAAATCAGGAAGGAGCCCCGCATTCGAATTCGAATTCAGCGGGGCAGAGCTTAAAAAATTGCTGGACAAAGAACCAGCCAAGGTGGTGTTTACTGTTTCGGTAGAAGCAGTTGACAAGAAAGGGGGCGGGCAAGTGGGGGCATTAACCATTAAAGCAAAAGGACTTTCTGCCAGCGGTAAGCCGGTAACCCGCGCTGACAATGGTATTGATGGTGGTCCGAAACCTCCCGGATTACCCAATTAGGTTTACGCTTCTTTAAAATCAAAGTGGAATGACCAGGGATATTTTTTTTCGAAAGATGGATTACCCGGTCATTTCATTTTGATAAGTTACATAGCGCATTTGCAATTTGCCTTCTTCAACGCTGTAATAGATGACCACCTTTCAAACTTTACTTCACGACTTTTCTGAACCCTTTTGCTATGGCATCTGCTTTTTATTGATGCTTTGGCACACGCGTAGCGACAAACATCCTAAATGGCGAGCACTTGTCGCTTACTACTTCATTGCTACGTTATTGATGTGGAAGGCAGCGAATGCTTTTCCCAATCTTACCTTTTACATTTTGTTGTGTCTGCTCTCAAGCATTGGTGTTGGCACCTATTTTTATTACACTTTCATTTCCACTTTAAAAAAGAGGATCGTTATAGTCTTTGTTATTTTACAATCGGCCTATTATTTGACGGATGTTTTTCGAGCCGAGCCGCCTAAAGTCTTTGATAGTATGGGGTTCGTTATTTTATCGGTAGGAGTGGTGTTGATGTCTTTTTTATTCATGCATCAAATTCTCACCAACGTTACCCAAGAACCTTTGTCCTGGAATTTTGATTTTTGGTTTGTCTCTTCGCAATTGTTTTACCATTTGGGCTCGTTCTTTGTTTTTTTAACTTACGGATACCTGACCAGAAAGCTCCAAATCTCCAACGACTATTCAATTGAAAATCGGGTGTACCTTATGCAGCTATGGTTGGGTCATAATGTTCTTCTATTTTTAAGCGCCCTTTTTATAGGGGGCAGTATGTTATGGATATTCTTTCGCAAGAAATTGCCATCATCGTTGTAGGATCTGCCTTTCTCCTGTTTGTTGCGGTGGGAATGATTGTGCTCTTTTTGATTTATCAAAAGAGGCAGTTAAAATTCTTGTTGGAGAAAAAGGAACTGAGCAATCAGTTTCAGCATGAGCTGTTAAAAACGCGCCTCGAAGCACAAGAGGAAACGCTTAACCATCTTGGTAGCGAATTGCACGACAACATTGGGCAACTGTTAGGTAGCGCCAAGCTTATGGTGGGTGTGGCAGAGCGATCGGGGGCTTCATCTCAACAGTTTCATGTATTGGACGACACGATTTCAAAAGCTATTCATGAGCTAAGGGCACTGAGTAAGTCGCTGAACACGGAGTGGCTTGAAAAATTTAATTGGATCGACAATTTGCGCACCGAAGCGAATCGATTAATGGCTACCAAAGAAGTGACGGTAACGTTATTGCATCCCTCATTGATCAACTTATCGCTCGATCGGCAACTTATTTTGTTTCGCATTGCGCAAGAAGCGCTGCAAAATGCCGTAAAACACGGCAAGGCTTCGCACATCACGGTGCAAGCCGAGCAGAATGAATCCGCATTGACCATTTCTATTGCCGACAATGGGAAAGGCTTTGATGTGAACGACCACTCTATTGAAGGCGTAGGGGTGACCAATATTCGTCATCGGGTGAAACTGTTGGGCGGCCAGGTATCGTGGCAGTCAGGCCCTGCGGGTACTCATCTTTTTATTAACTTACCGCTTTAGCAACCCATGGACGAGGAAACAACAAGCGCGGAAGCCACACCTATTTTTTCGAAAATTAAAGTTGGGCTGGTAGACGATCACCAGCTTTTTAGAAAGTCGTTGACGCTGTTGTTATCCAGTTTCAAAAATACGCAGGTGGTGATGGATGCCACCAATGGTATTGACCTACAACAAAAGATAGCACAGGCCGAGGTGATCCCTGAGTTGATGCTAATCGATGTGTCTATGCCACAGATGGATGGCCCCCAAACCGCAGCGTGGCTGCATCAGACTTACCCGGCCATACGCAAAGTGGCACTATCGATGGACGACAAGGAAGAAACGATCATTAAAATGCTGCGAGCCGGATGTTGTTCCTATTTGTTTAAAGACATCCATCCGAACGAGCTGGAACATGCGCTGGATGAAGTGCATAGGTTTGGCTATTACAATCCGGCTATCAGCTATCAAAAATTGATAAGTTCCGCACAAGAGGCTGATTCGTCTCTTCACCTGACAGAAAGGGAATTGTATTTCTTGAAGCTATCGTGCAGCGACTTATCTTATCGCGATATCGCCTCGATTATGAATTTAAGTGAGCGCACCATCGATGGGTATCGTGCCTCGATGTTTACAAAACTAAACGTGCAGAGCAGAACCGGCATGGCGCTAGAGGCCATTCGTAAGGGATTTGTAAAGCTCTAGCGAAGCGGCTCGTTGTGAAGTCGCTTTATTGGCCTTCACCAATCGTGCCGTTAGTTCAATTTCATCAAAATCAACATGGGTCCTTCTTAAAGAATAGAGCAGCAATCTCACCTCACGGGGATGAATCGACAGGTCAGATTCTGTGAGCAGGTAGAGGTGAACCAAGGCACATAACCGTTCTTGGTCTGAGCAGCTGTTCAGCAAGTCTATGCCATCTTGAAAAAGTTCTTTTTCCGATTTCTTGATGAGGGCTTCCTGAAAGGTTGAAAACGTTTCTTCCGGAATATTTTCTTCCCTTCGGATTTCCTCAAGGGCTTTTCGTTCGCGCTCGTCTACAAAACCATCTACGTTCATCAACAGGTGTGCAAACAGCAAAAGCCCTTCGTGGTAGGTGGAATGGGTGGGTTGAAGATACATTGATGTCATTCTAAATTCAGGTTTTGCATTTCGGTCACTTCCTCCAGGGTCAACAGGTTCGCGTTCATCAAATTGAGCAGTCGAACGTGATCAGCCGTTTCCTTTCCCTCGGCCAGCAAAATAACGGGTGTCTTTTTGTTGACCGAGAAGTTGCGTATGGATCGCACCATTTCGATACCGGTAACCACCGGCAAATCAAGACCGCATAAAATAAGATCAAAGTGTTCGCCACGGCAGCACAATAATCCATCCAATCCTGACATGCAAGATCGAATGTACCATTGCGACAGTTGTGCTTTGATACTTTCTAAAACGGCCTCGTTCCGGTGGACTACCAATACCTTCATCCTAATTAACCTTAAACCGAGAGCAAAGGTGGAACGCGAGCGCCTATCTGCGCAACGGGGAAAACCACGTATTTCATACGGGGAAAACCACGTATTTTCACTTTTTTCGTCCGATTATGGGCATAATTCTATCTTTGCGCCTTTTAAAAACATCTCAATGTGCAAATCTAAACTTACCGCAAGCGTGTATTCGGGCCAGAAATAGGATAGCATTTTGAACAACAACAGAATAATGGACACCATTCAAATTCGAGAAGCCACCGAACACGACATCCCATCGATCATTGATTTTCAATTGAAGATGGCGCTAGAAACAGAAAACATTACACTGGATATTGCTACCCTTTCGCAAGGCGTCCAACGGTTGTTTAAGGACTCGTCAAAAGGGAGGTATTATGTAGCCGAAGAAAATGATGAAGTGATCGGTTGTCTGATGACAACCCACGAGTGGAGCGATTGGCGTTGCGGTACGGTGATTTGGATTCAATCTGTCTACATCCCGGAAGCTCATCGCAGCAAGGGAGTTTATAAAAAATTGTATCACCACATCCAACACCTTGTGAATACTGAACCTGATTGGCGAGGCATTCGGTTGTACGTAGATAAGACAAACCAATCTGCGCAAAACGTGTATACTCGGCTAGGTATGAATGGCGAACACTATCAGGTTTTTGAGTGGATGAAGGTTGATTGAGACCATCATCGCGAGTACAGGCGGACTTGGCATCGCTCAAATGTAAATGGAGCTTGTTTCTCTGCCGCACGGGGATTTACTTTTTCGCTCGTTTCTATTACCTTTAAATCATGGAATCTACAATTGAACGTCCGCCCCGCACTATGATGGAAGTGTATGAATTACTTCCCGAAGGGACATTGGCCGAATTGATCGATAATCAAATCTATATGTCGCCAGCACCAAACACCAATCATTTTACAACAGCAAAAAAGATATCAAAAATTCTGGATCAACTGATCGAAGATACAGGGCGCGGATTTGTTTTTTATGCGCCCTACGATGTCTATCTAGATAAGACTCAGAATGCAGTTCAGCCTGACATATTTGTTGTTTTGTCGTCCAACAAAGGTGAGATTGAGCCACACGGTAATTTCAAGGGAGTGCCTGACTTGATAGTTGAAGTATTATCTGTGGGAAATCGATCGCATGATTTGACAAAAAAGAAAGACCTCTATGCCAAATTCGGAGTTAAGGAATATTGGGTCGTTGATCCGGAAACGAAATTAGCCATTGGTTTTGAGTGGAAGGAAAACGGCTATGTCAAAATCAGCGAAGAAATCGGTAAGATTCAGTCTCGCCTTTTAAAAGAGGATTTCGCTTTTTAAAAATTCAAAAAGAATCCAAATTCCCATTGAGCGAGCAGCAGAAAGCGTGTAGCTTGCAGCCCCGAGTAGAGGTACTATTTCATGCCCACAACTGTTGCAAAAAAAATAAAAGATATATCAGGCCACGATTTCATTGAAATCATTGGCGCACGTGAACATAACCTTAAGAACATAAGCGTCTCCTTTCCGCGCAACAAACTGGTCGTCCTTACCGGTATTAGCGGAAGCGGAAAATCATCCCTTGCGTTTGACACGATTTATGCCGAAGGACAACGCAGATACATGGAGAGCTTTTCGGCCTACGCGAGAAGTTTTATGGGCAACCTCGAGCGCCCGGACGTAGACAAAATCAACGGTCTTAGTCCGGTCATCTCTATTGAACAAAAAACGACTTCCCGCAATCCACGATCTACCGTTGGAACAGTTACAGAGATTTATGATTTCCTTCGCTTGCTATTTGCTCGTGCGGGCGAAGCGTTTTCGTATCAAACAGGCGACAAGATGGTGCGCCAAAGCGAAGAGCAAATTTTGGATGCCATCATTTCTAATTTCAACAACAAGAAGTTAATCATTTTGGCACCCGTCATCAAAGGAAGGAAGGGTCACTATCGCGAGTTATTTGTTCAGATCAGGAAGCAAGGCTATACCAAAGTGCGCGTAGATGGTCAAGTGGTGGACATCACCGCCAAAATGCAACTAGATCGTTTCAAGATACATGATATTGAAATGGTGATTGATCGCATAGTGCCTACGGCAGCTGATCGGTACCGCATCAGTCAGTCGATCAATACAGCTTTAAAAGAAGGCAAAGGGGTGATCATGGTACAGGAAGAGAACCTGCCTGCCGGCCCGCCTTCCGAAGCGGAGCGGAGGGCAGGCAAGGCAGGTGGAAAGGTACACCACTTCTCAAAATTCCTGATGGATCCTAAAACAGGTTTATCGTATGATGAGCCAGCGCCCAACAATTTTTCATTCAATTCTCCCTATGGAGCTTGCCCTACCTGCAATGGCCTGGGTCAAATAGAAGAGATCACCGAAGCATCTGTGATACCCGATAAGAAGTTGAGTATAAGTCGAGGTGGTATTTTACCACTCGGAGAATACCGCGACATCTGGATTTTCAAAAAGATCGAAGCAATTTTAAAAAGATATAAACTCACGCTCACTACGCCTATCAAGGATATTCCCAAAGAAGCACTTCACGTTTTATTGTATGGCGATGAGATGCCGGTGGCAGTTGCGTCTGTTAAGTACCCGGGCACAGAGTGGAACACCCAATTTGAGGGCATTGTCAACTTTCTTCAAAAGCAAAAAGAGGAAGGCTCTGAATCGATCAAAAAATGGGTAGACGATTTTACGATTACCAAGATTTGCCCAGCGTGTCATGGCGCTCGATTGAAAAAGGAATCGCTGCACTTTAAAATAGACAACAAGAACATTGCTGAGCTTGCCCAACTTAATATCGATGTGCTCAAGAAATGGTTTGATGGGCTGGAGAATCGTATCAGCGACAAGCAAAACCAGATTGCTGTAGAAGTATTGAAAGAAATCAGGAAGCGAATAGGTTTTTTATTAGACGTAGGTCTGGACTATTTGAATTTGAACCGACCGCTTCGAACATTAAGCGGTGGTGAGGCGCAACGCATTCGCTTAGCTACACAGATAGGCACTCAATTGGTGGGCGTGCTTTACATATTAGATGAGCCCAGCATCGGCTTGCATGCGCGAGATAACGCAAAGTTGATAAAAGCGTTAAAAGACCTTCGCGATTTAGGAAACTCTGTTATTGTAGTAGAGCATGACAAAGAAATGATGCTCGAGGCAGATTATATTATTGATGTCGGGCCTGGTGCAGGAAGGCATGGAGGTCACATTGTGGCTGAGGGTGATCCCGAGACATTCTTAAAAATTGATAGTACCACTTCGAAGTACCTCAGCGGAAAAATGGGTATTAGCTTTTCGAAAGAACGTAGAAAAGGGAGTGGAGAAAATCTTTCGCTTTTGGGTGCCACTGGAAATAATTTAAAGAATGTTGATTTACACCTTGCACTTGGAACGTTCATCTGCATCACAGGTGTTTCCGGCAGCGGAAAGTCAACACTCATTCACGATACACTCTTCCCGATTTTAAATCAGTTTTTCTTTAACTCGCGACAGGAGCCATTGCCGTATAAAAAAATAGATGGATTGAAGCTGGTTGATAAGGTGATTGAAGTAGATCAATCTCCAATCGGCAGAACCCCGCGATCGAATCCGGCCACGTATACCGGTGTGTTTACGGAAATCAGAGACCTGTTTGCGAATATGCCCGAAGCAAAAATAAGAGGGTATAAAACTGGACGCTTTTCTTTTAACGTAAAAGGTGGACGCTGCGAAACCTGCGAGGGTGCAGGCTTGCGGTTGATTGAAATGGAATTTTTGCCGGATGTATACGTGCCCTGCGAAACCTGCAAAGGCAAACGCTACAATCGCGAGACGTTGGAAGTTAGATTCAAGGGGAAGTCCATTAGCGATGTGCTTGACATGACGGTGGAGGAGGCCATTAACTTCTTTGATAAGCTTCCCCGCATTTTGCGAAAAATACAAACCCTCGGCGAAGTAGGCCTGGGCTATATTTCATTGGGCCAGCATGCAACTACACTATCTGGTGGCGAAGCACAACGAGTCAAATTGGCAACCGAACTTTCTAAAAGAGATACAGGCAAGACACTATATATATTAGACGAACCTACCACGGGTCTTCATTTTCAAGACATCAGCCATCTGCTGGATGTGTTGCAGAAATTAGTCGATAAAGGAAACACGGTATTGGTTATTGAACACAACATGGACGTAATCAAATCGGCAGATTATATTATAGACTTAGGGCCAGAAGGCGGGGCCAAAGGAGGGATGATCATAGCGAAAGGCACACCCGAAGAGGTTTCTAAAAATCTAGCGAGTTACACGGGCCGGTTTTTGAAGGCGGAGTTGAAGTGATTTTTGATGCCGCTAAAATAACTCCTCTTCTTTTCAACCTGTCCTATCTCTACTTTTGCTTTCCATGGTCATCAACAAGCAGCGGTGGTATTGGATAATGCAACTCAGTGGTTGGGCTCTTTTTGCCGGCCTTCAGATAGTTGCTGCCATTCTGGCCTCAGGTAAGGAGGGTGTTCAAAACCAACGAGTTATTTTCTTATTGTATGAGTCATTGTTCTGTTTGGGGGTTTCTCACCTCTTTCGAAACATCATTATAAATTGGAAGTGGTTGAGCCTCGGCTTCTCTCGATTGATTCCGCGCGTTTTGCTAACGGTATTTTTGCTAGGTATTGCCATGTACTTCCTCCGAGTTCCCGTTTCCATTGCCTTGGGTATGTTCAAGAAAGAAGTTGTTTTCGATCCCTTTACGTTTCTCAGCGGCACGTTTTTTTACGCCATCATTTTCTTCCTGTGGGCAACATTTTACTTCATTTATACTTATGTGGAGCGTTATAACACTTCGCTCAAGTACGAAGCATCGGTGAAGGAGATTGAATTGAATAATTTAAAAGCACAACTTAATCCCCATTTTATTTTTAATGCACTAAATAGCATTCGGGCATTGGTGGACGAAAATCCCGAGAAGTCAAAGCAAGCCATCAATCAGCTTTCCAATATTTTGCGCAACTCACTCTCGCGCGACAAAGGACTTACCCGTTTCGAAGACGAACTGAAAATGGTAAAAGACTACCTCGGGTTGGAAAGTATTCGTTTTGAGGAGCGGCTGCGAGTGGAATATCTAATTGCCGATGGATCCAACGATTTTTTGGTTCCCCCGTTAATGATTCAGACGTTGGTTGAAAATGGTGTAAAACATGGGATTTCAAAACTTACGAGGGGCGGGCTGATACAACTTACCACTCAACTCCAGGTAGATGATTTGAAAATACGTATTCGAAGTACTGGGCATTATAACAACAACAAGGAAAATAATGCGGGCCTGGGGTTGGCGAATACGATCCAACGACTAAAACTATTATATGGAGAGGCTGCCCACTTCAAAATCACCAACGAAAAGGATAATTTTGTGTTAACAGAATTGATAATTCCACATTTACGGTCACTAAAAAAATGAAGGCACTGATAATTGATGATGAGCGTCTGGCGCGCAAAGAGCTGACTACCCTATTGGAAGCACACCCCTCCATTGAAATTGTGGGCGAAGCGATGAATGCCGATGAAGCCGAGAAACTAATCGAAGAGTTGAATCCAGATTTGCTGTTCCTTGATATTCAGATGCCGGGTCGCACCGGATTTCAATTGTTAGAGTCGTTGGACTCAGCACCTATGGTCGTTTTCACTACTGCTTATGATCAGCATGCATTGAAAGCATTTGAAGTGAACGCCCTTGACTATCTGCTAAAGCCAATCGTGGCTGAACGCTTGAGCGAGGCGGTGCACAAGGTGATGGAAAAAGAAAGAATCAAATCGGGTCGAAGCGGAGAGAAAAAACTTGGGCTCGAAGATCAAGTATTTGTAAAAGACGGTGAACGTTGCTGGTTTGTCACACTCTCTAACGTTCGAATGTTTGAGTCAGATGGCAACTATATCAAGGTATACTTTGATACCAATCGCCCAATGATTCACAAATCATTAAATGCGCTGGACGAGAAGTTAGATGAACGTGCCTTTTTTCGGGCTAGCCGAAAACACATTGTCAATTTGAGTTGGGTCGAGGGCATTGAACCTTGGTTTAATGGAGGACTTATGGTGAAGCTTCGCGGTGGCGACAAAGTTGAAGTGAGCAGAAGACAGGCCGCCAAATTCAAGGACATGATGTCACTTTAGGTTGATGATTTTTTGAATTAGTATATCAACGAATTAGCACATCAACGAATTTACACATCATCGCAAAACCAACTCAATTAGTTCTTTCTCCACGCTCCAGTCTTTGGCCAACTTTAGCATGGCTGTAGCTTCCATCTCCGTCACATATCCTTTCAGGTTGTTGGCCTGCCACACCATGTTGATAAGTTCAACACGTTTCTCTTTTGTGTAGTCCCCAATGATTTCGTTCAGGTAAATTCGAGCACGGTCAAAAGAAGTAAGATAGTCTTTAGCGATAAAGTCAAGCCCCCACTTCAATTCCTCGGTTGCTTCCATTTTTTCAGCAGTTTCCTCCAAATCACTTCGCTCCAACTCATCCAACCCGTGGTAATGATAGATCACTGCCTTCAACAGCATAAATACCCTCTTCTCCTCAACTTCCATGGCAGAAAATTAACGAATCTATTTTGATTTCGATTTCTTTTTTTTGCGTTAAGCGAAAAGATCAATTGCGATCTGATCGGCTAATAACATTCCTTTTGGTGTTAGATTCACCACGTGGTCTTTCACTACGGCAAATTGCAGTTCAATTGTTTTTTGGAGGGCGGGAGAGTTCTCCAGCGAGTAGTCGTAGCTAGATTTCAAATGCGTCAAGTCGCAACCCCACATGGTCCGAAGAGACGTGAAGATGTATTCATTAATCTTATTTTCCCTGGTCAGGACTTCTCGCTCAAAGGTTATTCTACCTTCTGTAAGAGACTTCATGTATTGATGATTGTTGCTCACGTTAAACTGCCTGCTCACTCCGTTGTAGGAGTGTGCGCTGGGCCCAACACCCAGGTAATTTTGTTGCCTCCAATAATTGCTATTGTGTTTCGAAACAAAGCCTGGTTTGCTGAAGTTCGATATTTCGTAGTGCTCGTAACCTTCGGATGCCAGATGTTGCATGAGAAATTCAAAATCAGACACACCGGTTGCTTCGCTGATTGGTTTTAGTCGCTTAGTCTTTTGCCATTTACCAAAAACAGTCTTGTCTTCAATCGTGAGCGTATAAGCCGACAGGTGCTCTGGTTGTAATTTGGTAAGCTCGCTAAGGTCATTTTCCCAAATGGTTTGTGCACGTTCTGGCACTGCGTAAATCAAATCTAAGCTAAGGTTTGCAAAACCGACTTCGCGTGCGTTGGCCACACAACGTAAAGCGTCATCGCGAGTATGCGCTCGATTAAAAAAATGAAGCGTAGCATCATCAAAGGATTGGATGCCAATACTTAAACGGTTAATGGTGGCCATTTGAAGTTCTCTCAGCTTTTCCTTTGTCAAGTCGTCCGGGTTGGCTTCAAGTGTTATTTCTGCTTTTCCGTGGACGTTGAAGTGTGTATGAATAGCATTTAAAATAATGGCAAGTTCGCGAGCGCTAAGCAACGAGGGTGTGCCTCCGCCCCAATAAACGGTTTCGATCAATTCTCCATCTAGGTAGTTCGCCTGTATTTCAATTTCTTTGGTAATGGCTTCGCACATTTTCGTGCGATAGTCTTGGTTGGTAGAAAAATGGAAATCGCAATAATGACAAGCTTGTTTACAAAACGGAATATGGATATAGAGGCCGGCCATTAGTCCTTCAATCGATTAGGAAAAATCCCGGTAGAATAATCATTAAATTGCTCAATCGTGCACTCAAAGCGAATTTCATCTGATTAATAGTTTAATCGCTAAAGTAAACTTTTTAGAGGCGTTGAACTCCAAAAAAAAACTGAACTGGTTTTTTTTCGGCTGAATAAAAGCAAGTGCTCGGTTAACTCTGCCAATTCTGATACTTTTGAGCGATGTCTGCGACTATCCGTCTGGTACTATGCCTTTTTTTATTCTCTTGGAGCGGGTTTGCACAAGTTGGATCACCGAAAGTGGATATCAAGGATCGTTGGCTAATCAGCAAGGAGGGTAAATTTGTAAAAGCGACAACAACATCTACAAATACCGTTTTTTTCTGGATTGACGCACGGAAAGAAAAAGGAGGCGTTCTGTGGTTGAAAGGACGACATGCATTTTCCATTTTTATTAACTCAAAATTGGCAGTTCGCGCAAAGGGTGAGGTGAAACTTTCTGTAGATAGTCTTGCCAACATTTACTCGAACCAACTTTTTGTTGGATTGTATTCTTCTTTTGGAATGCATCATCTTAAATCTGAATTGCAACAAAGTGGACAGCCTCCAGCGGTTCAGGAACCTATTTTGCGAAAGGGAAACTACTTTTTAGACTTTACTATCTTAGCCTCCTTACTTATTGTAGTCGGCTTCACACTCTTGTTACGAACAAACCCAACGTTAACATTTGATTACCTCAATGTAAACAAATTGTTTTCCTTCCAGGATCGCGATGAAAGCACACTTGCACTTCGAATAGCCTCCAGTGTCAATCTGCTTATTTATTTTTTTTGTAGCCTGTTTTTGGCGCTGATCTTACTGGTTTCGTTTCATTTGATGGGTGATCAGGTTTTGATGTCGTCTAGGTTCACTATTCGATCCACAGCACATGGATTTCAACAATGGTTCATCTTGTCAGTGATCATCTTTGGTTTATTGATTATTAAATTAGTGTGGCTGATGGTATTGAACAAGCTGTTTGGTTTTCGAGATATTGTGCGAATACAGTTTTTCAACTTTGTGAGGGTTATCTTAATTGCCATGACAGTGTTGACGCTAATAACGGTGTTTTATTTTGTGGCAAATGTGAGGGATCAAAACTACTTCTTTCAACTATTCACTATTCTGTCGATCATTTTTTGCGGTGGTGCCGTTGTGATGTATTTCAAGTTGATGGCGCGAATGCCCTATCATTTTTTTCATTTATTTTCATACCTTTGCGCATCCGAAATTATGCCCTTAGTGGTTTTGATTAAGGTATTTTTCTATTGAAGGTCAACCCGATACGTGCTGATATGACAGAAACTGCTACTGACAGGATGCGAAAAGTAAAAAGCATCTTGGTCACACAGGAGGCTCCTACTGATGTAAACTCACCTTACCTCAAGCTAGCTGAAAAATATAACCTCAAAATCGACTTTAGACCCTTTATTCAGGTCGAACCGGAGCCCGCTAAGGAGTTTAGAAAACAGAAGGTAGATATTCTTCAACATACCGCAATAATTTTCACTAGCAGAAATGCTGTAGATCATTTTTTCGCTCTTTGTCAAGAACTGAAACTGGAAATGCCCGCAGATATGAAGTATTTCTGCATCTCAGACCAGACCTCCAACTACCTCCAAAAATACATTGTGATTCGAAAGAGAAAGATATTCTCTGGGCTGAAGGATACCAAGGATCTTTTAGAGATTATTAAAAAGCACAAAAACGAAAAATTTCTCTTTCCTTGCTCAGACATCCGCAAGAGCGATATTCCGGATTTTCTTAAACAAAATGGCTACACGTTTACAGAGGCTGTTATTAACCACACGGTGGCAGCAAACCTGAATGACTTGAAGAATGTTTATTATGATATCCTGGCCTTCTTCAGTCCTTCGGGTATTAATTCCCTTTTTGTCAACTTCCCCGATTTCAAACAGAATAACACACGTTTGGCGGCTTTTGGCCCCACTACAGCAAAAGCGGTAAAGGATGCTGGCTTATTTCTAGATATTGAAGCACCCCTGCCCAATGCTCCATCTATGACGGGGGCGTTAGAACTTTATATAAAAAGAGCTAACGGGATTAAATAATCCCTTCGCTATTACGTTTTTAGTGGAGATTGCATTTTATTGTACTTTAACTAGATGAATTTGCCTCTTTGCATATATTTCATTTATCTTTAAGTCTATTTTTGAAAAGAGTGAGAAAAATATTTCTTCTAGCTGTGGTGGTATCGGTGACGCTGAGCAGGTCTTTTGCACAGCAAGATCCTCAATTTACCCATTACATGTTTAACACATTGTACTACAATCCTGGCTTCGCGGGTGTGGAAGGCATTACCAAACTGACGGCTATCCACCGAAGTCAATGGCTTGGATACACACCCACAGTTGGCGGGGGTGGGGCTCCCACTACTCAATTAGTTTCGATCACCGCTCCCATATTTAAGTTAAATAGTGGCTTTGGCGCATACATTGTAAATGACCAGTTGGGGCCTCAGAACAATCTTGAGGCTCAGGCATCTTATGCCTATCACTTGGGTATTAAAAATAGTAAGTTAAGTATTGGATTAAGAGCTGGGATGTACTCTCAAACAATCAATTTCGATCAGTATAGGTTTATTGATCCAAATGATCCGCTATTGGGCGATAAGAGAGGCTCTCTGTCTCAGGTAAGGCCTGATTTGGCACTTGGAGTTTACTGGCGCAAAGAGAAGTATTACGCAGGTGTTAGTTTTAACCATTTACTAAAATCAACTTTTGACTTTGGGTTGAGCCAGCGAAACTCTTTGCAGACACACATGTATTTGACAGGCGGTTATTTTTATGAAGTCAATTTCGATCTGAAGTTCCAGTTAATGACCATTATTCAGTCGGATTTCACAAAGACAACGGTGAACTTAGGAGGAATCGCTTATTATAAAGATACGATGTGGGGAGGGTTGTCATTCAGATCTTCAGAGGCCGCTATATTAATGTTAGGATATAGCTTGCTGAAAGATAAGTCTTTGAAAATAGGCTACGGGCTAGACTATATTATACAAGATCAGGCAGCTAAGCAGCCAACATCACATGAATTGATGTTGAGCTATGAGTTACCGGTCAATGCAGGAAGCGGAAAAAAGGTGGTGAGAACCCCGCGTTACAGGCATTAAGACGGAAATAATTTTGGTTTTTTTAATAATTTGTTGAATTTGGAGCTTTGGAAAGGCTGAAAAAGAATAACTTTCGCCTCCGTTCGTTAGCAAAACTTATAAAAACTAGCTGGAAGGCCGTATTAACTATTAACCTATGAAGAAAATTGGCGCTGAGAAATTTCTGTATTATGCTTTAATCTTGTCGGTAACTGCTATTGTTGGTAGTTGCGGTCTTTTAGGTATTGGTGGAAAAGGGGCAGCCAATCAAGACGAAGGAGAGTTAATTGAACAGTCTAAAGTAGAAAGAAGGCAACGCTATGCCCAAACCATACCTTATGGGATGTTGCCAATTCCGGCAGGAACATTCCACATGGGTCAGACGGACGAAGATCCCGCGTCCACTCAGATGAATTTCAATAAGCAAATTACCATCGGTTCTTTTTTCATGGATGAAACAGAGATATCTAATGATGAGTACAACTTTTTTATTAATGTAGTCAAGGTTGGGTTAACCGGCCCCGATCAGGCAACAAGCAAAGAGTTAAAGGAACTATATGACGAATTAAAGGGAATTAACCCTAGCGTCAATAAATTATATATCTATCCTGATACTACCGTATGGAGAAGGGATTTCACCCATCATATGTCTGACCCCTTGGTCGACAATTATTGGTCATATCCCGGTTATCAAGAATATCCTGTGGTTGGTGTAAGTTGGGAGGCAGCGACCCTGTTCAATAAATGGAGAACTCATTATTTGAACAATTGGAGAGAAGAGCAGAATAACAATGGAAAGAGAGGTGGCGAAGGGCTCCCCAAATCCCCTGCTTTTCGCTTGCCCTCCGAAGCGGAATGGGAATATGCTGCTCGCGGTGGAAGAGATATGAACAAATATCCTTGGGGCAACCCTTATATCAGAAATTCAAAGGGGTGTATGCTGGCTAATTTTAAACCGGGTAGAGGCAATTATTATGATGACGGATATGCCTACACATCTCCTACTGGTGCTTATTTCCCAAATGATTTTGGGTTGTATGATATGTCTGGAAATGTGGCAGAATGGTGCTTGGATGACTTCAACACCTCGTCTGTTCCAACTGTTTGGGATTTGAACCCCCAATACATTGATAAAAATGCTTATTATTATGACAATAATGGTAATTTACAATCCAAAAAGAAGTACAATGCTATTAAGGTTGTTCGCGGAGGATCTTGGAAAGACATAGCCTACTATCTGGAGACTGGAACGAGAACGTATGAATACAAAGACTCGACCCGTGCATACATAGGTTTTCGCAGTGCCATGACTAGTTTAGGCCGTTCATCTGGCACAGAATTTCAATAATAAAAAACTACTACTATATTTATAAAAAACTCAGACTAACCTAAATTAAGAAAACCATGGCAAAGAAAAAAGGCGGATTTGCTGACTTACTTTTTACGACCATCATGCCAAAAGTATATGGTATCGGTGCAGCAGTTGTTATTGTTGGCGCACTATTTAAAATTCAACACTGGGACGGGGCAAGTGAAATGTTGATTGTTGGTCTTGGCACCGAAGCAGTCATCTTCTTCCTCAGTGCATTTGAACCTAAACATCCTGAAGCTGATTGGTCTAAAGTTTACCCAGAGTTGGCAGAAGACTATGAAGGGACTGTCAATCAGCCGTCTAGGATAAGTAACCGCCCTGCTGCTGGAGATTCTCCGCTGCTCAAAATTGATGAGATGTTAAAAACCGCCAAGGTTGATCAAAACTTGCTTGATAATCTGGGTAAAGGGCTCACCAATTTGGCAACATCGGCTTCACAAATGAGTAATTTGTCCAATGCTGCGGTGGCTACAAACGACTATGCGAAAAACGTGCAAGCCGCTTCGGCTTCGCTAACCGAAATGAACAAGTCTTACGGTACTGCCATGAAAGCCGTTGGTGCGATGGCAGATGCATCAAAAGATACAAGCGAGTACCACAAGCAAGTTCAATCAGTGACTAAGAACTTAGCGGCTTTGAACACTATTTATGAGATGGAGCTGAAAGATGCAGATTCTCATGTTAAAAATATGAATAAATTCTACGAGAGCTTAACAGGAGCTATGCAGGGACTATCCAAAGTGGGCGATAATACAGCCAAGTTCACGTCTGAATTGGGGAATCTAACTACCAATCTAACTGCTTTGAACAAAGTCTATGGTAGCATGCTTACTGCCATGAAGGGGTAGTTTTGGTGAATGAAGTTTAGGATTAATTTTTCAATAATTTAAACTAATAAGACATGGCAGGTGGAAAAGAGACACCCAGGCAAAAGATGATCGGTATGATGTACATGGTGTTGACAGCTCTTTTGGCTCTCAACGTTAGTAGTGCAGTACTTGAGAAGTTTGCCATCATTGATGAAACCCTGGTTGCGCTTGTCGAAACCAGTATAGTTTCGAATGAGGAAATCGTGAAAGGTATTGAAGGTTCAACGGTCAACAACGCTAAAGTTAATGAGGCAAAAAAGACTGCGAAAGAAGTAAGAGAGTTGACGAAAGGCGTTTTGGCTTACATGGACGACATTAAGAAAGAAATGAAGACTGGAGACGACAAAAAGCCGTTGAAGGATCTCGTTCAAGATACTCATCATGCCGATGAATTAATGATGAGCGGAGAGGGCGAGTCAGGGAAAGTAAGTATGGCACAAAAATATGAGGAGCAGTTAAACAAGTATGTTGCTAAGCTCAATGAACTTGTGAAACCAACTAAGCCCTTTGCCAAAATAACCAAAAGAGCAGGCGAGTATAAGAGTTTTTCGGGTCCTGAGGTCAAAAAAGAATTGTTGGAACAGCCTTATACAAAGTTCGCTTTTCACGGCACACCTACGATGGGGGCAATTGCATATGTTACGCAGCAACAGACAGAAGTTTTGGCCTATGAGAGGGAGGCGTTAAACGAATTGTTAAAGGTTACTGAGGGAGATGTTTTTAAAGCTGACCTTTTAGTTGCCATGGTTAGAGCAGAATCAAATAGTGTTGTGGCTGGCACAAATTACGAAGGTGATTTATTTTTAGCGGGTGCTGCGTCCGGTGGCGAAGATCCGATAATGTTCAAGGGCAGCGAAAAGGTGGAAGTGAAGGACGTGGAAATACGTCCGGGCGAGAGGATAAAAATGGGTAAAATAAAATTCAGGGCAGCTGGTTCTGATTTTGATGAGAACGGAGTTGAAAAGAAATCATTTCCTGTTAAGATAGTTCTACCTAACCGGGAAAAGCCCATTGAACAAGTAATTAAGTACACAGTAGTTAAGCCAAATGTAAAATTTGAATCTGCGACAGGAGCCATAGAGCTCTACAGAGAGTGCGGAAACATTAAGAACGTGTCGATACCCGGATTTACGGATTTGTCTGCCATTAATTTAACCTGTTCCCCAGAAGAGGGTAAAATAATTCCTCAAGGCTCGGGAGCCTATGCGTTTCTCCCATTGAAAGGGCGAATGACAGTAAAAGTAAAGTTGGGAAATGATGAAATTTTTACTCAAAGATTTGATGCTGTGCCTGTGCCAGAGCCACAGTTCGTTTTAAGGGTTCAAAATCAGGATGTGGACTATAAAAAAGGTGTGGCTCCGAGCGCGAGGGTTGACGTTACAATCCGCCTACCAAAGGCTTTCACCGATCAAAACAAGAAAGATTCGAAATACACGGTGAAATCAATGGAGATATTTACACCCAGAAGCGGGATAAAATCTGTTCAAGGCGACCAAATAAAATTATCTGATTATGGCGCGAGAGGCGGTGATAATTTTTCTATTTATTCGGTAGAGGTGGTCAGAGAGACGTTTGATGGAAGAAAGGTGCCTGTGAATTTTCAGTTTACACCTGTTGCCATTCCGGTTAAATAAACTAGAGTAAGAATGAAAAATAATTTGATTTTGGTTTCTCTTCTGATGATGGCATTATCGGGGTCCGCACAAACGGATACGATCTTTAATCCAAAGGCTTTGGAGAAAATCCCTTATTATGAACAATTGTATCGGTTTAGAGTTTGGCGTGATGTGAATTTTGACGAAAAACAAAATGCCGTCTTTGTTTCACCAAATTCAAACCTGAAAAAGTTTATCATTGAAAGCGTAAAGGCTAAGAAGTTGAACGCGTATGCTCCGGACGACTACACTTTTGATACACCCCTTTCAGGGCTCGCAAAAGGGAAAGCTGCGCAGTTACCGATGTTTAAACCCAATACCGATTATTCTGAAAATGACGAGATCATTTATGGAGATAATAAGTATGTACCTAGAATGGCATTAGTTTATGTTAGGGAGCCATCAGATGACAATTACTGGAAATTAGAGAAGAAAAAGGTGCCCGCAGCACAGCCATTTGATCCAAACAAGTCCTATAGCGAACGCGACCAAGTGCAGTACAATGGTAATAAGTACACGGCTACTCAAGACATGAATGGAGTCCCGCTCCCCACGGTTCTTGGAGATTTTTGGAAAGAGAATGGTACTGTTACTAACTATGTAGAGGAGTCTGACATCGGATCACTTCAGGTGGTGGAAGATGTTATTTTTGATAGAAGGAGATCTAGGCTATATTATGACATAATAGGTCTTAAAATAATTTCAAAAGAGGAGGGAAGCCCTTATGCAATCATCAATTATAAAGAATTTGCTGACCTTGTTGGGAAATTATCCCATGACAGAGAAATGAGGGTAAGGAACACAGTTAAATGGAAAAATCGATACAATCCATCGCAGGATATGAATTTCGCTGATGCCTTTAAACTAAGGCTGTTTCATGGTATCATTAGTCAGGTGGAAAACCCAGATGACAAAACCATAGAGGAAATTTATGTGACAGGAAACAAAAGATCCTATGCAGAATCAATATTTGCGCGGTGGGAAGAAGAAATGAAGATGATGGAGAAAGAACATAATCTTTGGGAATATTAAACCGAGAAAAATAACTTAAAAAGGCTTCCTGAAACTAGGAAGCCTTTTTTATTTGCCTATGCCACACATTCGAGAAGGAAAAGACGGAGACTTGCCTAGGGTATTGGAGTTAGTTAGGGAACTGGCAGCCTATGAACGCGCTCTGGGTGAAGTATCAAATACATTGCAAGCCATGAAGGAAGATGGTTTCGGGAAAAATCCGATCTTCGGTTTTTTTGTTGCGGAAGTAGATCAAGAAATAGTAGGTGTGTCTCTTTACTACTACAGATACTCAACGTGGAAAGGTAAGCGATTGTATTTAGAAGATATAGTTGTGACTGAGAGTAAGAGAGGGCAAGGCATTGGTAAGTTACTTTTTGAAGCAACCCTATATTATTCCTTGAATCAGAAATGTACGGGAATGATGTGGCAAGTGTTGGACTGGAATGAACCCGCAATTAATTTCTATAAAAAGTATAGTGCCAAGATGGATGGTGAGTGGGTCAACTGTACATTAGAGGCCGATGAAATTCGGCACATTCTAGATAAAGCCTAGGTAAATTTGATTATACTTCCTCCAGAAGGGTATTGAACACTACATGTCGATCTTTGAAACGCTGACGGTGTGTTTCAATGATAGTATCAGTGTGCTGGGCAAGGTACTGAACGACATCTTCAATGCGATGAGCAAATAGCTGAATGCTATACGATACTGAATTCTCATCGTCATGAGTAACAATTCTATACATTTTGGACTCTGCGAAATAACCGGTGGCCGAGACAGCGGGAAGATAGTTATGCTTTATCCATTCTAGCCATTCCTTTTCTATCTCTTTGTCAATACCCACCGTTACATTGTATAAAAACATATCATCTATTTTTGATCTACGTAGTCTTGAAGGTAGCTGAAATTGGAAGTTAATCGTCCGTTCTCAGCCATCGTTGCTCTGGCAATGATGCCCTCAGTGTCTTCTACCAGCAATGGGTTCATAATTCGATCGATTAGATCTCTTCCAAACTCGTCAGAGGCGCTTCTAGGGAGTTCGCAGGGCAGATTATCAACGGCCATGACAGTAATGTGTGAGTCACCACTTAATGGTTCAACAACAGCATCGTTCTGGGGGATGTAGTCATAAACCGGATCGGTGATAGTACTAGCTCTTTTCGTGCATGGTACAGAGCCATTGATATCGCAGGTAATATCTGCTACTACGCGAATGCGAAAATGATTCTCACACATATCTTCTTGCGCAAAAAGTTTGGGCGCAGCCGGGTTCCAGAATGCCCCGGCCAGCAGAATGTCTGCAACTTTTGTAAAAGGAGAAAACTGAGAAGTGTACTTTTCGGGATGCTTGTGAAACTCGTCTCGGTTAAAATGACCGCCTTCTATTCGGAGATGGTAGTCTGCGCTACTTAATTGGGTATAGACAGGTTCTTGAAAAGTGGAATTCAAAAAATCTGCCGGATCAACTTTTCTGATTCCCGCAGTATCCAATGTTTCCATTGCTCCTTTACCTACACGCCCAGCGCCTGTCAAAACAATTTTGATAGGGGGCAGTTTGATTTTTCGCAATTCAAGCTTTAGGTCGTTCACATCAAAGCATTCGTCTGCCCTTCTAATTGTAAATAGCTTGTATTTTTTTCCGTATGCCCATAAGCCATTGTAAGCGCCCACGATGCCGGCATACCTACCAAATGCCACTAAGCGATTTCCCTGTTGATCTTTTAATGTTTCGTAATCAATCAGTCGAATTTGCTTTTTTAGAATCTCTTGTAGTAGTTTTCGATTGTACGGTTGTTTTTTTAGCGTGTGCGAAAAAAATAGATACGTTTTATTAGCGATAAGATGTTGAATAGGCACTTCCTTAATTCCCATCAGGATGTCGCAATCAGACACATCTTCTTGCACTGAGATGCCTAACTCTTCATACTCGGCCTCTTTGAAGCACCTCGCAGTACTTGGCTGGCAAACCATTTTCACGTGAGGAAAGCGCTGCATAATTTCTTCAGCCTGCAACGGAGTAAAAGGTACGCGTTTATCGGGAGGTATTTTCCCCTCACTGATGAGAGCTAGTTTAATTGTATTCACTCGGAATTTATGATTTCATAATGCGTTTTAGCTTTCAAAAAGATTTCCTAATAAAGAACCTCCCTCTTTTCGGCTGTTGCCTCCGTAAGGCGCCAAAGCTTGAATGAGTTTTCGAATAGGCATTGACTGCAACCACACTTTACCCGTACCTCGAAGGGTAGCTAAATAAATTCCTTCACCACCAAAGACCATTGATTTTAAACTACCGTTTGATTCCACATCAAAGTCGATTTGCGATTCAAAGGCTACTACGCATCCGGTATCCACCCGAAGTGTTTCATTGTTCAGGGTGCGTTCGATAACCGTTCCGCCTGCGTGAACAAACGCAAGACCATCGCCTTGTAATTTTTGAAGAATGAACCCTTCGCCACCTACTAGACCACTTCCGATTTTGCGATTAAAGACGATACTTAGTTTAGTTCCGAAAGCCGCACATAGAAAGCCGTCTTTTTGCACTACTAATTCTTGTCCGGGACTTTTGGAAAGATCTATTGGAATCACCGTGCCTGGGTATGGGGCAGAGAATCCTACTTTTGCTTTTTTATTTCCACGATTAGTGAAATGCGTCATAAACAATGACTCGCCTGTGAGTAGTCTACTACCTGCGGAAAGCAGCTTGTCAAAAAGACCTGCGTTAGGATTGGAGCCATCGCCCATTTTTGTCTCGAAGAGTATTCCCTCTTCCATAAAAAGCATGGCTCCTGCCTCTGCAATAACTGTCTCGAAAGGATCGAGTTCCACTTCAACAATTTGAATGCTTTCACCTTTAATCTGATAATCGATTACATGTGATTGTGCCATAAATGATTATTTGCTTAATAACTTATTGAAATCTTCTAATTCCATCCTTAAATCTTCCCGCACTATTTTTTGAATCAATCCTTTGGGAAGATCATCATTCTTGTGAACAGGAACGGTTGTTACTCTACCATCATAATGCTTTAGGCGATGGTGCGAGCCATTGATTCGGATAACGGTAAATCCTTCTTTAGTAAGAATACGAACAAGTTTTTTGCCGCTTACAGTTAGTTGTTTCGCCATTAGACAGCCTGATATTCAATTTCTCTAAATCCAATGAATTGATTTAGTTGGTTTGGATCTTCATCTTCTAAACATAGGGCAATAGCCTCCCGAATATTTGACATTGCTTCGTCTACCGTTTTTCCATACGAGTGGCATCCTTTGAATGACGGACAAGATACAATGTAAACTCCGTCTTCATCTTGCTCTAGAAAGATCGGGAAATGATACAACTTCTTTTTGTCAACTTTCATTTTTTACCATTTAAAGTGAAAATAATATTTTTTACTTTTTCTTATTCAGATTTTTCAATCGTTCAGTTTCTTCTTTTTCAAGTAGTTTCTTGTCATCTACATTTCTGTCCAGGAAGGAATTTATTTTCTCGATGTTCATATTGGATTGTAGTCCACCAAATTGATCAATCGAAACTTCAAACCCGCTAAGCTCTTTGTGAACACGTGGCTTTCCTTGCTTTGGACTGGATTTGTCTTTCTTGGCCATTTAACTTTCGTTTAGGTACCCGCTACTGGCAAATTTTCGAGTGCGTATTTTATCCGGTTAACTGTTTCTTCTTTCCCTAGTATTTCCATCGTTAACATTAAGTCCGGACCAGACGCGCCACCCGTTAGTGACATCCGCAGAGGTTGGAGAATCTGACCTGTCTTTATGCCTAACTCTCCAGTTACCTTTTCTAACGAAAGCTTTGCAGCGTCAGCCGAGAATGGTTGGGTAACTTTGATTTCTTCTATAAACCCACGTAACGTTCTAACTGCATCGAGGTTCCATTTTTTTGCGACTATTTGTAGATCGAATGTATTTGGAGCTGAAAAGAAAATCTTGCCTTGCTCCCACAAATCATGGGGGAAGGTAATTCGTTCGCGCAAAGCAAAGCATATTTTTTCGGCTTTCTCATGGCTGCAAGTAATTCCTTCCTTTGCGAGAGCAGCTAGCAGATATTCCGCCAGTTCCTTGTCAGACTTACCGCGTAAGTAGTGCTGATTAAACCACTGTGCTTTTTGTATGTCAAATTTTGCCCCTGCTTTGCCTATTCGTTCTATGGAGAAGGCCTCCACCAATTCTGTCATTGAGAAAATCTCTTTTTCGGTTCCCGGATTCCATCCTAGAAAAGCCAAAAAATTGATTAACGCTTCGGGAAGAAATCCACTCTCCTTAAAGCCAGTAGCGAGTTCCCGTGTTGCAGGATCAGTCCAGGTCAACGGAAAAATGGGGAACCCCATTCGATCAGCATCTCGCTTGCTCAACTTACCATTTCCATCGGGCTTCAAAAGAAGTGGCAGGTGTGCAAACTGCGGCATTTCATTTTGCCAACCTAAAAACTGATACAACAATACGTGCAATGGAGCTGATGGCAACCATTCTTCACCTCTGATAACGTGCGAAATCTTCATCAGGTAGTCATCAACCACATTGGCTAAATGATACGTAGGCATACCATCCGACTTCATGAGTACTTTGTCATCAATCTGCGAAGAGTTAACCACTACTTCGCCTCTGATTAAATCAGTCAATTTAACTTCTTGGTTTGTCGGTACTTTTAATCGTATCACATACGCATCTCCCGCTGCTAATTTGTTGTCGACTTCTTCTTTTTTTAAAGTCAACGAGTTGTTCATCTGCATACGGCTTCCACTCCCGTATTGTTGATTGGCATCACCTGCTGCTTTTAGACGTTCGCGCATCGCTTCTAAATCTTGCTCGGTGTCAAATGCATAATAGGCGTTGTCTTCATCGACAAGTTGTTGCGCGTATTGCTTATAAATCGACTTGCGCTCGGATTGGCGGTAGGGTGCATGCGGCCCACCTTTGCCAACGCCTTCATCAATTTGGATACCTAACCAATTCAATGAATTGATAATGTATTCTTCTGCTCCGGGTACGTATCGATTTTGATCTGTATCCTCAATTCGCAAGATCATGGTGCCATTGTGCTTGCGAGCCAGCAAGTAGTTGTACAGCGCTGTGCGCACTCCACCAATATGTAATGCCCCGGTGGGACTTGGCGCAAACCGCACTCGAACTGGTTTCATATTTCGTTATTTGATCGCCAAAGTTATATCAAAATATTCATCCAAAGGCGGAGGAAAACGCTGTGAGGTCTTGGCAACTATTCAGATCACCTTCCGATGGTTGTACTAACCTACTGCGATACAGGAAATTTCCACATTGACATCTTTCGGCAATCGGCTTACTTCCACCGTTTCACGAGCAGGAGGAAGCGAGGAAAATCTTTTCCCATACATTTCGTTGACTTTAGGGAAGTTGTTCATGTCTTTTAGAAAGATGGTGCACTTCACCACGTGACTAAAGTCCATATTCGCAGCCAGTAAGATCTCGCTCAGGTTCTTCAATACTTGTTCGGTTTCTTCAGCGATCGTAGCAGTGATCATTTCACCTGAAGACTTGTTGATCGCAATTTGCCCTGATACAAAAAGCATATTCCCAGCCTTTACAGCCTGGCTGTAGGGCCCGATTGGTTCGGGGGCATTGGACGAGTAAATTACTTCTTTGGTCATAGCGAAAGGATGAGTAGTTTTGATTCAAATATCTGAAAAACTTCTGTTTCTCTTATGAATATTTTGGTCATTGGCAGTCAAGCGAACGTACAAGAATGTCGGGATAAATTTGGCTCTTCTCATGGATATACGCTTGTTGACCATCAACAAGAAGCCGAAAAGTTTTTTAGCACATCAGATGTTGTATTTGATTTTGTTATCGAAAAGGATCGATCTCAAATGGAGGTCTATCGCGACCATAAAGGAATTACAGCTTTTTTGAATACTTCATTGGTAAGCCTTTGTGAACTTTCAATGGAAGTAAAAAACCAGATTCATTGCACTCTTTTTGGATTCTGCGGCTTGCCAACTTTTTTGAATCGCGAGCTATTAGAGGTCAGCCTCAGAGTAGAGGCAGATTCATCCGAATTGGAACGAATTAGCAAGTTATTACAAACACATTTTGTAGTCGTGGCCGATCGTGTTGGCCTCGTTACACCTCGCGTTATTTGTATGATCATCAATGAGGCTTTCTATACGGTACAGGAGGGAACGGCCAGCAAAACGGATATTGATATTGCCATGAAATTAGGTACCAACTACCCAATGGGACCATTTGATTGGGCTAAGAAAATTGGAATTGAAAATGTTTATTACGTTTTGGACGCAGTCTATCAAGACATCAAAGATGAACGATATAAGATTTGCCCTTTGTTAAAGAAGGAATATTTGAATCGTTCTATTCGACCGTAACACTTTTCGCCAGATTTCTTGGCTGGTCCACATTACAACCTCTCATCACAGCTATATGATAGGATAACAATTGTAAAGGAACCACTGATACCATTGGCATTAGAGGTTCCAATGTGGCCGGTACTTCTATGACAAACTCAGCCATTTTGGGGATATGGGTATCGCCCTCTGTGACGATGGCAATCACGCGTCCTTTTCGAGTTTTTACTTCTTGAATATTGGAGACCACTTTTTCGTAAGAGCTATCTTTGGTCGCAATGAAAACAACGGGCATCTCTTGATCGATCAACGCAATAGGGCCGTGTTTCATTTCAGCCGCAGGGTAGCCCTCCGCATGGATATAAGAGATCTCTTTTAACTTCAAGGCGCCCTCTAATGCGACTGGAAAATTATATCCTCGCCCTAAGTACAAGAAATTTGTAGCATCCTTGAACTCGTCTGCAATGGCTTGGATTTGCTTATCTAGTTTCAGTGCCTTTTCAACCTTGGTGGGGATGTTCTCCATCTCAACAAGCAGCTCATGGTACTTTTGTTCAGTAATAGTGCCTTTCTTTTGTGCAACAATCAGCGCGATCATATTCAGCACAGTAAGTTGCGCTGTAAAAGCTTTAGTGCTCGCTACGCCAATTTCAGGCCCTGCATGAGTATATGCTCCCGCATGGGTATTGCGTGGGATAGACGACCCTACCACATTACAAACTCCGAAAATGATAGCCCCTTTTGATTTAGCTAGCTCAATGGCCGCTAGTGTATCAGCTGTCTCACCCGATTGAGAGATAGCGATAACAACGTCACCCTCTCTTATTACCGGATTTCGATAGCGAAACTCGGAGGCGTATTCTACCTCCACCGGGATTCGACAAAACTCTTCAAAGAAGTATTCGGCAACGAGCCCTGCATGCCAAGAGGTTCCGCATGCCACAATCAAAATGCGATCGGCATTCACTAGCTTATTCAGGTATTCACGGAGTCCACCTAGAATGAGCCTGCCCGATGACGAATCAAGGCGCCCTCTCAAGCAGTCTTTTATAGACCGCGGCTGCTCAAAAATTTCTTTGATCATGAAGTGCTCAAAACCTCCCTTTTCAATCGCCTCCAGCTCCATATCCACCGTCTGCACATAGGGTGTCAATGGTAGATTTGCAGTATTCTTTATGGTCAGCACTCCGTTGTTTACAATCGCGATCTCTTGATCATTGAGGTAAACAACTTCATTAGTGTATTCAATAATAGGTGTCGCATCGGATGCCATAAAGTATTCGCCTTTGCCGATGCCAACTACTAGCGGACTTCCTTTACGCGCTGCAATTAAAAGCGTTGGGTCTTCCAAAGACATTACAACAATGGCATAGGCTCCCACAACTTTGGTAAGTGCCAGGCGTACCGCTTCATCCAACGAGCAATTCTCCTTCTCTTTAATGTCTTCAATAAAATGGATAAAAACCTCGGTATCAGTTTCACTATAAAACCGATGACCTTTGCGCAGCAGATCTTGTTTTAATGAGCTGTAGTTTTCGATGATCCCATTATGAATAATCGCCAACTTTTTGGTGGCGGAATAATGTGGATGGGCATTTTCATCATTCGGCTCTCCATGAGTTGCCCAACGGGTGTGCCCCATACCAATAGTGCTGGAAAGATTTTGCCCGTGAAGGAATGCTTCCAGTTCGCTGACCTTGCCTTTCTTTTTATAAACGTTGAGAGATTTGTTAAGAAGAGCAATGCCCGCGCTATCATAGCCACGATACTCTAATCTTTTTAGTCCCTTGATAATTATATCGCTGGCTTGTCGATGTCCAACATAGGCTACAATCCCACACATACGCGAAACGTTAGAATTAAAAAATAATTGGGCGGAATTCGATTATCCTACCAAATCTGTGTACAAGTTAAAAAATGATTCAGAATGGTCATCATCCTTGGCGTAGCTCTCTATTTTCTTTTTCTCTAATTTCTTCACTAGACCTTCGAGTTTCTTGTTATCGCCCGCAATGTTTACTACGTCAGCAAACTCAGCGCCAATTTTTATAAAGCCTTCGTAGTCGGCTGTTTTCAAATGACCGAGCATATTGTCTTCAATATCGATCATCCTTACTTTGCCCATCAAATCGCCCTTAAACTTATGCGTAAAAGGGTTGTTATAAATGGTGAACACGGTTTTTGTATTCTTAAACAGCGGATCTTTTTTGTAGGTAGTTTTTAGGTACAATGGAATGAAACTGGTAATCCAATCATTGCAATGTACAATATCAGGTGACCAGCCTAGTTTACGTACTGTCTCAATAACACCTTTGCAAAAGAAAATGGCGCGTTCATCGTTGTCTTCAAAAAACTTATTTTCCTTATCATGGAAAACTGATTTGCGATGGAAATAATCTTCGTTGTCAATAAAGTAAACCTGGAGTTTTGCATTGGGAATAGAAGCGACTTTAATGATCAAAGGCTTCTCTTCGTCACCCACCGCAATGTTGATTCCGGATAGCCTAACCACTTCATGCAGTCTGTTCTTGCGCTCATTGATCAACCCAAAGCGAGGAACCAAAATACGAATCTCCATTCCCCTTTCCTGCATGGCCTGAGGCAACTTCCTTACAAAATCAGATACTTCAGTAGTTTGGAGGAATGGGTTAATCTCACTGGCAACATAGAGGATGCGGATTTTTGACATACACCTGGATTTAAGAGAAAGAAATAGAGAACCGAGGCGCAAAAGTACGCAAAATTCACCCCTTATTCAACTAAACTTAACTTATAAGGTCTATCTTTGCGACCCCTTAAAACAGCCCCAGAATGGAGATTTTCTATGAAATTAAGCCTCTAAGGGCGTTTTTAAAGGCTAAGCAAAGGCAGCAATTTACCATTGGGTTGGTGCCAACTATGGGGGCATTGCATGAAGGGCATCTGGAATTAATAAGAACATCGCGTAGCCAAAATGACATTACGATATGCAGCATTTACGTTAATCCTACCCAGTTTAACAATGCAGTTGATTTAGAAAAATACCCGCGTACTCTGGATAGCGACAAAGAAAAGCTGGAAATGGCTGGTTGCGATGTGATTTTTGCTCCCAGTAATGAGGAGATGTATCAAACAAAGAGTGAAATCGGGTTTGATGTGGGTGAAATAGGTTCAGTGTTAGAGGGTGAGTTTCGTCCGGGACATTTCAACGGAGTGGCCCAGGTGGTCTGCAAGTTGTTTAACATCATTCAACCCAACCGCGCCTATTTTGGCCAAAAAGATTTTCAGCAGTATAGAGTGATAGAGAAGTTGGTGGATGAGCTACAGTTCGACATTCAACTTACTTCGGTTCCTATTTTTAGGGAGCCGAGCGGTTTGGCCATGTCATCGCGCAATCAGCGTTTGAATGAAAGCGAAAAAGCGAATGCTACTGTATTTTATCAATCTTTGTTGATGGCAAGCGAACTATTGAAAAAGGGTGAACAAATCATTGCCGTGAAAGACAAAGTCAGGCAGATGTGTGAGGCCAAACCAAATGTAAAATTGGAATACATTGAATGGGTAGATACAAAAAACTTAAAGCCTGTGCAGAACGTTTTAGATGGATCCGTTCTGTTGATTGCAGGTTATGTTGGAGAAGTAAGGCTAATTGATAATTTGTTGCTAGAATGAGAATTGAAGTCTTAAAATCAAAAATACATCGTGTAAAAATTACACAAGCTGAGTTGAATTATGTGGGCAGCATTACCATTGATGAGGCGCTGATGGATGCTGCACAGCTAATTGAAGGAGAAAAGGTGCAGGTCGTAAACATTAACAATGGAGAAAGGCTGGAAACCTATGTGATAAAAGGAGCGCGCAATAGCGGAACAATATGTCTAAATGGACCTGCTGCGCGCAAAGCACAAGTGGGTGATATAGTGATCGTGATTTCGTATGCTTCGATGGAATTGGAAGAAGCAAAACAGTTCAAGCCCTCGCTTATTTTCCCAGACCCAAATAACCAATTAAATTAACTTGAAATCTACCCTCCGCTCAATATTGCAGTACGTTGGCATGATAGCGCTTACAGCGCTTCTGTTGTGGCTTTCGTTAAGAGGATTAACGTTGGGTGAAGGTGAAAACAAGTCGGACTTTCTTTGGAAGGCCTGGCAAAATTCCAACAAGGGATACTTGGGCTTGATGGCGCTGGTCGCCATATTGAGTCATCTACTGCGAGCGGAGCGATGGAGAATGTTGCTAGCTCCAACGGGTAACAAAGTTGGATTGACCAATAGCTTTCTTTCATTAATGATCGGATACCTGGTAAACCTTGCTGTGCCGAGAGGAGGCGAGGTGTCTCGCTGTTACAACTTATACAAGCTTGAAAAAACCCCCGTTGAAGTTTCGTTTGGTACGGTAGTCGTGGAACGAATGGTAGATGTGATTTGTCTGCTGTTATTGATTGCTCTTTCGTTTTTTGCAGAATGGCAGAAACTGAAGAAGTTTATCGATACACTAAATTTTTCTTCAGGAGAAGGCTTTTCAATTTCACCCTGGATGGTGGTTGTCTTTATTGGTGGGGTCATTTTTGTGGCGGCAATTTTCTTTCTGCGCAAAAATAAAAAGCTGTTAAAAATTATTGAAGGCTTTAAAGAGGGATTGCTTTCCATTTTCAAGATGCAGAACAAGGGACTTTTTATTGCCTATTCTCTTGGCATTTGGTTATTGTACTTCCTGATGAGCTACCTTGTTATAAAAGCATTTCCGGAAACGGAAGATTTGGGTTTTAGTGCTGTTCTAACGCTGTTTGCTGTTGGCTCCATCGCGATGGCTGCGCCACTCCCCGGTGGTGCAGGATCTTACCACACACTGGTACCACTTGCGTTAGTAATGCTCTACAACCTTCCGCAAGCGGATGCCGTTGCATTTGTGTTTATTTTTCATGGCTGGCAGACCATTTTAATGATTTTACTCGGGGTGCTATCTTTGGTCGCCAGTTATTTGATTGTCAAATGGAGAAAACAGAAGGAAAAATAAAGTCTTTAATAGAGGCAAAGGAAGTTGTTGGTGCTTGGAAAAAGCAAAACGAGAAAGTTGTTTTTACAAATGGCTGTTTTGATCTTTTGCATTTAGGGCACGTTGACTATCTGGAGAAGGCAAGAGCTAAGGGAGACTATCTGGTAATAGGGCTGAACACAGACGATTCGGTAAGTCGATTTAAGGGACCTGAACGTCCATTGCAAGATCAGTATTCTAGGGCCCGGATTTTGGCGGCACTTCAATTCGTGGATTTGGTTGTTTTTTTTAATGAAGACACCCCGTTAAATTTGATTGCTGAGCTGGTGCCGGATGTACTGGTAAAAGGGAGTGACTATTTGGCAGAAAACATCGTTGGCGCAGATGTTGTTAAAAAGGCTGGAGGGAAAGTGGAAACGATCGATTTTGTGCCGGGTTATTCCACTACTCGAATTGTTGAGAAAATTAAACAAACATAAACTATTACAACTATGGGTGCATTGATTATTGGGGGTTTCTTCATGTTGATTGGATGGGTGGTCAGTTCAAAGCTGAAGAACAAATTCAAGGAGTATTCTCAAATACATTTAACCAAAGACTTAACAGGCGCTGAAATTGCCAGGCTAATGTTGGCTGATCACGGGATCAGAGATGTTCAAGTGACTTGCGTTGAAGGACAGTTAACCGATCATTACAATCCAGCCGACAAGACTGTTAATTTAAGCCAAGAGGTATTTCATGGGCGAAATGCAGCAGCTACGGCCGTAGCTTCTCATGAATGTGGGCATGCCGTGCAACACGCTACCGCATATAGCATGCTTCAGTTAAGATCGGCCATGGTGCCTGTTCAAAACATAAGTGCCAAGGTTCTTAATTTTATGATGATGGCGATGATTTTTGGCGCGATCTTCTCACAGGGATTTTTGGCTCCCCAAACTGCCATACTAGTAATTATTGTTTGCTATGCCGCTTTTGCCCTTTTCGCTTTGATTACGTTGCCTGTTGAGTTTGATGCAAGCCGCAGGGCATTGGCGTGGGTAAAGACTAGAAATATTGTTACTCCAGCTGAGTACGACATGTCGCAAGATGCGTTGAAGTGGGCTGCGATGACCTATGTGGTTGCCGCTATTGGTGCGGTCACTACCCTCATCTACTATGTGATGATGTACTTGGGTATGGATCGCGATTAACGATTTAGACTTAACTGAAGTGAAATTAGAGGAGTTTTGCTTTTGAGAGACATTCCTCATTATTGCTAGTCATTTTGAAAAATGAGTGATAACAGAGTCAAGTTCTACCTCGAACTTATGAAAATGCTAACGGCATTTGTTGTGGGTACTGCGGCTGGTGCTTACGGGCTGGTTACTTCGGAAGGCGGCAATCAGAACTTTCTTATATTTGTAAGCGTTTTGTTTCTCTTCTCATTAGGGACATTGGTTGCATTGACCGTTTATTTGGATAAAGAAACTAAAGATTAAAATTTATGGAAGGACTTAAAGATGCCGTTGGAATAATCTTTACAATTGCTGTCGTTATTGGTTTTTCATTTGTAATTACTTCATTTTCGAAGAATGCAAGAATACGCTCAAAACAATTCAAAAAATCGTAGAAACTCTAGGCCGTCAAATCAAGAAAAAGCCCAAGCTTTTGTTTGGGCTTTTTTTTAAAACTATAAGTAGAAAAGTGGCATTTTATTCTAAAATCGAAATCATAGTCAATGAACTTTGAACTGACCGAAGAACAACTAGCTGTACAACAAGCAGCCAAAGACTTTGCCCAAAGCGAGCTTTTACCAGGTGTGATTGACAGGGACAACGAGCAGCGGTTTCCTGCCGAGCAGGTTAAGAAAATGGGCGAGCTTGGTTTTATGGGAATGATGACCGATCCGAAATACAATGGAGGAGGAATGGATTCTATCTCGTATGTCTTGGCGATGGAAGAGATTTCTAAGGTTGATGCATCCGCCTCAGTGTGCATGTCGGTCAACAATTCATTGGTTTGTTGGGGATTGGAGCGCTTTGGTTCGGAGGAACAAAAAGAGAAATATTTAAAGAGGTTAGCTACGGGTGAAGTGATAGGAGCCTTTTGTTTATCTGAACCTGAGGCAGGATCTGACGCCACGAGTCAACGAACTACAGCTGAAGACAAAGGAGATTACTATCTTTTGAATGGTACAAAGAATTGGATTACCAATGGTAAAAGCGCGAGCGTTTACATCGTAATTGCCCAAACGCATCCAGAGAAAAAGCACAAAGGCATCAATGCACTGATTGTAGAAAGAGGCATGCACGGTTTTGTCGTGGGGAAGAAAGAAGATAAGATGGGAATCAGAGGCAGTGACACCCATTCACTTATGTTTACAGACGTGAAAGTTCCTAAGGCCAATCGAATTGGTGAAGATGGATTTGGCTTTACGTTCGCAATGACAACCTTAAATGGAGGGCGAATCGGCATTGCTGCCCAGGCACTCGGTATTGCGGCTGGTGCCTACGAATTAGCATTGAAGTATGCAAAAGAGAGGAAGGCGTTTGGTAAACACCTCACCGAACATCAGGCCATTCAATTCAAGTTGGCAGATATGGCCACCAAGATTGATAGTGCTCGTTTACTGATTTGGAAGGCAGCCTATTTGAAGGATCAGAAGAAGGATTTTGTGAAGGCAGCTGCAATGGCTAAGCTATACGCATCTCAAATCGCACAAGAAGTTACCACCGAGGCAGTTCAAATCCATGGTGGATATGGATATGTGAAGGAGTTTCATGTGGAGCGATTGATGCGCGATGCGAAGATTACTCAAATCTACGAGGGCACAACTGAGATCCAGAAGATGGTTATTTCAAGGGAGTTGTTAAGGTAATTTGAAAATTAGCTGATTTGAAGATTTGAAAATTACGGCTCTCTGATTTTCAATTTTCATACTTTTGCTTTTGCCATTTATCAATAAGGGTATAAGCAGATTTTTTTGCTTCCGCCAGACTCAGTTTTACTTTTGAGGCTACTTTCTTTGATTCTTTGTTTTTTGGTTTAGCCATTTTCAAATTATATCATTTTCAAATCTTCAAATTATTCTTTAAATCTTCTCACCATCGCCATTCCAAATCCAATCATCAAGACAAACGTGCCGAGCCACAATACGTTGATGAGCGGTTTTTCTAGTGCTTTGATCACAACCCAATCTTTTTGTCTGCTGGTGATGCCCAGAAGAAACTCATTGGTTTCAGGTAGAATATTCAACAAGGTGATTTTTATGCCCAGATCATTTATTTCAGCAGGCAAGCGCCCCACTTGACTTTTATCTTTAATTAGAAAAAACGGACTTGCTGTAAAGGACTCATGCTCGCCTTGCACTTTGATCATCGCCTGAACAGCCACATCCTCAGCAGCGAGCTTCACACCTTCAATCTCGTCAACACGCCTAATCTCTTCTAGCGTAGTGCTATATTTTGAATTGATAAAAAACTCTTCTCCAATTCTTACTTTCATCTCCTCCATTTTGCCCCATTCCAGTTCTTCACGATTCATAGGCAATGAAACGTGAGTATATAAATCTCGACTTAACTTTCTTTTGATATCGGGTGAGGCAATGAAACCACCCATTGCTGGATTAATTTGGACACGGGGAAAAAGTGAGGCTACTACTTTTCCGTCTCTGCGAAGCTCAATCTCATAAAATGTGTTTTCGGGAAAAATCTCGATGGTATCTTTTGCATTGTAAAGCTTTTCATTCTGAAAAATAATGTCTTTGAGTGCCACGACTTTGAAAGGATCTAACGTGAGCTCAACATCATTTTTGTTGATGAAGCCGCTTTTGCGTCTAGGCTCAAGACGTTCGCCCCTGTATTCTATATCGTAACCTGCCATCGGCCTGGGTTCGTTGATAAAAAGAAGTAGGTTGTCGCGATTAAACTCTGTAGGTAGTTCTTTTAAGATTAACATTCCTGTGTTATTCAACGAAACTACTTTTGAGTAACCCGCGGAGAACATTACTCCAATGAGCATCATGCCAATACCGATGTGAGCCACAGCACCGCCCGATAATTTTGGATTTAGTTTAGCCAGCGTAAATAATACCTTGAAGTTTGACACGATGAGATAAAGCCCTGCCAGCGTTAAAATCAAGTAGGCAGGATTGTAAACCTTGGCAATAGCGATTGTAAAGGCAAAGAGGAGCAATGTTATCAGAAGAGGGGTCAACATTTCCTGTTTTAGTTTCTCTTTGTCTATCTTCTTCCACCAAAAAAATTGACCCGTTCCTGAGATGAGCGCTACCGCTACGCCAAACCACAACTGAAACTTTGAATAGAATTCAATTTGATTTGCGGGAGGCGCTAAATTGGACGCTCCCCCAAACATCTCAATGATTTTGTTGTAAACCGGAATGGAGGTTGGCAACAAAACCTGAAAGCCCATCAAGCAAAGTGTCGTGGCACCAAGAAAAATCCAGAACTCTCGCGAGTAGGTGGATACTTCTTTTTCCGATGAGGGAATTTCTTTCCAACGAATGATAGCCAACACGATGGCTCCCAGCGTAAAGAACAGAAGGTAAATCAATAGTTGCCCCGAAAGCCCAAGATCGGTAAAAGCGTGAACAGAGGCATCGCCTAAGATTCCACTGCGCACAAGGAACGTGGCGTAAAGCAATAATAGGAAAACTGCAATGACCAAAATGATCGAACTCTTGAGGGCTGTCTCACTGTTTTTGTAGGTGATCATGGTATGGATCGAAGCGATCAAAATCAACCACGGCACATACACTGCATTTTCAACAGGATCCCAATTCCAATAGCCTCCAAAATTTAAAGTTTCATAAGCCCAATAGCCACCCATTAGAATGCCTAACCCCAAAATGCCACCACCCAGCAGTGACCAAGGCAATGCCGGCTTTACCCACTCCACATATTTTTTTTGCCATAACCCTGCGATGCAAAATGCGAAGGGGGGAAGTGTGAGTGCATATCCAAGAAACAGTGTAGGAGGGTGGATCACCATCCAATAGTTTTGGAGCAAAGCATTTAATCCATTTCCGTCTTTCGGAATGAAGTCGGGTTGTAATTTGAAAATGGGGTCATCCATGGCATCGCGCAGCAAGATGAACGGAGAGCTGCCTAATTTGAGATCGATGCCCGGAATAACAACGCCCAGAATCATAGAAGCCAAAAAAGCCTGAACCAACGTAAAGACGACCATTGTTGGAGCCTCCCAGCTTTTCTGGGTTTTAATAAGAATCAGTCCAATAATCGCGTGCCAAAACATCCAAAGCAAAAAACTGCCCTCTTGCCCTTCCCAATAACAGGAAAGCATATATTGCCCTGGCAGGTGCAATGAGGAATGAGCGTAGGCATAATGGTATTCAAAATAATGTTTATAGATGATCGTAAACAAAACAGCAACGACTCCAAAGACTCCGAGTACGTGGGCAACAAAAGCGAACCTGGCATTAATTAGCCAAGAGTTCTTGCCTTCAATTTCTTTTAGTGTAGTAGCTTTCCAATAGGCAAATGCACTTAGCAATGAAGTAACAAAAGCAGTGATAACCAGAAGATGGCCTAGGTTGCCAATGAAGTAATGCATCAATTTGAAAATTTGAAAATGAAATAATTTGAAAATGAACCTAGTCGAACGAAGTCAATCTTCAAATTAAACACCGGCATTCAACTTCTGGTCTTGATATTTTGAAGGACACTTCAGTAAGATCTTTTTTGCAATGAATTGACTGTTTTCATAGTTTCCGATCACCACCACTTTTTCAGAGCGCAGAAAGTCAGCAGGCATAGGTTCGTTGTAAAAGACTTTTTGTTCTTTGTTTTTGTCATCTAATAATAGAAAGGAAAAGGAAAGGTTATCAGTACTTTTTTCGATACCCACGACCTGCCCCGCCCCGTCTTTGGGCAATTGACCGACCACATGAACCTGGGTAGAACTTCCTGTTGAGGCAAGTTGGTAAGCCTGCTCGAAATCAACATAGGTGCTAGCATCCCCTGCTGTAGAGATAATAATGACAATAGCCACTGCGATCACTCCAATTGCCAAAACATGCGACTTTTTCATAGATCAGACCTTTTCAACTACAAAGTTAACCCAAAACAAAGGCGCTAAGCAGAATTCCACTTAAAAAAGTGCGACTTTATACGGCAAATGAATTGCGAGAAAGCGACTAATGGCCAGCCTATTTTTTTGCCTCAGGAATCCGTTTTTCCAAACGAGAAACCTTACGGTCTATCGATATTAAATATCCAATTAACCCGAACAAGATCACAAGCACGATGGCTACCACGACATAGATTTTGCCACTTGAACGCAAATTATCCGCCATTTCTACCTCTTGTGCAAAAAGGGTCAATGGACTTACCGACAATGCCAAACAAATTTTAACTATTTTGTTCATCTTCAAGGTCTTCAAGTTTTTCGGTTAACAGATAGGTTCGAACAAGTAGCGAAGCAATCCATGTTCCCATGGCAATCCAGCCAATGACAGCCGGATAAAAGACCATTCTCATTTTGCTGTCTAAGTCGTACATATTAAAACCCGGATTTCCACCGCTTCCCGGATGCATGGAGCTGGTCATTCTTGGAATGATGAATATTAGAGGAATCATAGCAGCAAAAGCAAAAATATTGTAAACCGCACTCAGCCTTGCTCTTTGCTCTTGGTTGGCAACCGATCCACGCAAAATGAAGTAAGCAAAATAAACAAGTAGCGCAATCGCGGCACCGTTTTGTTTGGGGTCACCATGCCACGGAGAACCCCATGTATAGTTCGCCCAAATCATACCGGTTACAATACCCAAGAGACCTAGTATTAGTCCAACGGTAGCAAACGAAATAGAATGAGTGTCATGAATTGGTTGAGAAGTTCGCAAGTACTGAATGGCGTGATAAGTCGAGACTAAAAACATAGCCACCATTCCAAACCACATGGGTACATGGAAATAAAGGGCTCGGATAGTTTCATTAACGATGTTCAGTCGGGGCACATCAAGTAACAGGCCACCCACTACCGAATAGATCAGAAGGAGAGCAGCACTTATTTTCCACCACTGTTTTTTCATTTGCGATTAAGTGCGCCAAATATACGGGAACAGTAAGTAAGACGCTGCAGTAACCAGGCAATTAATTGCCACCAAAGTGAGTAGTTCGTCATAGTTAGTACTGGCCTCCAGTCCGTCAATACAGTTCTTGGTAATTTTGATGGAAAGCAAAAGAATGGAGATAACGATTGGGAAGCTAAGTACCGTCATTACAATATGACTGTTGTTTGCTTTTGAAGCGATACCCGAGAGAAGGGTCAGCGAAGCGGCAAAGCCCCACGATGTTAAAACAATCGTAAGCATGAATGGCCAAATGGTTTCTACCGGATTGGAAAGAAACAAAACAAATAACCCCAAACCTGTCAACGCGAGAACTACGCAAAGGAGAAAATTATAAATCAGTTTCGATAAAACGATAGACTCCGGGCTCACCAGAGTATAAAAATACAATTCCTGTCCCCTCTTTTCTCCAATGAAACTTTTGGCAATAGTGTTGATCGAAGAAAACAAAATCGTTACCCAAAACAACGCACTCCAAACAAGCGGGCTGATGAGGTTTTGCCTTAAATTAAAAGTCAGGTAGTAGACAAAAACCGTGCTGAATACGTAGAGCGCTAAGCCAGAGAAAACGGATTTTCGTCTAAGCTCAAGGGTGAATTCCTTTTTAAGAAGTTCTTTAATTTTTTCCAAGTTTCTCTTCTGAGAGCTCGACTATTTTTCGCAACCCATTTATTGCAATTAGAGTCAAAACAAAAAAGACCCCTATCGAAGCACCCGCGGCCAAGCTGATCGATAATTTTGGACTTACAGGCTTTTTGTAAATGGTAAAGCCTTCTACTAGTTGAATGCTGTTCACCAATTCCAGACCATTTTTATACTCGATTTGCTCTTTGCTAAGCTTGATTATTTCTGAGTAAATCGTTGTTGGATCGACTAACATCATTTCAGCACTATTTGAATAAATAGGTTTGCCGGTAAATAATCTTTTTTTAAGACTATCCAACGAGCTAATTTCTTGACCGACTTTTTCGATCATGGCTTTGTAATAGTCTTGTCGTTGCCTTACTCTCACTTTTACAAATTCATTGTTTCTCAAGTAATTGATCAAGCCATTTTGTAGGTCAGGTAGGAGAGTGTTGTCTGTCGTACGGACTGTAATAATAAAAGTATTGTTTTCTTTTTCCGTTGTGTTTGTTTGTTTCTGTTTAACGCTCTCAATTTTTATTTTTTTGATAGAGGCCGCCTTTTCCAGGCTTATGCCCATGCGACTACCCAGTATTTCAAAGTTTTGTTCCCTGATCAACAAATCCATGCTTTCCGCGATTCTTTCCCCATACGATTCGGTAAGAATGTCAGATTGGATGATCATATTACTTTCATATACTTTGGGTACAAACTGATAGAAAGCAAGTCCTAATAGTGAGCCAATTACAAAAGCAAGAACAAGTGACCTAAAATTATTTTTGATACCAAGCGTAACCTTCGCCAAAAGCTCAATTAAGTCGATCTCATCGGAAGAACTGGCATTGGCTTGCTTTTGATTTTCAATCATGGGTATAGGCTGTTATTATTTCTGCAAATCTAATAAGAATTGATGTACTTTTGAGTCAAATTTGTTTTAGTGAATAATCGTATTTTAGTAACTGGAGCCGCTGGGTTTATTGGGTTCCACTTATCAGAACGTCTTTTGAAAGAAGGCAATCAAGTAATTGGAGCAGATAACATTAACGATTATTATGATGTACAGTTAAAGAATGCTCGCCTAAAAATCCTCAAGGTTTATCCAAACTTTACTTTTCAACGACTGGATATTAGTGACAAATCGCAGGTTGATGACTTGTTCTATTCCGCTGGGATTGAATATGCTGTTAATCTCGCTGCTCAAGCCGGTGTGCGTCATTCTATCGAACATCCTTACACCTATTTGCACAGCAACATTCAAGGGTTTTTGAACATTTTGGAGTGTTGTCGAAATAACCCAGTTAAGCACTTGATTTATGCTTCTTCGAGCTCAGTATATGGAGGTAACCAGAAAATGCCCTTCTCTACAAGTGACAATGTAGACCATCCACTTGCATTGTATGCAGCGAGTAAAAGGTCGAATGAGTTGATGGCTCATGCATATTCAAATTTGTATAACATACCTACGACAGGCTTACGTTTTTTCTCCGCCTACGGACCTTATGGAAGGCCAGATATGGCGCTTTTCATTTTCACTAAGTCGATTTTGGAAGGAACGCCAATCAATGTTTTTAACTACGGTAAAATGAAAAGGGATTTTACCTTTGTTGATGATCTGGTAGAATGCATTGTTCGTCTTATTCCCAAAGTACCGCAATCGAATAAAGATTGGGATCGGATACATTTGGATCCGGCAACAAGTTTTGCACCATACAGAATATTTAACGTTGGCAACAGCTCTACCGTTGAGCTCGTTAGGTATATTGAAATTATTGAAGAAAAATTGGGTAAAAAAGCAATAAAGAACCTTATGCCCATGCAAGATGGTGATGTGCCCGATGCCCTTGCTGACGTTCAGGATTTACTAAATGAAATCGAGTTTAAGCCCTCAACCCCCATTGAGGTAGGTGTTGGTAAGTTTATTGATTGGTACTTGGATTACTATAAAGTAAAGTTGTAGAATGGAAAAAATTGGAATTATAGGACTCGGTTATGTTGGACTTCCATTAGCCGTTGAATTCGGTAAAGTTGCAGAAGTAATTGGCTTTGATATTAACGAACAGAGGATTGCTGAGCTTACCAATGGCATTGATAGAACGCTAGAGGTGGATGCGGAGGGATTGAAGACTGCAAAAATGTTGACCTTCACATCAAATGAGCAACACCTACATTCTGTAAATTACTTCATTGTTACAGTGCCGACCCCAGTTGACGTTTATAAAAACCCGGATTTGACTCCCCTTATAAAAGCGAGTGAAACGGTAGGAAAAGTTTTGAAAAAAGGAGACATCGTGATCTACGAATCTACCGTTTATCCAGGCTGCACGGAGGAGGATTGCGTTCCTGTGTTGGAGAAGTTTAGCGGACTGAAGTTCAATATTGATTTTTTTTGTGGCTATTCTCCTGAGCGGATTAACCCTGGAGATAAGCAACATCGTCTACCAAACATCAAGAAAGTAACAAGTGGGAGCACGCCTGAAATCGCGGAGCGTGTGGACCAACTCTATAAGAAAATTATTGTTGCCGGTACCCATAAAGCATCGAGCATCAAAGTAGCTGAAGCAGCCAAAGTCATTGAGAACGCCCAACGGGATATAAACATCGCTTTTGTCAACGAGCTTTCGCTGATTTTTGAAAGGATGAACATCGATACGCACGAAGTCTTAGAGGCTGCTGGTACCAAGTGGAACTTTCTTCCCTACAAGCCCGGCCTGGTAGGAGGACACTGCATTGGCGTAGACCCTTATTATCTTACATACAAAGCGGATAGCCTGGGATACTACCCGCAGGTGATTCTAGCAGGAAGGCGGATCAACGATAACATGGGAACCCATATTGCCAGTCGCGTTATCAAATTGATGACTCAACACGATTTGCCCATCAAAAATTCTAAGATTCTGGTTCTAGGTATTACGTTTAAAGAGAATTGCCCCGACATTAGAAACAGTCGTGCAATTGATGTGATTCGAGAGTTGCAAAGCTTTGGAGCAGATGTTGAAGTTTATGATCCTCATGCCAGCAACAATGATGTGAAGCATGAGTATGGAGTTAGTTTAATCGATCGACTAGACAAAAAATATGCTGCTATTGTTTTAGCGGTTAGCCATCAAGAATTCAAACAAATCGATTGGGCATTGATCAGAAATGAACACACAATCGTTTATGATGTCAAGGGTTTTTTAGATCGGTCACAAATTTCGGCAAGATTATAATCGATGGCGCATTTGAAAAAAGTTCTGTTAACTGGAGGGGCGGGGTACATTGGTTCTCACACAGCGGTTGAGTTAATTCAACAGGGATTTGATGTGGTGGTGTTGGACGATTTTTCGAGAAGTGAGAAGCGAATGGTGGATGGGATTGAGAAGATCACGGGCAAAAATGTAGTCTGCTATCAGGGAAGCTGTACGGATGAAAAGTTTTTGGATACTGTTTTTTCAAAAGAGAATTTTGATTCAGTTATTCATTTTGCCGCCTACAAATCTGTAGGTGAATCAGTAGAACAACCCCTACTTTACTATCAAAACAATGTAGGGTCGATGACTGCCTTGTTAAAGGCGATGGATAAATTTCACGTCAACGAAATCATTTTCTCTTCTTCCTGCACTGTTTATGGAGAGCCTGATCGCATTCCTGTAGATGAATCGGCTCCGTTTAAAAAAGCAGAGTCCGCCTATGGCGCAACCAAACAAATGTGTGAGCGAATTTTGGAAGACTGCATTCAAGCCAATAAAGAATTGCGCTCTGTATCGTTGCGTTATTTCAATCCGGTTGGCGCACACCCGTCTGCTTTGATTGGAGAATTGGCTATTGGCACACCATCTAATTTGGTTCCCTATGTAACACAAACGGCAGCGGGCATTCGCCAAAAGCTAACGGTGTTTGGAAATGACTACAACACACCGGACGGAAGTTGTATGCGGGATTTCATTCACGTGGTGGACTTAGCAAAAGCGCATGTGATGGCGTTGCAAAAAGTAGTGGCGCTTGAAAATCGAAATGAAGTGTTCAATTTGGGCACTGGCATCGGTGTAACGGTACTCGACTTGGTGAAACGATTTATCAAAACGACAGGCATACCATTAAACTATGAAGTGGGCCCTCGCAGGGCGGGCGATGTAGAAAAGATCTATGCCGATCCGGCAAAAGCTGCCAACATACTCGGGTGGCGAACTCAACTGAGCCTGGAAGATTCGCTGTTGCACGCCTGGCAATGGGAAAAACAAATCAGGGGAATCAAATGATGCAAAAAATACAAATGGTTGATTTGCGAAGCCAATACCTCCGCATTAAAACTGAAATTGATTCAGCTATTGAAAGCGTGTTACAAGCATCTGCGTTTATTCAAGGACCAGAAGTAAAAGAGTTTGCGCAAGCGCTCTCCATTAAAAATCAAAATACCCACGTAATTCCTTGTGCCAATGGCACAGACGCTTTGCAGATTGCCATGATGGCATTAGACCTGAAGCATGGTGATGAAGTGATTTTGCCCGTACACACGTACGTGGCAACAGCCGAAGTGATTGCTTTACTAGGGTTGGTCCCGATTTTTATTGATGTCGATGCAAATACTTTCAACATTGATGTCGATCAAATTGAAAGCAAAATCACGCCTCGAACAAAAGCGATCGTGCCGGTGCATTTGTATGGGCAATGTGCGGACATGGAATCCATTCTGAGAATTGCGAAAAACCACAATCTTTTTGTGATTGAAGATGTAGCACAAGCGCTTGGCGCGGAATATACATTTGCGAATGGCACCGTGAAGAACGCGGGAACGATGGGAATCATCGGTACGACTTCTTTTTTTCCGTCTAAGAATTTAGGTGCTTATGGAGATGGTGGCGCAATTTTTACGCACGATTCTGTGCTGGCAGAAAAAATGACGATGATAGCCAGTCATGGACAAAAAGTGAAATATCACCACGATGTAATTGGTATCAACAGTCGATTGGATACGCTACAGGCGGCCATTCTGAACGTGAAGTTGAAATATTTGCATGAATATACGCGCAAACGAAATGAAGCAGCCAATTTCTACGATAAGGAACTAACATCTTGCACCTTTTTAGATATACCTAAAAGAGCAAAATATTCCACGCATGTATTCCATCAATACACCCTAAAAGCAAAAGGCATCGATCGAGATGATTTCAAAAAATATCTGGAGGGCAAAGGCATTCCATCGATGATTTATTATCCGGTGCCTTTGCACTTGCAAAAGGCGTATCTGCGGCCTGGTTTTGGAATAGGATCCTTTCCGGTTACGGAGCAACTTTCTAAAACAGTCATCTCGCTACCCATCCATACGGAAATGACCTCGGAAGAATTGGTGTACATTTGTCAGACTGTCAACGAATATCCTCGCCATGCCTGACAAGAATTATTTCTCACATGAAACGGCCGTGATTGATGAAGGCTGCGAAATAGGCGCGGGAACAAAAATTTGGCATTTCTCACACATCATGCCACGCTGCATCATTGGCGAGAACTGCAATATTGGACAAAATGTGGTGATCTCTCCCGAGGTGGTTTTGGGTAAGAATGTGAAGGTTCAAAATAATGTATCGATCTACACCGGGGTTATTTGTGAAGACGATGTTTTTTTGGGGCCATCGATGGTGTTTACCAATGTGATAAATCCGCGCAGCGCCATCAACCGAAAAAATGAGTACGCCAAGACGGTGGTGAAAAAAGGAGTGTCTATTGGCGCCAATGCAACGATTGTTTGTGGCCACGATATCGGTCAATTTGCTTTTATCGGAGCGGGCGCAGTCGTTACCAAAAATGTGCCTGATTACGCATTGGTGATGGGCAATCCTGCAAAGCAAACCGGTTGGATAAGCGAGTATGGGCATAAACTTTCATTTGATAAAAACGGTGAGGCGACTTGTGTCGAAAGCGGGGAAAAATATGTTTTGAAAGACGGAAAAGTTTCAAAGTTGTAAAAACAAGTCGGTGGTAAGCAGTCACTGCTGGTCGGTAATCAGTAATAGATATTCGGTGAATCATGCCAATCATTAAATCATAAGCATCATGGTCAATTTTGCATTAATAGGTGCAGCCGGTTACATCGCACCGCGACATTTGCAGGCCATCAAAGACACGGGCAATAATCTGTTGGCAGCCTTGGATCGTTTTGATAGTGTTGGCATCATGGATTCGTATTTTCCGAAAGCTGATTTTTTTACCGAGTTCGAGCGATTTGATCGCCACATCGATAAGCTAAAAAGACAAGGACAGAAAATCGACTTCGTCAGTATCTGCTCGCCTAATTATTTGCACGATTCCCATATCCGATTTGCTTTACGTAATCAGGCAGATGCCATTTGTGAGAAACCCTTGGTATTGAATCCCTGGAACGTGGATGCATTGGCAGAAATTGAAAAAGAAACGGGCAAGAAAGTATATACCATCCTTCAGCTGCGCTTACATCCCAATATTCAGGCATTGAAAAAGAAAGTGGACGAAGCAAAAGGCGGTCAGGTTTTTGATGTTGATTTGACCTATATCACGTCACGTGGAAAATGGTATTTCCATAGTTGGAAAGGGGAAGAAATTAAATCGGGCGGCATAGCCACCAACATTGGCATCCATTTTTTTGACATGCTGCTGTGGGTTTTTGGAAAAGTAAAAAGCAGCTCGGTTTCAGCGTATGAAGTTGACCATGCAGCCGGTTACCTGGAACTAGAAAAGGCCCGCATTAATTGGTCTTTGAGCATAAATGAAGACCATCTCCCAGATGACGTGAAGGCCAAGGGAAAACGCACTTTCCGGTCCTTAAAAATGGATGGATTGGAGATTGAGTTCAGTGATGGTTTTACGGAACTGCATACCAACAGCTATCGCGAGATATTGGAGGGTAAGGGTTTTGGACTAGCAGAAGCCAGGCCATCGATCGAATTAGCCTACCAACTAAGGCACTAAAAAGGCGAATAACTTTTCGTAAATTTGCGGTTTAAAATTCAACTAATGAAGGGAATTATTTTAGCTGGCGGCTCGGGCACAAGGCTTTATCCACTCACAAAGTCAGTATCAAAACAGATGCTACCCATTTATGATAAGCCGATGATTTATTACCCATTATCGGTTCTAATGTTGGCCAACATCCGCGAGATATTGATTATCTCCACACCACAAGACCTGCCGCTGTTCAAAAACTTGTTAGGTGATGGGTCTGACTTGGGTATTACTCTTGAATACCGGGAGCAACCCTCACCCGATGGCTTGGCACAAGCATTCTTGATTGGAGAATCGTTCATCGGAAATGATTCGGCTTGTCTGGTCCTAGGCGATAATATTTTTTACGGATATAATTTTTCTTCACAGCTAGAACAAGCCAGTCAGCTAACTGAGGGCTCAGTCGTTTTCGGATATTATGTCAACGATCCGCACCGGTATGGCGTGGTTGATTTTGATGATCATGGAAGAGTATTGTCCATCGAAGAAAAGCCAAAAGAACCTAAATCAAATTATGCTGTAACCGGGCTCTACTTTTACGATAACACGGTTGTTCAAAAAGCAAAGACCATTAAACCTTCGCCACGGGGCGAACTGGAGATTACCGACTTGAATAAACTCTATTTAGCAGAGGGCACCCTCCAAGTTAAGTTGTTGGGTCGTGGTATGGCTTGGCTCGATACGGGGACACATGAGTCGCTCATCCGAGCTTCTACATTTGTCGAGTCTATCGAAGAAAGACAGGGCTTGAAAATTGCTTGTTTGGAAGAGATCTCCTTCCGCAAAGGATACATCTCAAAAGAGAAATTATTAGAACTGGCGAAGCCTTTGTTGAAAAACCAATACGGACAATACCTGGTGAAAGTGGCCAATGAAAAAGTAATCAAGTCTACCTAATGAATATTGTTGAAACAGGGATTGACGGATTAGTGGTTCTAGAGCCGAAGGTGATTGAAGACCCCCGCGGCTATTTTATGGAGTCGTATCGATACGATGTCCTGAAATCCAAGGGTATCAACATCCATTTTGTTCAGGATAACCAATCGAAGTCAAGAAGAGGTGTGCTTCGGGGGCTTCACTATCAAAATGCTCCTCACCAGCAAACTAAATTGATTCGTGTGCTCTCGGGAGAGATTTTGGATGTAGTCGTAGACCTACGCAAATCCAAAGCAACATTTGGTAAGTCGTTCACTATTGCACTCTCGGCCGAAAATAAAAAGCAGCTGCTCGTGCCAAGCGGCTTTGCTCACGGATTTTTGGTTTTAAGCGAAACGGCAGAGATTTTATATAAATGCGATGAGTTCTATCACCCGGAGGCAGAGGGTGGTATTATGTACGATGACCCTGCTTTGAAAATAGATTGGGGCATGAAAAAAGAAAATCTCATTCTTTCCCAACGCGACCTGCAGCATCCGACTTTAGAAAAAGCAATATTTAACTTTTAGCATCATGAATACTTTATTAGTGACGGGCGGAGCAGGTTTCATCGGTTCCAATTTCATCGTTCATTTTTTGGAACAGTACACAAGCTACCGGATTGTCAATTTGGATGCCCTAACGTATGCAGGCGATTTGAGCAATTTAAAAGAAGTGGAAGGGCACTCGCGTTACATTTTTGAAAAGGGCGATATCTGTGATCGTTCATTTGTCGAAAACCTGTTCAGCAAGTATCAATTTAGTGGAGTCGTCCACTTTGCAGCCGAGTCACATGTGGATAATTCAATTGAAGGACCAGAGGCATTTATCCGTACTAATGTTTTTGGAACTTTTACTTTGTTAGATGTGGCCAGAAAATCTTGGATGGATGCTCCCTTTCAATTCAAGGCAGGTGTTGAGAAGAATCGATTTTTACATGTATCAACGGATGAGGTATATGGATCATTAGGATCAGAAGGCTTGTTCTCCGAGACTACGGCTTATGCCCCGAATAGCCCTTACTCCGCATCAAAGGCCAGCAGCGATTTTATGGTACGTAGCTATTTTCATACGTACGGAATGAATGTAGTCACTACTAATTGCTCAAATAATTATGGCCCTAAGCAACACAAAGAGAAATTGATTCCCACCATCATTCGGAAGGCCCTGGCCGAGCAGCCTATTCCGATTTATGGCGATGGAAAAAATGTGCGCGACTGGTTGTATGTGCTTGATCATTGCAAGGGCATTGCTCTTGCTTTTGAAAAAGGAAGGGCTGGCGAGACCTACAACATTGGTGGGAGGAATGAGCGAAACAACAATCAGATCGTTGATCGAATTTGTTCACTGCTTGATAAAACCAAGCCACGCAAAAATGGAACCTCCTACAAAGAGTTAATTACCTTCGTAAAAGATCGTGCGGGTCATGATAAACGTTATGCCATTGATGCGTCTAAAATTGAAAAGGAATTAGGGTGGAAAGCCGAAGAAGTTTTTGATACCGGAATTGAGAAGACAATAGATTGGTATTTGCCAGTGTATTAGTTTTGATTATTACAAAACTTAAATATGGAATACATTGAAAAAGAATTTTAACTGTTGATGAGGCTCAACATTATTATGGCATAATGGTAGTGTTTAATCTGCAAAAAATTGAAGGATTTATTAACCAGAGAACTTCGTATGTCCTTTGCGGAATCCTTGTTCTTAGTTTGCTGTTACGCCTCTATCATATAAATTTTCAGAGCCTTTGGCTAGACGAACTTTATTCAATTGTGCCTACTGCCCCTGAAAACTCACTCCAATCAGTAATCGAATATTCTAAGGCAGATCAACCCCCATTATTTTTTATCTACATCCATTACATTTTCAAGATTTTTGGTTATAACGAAATTGTTGGGCGAATAGCTTGCGCGTTTATTGGTTTGCTCAGTATTCCTGTAATTTACTTTTTAGGGAAGGAGTGCCAAGGAAAGCTTACAGGGCTCTTTGCTGCGCTGTTAACTGGAATCAATTACTTCCATATTTATTATTCTCAGGAACTCAGGTTTTATACTATGGCGTTTTTTTTCGCCTCACTTTCTTATTTGTTTTACATAAGAGCTTTTAAGTATGTTAGGCTAGTTGACTTTATTGGATATACAGTATCGACCGTTTGCCTTTTGTATACACATTATTTTGGATTGATAATTTTTGGAACCCAAGCCCTAACTTTTTTGATACTACTTAAGGGGAAAAGGAATTCCAAATTTGTGTTGCTATCTATTTCAGCAGCAATAGTTACTTTGGTTGCTTTGATTCCCTGGATGCCAATAATACTAAACGACATCGGTGTGGATGTAGGCTGGATTAAAACGCCAAGCCCTGGTTTTGTAGCTGAATATCTTTATGATTATACAGGAAAGGATATGCTCACCACTATCATATTTATTACACTCTTATATTTTTCTTTTAAATCAATAAAGGAGGAAACCGATGCTAATCAAAAGTGGTTATTCTTTATTTTAATTGTTTGGATCGTATTAACCTATTTGGTGCCCTACGTAAGGTCGATAGTAGTATCTCCAATGCTTCATAGTCGGTACACAATTGTTACCTTGCCCGCGTGGATAACACTTTTCGCTTTTGGTTGGACGAGGATAAGCAAGCTAAAATGGAAGTATTCTATCCCGTTAATTTTAGTGCTTTCCTTTATGGTAAATATGACTTACTTTAAACGCCACTACACTAATTTAATAAAGGAACAATATAGAGAGGTAAGCCAGATAGTAATATCGAAAAATGTGTTTAACCTTCCAATCTACTCAAGCCTTTCGTGGCATTTTAGTTTTTACTTTAGAAACAATCCTATTGAGGTGAAGGATATAGGTCAAGTTGATTTCTCACATGAACAAAAATTTTGGCTCCTCCAGGCACATTATTCAGAGGAGGAAATGGAAGCTGAAGTAAAATCATTGAAAGATTTTAAGGTAACCGAACGACACAACTTATTTGGTGCCAATGCCATTTTAATGGCAAGGAAGTAAGATGTCATTGCTTTTTAGATGAATTGATTAGGCATTAGTCAATGATTTTCGCGTTTCAAGAGCACTATCTTTCCAGACGACTCCAGTACATGATTTTTTCCGTTGACAAAGTCCATTTCCAAGCAGTTTTTGCTGATCGACTATAAGCCGCTGATTTAATCTACTATATCGGTTTTGTTTCTAAGAGCTGATTTGGTAAAGAATTTTCAATTTGGCTAACGTTGGAGTATCAGGTGCAACAATCTGCCGATGGACTGACTCATACTTTTTTAATTGGAGAGACATTCTTGAAAAAAGACAGCGCTTGCAAATTTATTAGTAAAGTAGCAACGGTTATGAGCTATGACTTTCTAATCAGAATAAAATTATGGCAAAAAAGGCCAAAAGACCTGTACATGCGGCAAATTGAAATCCGAAGGGACCAAAACGAAAAAAAGGCAAAGAGATGGGTTTTTTGGTTTATGTGGTTAGGCGGTGTATCAACGTGACTTCGAGCGATAACTTGAAGGGTTGGTTACTCTTTGTTGCTGCCGCCAGCTCGGAGAATTTTGAAATAGCTTTAATTGAATCCCCCATAAATCACTAAGTTTGTATTCTTATTCTATTTTTTGTGAAAAAAGCTCTTATAACAGGAATCACTGGTCAAGATGGTGCTTACTTAGCCGAATTTCTCCTTACTAAAGGTTATGAGGTTCACGGTATTAAAAGAAGGAGCTCCTTATTTAATACGGATAGAATAGACCACCTCTATCAGGACCCTCATGAGAAAAATCTAAGACTTAAACTTTATTACGGAGACTTATCTGATAGCGGAAATTTGATACGAATTGTTCAAGAAGTACAACCCGATGAAATTTATAACCTCGGAGCGATGTCGCATGTAAAGGTTAGTTTCGATTCACCCGAATACACTGCAGATGTAGATGGCATTGGCACCTTGCGCTTTCTAGAGGCCATTCGAATTCTTGGGTTGGAAAAAAAGACCCGATTTTACCAAGCATCTACCTCTGAACTTTATGGATTGGTACAACAAGTGCCGCAGAGCGAAACAACACCGTTCTACCCCAGATCACCTTATGCAGTCGCAAAACTTTATAGCTATTGGATCACCGTAAATTACAGGGAGGCCTATAACATTTATGCGGGCAATGGCATCCTATTCAATCACGAGTCACCCTTGCGGGGAGAAACATTCGTAACTAGAAAAATAACTCGGGCGGCTTGCCGGATAGCTTTGGGGCTACAGCAAACGATGTTCATGGGCAACATAGACGCCAAGCGCGACTGGGGTCACGCTAAGGACTATGTAGAAGCAATCTGGCTCATGCTACAACAAGACAAAGCAGATGATTTTGTAATCGCAACGGGAGTAACCACAACGGTAAGAGAATTTATCATCAAGGCATTCAACGAACTTGGAGTTACCCTTCAATTTTCTGGTGAAGGTATAAATGAGACTGCTGTGGTTGTTAAATCTGACAACAAAGACTTTCATGTAAAGGAAGGGCAAGAAGTAGTAAAAATAGATGCAAAATATTTCAGGCCAACCGAAGTGGAACTACTGATTGGGGACCCAACCAAAGCAAAATCAAAATTAGGATGGAAACCAAAATACGATCTAGATGCCTTGGTGAAAGAAATGGTAGCAAGCGATTTAGAGTTATTCAAACGCGATCATTACCTGAAGCAAGGCGGCCATAAAATTTTCCAACACCACGAATAATGGAAAAGTCTTCCAAAATATATGTGGCAGGTCACCGAGGTATGGTGGGTTCTGCCATTGTAAGAAAACTACAAGCCGAGGCCTATACCAATTTGGTTCTTCGAACGTCATCGGAACTTGACTTAAGGAATCAAAGTCAGGTTGAGAATTTTTTCACTTCTGAAAAACCTGAGTACGTGTTTCTCGCTGCAGCCAAGGTGGGTGGCATTATGGCCAACAACACCTATCGCGCAGATTTTTTGTATGAAAATTTGATGATTGAGAGTAACGTGATCCATCAGAGTTATGTACATAAAGTAAAGAAACTTTTGTTCTTAGGATCTTCTTGTATCTATCCCAAGCTAGCACCTCAACCTCTAAAAGAGGAGTATCTTCTTTCAGGATATTTGGAAGAAACGAATGAGCCTTATGCCATTGCAAAGATTGCTGGGATTAAGCTATGTGAGAGCTATAGAAGACAATATGGGTGTAATTTCATCAGTGCCATGCCAACCAATCTGTATGGGCCAAACGATAATTATGATTTAGAAAAGTCACATGTAATACCAGCTTTGATAAGGAAATTCCACGAGGCGAAAGTAAATAATTCCCCTTCAGTAGCAGTGTGGGGATCAGGTAAGCCACTCAGGGAATTTATGCATGTGGATGATTTGGCAGAAGCTTGTTTGTTTCTTATAAAAAAATATGATAGTTCAGTGTTCATAAATATAGGAAGTGGTGTTGAACTATCAATAAAAGAACTAGCTCAACTAATAAGGACAGTGGTTGGATTTTCTGGGCAAATCACCTGGGATACTACTAAGCCAGATGGAACTCCACGAAAATTGATGGACACGAGTAAAATGGGATCTTTAGGATGGAATTTTAAAATAAACCTTAAAGACGGCTTAGAAAGTGTTTATAAAGAAAAAAGTTTTGCTCCTCATTTTTCTATATAAGCGTCTTTTCTCAAGACATTTTTATGTGTTACTCTATTTTTTAACTTTTTTAAAGTTTAAATATTGGAAGAAAGATTCAAAAACTTTAAAAGCTATTTAGCAGATATTTATGATGCTCAAAGCCCTAGATGAGTGTTTAGAGAGTATAGTAACAACATTAAATCTAAGCTTCATATTGTGCGTAGCCCACTAAGGTGACATAGCAAAAGTTAATAGACCCATAGTTTGACATGAAATTAAGTGTTGTTATACCAGCTTACAATGAAGAAGGATCAATAAAGGAAACAATTATAAGCCTTTACCATTGTCTTAAGAACAGAAATATTGAGCACGAAATTCTTGTCACTAATGACAATTCGAAGGATAACACACTTGGTATCTTAACAGAATTACAAAAAACAGTACCATCATTAGTTGTCCACACCAACCCAGGCCCTAATGGATTTGGGTATGCCGTTCGGTATGGATTGGGGAGGTTTTCAGGAGATTGCGTAGCAGTCATGATGGCGGATCTCTCGGATGATCCGTCTGACCTTGTAAAGTTTTATGATAAAATGATAGAAGGCGATTTTGATTGTATTTTTGGTAGTAGATTTATGAAAGGGGGATCAACCTATGATTATCCAAGAGTAAAGAAGATGATTAATAGAATAGCCAATTCTATAGTAAGTATTTCTATGGGAATACGATATAACGATACAACGAATGCTTTTAAATTGTATAAAAAGGAAACAATAAATGGAATACAGCCTTTATTGGCTCCTCATTTTAATTTAACAATTGAATTGCCATTGAAGGCAGTTGTTAGGGGGTACAGTTATGCAGTTGTTCCAAATAGCTGGACTAATCGTAAGACTGGTGAGTCTAAATTAAAAATTAGAGAGATGGGGAGTCGGTATTTTTTTATTTTACTTTATTGTCTTATCGAAAAATTCTTTTCTCGAGGAGATTTTCACAAGGAGACACAGAAAAACCTGGCTAAAAAATGACTGGTATGGTAGGAAAGACAATACTTATTACGGGTGGAGCAGGTTTTGTTGGATCATCACTTGCCATTTCATTCAAGAGTAAATATCCTTCTTACCAAATTCTCTGCCTTGACAATCTGAAGAGAAGAGGGTCAGAGCTTAACATCCCTAGGTTAACAGAGTCGGGAATCAAATTTATTCATGGAGACATAAGAAACAGGGAAGATTTCGACTCTGTTCAGGATCGAGTTGATTTGCTTATAGAAGCATCGGCTGAACCTTCAGTTTTGGCAGGCCTTAAAGGTACTCCGGATTACCTGTTGAATACGAACTTGATGGGAACAATTAACTGTTTGAATTTTGCGGTGAAGAATAAATCCGATTTCATATTCCTTTCCACGAGTAGAGTTTATCCTATTGGCAGAATTGAGCAAATCAACTTTGAAGAGAAACAAACTCGTTTTGCAATTTCAGAATCACAAGTTATAAGTGGTGTGTCTTCAATCGGAATTTCAGAATCATTTCCTATGGATGGCTATCGGTCTTTATACGGTGCATCAAAATTGTCTTCCGAGTTAATCATTAATGAGTATAATCAATTTTATAATTTAAAGACAGTTATAAACCGGTGCGGTGTTTTAACGGGTCCTTGGCAAATGGGGAAAATTGACCAAGGTGTAGTGGTATTATGGATGGCCCGGCATTTCTGGAAAAAATCATTAAGCTATATTGGTTACGGAGGACTGGGTAAGCAAGCCAGAGATATGTTACATGTTGATGATTTATTTCGTCTGGCAGATATCCAGGCGCACGAAATGAATAAGTATTCCAACCAAACATTCAATGTAGGTGGTGGAGATGAAGTTAGCCTCTCTCTTCAAGAACTTACCATGATGTGTGAGAAAATAACTGGAAATAGAATAGAAATTGGAAATGTTATTGAAGGCAGACAGGCGGATATACGTATTTATATAACAGACAACACCAAAATTAAGAAGATATCTGGCTGGCAACCCCAAATTATGTCTGAACAAATATTGCAAGAAATTTTTGAGTGGATCCGGGACAATGAAAAAAATTTGAAGGCAATACTTTCCTGACAATGGGTCAATTAAACTACGTTTTAAATATAATTCCGATTGGTTCAATTTTTCAATTTGGCCGATTTTTTTTAGTGGGCGTCATTTCGGCTGCCATTGAAATGTCCATACTTATTGGTTTGGTGGAGTATGTGAGTTGGGACTACCTAGCAGCAAATCTCATTGCGTTCAATATTACTAATCTCCTGAATTATGTTCTCAGTAGAATGTGGGTCTTCACTTCAGATAATAATAAGATTGCCCCGGAGTTCAAAAAATTTATGATATTCGTATTAATTGGACTTTTAATTAATCAGTTTTTTTTATGGGTATTTGTTGAGTTTATTTCGCTTGATTATAAAACCTCAAAAGTACTTGCAATTGGGATAACTATTGTTTGGAATTTCGTAACGAGGAAACACTTGATTTTTAAATCTGCTGATATAAAGAGGTAGATTATATGACGTAAAACATTTAACCCAAATATAATATGAAGGTTGCATTAATAACCGGTTCATCAGGTCTTATAGGCAGTGAAGCTGTTTCTTTTTTCTCGGAAAAATTCGACTTAATCGTTGGAATTGATAATAACTTAAGAGCTTATTTTTTTGGTAAAGAAGCTTCTGTTGAGTGGAACAAGAAGAGATTAGAGGAGAAGTTTAAGAACTTCAAGAGCTATTCAGCTGACATTCGTAATGTTGAAAGCCTCGAAAGTATTTTCAAAGAATACGGCAATGATATAAACCTTATTCTGCATACAGCAGCTCAACCGAGTCACGATTGGGCTGCCAAAGAGCCATTTACTGACTTCACAGTAAATGCAAATGGTACATTAAACATGCTTGAAATGTGTAGGCTCAACTGTCCTGAAGCCGTTTTTATTTTTACTAGTACGAATAAGGTTTATGGAGACACTCCAAATTATTTGCCGTTAGTTGAACTGGAAAATCGCTGGGAGATAGACACGACCCACCAGTACAGTAAAGAAGGCATAGATGAGAATATGAGTATCGACCAGACTAAGCATTCTTTATTTGGAGCGTCAAAAGTAGCAGCCGATGTCTTGGTTCAGGAATACGGAAAATACTTTGGTATGAAGACAGGGGTCTTTCGTGGAGGTTGCCTTACAGGCCCCAATCATTCAGGAACACAACTTCACGGATTTTTAGCTTACCTTATGAAATGCGCTATCGCCAAAAGTCATTACTCCATCTTTGGCTATAAGGGTAAGCAAGTGAGAGATAACATCCACAGTTGGGATCTTGTAAACATGTTTTGGCACTTTTATCAGAAACCTAAGTATGGAGAAGTTTATAATGCTGGTGGTGGAAGATTCTCTAACTGCTCAATGTTAGAAGCAATTAAGCTTTGTGAAGAAATTTCAGGAAACAAAATAAATTATAAATACACAGAAACAAATAGGGTTGGAGATCATATATGGTGGGTTAGCGATGTTTCTAAATTCAAAAGGCAATTCCCAGCTTGGCAATGGAAATATAATCTGAACAATACCCTTGCGGAGATGCACAAATCAATGACCAATAGAATTGCAAACTAAAACCACTATCGATTTCAAATCGATAGTGTGCACAAATAATGAAATTCTTATTACAGAATAATCGTGTCAGTATCAATATTACCAGGCTTATGGTGGTGCTCAAGATATTCATGAACCATTTCATCATTTATGCTATCTGTGCTCCAAACACCGTACCCGAGGGCTCAAAAATGCCGACCCTGATACCGCTTAGAAAGTTTAGGGTATTCTTCTCGCAGTCTTCTGGAAGTTCGGCCTTTCAACCTTTTGATAATATCGCTTATATTCAGCAATGGTCTGTACTCAATATGGTTCTGCACATGGTCTTTGCTAACAACCCCCTTAAGTGTTTTCACATCTTCCAAATCACAAATTGGTTTAACAAGCTCGCGGTAATTCTTAAGGATAACCCTTTCCAAAATTTTATATCTATATTTTGTAACCCAAATAATGTGGGCTGTAAACTAGGATACTGTGTGACTACCTTTTTGCTTTTGTTTACTCACAAAGTAAGGTTATCCATTTTTGTAGCAACTGAAAGTCTTGTGCTGAAAGCGCATAGTTCAACTAACGATCGAAACCGATGAAAGTGTATGAAAATCTTTTTAGACAGCTAATGAAGCTTGAAACATTATCGAGACTTCTATTTCTCTTTATAATAGCATTTTTAACAATTCCGGTTTCAATCTATAGCCCACTAGGTTATGGCCTTGACCATTCATGGATGATTGCCATCCATATGGCTTTTGAGAAGAATATAACCTTTGGATCAGAAATTTTGTTTACATATGGCCCGCTTGGTTTTTTGGCAATTCGTTTGCCATTTGCGGTTCCCGTTTTTTTTTATTGGCTATTTGATTTTTATCTATTAATAAATCTGATTTATGTTTTCAATTTAATTTTAAAGAGCCACAATTCTATTGCCTCTCTTACAGTTTCTGCACTTACTATAATTCTATTGCAAGATTTTCGTGATCACGATATCGTAATGGTATTGACATGGTTTTTTATTTTTATGTTATTCCAGCATGCCACTAAAAAGCATAAATGGTTGTTAATAAATGCAATAATTCTGGCACTAATAGTTTTCTACACAAAGGTTAATCTTGGAATTGTTGATTTGACGATACTCTTTATCTACTTAGCATTCCAATTCTTTAGTAAAGAAATGCTAATTAAAGAGATTGGGTTCTTCCTGCTTGGTATTGCTATAACCATAGGGTTATCATCGATTCTTTTGAATGTAAATTTACCTCAATATATTTTAGGGAGTCTTCACTTAATAAGCGCATATAACGATGCAATGTTTGAGCCGCTTATCAACAAATGGAGTAACCCGGTTTTTACTTCGGCTATCCTTCTTGTTGTTCTCTTCGCTTTGTATTTACTTTATTATATTCGCAATTGCTTTCAAGATAAACGCGCGCTTTTTAATGCATTTGTTATTCTGCTAATTCTGTTTATTCAATTTAAACAAGGATTTGTGAGACTCCATACCGAAAGTTTCTTTCAGTATATAACTCCATTTCTGTTATTGTTGTTTTTGTTTTCCTCAAAGGAAGTCTCAGGACACCTACTTAAGCTTTCTCTTTTTTCCTTATTTGTCGGTTATGTTGTAGTTGGCTCATCATCGATTCTTTTTGGCCCAGATTTGATTGGAGGACGATTAAATAATTTGAGCAAATATTTCCGCGACAGCCGTACTGATTATGCAAGCTTTCAAACTCAAGAATTGATTGAAGCTCAAAGAATCCCTCAAGCTACATTAGATCAGATTACTGGAAACGTTGACATTATTCCTTGGGATATCTCCTATATCTATTTCAACAATTTAGAGTATAAGCCAAGGCCAGTAATTCAAACTTACTCCGCATATAATTCATACTTGGACAAAAAGAATGCTGACGCTTTTCGTTCAAAAAATGGACCGCAGTTTGTTTTAATAAAGTACGAAAGTATTGATAATCGGTACCCATTATTTGACGAATCATACACCAAGCTATCTATTCTTGAAAACTATGAAATTGTTAATAATACATGGGATCATCTTTTGCTAAGAAGAAAAAATACTCCAATCCCAGTTCGATTCGGTAGCGAGTCAATTAAATCCGCTAAACTATCTGATTATATACCACTCAAATCAAGCAGCAGAATGCTTTTTTTTAAAGCTGATATTAAGTATAGTCTACTAGGTAAGTTAGCGAGATTGATTTTCCAGCCGCCACAATTAGATATCACATTAATCACATCAGATGGCGTAAAAAAGAGGCATAAATCCATAACTACCATATTGTCAGATGGTGTCATCATTAACAAATTTGTTTCAATAAATGACAACAAGGAAGACTTAGAAGTGTTTCTTGCCACGCATGGTAAAAATTCCAAAAGTATTATTGCCGTGAAGTTTCACACAAATCAAAAGTGGGGATTTCAAGAAGATTATTTTTATAACCTCTCAGAGATTGTATCTGAAGCGCCTCCCTTAGGACGTCAATATAGTCCAATTGAATTGGATATCAGTGGTATCGAACCAGGTGGCCTTCGTTTTAATGTTGAAAGCATTAATAATAAAGACGGATTTGCCGCAATTTCAGGATGGGCTTATGCTGTTAGTTCCATTGGAGACGAATCTGAGACCTATACTATCCTTAAATCGGAGTCTAAAATTTACTTTTTCCCTACCGCTAAAATTGTCCGAAAAGATGTTTCGGATTTTGTCGGTCAGAATATTGATTATTCCGGTTTCAGATCGTTTATAATTGGAAGTCAAGTAGAGGATGGAATTTATGACGTTGGTCTGTTAATTAAGCAAAGTAATGGTAAAATGCAATTAGATTATTGCGGAAAACAAGTTCGACTGACCTCAACTGCTGCAAGTAATATTGACAGAACTTCTTGGCTTGATCAAGAACTCCGATTTTCGATTGATCAATTCGCTGACATAGGTGATAAAATGGACGTTAAGGGGTGGGCATTTGCAGTTGACCATAAAAATGATAATCTAAGGATTAGCATCGTTTTGGAATCTGGTTCTGATCTAAGGGTATTTGATGCAAAAAGCATGACGCGGCCAGATGTTAACAAATTTTTCAATCGCAATGATGTTGGTAATTGTGGTTTTGAAGTTTCAATAAGTAAATTTTTGATACCAACAGGGACTTATTCGGTTGGCTTTTTGGTAGAGAATGAAGGTAAAGCAATTTATTCTGTCAGCGGAAAATCGATAACCATCAATAGATGATGAAGCGTCCTTCAAATGACTAAAAAAGTTAGAAATTAAATTAAATGTTACTGTTCCTGTCCATATGAAAGACAGAGGGGACACGATAATTGAGATTTTATAAAGAGAAATTAAATATGTTAACTAAAATTATCGGAAAGCTCAGTAATAGTTATAGACGCTATGGCTTTTATGGAGTTATAAAAAAAATTCAAGTAAAACTCGCACCTAGTAGGTTCTATCGAAATAAGGAAATAATTGGATTTCAAAAATTCTCTCACCTTTTTAAGAACAAAAGAGGCATTGAGATTGGGGGGCCAAGCGATATTTTCAATGTTCATATACCAATTTATGATATTGTCTCAAGTTTAGATTGTTGTAACTTCTCTAATTCGACCGTTTGGGAAGGTAGAATAATAGAGGGTAAGAACTTCAAATATCGCAATAGAATAGGATTTCAGTTCTTAGCGGAGGCAACAAATATCAATCAAATAGGAAATGAAGAATATGATTTTCTAGTAACGTCAAATTGTTTAGAGCATATTGCTAATCCAATGCTTGCCATTGAAGAATGGTTAAGGATAATAAAGAATGATGGGGTCATAATGATTATCGTTCCAAACAAATTCTATTGCTTTGATCATAATCGTCCGTTCACTTCTTTTGAACACATTCTTAATGATTATAGGTCAAGGGTTGATGAACGAGACTTAACTCATCTCAGTGAGATTATAAAATTGCATGATTTGGATCTTGATCCACAAGCTGGAGATTATGAGCAGTTTAAGGAAAGATCTTTAAGGAATTTTGAGAACAGATGTTTACATCATCACGTTTTCAGCACTAAACTTTTGCGGGATTTATTTGAGCATTTTAATCTGAGGTTGTTATTCAAAAGCACTGCCGAAAACCTAATTGTTATTGGGAAAAAGATTTCATCTAATGAAAAATAGTTTCTTTAAAAACTTTTTGTCGCTTTCCTTTACTCAAGTAATAAATTTTTTAGCCCCATTAATAACTGCACCTTATGTGATTAGGATTGTTGGAATAAAAAATTACGGATCAATTAGTATAGCTTTATCGATAGTTACTTTTTTTATGCTTTTTGCTGATTATGGATTTAATCTTACCGCCACCAGAGATGTTTCTTTGAATAGAAACGATAAAGAAGAATTGAGTAAAGTGTTTTATAGAATTACGTATGCAAAAGTGCTCATATTAGGGTTGGTGCTAATGATCTACTTAATCTTGATTGATTACTCACCATATTTTGAGAATAACAAGCATTTATTCTTATTAAGTTCAACTATTATAATTGGCAACGCATTTTTGCCAACATGGTTTTTTCAGGGAATGGAGAATATGAGGATGATTACGATTTTGACTTTGTTTACCAGAGCGTCTTCTGTTTTTTTAACATTTCTGCTGATCAGGGATGAGGCTGATTATATCTTGATAAACTTGATTACAGGCTTGACAACCATAACTGGAGCAATATGGGGAACAGGGTACCTAATAATTAGATACAAAATTACTTTCATGATTACTCCATGGGTAAAAATTAAGAAAGAGTTTAGAAATGGATTACTTCCATTGATAACAAATCTCTCTAACGTGTCATATACGTTTTCTAACATTCTTATTCTTGACCTTGTAACCGGAGATAAGTCATTAGTGGGAAGTTACAGTATTGCAGAGAAAGTACTGGTTATGTTTAAGCAAGTTTTAATTGTCTATTCGCAAGTTGTTTATCCTAAATTTTGCCATTTAGCAAGCACGGGGTTCAAGAACATTTTAGATTTTCTTAGGTCGAATTACAAATGTTTTCTAATTATTGTGACTTTGGGATCCATAGTTCTGTTTCTATCGTCACCATTGATTATTTCAATTTTTGTTGGTAAAGCTGACAAGAATGCAACTTTAGCGCTTCGTCTTATGAGTTTTATTCCAGTAATCATTACTCTAAACATTCCATCTTATCAAATCCTATTAGCTTATAATTTTCGAAGAAGCTATACGTTGATTTATTTCTTAGCAGGCATTATTGGTCCATCTTTGTGTTATCTTTTAAGTTCAAGATTTAGTTACCGAGGAACAATATATTCGATAGCCATCGTAGAGCTTTTCATCTCTATAGGGCTTTACTGGATTCTGCGCTCAAGGCATTTACAGAAAATCTACAAATTGGATTCAATAAATAGTAAGACTAAATGAGCATTGGCGCTTTAATAGTTATTTATAATCCAGATGAAGATGTATTTCAAAACATAGATTCATTTATTTCTGAAATTGATAAACTGTTAATTTTCGATAACTCGGAAATGGCAAACACCTCCTGTCACAAAGAGTTATCAAGGAGATTTCCAAGTAAAATTGAAATTGTTTCAAAAAATACTAACGTGGGAATAGGCGCAGCACTTAATTTCGGGGTTCAATGGGCTCTAAAAAATGAGTATAGTTGGTTGTTAACTATGGATCAGGATTCTTCTTTTAGAGATCGCACTTACTTTGAGGAATTTGCTCTATTCTCTGATAAAGAAAACGTTGCTGTTTTTAGTCCAAATCACTCTGGTGATCTTGGTACTGCAGAAAGTAGTGCTTCGAATATTTGTGACGAAATTATCGTTATGACTTCTGGTAACATTCTTAATCTTGAAATTTATAGGCAAGTTGGCCCTTTTACAGATAAACTATTTATAGATGAAGTAGATCACGATTATTGCCTTCGATCACATTTACTTGGCTTTCGAATAGTCAGATTTAAAAATGCTTTTCTCAATCATAGTTTAGGAGCGCCACTAGTTGTTGATAGTTATAGAGGCCGCTATACGGCCTCTCAACATTCACCAACAAGAATTTATTATATAACTCGAAATAATCTTTACATTTTCCAGAGGTATTTTCTTCAACTACCTAAATTTATCCTTAGAAGAGTCTTTAATCTTTTAATTCTTTATAGAGATATAGTTTTGTATCATCAGGACAAGAGAGAACGAATTGAAAAGGGACTTCTAGGAGTTTTTCATTTTATTAAAGGACGTTATGGAAAGTTATGATGTCTCAATTGCAATGGCTACCTATCAGGGCGAGGCCTATATTCATCAGCAACTGATTTCTATCCGCGATCAAACTCTAAGACCCTTTGAGATTATTATTTGTGACGACCAATCCAGTGATAGGACGTTGGACATTGTTCAAGGTTTTTCTGAGAATCTAAATATTCTGGTGTTTGTAAATGAGAGACCCCTTGGCGTAGTTAAGAATTTTGAAAAAGCCATATCATTATGTAATTCGAACTACATCGCACTATGTGATCAGGATGATGTGTGGATAGCTACTAAATTGGAAGATGATTTAAAAAAGATGAAGATTATCGAGATTGATAAAGAAATTCCATCTCTCGTATTCTCTGATCTGGAGGTAGTTGATGAAGACCTAAAGTTGATTAGCCACTCACTATGGAAACATCTGGGAGCAAATCCCGCTCGAGACAACTTTTATGAGCTTTTGTTTGGTAACGTGGTCACTGGCTGCACTATCATGCTTAATCATGCTTTTGTGAAGTATTTAAAAAATATACCGCAGGAGGCAATCATGCATGATTATTGGGCATCGTTAATTGCGTACGGATTCGGGCAGGTTGGGATAATTGAAAAGCCTTTAGTAAAGTATCGACAGCATCGTTCAAATGTTACTAACAATTACAAGAGAAGTATTTCAAATCGGGCTGGTACCTTATTCAAAACAATAAGAAGCCAACGGAATACTTTTTTAGAGGCAGAGCTTGTTCAGGCAAAAAGATACCATCAACTTTATGAGGATAAGCTAAATAAAGAAACCCTTACCGCTCTAGAGAGATTTATAGAACTAGAGAATGATCGATTTTGGAAGAGGAAATGGCAGTCAGTTAAATCAAATCATTATTGGTTGAGACGGATCTTAAATTTTGTGACCAATGATAATTGACTTTTTAATATTGTTCATTGCTCTAGTATTTTACTGTTTTTGGCTATTCTCCTTTACCTTCCAGAGTAAAAAGTATTTCTTTTTCGTTTTGCTATTTCTGACAGTGTTTCACGATTTTATTTTCATTAACATAGGATATATTGCATCCGAGTCAGTTACTTACGTAGTTAAGTCATGGCAAGAATACCTTACTCTATTTCTTGTTTTCATTGCATTGTCAAAAGTAAAGAATGGAATCAAAACAAAGACTTTTTTTCTATTTATAGCTGTGTTATTATTGACATTTTGGGGTGTAATCGTTGGAATTTACGAGAGGACTTCCTTGTTTGAAGTATACGTTGGATGGAGATCTTATATACTTCCAATTTTGATTGGCTTATTATTGCTGGTTTGTAATTCCTTCAATGGGCTTGATTTAAAGTATTTTTATAACCTTATCGTTTTTATAGCTCTTATCATTGTTTTTGGTGCACTATACCAAAAGCTTTTGTTCATCAAGTATGATTTTTATGACGTGAATCCCTCAAATAAAAATTTTTTGAAGGGTCGTGAAATAATTCTTTCGAATTTTTGGTTTTTTGATAAGTTTGGGGCGCTTCATATGTTGCAGAGTTGGCCAAACTACGTAAGAGAAGGAACTGTTAGAGTCACATCCCTTTTTGTAAGCCCAATAGTGCTTGCTGAATTTCTCGTTATTCCTATGATTATTGTGATGGCAAAAATACTTTATGCTACACGAATTTCAGACAAAACTAGAGGCTTGGTCATGTTAATATCCATGCTTTATGTATCATATATGACCAGTACCAGAATTGGAATTCTCTTAGCTCTAATATCTCTTACCATCTTTTTTTTGCTAACGAAAGCGAAGCTTTCGGCAGGGATTTTATGGCTTTTTATTGTTGGTATTCTATTCTCAACTTTCTTTTCTCTGATTATTTTAAATGTAGGAGATGATTCAGCTCAAGGCAGATTAACGCAGTACATCGAAATGGTCAACATATTTTCAATGAAGGGATACGGATTTGGCTCTCCTCAAACTGATGTGTATTTTGACTCGATGTATATATCTGTTTTAATGTTATTTGGAGCTGCAGCCTTCATTTATTTTTTGCTTCACTTGCTTATTGTTCAGACTATTTATTCGACACTAAGGTTCATTGTTGACATAAATGAAAGAATACTTTCAATCACTGCGATTACGTTAGCATTATCATTTAGCTTTGCATTTGCATTTCACTACTCTATTGGATCTGGTACAATTTCTCTATTGTATTTTATCTTATTTCTAGCATTTTCAAAGAATAATCTATCTAAAAGCAAATGAGATTTGATTACTCGATTGTCGTAGTGATTTATGGAACCAATTTAAGTGATTCAATCACTTTAAGGTCCCTTATGGACATTGGTAAAGCGCAACTGAACTTTAAGTTAATTGTCTGGGATAATAGCCCAAAGACGGCAACTCTTTCGGAAATAGAATGGCTCAAATTAATTCAAGTTCCATTTGAATATGTGAATACTCCTGAAAACATATCTCTTGCAAAGGTCTATAACAAAGCAGTTTTAAAAAGTAATGATGCTGCTTTTCTTGTAATTTTTGATCAAGACTCAAGTTTTGACAAAGTTTTTTTTCAAAAGGCTCAGTTTTGTATTCATTCTAACCCAGATATCAATTTGTTCTTACCGTACATAAAAACCGGTAATAAGATCTACAGCCCTGGCGATTACAAAATATTTAAGGGTAAGTATTGGAAAAAATTGGAAGTAGGACTAACAAAAGCAAAGAAAAAAGTAGCTGTGGCTAGTGGGATGATCATAAATCTGAATTACTTAATCCAACATTATCCGACTTTTGATGAACGACTAAAATTGTATGGAATAGATTCGGATTTTGTTCTCGAGTACGCGAAACGAAATGAGTTTTTTTTTGTAATCGACTATAATTTGGTTCACAGCCTTTCCTTGAATGAAGAAGAAGAGGTTGACAAGAAATTGTTTCGTTTCAAACATATAAAGCATTCAACCCGACTTATTTCCTTAAAAAAATCTTTTGTGCACTATTTACTGTCAGAGGCGTTTATTTTTTGGATATCGATAAAAATGTTCTTGAAGTATAAAGACAGAAGATTTTTTAAAAATATTTTAGAATGATTAGCGTCTTAGTTTTGAGCCGGGCTTCCTTATTCGATGTTCCAGGCGGTGACACAATACAAGTGATTGAAACGTGCAATCATCTGCGCAAACTTGGCGTACTAGTCGATGTAAAATTGGCCAGCGAGCAGATTGATTATTCGAGGTACGACTTAATACATTTTTTCAATATTATCAGACCTGGCGATATTTTGTTACACATTAGAAAATCTAACTTACCTTTTGTTGTATCAACAATATTTGTGGATTATTCTGCGACCGATAGGATTTCGAGGGGCATTTTATTCAGAATGATTAGTGCATTTTTGGGGTCGGACCGGGTAGAGTATTTGAAGGCAATTGCGAGATGGTTAATAAATGGGGAGAAAATAAATAGTCTAGAGTATCTTCTGTTAGGTCACGCTAGAAGCATAAGGCGAATAATAAGACAAGCTAGTGTTCTGTTGCCTAACTCACAAAATGAGTATAAAAGATTGACTGGAAGATATGGGATTGATCAAAGGTATATGGTTGTGCCAAATGCAGTCAATCAGAGTGTATTTGAATTCAGTAACTCTTTTGCCCGTTCGGGAGTTTTATGTGTCGCAACAATTGAACCTAGAAAGAATCAGCTAGCTTTGATTAGAGCAATGACCAATTTGCCTTTCAGTCTAACAATTGTTGGTAGTTACTCACCCAACAACAAAGCCTATTATGAGCAATGTAAAATGGAAGCTGGGCAAAACATCGTTTTCTTAGGACAACTTGAGCAGAAAAATCTTTTCCGTCTTTACGCCCAAAACAAAGTACATGTACTGCCAAGTTGGTTTGAGACTACTGGGTTATCATCGTTAGAGGCGGCAGCTTGCGGCTGCAACGTTGTAATTACTCGCAATGGGGACACGGAAGATTACTTCGGAAATCACGCCTTTTACTGTGCACCTGACAGTATTTCTTCAATAAGGCAAGCTATTATCAATGCCTATTATGCCAGCTTTAATGCCGAGTTTATTCAGATTATAAAAGATGAATTCAATTGGTTTGCTGCCGCACGTAAAACATTGGAATCGTACAATCAGTCTCTTAAATTAATGAATGAAGAAAAAGATTAGTATGTTTACTTGTAAGATACTAACCTATTTGTTAATCGATAAATTTTTCTTACAATGTTTCTGCAAAAAATCAATTTGACAGCGGTCAAATACAGTAAGTTTGCTCTTGTTGCTATTCTTTTAATTGGTATTTCACTCAGAATATATAAGTTGGACGCTCAAAGTTTGTGGTTAGATGAGCTATCAAGCATGATAGGCAGCGCGCCATGGAATAGCTTTGAAGTAATTGTTGACTACAGTAGAAAAGATCAGCCTCCTTTGTTCTTTTTGTTACTACACTACTGGATGAATTTATTCGGCTATAATGAAATCGCTGCTAGGCTTCTCGTATCTATAGTTGGCGTATTAGGAATTTATTCAATTTTCTTTCTGGGCAAGGAAATTGGTAATAGAAACACGGGGTTGATTGCATCTTTTCTTACGAGCATAAACTACTTTCATTTGTTTTTTTCCCAGGATGTAAGGTTTTATTCGCTTGTATTCTTGTTGACGACTCTTTCTTTTCTTTTCTTTATAAGAGCATTGGGAGATGAAAAAGTTATAAATGTTATTCTATATGCATTTTTCTCATCATGTCTTTTTTACACACATTATTTTAGTTTGGTAGTCTACGGAACCCAAATAGTAACTCTAATTTTTATCATAGCATTTTATAAAGGGTTTGAGAAGGGTTTAATAAAGGCAATTTCGCTAGCTTTCTTTCTAAGTTTAATTTTTAATATTTGGTGGATTCCACAGTACCTCTCTGATATTAAGACCGACAATTTCTGGATTGGGGAACTGAGTCCTTGGTTTTTGATTCAATATTTTATTCAATATTTTAAAGAGCCTATTACTATTTTGGTGTTTGTAGCTGTAAGCTATTTGTTTTTCAAACAAATTGTCAAAGACTTTTTTCGAAATGGATTTAGTATTAAAACAGAATATTTTACGTTGGTGTCTTGGATAGTGTTTAGTTATTTGATTCCCTTAATTTATTCTGTAGTTTGGGAGCCCATGCTTTTGCCAAGGTATACCATGATTTCACTTCCTGGAGTGCTAATATTCATTTCATTGGGGTTTCAACACTTACCAACAAGCAGGCTTAAGGTTCAGTTGATTGGGTTAATCGGGGTATCTTTTGTTGTATTCTTGTTTGCCATAGATAGGTATTACAATCGCCCTAATAAAGCGCAATGGAGAGAAGTTTCAAGACAAGTTCTTTGTGATTCTACTAAGAATTACGCCTATTTCAGTTCTTATGATTTTTACTTTAATTCCTATTTTTATCAACTCTCTAAGTCAACCTCTCAACGTTGCCTACATCCCGAAACCGTAGATTTCAACGAAATTATAAAGAAAAGTAAGGGTATCTGGCTTTTGGAAGCTCACAACGAAGGAAGTAAAATAGCAAAGGATAAACTAGAGCTCATAGAATTGAATTTCAAAAAGGAAAAGGAAAAAGTTTTCTTTAACGCCAAAGCTACACTGTATGTTAAATAGCTCATCGCTGCGAATTCACTTTAAAAGCATTATTGACTCTCTTGATTATTATCTTGTTGCTTTGATTGGTGTAGTGGTAACTTTACCATTGAATATTTTTACAAATACAATTGCCTTATACTTATTGGCGGTAGCGTGGCTGTTTGACACATCATTTAACAACAAGAAAAATAAATTGTTATCCTACCGTAAAATCATCATTTTTTTTGTCGGCTATTTTTTTTTACATGTTTGCGGCCTCGCTTATACTAGTAACTTAGAGGCAGGGCTCATGGTGCTTGAAAAGAACATATCTTTTTTGGCTTTACCAGTGATTGTTTTTACAGGCCGCTTACTGACTCATCATGAGAAGAAAATAATTTTCAAGGCATTTATTGTTTCTTGTTTCATCGTATCATTAGTTAATTTGATTAGCTCTTTCAATGAATTTTTGTTAACCAGAAATGTAGAAGAGTTTTTCTATTATAACTTAACCAAGACTTTTGATTTTCATCCCGTTTACCTATCAATTTATTTTTTATTTTGCGTTGCTCTACTCTATTCTTTTTTGGATAACACGAAAACTCTTTGGCAAAAATTTGGACTACTATTACTACTGATTTTTTTTATAGGCAATATTCTTCTTTTAGAATCTAAGATTGTATATGGTATATTATCAGTATTGCTTGCAGGTTCACTATATAATTTTGTCTGGAAAAAAACAAATTCAAAATATTTGCCTCGCTTAGCTCTGGTGTTAATGATTAGTTGTTCGGCTCTTTTAATAGCAAAATTTAGCTCAAGGTTCAAGGAGATATCTGCAGTTACTAGTCTGTCAATACTTTCCACTAACAGTATCGATGATTTCTCAAAGGTAAACGGGTTAACTATTCGACTACTTTTTTGGAACAATGGATTATTTGAGTTTTTAAAAGGAAATAAGTTTATTTATGGACTGGGAACTGGTGATGTGCAAGACTTTTTGGATGACACCTATGAAAAGCATAATATGGCGTCTGTACAGTCAGACGGTGTTGCTTACGGCTACTATGGCTATGACATACACAATCAATTTCTAGACGTTTTTTTTCGCTTTGGTTTGGTTGGATTAGTTTTTTTTATCTTGTTTCTCAGGCAAATTCACAAGTACTTGAGGGGGGGGGATGCGTCTCTTATTATTTTTTACGCGATTCTGGTTGTTTGTCTTACCGAAACATTTTTTGGGTTAAACAAGGGCATAGTATTCTTTTCCTTTTTCTTCCCAATCTTTATTAAAGAAACATGAAAATAGCAATTTTAGGGACAAAAGGCATTCCAAATAACTATGGTGGATTTGAACAATTCGCAGAATTCATTTCAATAAAATTAGTTGAGCGCGGCCATAAGGTGACCGTGTATAATCCATCTAATCATCCTTATGATAAAAAAGAGTTCAAAGGAGTAGCAATTATCAGAATTTACTGTCCAGAGGGATTACTTGGCGCATCTTCACACTTTGTTTATGATTTTCTAAGTTTGCGCGATGCTTTAAGAAGGGATTTTGATGTGATTTACGAGGCAGGCTACCATAGCGTTGCATTGTCTTATATAGCGTTAAGCGTAAAAAAAATTAGGAAGCCTATTATCCTAACTAACATGGATGGGCTAGAGTGGAAAAGATCAAAGTGGAATTACCTTACTAGGTTCCTTATTAAAAAGTTGGAGGCAATAGCCGTCAAGAAGTGCCACCATCTCATTTCTGACAATCTTGGGATAAAGGACTATTTGAAGCAAAATTATGACAAAGACTCCATTTTCATTCCGTATGGAGCGGAGTTAGTTGATTTATTTGAAGAAAAAGCTTTGCTTAGTTACTCTCTTCAAGCATTCAATTATTTTATTTTAGTGGCAAGACTAGAACCAGAAAACAACATTGAGGCAATTTTAAATGGTTACTTGAAAAGTCAAACGAAAGAACAGGTTATTGTCGTAGGGAGTCATAAAACCAAATACGGATCATTTTTAAAAAGCAAATATTGCCATCCCAATATCAGATTTGTTGGAGGTATCTACGATAAATACCAACTTGACTCTCTGAGACATTATTCCTTGGCCTATTTTCACGGCCATTCAGTAGGTGGCACTAACCCATCATTATTAGAGGCTATGTCGTCTGAGTGTTTCATAATTGCTCATAAAAATACCTTCAACGTTAGTGTACTGGGTGATTCAGCTTTGTATTTTCAAAATGAATTTGATATTGCGGATTTATTGAAAAACTTGAAGTCTTTCTTGGCTACTAGCAAAAATGAATTTATCAAATCTAACTTAAGAAAGATAAGGACACTCTATACATGGGGGGTGATTACTGAGGAACATGAACGAGTTTTTTTAGATTTGCTAAACAAATCGGCTTATTAATAATCAGTGAACGAGTAATTAAAGCAACCTACCTTGTACGCAACACCCAAGTTAACTCGATTCAAATCCCTTTCAAAAGGAATTGCAAAATTTAAAGATTGGGCCATTTTGGTTTTTATCTTTGCAATACCAATATCGCAATTTCTGACGATTCGTTTGTTGTTACTGATTTTATTGTTATCATTTTTTGGAAATTGGGAGTGGAGAAAAACACTTAAAATTGGGTGGGATATCTTTCTTTCTTTCTTCGTTGCAATAACTGGACTTTATTATTCAGAAGATTTTGAATCAGGGTTAAGGGTTTTAGAAACTAGCTTTAGTCTTTTTTCAATACCCTTTGTATTTAGTTCAATCAGACCGCTTGAGGAAGCGAAGCTTTTTAAACTTTTATGGGCTTTTGTTTTAGGGCTTTTTGTCGCCTGTGTCATTTGTTTGATCTCTGCATCACTCTCATTTCATCAGACCAGTGATATTTCCTCATTTTTCTTTTATCAGTTCACCGATACACTTGATTTCCAACCAACTTATTTTGCTTATTATTTGGTTTTTGCTATTACATTTAGCTTGTATCATTTAACCAATTTGAAAAGTGCTAATCCACTTTGGGCAGTCGCGATTTTAATATTGTCTTTATTTGTTGTTTTATTACTTACGGCTGGTAGGACATCCTTTATTAGCCTACTCTTAGTGTTTTCTTTTTTTGTCCTTAGATTTTTTTTAGAACACAGGACTAGAACACAAATAATATCATTTTGCCTTATCCTTATGATGATTGGATGTATGTTCGCTACAACTTTTTACGAGCAAGGTAGCAGAACATTAACTCTGAACGACTCTTGGGATCGTTATGATTTGTGGAAATCGGCAATTTCCGCCAATGAAAATATTCTTTTTGGAGTGGGGACAGGGGATTATAAGGTTGTTTTGAATGAATACTTTAGATCTCATAATATGGATAAATATGCTGTAGATAGTTTGAATTCGCACAATCAGTTTATACATACTTATCTTTCAAACGGTATTCTAGGCCTAGTTGCTTTCATCTTTCTTTTAGCACGACCTTTATACCTTTCATTTAGGAGTGGTTTTACATTGGGTATTTTAGTTTTTTTTCCCTTTATTTTATATGGCATGACAGAGGTTTTCTTAGGACGTTACCAGGGGGTTGTTTTTTTTGCCTTTTTGCATCAAGGCGTTATCTCCTTTCTCGACTCATCTAAACCAGCTGTTGACCTGAAACACGCTTGATTTTATTCTGAAAACTAAAGATTCAAAGCAAGAAGATGTCTACTTTACTCAAATTACTTTTTTTCGTTGGTGACACGCTTTTCTTGAACCTCTCAATTTCTTTTTCCTTTTCCATTGTTAGGGGTACCCATTCTTCTAGTGACCTAACCTACCTCTTCATATTCAGCAATTTGGCTTGGCTTTTTTTGATTTTGGTTTCAAATCCCTATGATTTGAATAAGGGTTGGTCCGTATCGAAAATCTTAAAAAGCCAGTTATCATTTATCTTCATTCATTTATTGGTAGTGGCATCACTTATTTTCTTTTTTGATAGACGATATGCAGTTTTTCAAATAGGGATGATCTATGGCATTTTTGTGCCCCTGTTCTTTTGTTGGAAGATTGTGGCATATTATTTTAGAAAGGTATTTACAGCTGAATTGACAAAAAAAAATTACATTATTATCGGTAGAAATAGTATCTCAAGAGAGATAAGGAAGCACTACATGTTAAATCCGCAACTTGGATACAGTTTTACACAATACTTTGACATCAGTTCTGGTGATGACACACTTGAAAATATTATGGAATTTTGTGCGAATGAGGAAGTCCATGAAATTTTTTATTGCTCTTATGACTCTAATCCATCCTCTTTAAAGGCTCTTGTTAGTTTTGGATTAGATTCACTGATAAAAGTGAGGGTTATACTTGACTTACCTACTCATGGCCAAAGCATTCAGCTTGATCGATTTGAGAATAGGCCAGGGTTAAACATAAGCACGGTCCCTCTTGATGATTCTGGAAATCAATTTATAAAAAAAGTTTTTGACATACTCTTTTCATTTGTGTTTATTTTTCTAATAATGTCTTGGTTATTGCCCATTATTTATGTGCTAATAAAGATTGATTCCAGAGGCCCCGTTTTCTTTTTGCAATTACGTAGCGGAAAGGATAATAAACCATTCAAGTGTTTAAAATTTAGAACAATGGTTGTTAATTCCAATTCCGATACCCTCCAAGCCACAAAAGATGATCCTAGAATAACTAAGTTAGGTCAATTTTTAAGAAAGACTAGTATTGACGAGTTGCCTCAATTTTTTAACGTTTTTTTTGGGTCAATGTCAGTTGTGGGTCCACGACCACATATGTTAAAACATACAGAAGAATACAGTAAGTTGATAGAAGCATTTCTTGGTAGGCATTATGTAAAGCCTGGAATAACCGGCCTAGCCCAATGTATGGGCTATCGAGGTGAAACCAAGACCTTGGCCGAAATGTCGAACCGTGTTCGATTAGATCGATACTATATCGAAAACTGGTCTTTTTGGTTCGATATTAAAATCATTTTCTTAACTATTGTTAGCTTAGTGAGGGGTAGCGACAAAGCATTTTAGCTATTGTTAATATGTCATAATAGATTAATTCCTTTCTAAACTTTAAATAACCATCATACGCCTACTTTTATATACGGCCATTTCATTCTTAATCTCCTTTTTGGTGATGCCTGTACTCATCAAAATTTTGAGTCAGTGGAAGCTGTATGACTCGCCAGGCGACCATAAAATTCATTCTGACTTCAAGCCCTCCATGGGTGGTGTGGCTATTTTTCTGGGAGCCATTTTTGCCCTTCTTATGTCGCTTTCGCTTATCAATTGGTCGGAGCAAAAGTATTTTTTCATATCGCTCACGGTCATGTTCATGATTGGCCTGCGCGATGATGTGTTGGCACTCACGCCAAAGCAAAAATTATATAGCCAATTTTTGCCTGTATTGCTGCTTGTATTTTTGGACAATGTTACGCTGAATTCAACTTACGGATTAATCGATTTACCATTTGTGCCAAATTGGATTATCTGGGTCATCAGTATTTTTACACTGATCATTTTAACGAACGCCTATAATTTAATCGATGGTGTGGATGGCCTGGCGGGATCTATCGGAGTAGTGGCGCTTGCCTTTTTTGGACTTTGGTTTTACTCCATTGATCATTTGGTTTTTAGTCTGGTCTGCATGACTTTTGCGGGAGCGATCCTAGGTTTTCTTTTTTTCAATTGGCAGCCCTCCAAAATTTTCATGGGTGACACGGGGGCGTTGATGATCGGGTTTCTTATCTCGTTTATGGCCATTCAGTTTATCAATTTAAATTTTCAACTTCCTGTTGGTCATCAAGCCAAGTTTCAGGCCTCGATTTCAACGGCCATTTGTATAGTTATCATTCCTGTGTTTGATACGTTAAGGGTGATCATTCTGCGTTTGCGTAAATGGCAGTCGCCTTTTAAAGCTGATCGCAATCACTTGCATCACCAATTCCTTAATATTGGTTTCTCACACGGGAAAACCGTGATCGTGCTGGTAATGATCAATCTCGTTTTCATTGGGCTAGCCTGGTTGTTGAGAAACCAATCTGATACATTAATTTTACCCTCAATAATAGTGCTTTGTTTGGCGATCAACTTTTTTGTCAAAAAGGCGCAAAAAGTCATTTTGTAATACCATGGAAGAAAAAGTAAAAGCGTTGCAGCATGAAGTAGAATCATTCTTGGTCAAATCAAAAGAGGATTTAGAAAACTTTCGCCTAAAATTCATCAGCAAAAAAGGATCTGTGTCGGCTTTGTTTGACGATTTGAAGTCCGCTCTTCCGGAAGAAAAAAGGAAACTGGGCAAAGTAGTCAACGACTTAAAGCAATTGACCGAATCTAAATTTAAAACATTTCAGGAGTCAATTGAGAATTTAACTTCATCCGATCAAGAGATCATGGATCTTTCTCTGCCGGTCATTCCTAATAAAACGGGCAACCTGCATCCACTCAATTTAACCCGCTATCGCATCATTGAAATTTTTGAGCGCCTTGGTTTCAATGTTTCGGATGGCCCTGAAATTGAGGACGACTGGCATAACTTTACGGCCCTCAATTTCCCTGAAAATCACCCTGCCCGAGAGATGCAGGACACCTTTTTTATAGAAAAGAATCCAGACGTGCTGCTTCGCACACACACTTCCAACGTGCAGGTGCGTTTGATGAAGAACCAAAAACCGCCCATTCGTTCCATTATGCCTGGTCGAGTATATCGCAATGAAGCCATTTCTGCCAGGGCTCATTGCTTTTTTCATCAGGTGGAGGGATTGTACATCGACAAGAACGTGGGCTTCTCTGATTTGAAGCAGACACTTTATCATTTTGCAAAAGAGATGTTTGGGAAGGATACCAAGATCCGTTTGCGACCTTCTTATTTCCCTTTTACTGAGCCTAGCGCTGAGATTGATATTTCTTGCCTCATCTGCCATGGCAAGGGATGTAACGTGTGCAAGTATAGCGGATGGGTTGAAATCGCAGGGTCAGGTATGGTGCATCCAAATGTGTTACGCAATGGTGGCATTGACCCCGAAGAGTTCACCGGTTTTGCATTTGGAATGGGCATTGAACGAATCACGATGTTGAGGTATAGCATCAATGACTTACGTCTTTTCTCGGAAAATGATGTTCGATTTTTGCGACAGTTCAAATCGGTTGTATAAGTGAATAGTCAAATTCAAACAGTTGCTGTTTTAGGTGCCGGCACGATGGGTCAGGGAATTGCCCAGGTTTGTGCTATGAGCGGCTACCCAACACAGTTGTTTGATATTGAGAGTAGCCTTTCGCAAAAGGCCATCTCATCGATTTCTATCAACTTAGATAAAGCCGTCTCCAAATCAAAAATAAGCGAGAGTCAAAAGACAACGATATTGGGTCATCTCTCAATAGCGCATAAGCTAGAAGACATAAAAGCGGATCTCGTGATAGAGGCAGTGGTGGAAAAGCTAGACGTGAAGCAGCAATTGTTCCGCGTGTTAGAGAATAACAGCAAGGGCAGTATTCTTGCGTCAAACACCTCTTCACTTTCGATCACTGAAATTGCGGCTGGCCTAAAAAATCCTGCGCAATTTGTTGGTTTGCATTTTTTTAATCCGGCTACGCTCATGAACCTTGTAGAAGTTGTGCGAGGAACTTCGACTGATGACTCAGTGGTGTCTATCATGATGGATTTTTCCAAATCGCTAAATAAAACAGCGGTGGTGGTAAAAGATTCGCCTGGTTTTATCGTTAATAGGGTCGCTCGCCACTATTATGTGGAGGCGCTAAAACTATTGGAAGAGGGGGTGGCCGCACATGAGCAAATCGATGTGCTTTTGCGCAACGCAGGCTTTAAAATGGGTCCGTTTGAACTGATGGATTTGATCGGAATGGACATCAATTTTGCGGTGACTTCTTCGTTGTATCAGGCGTTTCATCAAGATCCAAAGTTTAGGCCAAGTCGTATTCAGCAACAAAAAGTGATGGCTGGGCATTTGGGCAAAAAAACAGGAAGGGGTTTTTATGATTACACAAAATAAATTGGCTCCTAACACTCCAATCAGCGGAGGCCTAAATGCCAAATGGGTGGCTGGTTGTAGCTTGCGGTTTGCAGCAATTGTATTGTTCATCGCGATGTTTGACAACAGCTACGCCCAAGCTTCTTTTCCTCCGGTCTCCATCAACCTCAACTATCCACAGTATCAACGTTTGCGCCTCGATGGTGGGTATCAGTATGTCGATGATGTGGGCATGCGGGGTGTCATTCTTTATCGACTTGACGAAACTACCTATATCGCTTATGAGCGACTTTGTTCAATGGAGGATGATGCAATTGTGACAGTGGATGGGTCTGGACTGTTTATGAAAGGATGTCAGTCTACCTATGATTTTTCAGATGGGCGACCCTCTGGAGAGCCGGCTTTCAGGCCATTGTTGCGTTACAGAACTTCATTGACAGGACAGACATTGGTGATTACGGATGAGATTGTCTATTGACAACCCCGTTTAAAGCACTTCACTCCACCTCCTCCACCTGCATTTGTTTTTCGTATAATTCTTTGTAGGCTCCGTCTTTGGCAATTAGTGTTTCATGTGTTCCCTCTTCCACCATTTCTCCATCTTGAAGCACGATAATTTTGTTCGCTAGCTTTGCGGATGATACGCGATGAGAAATAATGATGCTCGTTCTCCCTTTCATGATCTTCTTCATACTATTGAGAATCGTGTTCTCCGTTTTTGTGTCAACAGCAGATAGTGCGTCATCCAAAATCAAAATCTTTGGCTCTCTGGCCACGGCCCGTGCAATGGACACTCGTTGTTTTTGACCTCCCGATAACGTGATGCCTCGCTCTCCCACCCGGGTGGCAAAAGCGCTCGGGAAACCCATGATATTATCGTACACATCCGCATCTTTCGCGGCCTGAATCACTTTGCCTTCATCAGCTGTTTTTAAACCAAAAGCAATGTTGTTGAAGATGGTATCGCTGAAAAGAAAAACATCTTGTGGCACTACCCCCATCTGACTTCGCAGACTGATTAAATTATAATCTTTGATAGAAATTTTGTCAATCTTAATTTCTCCCAGGGTAACATCATATAATCTAGAGATGAGATTGGACACTGTACTTTTTCCCGATCCGGTGCCTCCAATGATGGCAATCGATTCTCCGGGCTTAATGTTGAAAGAGAGATTTTTAATGGCCTGAATTCCTGTATCGGGATAGGTAAATGAAACGTGTTGAAATTCAATTTCACCTTGAATCTCTCGTTGAATATTCTGTTCAGAAACAATGTCTGTCTTTGTTTTTAAAAATTCGTTGATGCGTTTTTGAGACGCCTCCGCACGCTGCACCAAGCTGCTTGTCCATCCCAAAGAGGCGACCGGCCAGGTTAGCAAGTTTACATAAATGATAAACTCAGCAATGTTTCCAAATGTCAGTGAGCCGTTGATGACCTCTACACTACCCGCGTAAACTGTGAACACCGTACTTAAGCCTATAAGCCCCATGATAACAGGAAAAAATAAAGCTTGCACTTTGGTCAGCTTTAAAGATTGCTTCTTGTATTCGTTGCTTTCCGTTGAAAAATTGGCAACAGATTCCGCTTCGCGTGTAAACGATTTAATTACCCGAATGCCCGAAAAAGCTTCCTGTACAAATGTGCTTAGCCGTGATTGGCTTTTTTGAATCAGTTCAGAACGGTGTTCAACGATATTGTTGACATAGAAAATACTGATCGATAGAATTGGAAGGGGCAACAGCGCGTACAAGGTCAATTTTGGACTGATGCTAAACATGATCGGGATTAGCATCATAAACAAAGTGATAAGGGTTAACCCATACATGATCGAGGGGCCCAAATACATACGAACCCGACTGACGTCTTCACTGATTCGGTTCATCAAGTCGCCCGTGTTATTTCTACGATAAAAACTAAGGGGCAACGATTCGTAATGCTCGAAGATTTCGTTTTTCAAATCGAATTCCACTAGCCGACTCATAACGATTAACGTTTGGCGAACCAGGTAGAGAAAGAAGCCTCTCAATAGCGCCATGCCCAGAATAAGGAGGGCATAGATCAATATTCCTTTAGAGAACACGTTAAAAAATGCCTGCTGAGCAACACTTTTATCTAAAGACCTGTAGATGCGAATGTTGTCGGTGACTAAATCGATTGAGTACCGAACCATTTGCGCGGGGAGAATTTGAAAGGCGTTAGAGATGATGACCCAGATCAGCCCCAGGATCATCAGCTTTTTGTACTTTAGGAGATACTTGTTAAGATAGAAAAGTTCTTTCATGCCCCGATAAAAACGAAAGGTACTTCATTTGGTTCAAGTCTAAAAAAATTTAAAACGTAGCGAAGACAGATGATAGAATTTTGAAGTTAGAATTGCCACTTATCAAACCAAGTCAAAAATAGAATTCTGACTTCGACTTTCTGTTTTCTGAATTCCATTGCGATCTTCTGTTTTCCAACATCTTTCTGTAATTTGCCGCCTCATTCAAACGTTCTTTAGCCGAATGCTTAACAGACGTACCATCCGCATCAAAATCATGCAAAGCCTATTTGCTTTGGAGCAATGCAAAGAAGCAAATTACCTCCTCTCTCTTGATTTGTTAGATGAGCGTTTTAGCCCCGACTTGAATAGTATGGAGGTGCAGGATAAAGAGTCCCTTCGAAAGCAAAAGAAAGAAGCAAAACAAGTTTTCGAAAATCAGTTTAAAAAAATAACGGCTACCGGTCAGACAGAGAAAGCAATCTCAAGTGCCGTAGCTGATGCGGCCAGCCTATTCGAAAAGCAAGTTCGAAAAGATCAACAATTTCTCGGAAAGAATATCACCATTGAAATTCAGAAGCTAACAGAAACCTATCACAACACATTAGGTCTGATAATAGCATTGGCCGAAGTGGCCGGTGGTGAGAAGAAGTCCATTCATGCAAATTTTCCGAATCAGCCAATTATTCAGGCACTCATCGACAACCCGGAGTTGAAAAAGGAGTTGTTGCGTTCTGCCGGATGGTCCAATAAGATAACCCTGGTTCGGGATTGGTTTCGAGAGATACTAAAGGAAGACAAAGAATATCAGAAATTCATAGAGTCGAAATCGCAAGAACTCGATTCGCAGAAAGCATTTTTAAAATATTTCTTAAGAAAGGTAATCTTAGGCAGTAACGCCATCAACGACTATTTTGAGGAACAAGATATTCGCTGGGCGGAAGACAAAGACATTATCAAGAGCCTTGCCGAAAAGACGATTAAGTCTTTTGATGGGCAAAAGGTTGAGTTGCAAACGGTTTCATTAGATTGGGAAGACGATAAGCTGTTTATAGATAAGTTATTCAAAAGTACAATTGAGTTGGATGAATCCTACAAGGAATTGATCGCACAAAACACAAAAAACTGGGAGGTTGATAGATTACCACTAACCGATCGTGTCATATTGGAAATGGCGTTGGCCGAAATGGTTAATTTCCCCAATATTCCCGTGAAAGTTACGATTAACGAGTACATCGAATTAGCCAAGGAATATAGCACCCCCAAGAGTCGCCAGTTTATAAACGGGATTCTCGATGTGATTTCGAAAAAAATGAAAGAGTCGGGGGCAGTGAAGAAAAGTGGCCGGGGGTTGATCGATAACAAATAATCGGAAAGGTCGTATCTTTGCCACCCCTGATGTAGACAAAAGACTATGAGCAAAAAAGGAAATAATACATTGATGGCTTTTCTGGCAGGCGCAGCTGCCGGAGCGATTTTGGGAATATTATATGCCCCCGATAAAGGCACCAACACCCGTGAAAAATTGTCTTTCAAATTAGACAAGTATAAAAAGTTGTTAGAAAGCTACATCTCTGATTTAGTGGCTGGTATAGAGACTCCAAGCCCAACGGAGGCCAAATCGCAAGGGCAAAAGGTGGTAACCGAAGCAAAAGACAAGGCGCAACGGTTATTGGATGACGTGGATGAGTTGCTTGAGCAATTGCGAGGCAACTAAAACAGTTAAAGATTTGTTAAAGAAAAGGTTAAGCTGAATTTAAAAAGAAGAAATTTTTAATTTTGTTATTCGAAACAGAACTTACTATGAAAACAACAACAAAAGTATTGGCCATTCTAACGATAATGGCGCTAGTTATTGGTTGCCGCGATAAGGCATCAGAAAAAAGAATCGCTGAATTAGAAACAAGATTGGCTCAAATGGAGGGTAATAAAGGCACGACTGTTACTCCCGCGCCAACAGCTACTCCAGAGGCAGCGCCAGTTGAAGAGAAGCCCGAGGGGCCTCTTCCCAATATGGAATTCGGCACCACAGACCATGACTTTGGCACGATAGACGAAGGAAAAAAGGTAACCTACACCTATAAAGTGAAAAATACGGGACAGGCTCCGCTAATCATTCAAAACGCTGCACCTTCTTGTGGTTGCACGGTTCCAGACTGGACAAAGACTCCAATTCCTGTTGGGGGTGAAGGTTTTGTAAAGGCAGAATTTGACACAAAGGGAAAGCCTGGCATCAACAATAAGACTATAACAGTGACGGCTAATACCTGGCCAAAAACTACGACTCTAAAATTCAAGGCAATGGTTACTGCCAAGCCAGATGGAGCCAATGGCCCGACCGCACAGTAAGATCGTAGAAAAACATCGAATCATTTTTTCATCCCAAGCCTTATGGTTTGGGATGTTCTTTTTAAGGGATAACTTGCAGGCAAAATATTTTCAAACCGATCAGTTGGTGGCGAAAATTTTGTTTCGTTGTACGATTCCGAATTCTTGCCCACCGATCTAACATTAAAAAATTATTAACAAATGAATTCTATTCTATTACAAGCAGGCCAAGGTGGCGCTTACACACAAATTATTTTGATGGTGGCAATTGTGGGGATCTTCTATTTCTTTATGATCCGCCCTCAGCAAAAAAAGGCAAAGGATCAAAAGAAATTTACCGAGGAAATTAAGAAGGGCGATTATGTAGTCACTATTGGTGGAACTCACGGCAGGGTGGCGGAATTGGAAGGCGACACCTTTATCCTTGAGGTTGAGCGTGGAGGAAGAATTAAGTTCTCAAAGTCTGCCATTTCAATGGAGTCGACCAAGGCCGAAGCAGCCAAGAACTAGATCCCGAAAAAGTGTCTCCTAATTTATGGGAGACACTGTCTTTAGAAGTCAATTTGAAAAGTTGGATCTCAAACCCAGCACTCTATTAATCCGTACCTTTACCAGGCATGAGTTTTTTTCGGGTTTTAGGTAACTTATTAAGATTTGACCGAGCCAACTGGAAGGCCATTGTACTCTGCGTGCTCGCGGCCAGCGTTTTTTGGCTTTTCAATGCTTTTAACAAGAACCACGTTACCACTATTGAGTTTCCACTTAGATTTGAATTTGACCAGGAAAAATTTGTTCCAATTGACGAGCTGCCAGACCGTATTGGAATCAATGTCAGCGGAAACGGTTGGGATCTTTTTCGAAATCAGTTTGGATTAAAGGTTCCCGTATTGGTCATACCGTTAGATCGACCAGTTGAGACATCGAAAATAGTAAGTGCTTCTTTAGTGCCTCTTTTACAGCCTCAGCTAGAAAAACTCACAATCAACTTCTTGAGTTCGGACACGCTCCGGCAGCGCATTGATGAAAAAGATTTTCACAAATTCAAGGTTGAACCGGATTTCACTGACTTTAGTTTTGAAGAGGGATTTGGCAGGACTAGTCCCATAGTCATTCTCCCCGACTCGGTTGTTCTAACCGGCCCCAAGAGCCTACTTCATCAGATGCCTGACTTTGTTTCTGTAAAAATTCGTGGTGAGTCAATAGATCAAAATGTTTCCGAGCAACTGGAGATTCTTATGGAACGACAAACTTTTGTTGTCGAACCACCTAGTGTCAAGGTAATGTTTGAAGTAGGGCGAGTAATCGATCTTAAAGCCACCTTGAAATTGACCGGCAAAATGAAAACCCTTCCAAGTGATAGCATCGATGCTTGGTTTCGCATTCCCGCCAAACGGGAGGAAGAATTCAAAAACCTTCTTTCAGAGATCAATGCCATCGTGTCTGCTCAAACACCAGATCAGGATGGAGTGGTAAAACCAATGTTACAAAATAATCCTGCCTTCGCAGAACTAATCCGCATGGACACCGTTCGGATCAAAACCTCTCAGAGATGAGATCAAAGCCTTTTCAAATCGGGATAACAGGTGGCATTGGTTCGGGGAAAAGTACTATTTGCAAAATATTTACTTGCCTGGGAGTGCCGGTTTATGACGCAGATAGCCGAGCGAAAAGTATAATGACCACTGACGGAATACTCATCGAACAAATCAAGAAAGAATTTGGAGATTTGGTCTATCTACCAGATGGTAGTCTGGATAGAGAATACCTGAGCCGAGTAATTTTTGAGAACCAAGAAAAGAGAAGTCTTCTTAATCAAATGGTTCATCCCAGAGTAGCAGCCGACACAGATCGCTGGCTTGATCAAAATAGAGAAGCCACCTATGTGGTACGAGAGGCTGCGTTGTTGATTGAGTCAGGAGCTTACCTGAGGGTCGATAAAGTATTACTCGTAACAGCTCCAGAAGAATTGAGAATCAAACGGGTCCTCGCGAGGGATCCTCATCGTTTGAGGGAGGAAGTCGTTAAGATCATGGCCACTCAATTGCCGGAAGAAGAGAAGAAAAAGGTAGCTGACGTAGTGGTCTACAATGATGAGACCCAACTTCTTGTTCCACAGATTTTGCATTTACATAATCAATTTTTGAAACTGAACTAAAACAACTTTTTAATCATTTATAATTGGGTGGAATAGTCGCACCTGAAAAAGTTCTATACACACATCATTAAGAAATTATCTATCCGTGAAAAAGACTCTAATTACTGCCTTCATTGTTTTGGTGGTCATTTTTTTGATTGCCCTTCCAAAATTAGGATGGTTTAAATCAAGTTCATCGCCAAAACCAACAACCATGGCCGCTGGCGCTAAACCCAAACTGTTGGTGGAAGCGTTAATTCTTCAAGAATCAAAACTCGATAATAAGTTGGTAGTCACGGGATCGGTGCTTCCTAACGAGTCACTGGAATTAAAGAGCGAATCGTCAGGAAAAATTATTAGCATTTCTTTTCAAGAAGGAAAACCAGTAGTCAAAGGAAGTTTGTTGTTAGAGATCAACAACGATGATTTAAAAGCGCAGCTGCAAAAGCAAAAATATAATCAGAAGCTGAATCAGGATAATGAGTTTCGTCAACGTAAACTGCTTGAAAAAGACGCAATCAGTAAAGAAGAATATGATAACGCACTTAATCGGCTAAACACAACCGTAGCTGATATTCGAATATTAGAAGCGCAGCTGGAGAAGACGCGTATCAAGGCTCCGTTTGATGGTGTAATTGGCCTTCGTTACGTAAGTTTGGGAGCATACATTTCGCCTAGTACAGTCGTTGCGACTCTTTATAATATTTCTCCTGCAAAAATCGAGTTTGCCATTCCAGCTCGCTACAGTTCACAAGTCAAGGCAGAAGAAAAAATATTTTGCCGGGTAGAGAATGACCTTACCGTGTACGAAGGAGTGGTCTATGCCATAGAACCAAGAATCGATCAGGAGACCCGTACCTTGAAAATTAGAGCGCAAGCAGATAACAAAAGCGGCAATTTGTTACCCGGTCAGTTTGTGAAAGTTGAATTGATTCTCGAATCTCTTCCCAACGCATTGTTAGTTCCCACAGAAGCAGTGATACCTGATCAGGGTGGAAAAAAAGTATTTATTGCCGATAGAGGAACAGCAAAGGAAGTTAGAATTGAGACCGGTATCCGAACAGAAAATTCGTTAGAGGTTTTGTCTGGGTTAAAAGCGGGAGATACGTTGCTGACCACTGGTATTCTACAACTTCGCCAGGGAATCGACATCGAAGTGAGCAAAATTCAAAACGCGAAGCAGTAAAATAAGTTAACAATGGCAAGCCTCTCTACCACTAGTATCAATCGACCCGTTTTGGCGATTGTGATGTCATTGGCGATTATTCTATTGGGGGTAATTGGGTTTTCATTTCTTGGTGTGCGAGAGTTTCCCAGTGTGGATCCTCCGGTAGTAACCGTTCAGACCAGCTACATTGGTGCCAATGCAGATGTTATTGAATCTCAAATCACCGAACCGCTCGAAGATGCGGTTAACGGTGTACCCGGTATTCGAACGCTAACATCAGTGAGCCGTGAAGGCCGAAGTAGCATTACCGTGGAGTTCGAATTGGGCGTGAATATCGAAGCCGCAGCGAATGACGTGCGCGATAAAGTGTCGGGTGCTCTTAATCGACTACCACAAGATGTTGACCCACCCGTTGTCGAAAAAGCAGACGCAGATTCCAGTCCTATCATATTCCTTACGGTGCGGAGTGACAAGCGCAACTTGTTAGAGACCTCCCGTATAGCTGAGGTTTTGTTTAAAGAACGAATTCAGACGATTCCAGGGGTTAGCTCTGTGCAGATATGGGGTCAACAGCGATACTCGATGCGGCTTTGGATGGATCCCATCAAATTGGCCTCCTTAAAGTTAGCCCCTTCAGATGTTCTTCAGGCATTGAATCGCGAGAATGTTGAATTACCATCTGGCCGTGTGGAGGGGCAGAATACGGAGCTAACAGTTCGCACCATGGGGCGGTTAAACAGTGAAGAGGATTTTAACAATCTAATCATTAAAGAGCAAGGTGACAATGTTGTTCGCTTAAGTGATATTGGCTACGCCAAGTTGGGTGCAGAAAATGAACGGACTATTTTGCGAAGAGATGGCATTCCGGGCTGCGCACTTGCCATTGTAGCTCAACCCGGAGCAAACAATATTGACATTGCTGATAGACTCTATAAAAAGCTAGATCAGATCACGCGCGATTTGCCGCCCGATGTTAGTTACCAAATGAGTTATGACTCCACTAAGTATATCCGGGCATCTATTTTTGAAGTGGGCGAGACCATACTAATTGCTTTCTTCCTCGTTCTTTCCATCATTTTTATTTTCTTGCGCGACTGGCGGACGACCGTCATACCCATTGCCACTATTCCGATCTCCCTCATAGGATCCTTTTTTGTGATGTACTTATTGGGGTTCACCATTAATGTCTTGACCTTACTGGGAATTGTGCTCGCTATTGGCATCGTGGTGGATGATGCTATTGTAGTGCTGGAAAATATCTATGTGAAAGTAGAACAAGGCGAAAACCCAGAAGAGGCAGCACGAAAAGGTTCAACGGAAATTTATTTTGCGGTCATTTCTACCACCGTATCTGTGGTGGCTGTTTTTCTTCCCGTGATTTTTTTGCAAGGCTTAACTGGAAGACTATTCCGGGAGTTTGGGTTGGTAGTGGCAAGCGCTGTTGCAATTTCAGCTTTTGTTTCACTTACACTTACACCGATGATGAGTTCAAAAATTCTAAAACGCAGGGCTGTGCAGCCTTGGTTGTATAGAAAGACTGAACCATTTTTCATGGGGCTTACAAACGCCTATGCATCTGCACTGGACGGTTTTATGAAGCGAAGATGGCTGGGGTTTGTGGTTATTGTGTTGGCAGCCGCTATCATTTTCTTTCTTGGGAAATCTACACCATCCGAATTGTCTCCACTGGAAGATAGGAGTGAATTTAGACTACAAGCACAAGCACAAGAGGGTGCTACTTTTGAATACATGGATCGGAATGTAAAAGAACTTACGCAATTTATTGCCGAGGAAGTTCCAGAGCGAAGCGGAATGGTAAGCGTTACAGCTCCCGGATTTGGAAGTGCAGGGGTCAATTCTGGTTTTGTTAGGGTCATTCTAAAGGATCCCAAGGATAGAGATAGAACGCAACAACAAATAGTAGATGATATCACCGGCAAGGTGAGAAAATACTCAAGTGTGAGAACCTTTACTACACAGGCGCAAACCATTGGAGATCGCAGAGGTGGATTTCCACTTCAATTCGTAATTCAGGCTGCAGATATTGAGAAATTGAAAAAAGTGCTGCCCCAATTTATGTTGAAAGCATCGGCAAGTCCACTTTTTGCTTTTGTTGATCTCGATCTAAAATTTAACAAGCCGGAAATCAGTATTACTATTGATCGCGATAAAGCCAGAAACCTTGGTGTGAATGTGTTGGATATTTCGCAAACGCTTCAACTTGGGTTAAGTGGCTCCCGTTTTGGAAATTTTATTATGGACGGAAAGCAATATCAGATCATTGGGCAAGTCGAGCGCGCAAATCGCAACGAGCCATTAGATCTAAAAACTCTTTATGTGAAAAACAAAAGAGGTGATTTGATACAACTTGATAACCTCGTCACATTTGAAGAGCGTAGCAGTCCACCTCAGTTGTTCCGTTTCAATCGGTATTCTTCTGCAAAAGTGCAAGCTCAATTGGCAAAAGGTGTTGCGCTGGGCGATGGTATTAAAGAAATGCAAAAGATCGCGGACGAAGTGTTGGATGAAAGTTACACCACTAGTTTGGATGGAGCCTCGCGAGAGTTTGCGGAAAGTTCTTCTAGTATTTATCTCGCATTCTTGATTGCCCTGGCGATCATCTATTTGATTTTAGCAGGCCAATTTGAAAGCTTCAAAGATCCGTTGGTCATTATGTTCACTGTGCCGCTGGCACTTGCGGGGGCACTCATTTCGTTGTGGTATTTTAACCAAACACTTAATGTTTTTAGTCAAATAGGAATTATTATGTTGATTGGCCTGGTAACGAAAAATGGAATTTTGATTGTAGAATTCGCGAACCAGCGGAAAGAGCAAGGCTTGGCAGTGCTCGATGCAGTGAAGGAAGCGGCAGCTTCTCGCTTTCGCCCCATCGTTATGACGAGCCTCTCTACGATTCTGGGCATATTGCCTATTGCCTTGGCTCTGGGAGCGGGTTCAGAAAGCCGCGTGTCAATGGGTATTGCCGTAATTGGCGGAATGTTATTTGCCACCGTACTCACTTTGTTTGTAATACCAGCCATCTATTCGTATTTAAGTAGTAAGCACGCGCATGTTTCAGTTAAGTAAAATCAAGGCCGCGGTTTGTAGGCTGCAAGCCACAAGCGTCACACTAAAGGCTTTTAGCCTTCAGAGTCTAATACCTCATAGCTCTAGAGTAATGATGGTAACCTCGGTGATTGTAGCTTTTGGCTTACAGCTTGTAGCCTTCTCTACCTCACAAGCTCAAGATACTCTCAGTCTTGCTCGAGCTGTGCAAATCGGATTACAAAATAATTTTGGGGTACAAATTCAAAAGCTAAATGTGGAAGCTGCTTCGCTCAACAACAACTGGGGTCAGGCCGGGCTGCTTCCTTCTATTAACCTCACGGGATCACAAAACAATAGTGTTGTAGAAAGAAAGCCGGCCAATCCTTTTGCGGTAGCCGGGCGAAACGTCTCAAACAATGTAGCTGGGCAGTTGGATATTCAGTTCACATTGTTTGACGGATTCGCAGTGTCGATTACGAAAAAACGGTTGGAGCAATTGGAAGCTCTAAGCAAGGGCAATGCAGCCTTTGTGATGGAAAACACCGTACAGTCTATCATATTGAGTTACTATCAGGCAGGTTTGGAAATGGAACGGCTGCAGGTATTGGTCAAAAATCGAGAGTACTCAAAAGAGAGGTATGTGTATGTGAAGTTGAAAAAGAATCTTGGCTCTGCTATTTCGTTTGATGTATTGCAGGAACAAAACAATTACCTCACTGATTCAGCCAACGTATTGCGACAAGAAATTGTAGTTAAGAATTCAGTTCGCAATTTGAACGTTTTACTAAATGAAGACATTAATAGGACCTATCAGTTTACAGATCCCCTGGAATTTGAAGAGCAAGTTTATCAATACAATGATTTGAAGGCAAAGATGGTTCAATCAAACACCAACCTTCGAAACCAATTCATTAGCCAAGAGTTGTTTCAAAATGCGACACGCAGTGCGCAGGCAAACTTGTCACCAACGTTGTTGTTGAATCTAGGAGGTACGGGTAGTTTAGATCAGTTAAATGCCAACTTTAGAACGAATACGGGTAATCAGATAGAAAATACCGTGGGGTTTGTCAATCGCGATGCCAATCAACCCGTCTACCTAAGCGTTAACGAAACAACATTTGCTCCTCTGACACAAACAGGTAATTCGTATGGAGGCTATGCCAACCTTTCCCTTAGGTTCACACTTTTTAATGGAGGTCAATTGAGGCGAACGATCGACAATGCACAAATTCAGGAGAAGATCGCTAAACTCACCACCGATCAACTTAAGCTTTCGTTGGAGAATAGCTTGTTAGCCACCTTCGACTTGTACAATTTGAGAAGACAATTGGTATCAATTGCACAGACCAAGTTGCAAGCCGCAGAATTAAATCTGACCCTAGCAAATGAGCGTTACAAGAATGGAGCGTTGAGCGCTATTGACCTACGAATTGTGCAAGAGAATTATCGATCCTCTGCGCTTGAGAAAATAGCAGCTATTTTTGACGGGCTTTCAAGCCGAATTGAGTTAGTTAGACTAACCGGTGGATTGGTGGATAACGTCCGTTGAGTTAAAGAGCTGTCTCTTCAATCTCGTCTTTCTTCATCACCCAAAAATTGTTAAAGCCTTCTCCTTGTTGTATGGATATCATTCCGTTGGCCAGCATTTCAAGAATGGCCAGAAAGTTAAAAATTAAAGCGATGCGGGTTGGTGCTTTTTCGAACAACTCAATAAAAGGAACACGGGGCTTACTTGTAATTTCGTTTAGTATATACTCTTTCTGGCCTTCAATGGTAAATGGATACTGAATAACTTGGTGAACAGGCTTATTTTTCTCTTCATCTTGTCGTTTCAAGACCTTTTCAAAAACCATCAATAGCTTAAAAAGGTCAACATCTTGTAATTCCGCTTCAACATTTGTGATCTCCGCCAGCTGTTTTAGCTCTTTCAATAAATTGCCGCGCTTCTCTTTCATCAGCTCGGTTTCTTCCATTTTGTGGAACTGCTCCACCACTGATTTGTACTTTTTGTACTCCATCAGGTGTTTCACCAATTCTTCTCGCGGATCAATTTCATTTCCTTGCTCATCTAATTGTGGGCGAGGTAGTAACATTTTTGATTTAATACGCATCAGCGTGGCGGCTACCAGAATAAACTCGCTGGCCACTTCTATGTTCATGGTTTCTAGCTGACGTAAGTATTCCAGAAAATCGTTCGTAATTTTTGAAATGGGAATGTCGTTGATCTCGAGTTCATCTCGCTCGATAAAGAAAAGAAGCAAGTCAAACGGGCCCTCAAAAAGGGGCAAATGAATTTCAAAAGGCTTTTGTTCCATAAATTTCGGATAGCAAAAATATCCAAAACCATTGGATAAAACCGTTCTTATCTACAAATCCGTAAATTTGCTGCTGTGAGGCTTAAAATCTTTTAAAAACAACTTACCTTGAGTGTCTGTTTAGAAAGACAGCCTTGATAACTTTGATTTTGCAATGTTGATAACCCCCGGAAAACTACTAGCCGCGATCGATAGCCCCGATGATCTGAAAAAATTGGATCAGGCGCAACTGGTTCAACTATGTGACGAACTGAGGCATTATATTATAGACAATGTTTCCGTTTATGGCGGTCATTTTGGGGCGAGCTTGGGCGTTGTCGAGCTTACCGTAGCACTTCATTATGTCTTTAATACCCCTTATGATCAGTTGGTGTGGGATGTGGGTCATCAAGCGTACGGTCACAAAATAGTCACTGGACGAAGAGATAATTTTTACACTAATCGTGTTTACAAGGGGCTTTCTGGGTTCCCTAAAAGAAAGGAAAGCATTTATGATACTTTTGGCGTGGGACATTCGTCCACTTCGGTTTCTGCCGCATTGGGCATGGCGGTGGCTTCAAAGTATTTGGGCTTGGATGACAAGCAGCACGTCGCCATCATTGGAGATGGCGCGCTTACGGGAGGGATGGCCTTCGAAGGCTTAAATCACGCAGGAGTTTCAGACACCAATTTGTTGATTATCCTCAATGACAATTGCATGTCGATAGACCCCAACGTGGGCGCCTTGAAGGATTACCTAACGGATATTACCACTTCGAAGACCTACAATAAGCTGAAGGATGATGTGTGGAATCTGCTTGGCAAGCTTTCGTCTATTGGAAAAAGTGCGCAAGAGATTGTATCAAAAGTAGAAACAGGCATAAAATCGACTTTGCTAAGCCAGAGCAACCTTTTCGAATCACTTAACCTTAGGTATTTCGGGCCAGTCGATGGCCACGATGTAGATCATATGGTGTCTGTTCTAAATGATTTGAAACAGATCAAAGGACCTAAAATATTGCATTGTATCACCACAAAGGGAAAGGGTTATGGTCCGGCTGAAAAAGGCAACGCAACGACCTGGCACGCGCCCGGTACCTTTGACAAGATTTCGGGGGAGATCCACAAGAAGGTCCACGACAAGCCCCAACCCCCGAAATACCAGGATGTGTTTGGACATACCTTGGTTGAACTGGCCAGAAACAATGATAAAATTATGGGCATCACGCCAGCGATGCCATCCGGTTCCTCAATGAATATCATGATGAAAGAAATGCCGGAACGCGCTTTTGATGTAGGTATCGCAGAACAACATGCAGTGACGTTCTCTGCAGGGCTGGCAACACAAGGACTTGTTCCTTTCTGCAATATTTATAGTTCATTTATGCAACGTGCCTATGACCAGGTGGTGCATGATGTGTGCATTCAAAATTTACCGGTCAACTTTTGTCTGGATCGAGCTGGCTTTGCAGGTGCCGATGGACCTACTCACCATGGTGCCTATGATGTGGCTTACTTCAGATGTTTGCCGAACATGATCGTGGCCTCTCCTATGAATGAGGAGGAACTGAGAAATCTGATGTTCACCGCGCAGCTTCCAAGAACCGAACAGGCATTTTCTATTCGTTACCCCAGAGGTCAGGGCGTAATGCCACAGTGGAAGACCGCCTTTAAAGAAATTGAAATCGGAACCGGAAGAAAAATCAGAGAAGGAAATGAGCTTGCCGTGTTAAGCTTTGGTCACATTGGAAATTATGTGGTAGAGGTTTGTGAAAAGCTTAGCAAACAAGACCTGCAAATTGCACACTATGATTTACGCTTTGCAAAGCCTCTTGATAAAAACTTATTGCATGAAGTCTTTTCTTCTTTTAAGAAAGTAATTACGGTTGAGGACGGTTGTATAGAATGTGGTGTTGGAAGTGCTGTGCTGGAGTTTATGGCAGATAACAATTATCAATGTGAAGTAAAGAGGTTAGGCATACCTGATCGGATTGTGGAGCACGGTGAGCAACTGGAATTGCATAAGGAATGCGGTTTCGATCCGGAAGGGATCGAGCGTTCTGTTCTATCTATGCTTGAATCTGTTCGTTCGATAGCTTAGTGAATCAACAAATTTATTATAGGGATCGAGGAAGTGGTTTCCCCATTGTATTGTTGCATGGGTTTTGCGAGAACCACGAGATCTGGGATGGTTTTGCTGACGAACTCTCTTTGAATTTTCGGGTTATCACCCCGGATTTGCCGGGTTTTGGTAAAAGTCAGTTGCCGTCCACCCCGTTTTCTATAGACGACATTGCTGACCAAATGTTGGTTTGGTTGCAAGAATCCGGTATTCAAAAATCAATTTTGATTGGGCACTCGCTGGGTGGTTATATAACATTAGCTATGGCCAGGAAAAAAGTTGATGCTTTTTCGGGCATTGGTCTTTTTCATTCTACGGCCTTTGCCGACAGTAATGAAAAGAAGGCAAATCGGGACAAGACGATAGATTTTGTACTAAAGAATGGAGTTGCTCCCTTTGCAAGCACCTTTGTGCAAAGCCTTTTTCATAATGTGAAAGACAAAAGCCTAACGAAGGTGAGCAAAATGGCAGCCGCAACTCCTCTTGAAACGGTTATTTCGTATACAAAAGCCATGCGGGATCGCGAATCATCGGTAGATTTTCTTCGATCATCGCCCATTTACCTTTTGGTCATTGCGGGTATCCACGATTCTATAATTCCGGTAGCTGTGTCGATGGAGTTTGCTAAACTAGCACCAAAATTAGCTTTCCAACCCCTTGAACACTCAGGCCATATGGGGATGTTAGAGGATAAGCAGCAGGCACTACATGCTATTAGGAAGTTTGTTAGCAACTGCCTGATTTTAGAGGCCTAGAAAGCCACAATTTATCTGTTATTTTTTTGTTTAAATTTTAAGCTTTTTTCTATATTTGACTTTGACTGGGAGCTAAAAAACTGGATTTCAATTACAGACTAGATAAACCTCTAAAATATGAACGAATACTTGTTAGAAGAAGACCCTCACAAATATGATACTTGGAATGCTTTGGCGGCAAATTTGTCCTATGCATTTTGGGCAGTAACAATATTGATTGTACTCGGGTATTTTGTTAAGCTATCGACAACTGAAGGCAATAAAAACAAGTATGATTTTATTAACAAACATGAGATCAAATACTTGTGGATTGCTTCTATTATTTTGGTTATAGGAGCTTGTTTTTATTTTAACTCTGGTTTGGTAAAATTCAGCGCTGTACTCTTTTTTGTTCGTATTTTCATGACTATCGCTTTTGGGCTAATTGCAGCGCTCGTTATTCAGAATTTGTTGAAATTCTACTATCCTTTTTTTATTGAAAAAAGACTAAAGGTTCTCCGTTATAAGCCGCGGATTTCTCCCAAAACAGGGAAACCTATGAAGCTCTTGAGCGAAGAAGAAGAAGACACCTATTTGGATGAAGGCATGCAAGCAGAAGAAAATGTATTTTCGGTTGACTATGATGTATGGAAGGACGAAGAATCTGGCTATATCCAAATTGAAAAATATGCAGGGCACTTACATGCAATTCAATGTCCAGAATGTAATTACCAAACTTTTAAAGTGGTGAGGGAAGAAATTACAAAAACTCCTTCCTTTACTCAGGAAGGTGAAATCATAAAACACTATCTCTGCGGCTATTGCGGCTACAAAGCCAAGAAGACGGTAGTTCTGAGACAGCAGTCAAAACCTGTAGAATCGACCGCCACAGCATAACCGTCACTACTGCATAATTGAAGTATCACAAGGGTATTTTTACTCTGGAAACAAATAAAGCCTCGATTCTTGGGGCTTTATTATTTCTAACCTTATGCTAAGAGGCCGATAGTTTGATTTGATCAGAATAAAAATTCATTCTCGTATGCCCACGATCAAGCAATGAGATTTGTTCAATAGTGGCTTTCTTATGATTAACGAAAACTTCAATATAGTCGTCCCCAAGTAAATACAGGTTAACTTTGTAGCGGTAATATCTAATGGCCATTACAAACTGCGCATGTTGATACAACAAACTTATTTTTTGTTCCAAACTATCTTTCGCAAGCTCTGACCAACGAATCATGAGATTAAACCTAGGAAAAAATAGTGAGAGTAAGAATATGCAAAGTGTTTTTTTGTCCTATTAAAACGGGCTTTGCCTACAGCCTCATCTAGTGATTGAAAATCGAATTCGCCCTGTAGGTTTGTAATCGTGCTGATAGGTTTCCCTGGAATCCCAACGGACGCAAAGGGCAAGGGTTCTCGGGTCTCCTTGTCGATCACCTTTCCAGAAACAGTTATTTTTTTGAGCTGCCGTGATGAATGGTAAAGATTCAGAGTGGAAAAAGTTTTCGTGTAAGCTGGACGTACGCCAAGCAAATTCGGAAAAAAGTTGTTTAGCTTATTCCAGTGTAAATTTGTGGATCAACCTTTTGTCTCTCGGCTAGATAGCTTCGGTAGCTATCGGAAAAGTGTTGCCGGTTTGTAATAGCCTCGGTATAGTTTCCCTGAAGTCCTATCAGCAATTCACAACCCTCCCTCACTGAGTAAGATTGGCCCGAGGTAGAATAGTCAGTTAGTTGTTTTGTTTTGAGATGCTGATTGAACAACGGGTTGGAGTTTCGATGCGCATTTAAGCGCAGACCACATTGATTGGCCAGAGAAATATCTAGGACGTCATCGAAAAAAAAAGCTACCTCTGTACTCTTTAGATGATGATTGGCTAGAAAGTGCTCGAACGACTTTACCTTGTTCGATGCTTTAAAGTAAAGGGATGAAAACCTTTCTCTTTTCCCTAGGAGTAAAGCCGATTCGTTTTCTTCGCCAGTAATAATTGCGGTGGTTGGTAATGATTTGTGCTTAAGCCAGTAACTAAACCGCAGCATGTTAGTTCCCATTGCATCAGGTTCAGAAAAACCACTACCTGTTTGGTCGCGTTTACTTCCATCATTAAATACGCCATCCCAGTCAAAAACAAAAGCCTTGATGTTTTCCAGCTTGCGCTGAATGTCAACGGCCGGTATACAAAACCTTCCGCCAATTTCAGCGAATAGAGATTGTATACTGGCCGCTTCCAACGACAAAAATTAATCTTTCAGATCTTGAATATCAAGCATGCCTACTGGCTTGCCTGCGTCAGTTACCAAAATGGTGTCAACTTTCGTCTTCTTGAAAAGGTCAGCCGCCTCATTTAAAAGCGCGTCAGCATCAATTGAAACAGGCTCCTTGTATTGAAACTCACCGATTTTTTTAGTCAAGACTTCACGGCCATCTTCCTGCAATTTTCTTCTCAAATCACCATCCGTGAAAACACCTATTACTTTGTTATCTTTTGTAACGGTTATACTTCCAAAGCCGTATTCTGTCATTTTTACCAATGCGTCTGTTACGGACGTGTCAGCAGAAACGATAGGATTTTTACTGTTTAAGACATCCTTCACGCGAACGGTCATCAATTTCGTATGTTCCACAAACTGCTGGGTTCCTAGCGCTGTCAGATTGTTATCCGTAAGGGCTTTCATCACTTTCCAAGGGGCGGTAATCGTGTGAACGCCAATGTTAATGGCGTTGCGAACATGTTCTGCATAGCGCACAGAAGAGAACATGATTTTTGTATCGTACCCGTAGTGGTCAACTGCGTTTACACACTGTGCAACTAAATCCAATGCGTCATGACCTTGGTCTTGCAAGCGACCAACGAGTGGACAAACATAAGTAGCGCCCGCGTGCATAGCCATGTAGGCTTGCTGTAGCGTATATACCAAGTGCACATTCACTAATAGCCCCTCTTTACGGAGCATGTTACACGCTTTAACACCTTCTAATGAAACAGGAATTTTAAAAACGGTTTTCTTAGGATCAAGACCAAGATTAAGCTGTCTTTTTGCCTCAGCTAGTACTTCCTCAGCAGTGTTCCCCAACGCTTCGATCTGGAGAACAGGCACGATCTTAGATAATTTTACAATCAACCCATCTACATCCGTTACGCCACCGCGGTGCATAAAAGTAGGAGTAGTGGTGAGGCCGTTTAGAAAGCCAAGTTGAAAGGCTTCTTCAATTTCCTTAAGGTCTGCCGAATCTAAATACAATTCCATGTTTTGATTTTTTTAGTGAGTGATGAGAGACTTTTCGCGGAATTTCACTTCCACATTGTGTAATTCGATAAGTGGTTTTAAAAATTCTTCTAGTTGATTAATATTTAATTGACTCGCGGCATCGCACAAGGCTTTGTCGGGGTCAGGGTGTGCTTCAATGAAAACACCATCAACGCCTGCGGCTATACCCGCACGGGAAAGCACCGGTAAAAATTCGCGGGCTCCTCCTTTTGCATCAGCGCTCGGTATGCCATATTTTCGGATGGCATGAGTGACGTCAAATACAACCGGATAGCCAATTTTATTCATGTGATAGAAACTTCGTGGGTCAACAATTAAATCATTGTAACCGAAGGTAAATCCTCTTTCTGTTAAAATGATTTGATCGTTTCCACTGTCAACGCACTTGCCAACAGGATGCTTCATGTTATCAGGTGCCAAAAACTGGCCATGTTTGATATTGATTACACGTTTTGTTTTTGCTGCTGCTACCATTAGGTCCGTTTGCATGCACAAGTAGGCTGGAATTTGCAATACATCAATTACTTCACCTGCTGCCGCAGCTTGGTCTGGATAGTGTATATCGGTGAGCAACGGAAAGCCGAATTGCTCTTTGATTTTGGCCAGAAGCGCAACGCCTTTGGATAAACCAGGGCCCGTATAATATTTTAAACTGCTGCGATTGTCTTTTTGGAAAGAAGATTTATAAATGATTTTGATTTTTAAGCGCTCAGAGATACCCTTTAGTTTCTCCGCGGTTTCCATCATAATCTTTTCCTCTTCGATAACACAAGGACCTGATATAAGGAAAAGCTCATCGCCTCCACATTCTATATTTCCTACCCTAACTATCTTTTTTTCCATGATTTAACGGTTTTTTTACCCAAAATGGCCTTGCAAAAATAGGAATTAATTAGGGATTGGGAAACCTGTCATTTAAGAGAATAATGGCTCTTTTTCAACATTTTAGCCTGCCGATTTTACACCTTGGTTCCAGTCGTAAATTTTGTCGGAGATTTCGGTCAAAAGATTAGGATCTTTTTCCAGTGCATTACCAATTACAATCAAATCGGCACCTGCTTCCAGTGCAGTGATGGCTTTTCGACTTGTGTTAATGCCTCCTCCAACGATCAAGGGTACACTCACTGCTTTGCGGACAGCGCTAATCATTTTCGCGCTGATTTCCCGTTCTGCGCCACTGCCAGCATCTAAATAGACTAAACGAAGGCCGAGCATTTCTCCGGCAAGTGCCGTGCAGGCGGCTAATGAATACTTATCTTCAGGAATAGGTGTGGTATTGCTGATGTAGGCTACTGAGGTGGTCTTGCCTGAGTTAACCAGTATATAACCGGTTGGTATTACCTCAATTTTGTTGTTTCTTAGAATAGGTGCGGCAATGACATGCTGCCCTATGAGTAAATCTGGGTTTCGCCCGGATATGAGCGACAAAAAAAGGATTGCATCTGCAGATGGGTCGATTTGGAGAGAACTTCCGGGAAAAAGAATGACAGGAATAGATACATTCTCTTTCATGTGTTTGATTACCTCATTGAGGTTTGTAGTGGTTACCAGACTTCCGCCCACAAAAAAAAAGTCGACACAATTTTCATTGGCCAACCGAATAAGTGGGTCTAGCTCGGATGGACTACTTATCTTGTCTGGGTCGACCAATACCGCAATAGATTTTTTTCCCTGTGCGCAGTTTTGTTCTAGATTCTTAAGAATCGCCATTTTGTTGTTTTCTGTTTTTTAAGAATTCAGCTAACGCATCTTTGGCAAGGTCGAGCAAAACGAGTGTAGCGGTATCTGCCGCTTTACTAACGATTTGCGTGAAAACACTTGGCGCATGTTCTTCCTCTTTTAAGTTTTCGCCTGAAGATATCATAGACGCCATAGGTTTAGTGTTCTTTTTCTTTTTACCTGAAGAAGAAAGTTGGTTGACAATTAAGTAAGTGGCCGCTAAAACACTTCCTATAATCAACGCGTTTTTTACAACTTTTTCTGTTTTATCGGTCATCGACTTCATTTCTTTTTCAAGCTCGCGTTTGTGCCGATCGGAAGTTTCTATCAGCTTAATTTTTTCCGGGTCTTGTGATTCCAATAATTCCATGCTATTTCTCCTTGTGTTTGAGGTGTTTTGCGAAATATTTTTCAAACGATTTACTAATTGGTTTTCTAAACAATAGAAAGAGCAAACAAGGCAGCCCATACAATCCAGCGATGATCCAGTAGCCGATGTATGCTTTTTGGAAAAAGCCACTCAGATAATGAGCAAGCCCAACACTTAGAAAAAGTAAAAACAAGAAAGCCATCAAAAGAATAGAGCCAAGTACAAGCCCGCGAGCCAGAATTTTAGTCACTTCTTCTCGCACTTCTATTTTAAGAAGGGCAGCTTGTGTCTCTAAAAAGCCCGTTAGATGACTGAATAAGTTATCCAGGCGCAAAAACTTAAATACAGTTTCTTTAATATCCATTGACCAATAGCAATTTGATGAAGCCCCCAAATTTGGGTGCTAAAACTCTACCAAGATGTGACCCTTTTCCACACTATCTCCTTTTTTTACAGTTACGTTTTTTACCATGCCATCGCCAGGCGATTTTAAAATGTTCTCCATTTTCATTGCTTCTAGAATTAGCAACGAGTCCCCTGTTTTTACTTTGTCTCCTACTTTCACTTTTAAGTCAATTATCAGACCGGGCATCGGTGCTTTAATGTGGTTAATTTTGTTGCTATTGCCGGAAGCAATTCCCATTTTTTCAAGCAGCAAATCAAATTTGTCTTTCAATTTAACGGTATAATTATTACCATTAATTTTTAACGTAACCGTTTTGGAAGAAGAATCTATCTTGACTAACTCTGCGCGATACGATTTATTTTCGTACAGGATATGATAATGATTCCCTTCGAGTGAGACAAAGTCCCATTTCAAAGGTTTACCATCTACATAGCTAGTGCCTTCGGAAGAAGTAAATTCAAATGTCTGAGTTCCGATGGTTGCCTGCTGCATAGAAAATCTTCTAATTCCGATAAAATTACGCAATGCGCGGCATCCGCCAAATACATGCGATTTACTTTTTCAACACCCATTTCATTAGTGGGCCACTGGTCATGCTGGTAATAAGTGCCATGATGACCAGAGAAACAAAAACACGTTCATTGATCAGCCCATTCTCCAGCGCCACTAAACCCAGAATGATTTCCATCGCACCACGCGCATTCATGCCAAATGACGCAGCAAGCGATTCGCGCCAAGAAAAACCTCCCAAGCGGGTACCCAAGCCACTCCCGATTATTTTTCCAGCGAAAGCGATTGCCACAATGGCCAAGGTAAGGCCCCAATCAAAATTGGTGATGAAGTTGACACGTAATCCAATGGAAACGAAGAACAAAGGAGCGAAAATGTTATTGATGAATTGGTGAACGATTTCTTTTGCCCGTTCGCTGAAATGCTTTGAATCACCAAAGGCAACTCCAATGATAAACGCACCAAAAATGGCATGAAGTCCTATATATTCTGTAAAGGCAGCTCCTAAAAAGCACAACGCTAGTGAAATCGACAATACACCACCCGGCCAAGCTAATTTTTTGTTGATCCAGGGAAGAATTCTGTTTAGCAATCCCCGACCCAGCGTGAGCATAACGGCAACAAAAGAGATGGTCAGCAGAACTGTGTTAAGAATCGAAATGGATTCTCCTTTTGTCCCAATCATTCCGAGAATAACGGAAAATATCAACCAACCAATAAGATCGTCAATCATGGCTGAGGTTACAACGAGCATCCCCATTTTAGACTTGAAAAGATTTAAATCCATCAAAATCCTGACAATTACGGGCAGGGCAGAAATCGCCATCGCTGTACCCATAAACAGGGTAAAGGTTAGTTTATCTTGTTGATCGGCAATTCCAAAGAAATCCGGGAACAGGTAGGGGAAAACAAAACCAAATGAAAACGGTACAATCAAGCCCAGCAGACTAGTCGCTATTGCTTGTTTTCCTTGCTGCCACACAATGTGAAGGTCGACCTCTAAACCGGCTATAAATAAGAGCATGATCACAGCTACTTGCACAATGCCAGTTAAAACGGTTGCAGTTGCACTAGGCACGGGGTATAGTGCTTGAAACCACTCTGGGTTGATCATGCCGAGAACAGTTGGACCCAATAGGATGCCGGCTATGATTTCACCAATGACCGCAGGCTGTTTGAATTTTCGTAACGACTCGGATAACAATCTGCCCAAAAGCAGCATCACGCTCAGTTGAATGAGCAAATGCACAACATCTCCATGACTTAGTTTACCCATGGTTTAGTTGTGCCTTGGATTAATGATTAATAAGTTACAGGGCAGGTTAGCAAAGATGTATTCCAAATCGTGAGGGAATACCCGATCGAAAAGTGAAAATCTTCTGGCGGGTGCACCTACAATCAACAACTCTGCTTTTTTGCGTTCAGCAAACCGCGCTAATTCATACCCGGATTTTCCCGAGAGCATTTTGATATTGACCTTTAGGTTTTCCCGAGGGATGCGAGCCAGTATTTTTTCCACTTCATCTATTTCTTCGCGCACCATCCCCTGCATGCTTTCATGGTATTCGTCTTCGGTACATTGCTCGTTGGCGGAAAGAGCGAGGCCTAATAATTTCAGTTCGCGAGCGATATGTACCCATTGCGCATTTTCCATTTTGCCCAAGTAACAACCGGCCTTGATTGCATCTTCAATGTATGGACTGTCCTCAGCATTGACAACGATATTATTGACAGATTCCGCTTGTTCGTTGGGGTTTTGAATCATCAGAATAGAACAATTTGCTTTTCGCATGATCTTGCGCGCTACCGTGCCAATGTAGTTTTGGAGCAAATTCTCTTTTTTCAGTGCCCCGGCTACCAGCAAATCAATGTTCTCGGTGCTACATACTTGTAAAATTTCTTTAACGGGATCACCTTCCTTCCAAAGGACAATAGGATTAAGATCACCCGCATCGACAGATTGAATAAGCTCGCTCATTTTTGATTCTTCTTCCGATCCATGAGTGCCCACGTGAACTAAAATTAACTGTGCCCTAAATAAATTGGCTAATCTGGAAGCTTCTTTCAAAAGTGCCCGTGAAGTGGGAGAGAAGCCAATGGCTAATGCTATTTTTTTAAAGTAACCGGTCATGGTTCGTCAAGTTAATAAAAGAAGTAACAAACATACCCTTTCAATCCTTATTTTTGGACTGGCCGCACAGAGCCGTGAAGTGGGCGTTATGAACGCATAGATTTTAAAGGATTATTTGCATCTCAATTGGCATAGCCTATCATTGCTATCGAAGAATATTTTCAATGTTCTCGCTAGCCGCTGAAACAAGCAGCCAAAAAAGTAATTAAAACAATATGATCCGAATACAAATTGTGTTGTGTGAATAATACTAATTTTCGCCTTACTGGCCGGCTTGGTTAGTTTTTTCCAAAAGAATGATCCAATAGATCGTTTTAGTAACTCACCTATAGACTAATTTATATCTTTGCGCCTTATGGCAAATCAAGAAGACAATCTTTTAAAGAACATCATCTCTCATTCTAAGGAGTATGGGTTTATTTTTCCCTCCAGTGAAATCTATGACGGCCTCAGCGCGGTCTATGACTATGGACAAAATGGCGCAGAGCTAAAGAACAACATCAAAGAATATTGGTGGAAGTTTATGACCATGATGCATGACAATATTGTCGGCATCGACTCAGCTATTTTCATGCACCCTACTATCTGGAAGGCCAGCGGCCATGTGGATGCCTTCAATGACCCGATGGTCGATAATAAGGATTCCAAAAAACGATATCGAGCTGATGTATTGGCAGAAGATGCAATTGCAAAAATTCAGGATAAAATTGATAAAGAAGTAGAGAAAGCGGCAAAGCGTTTTGAGAATTTTGATAAGGTAATGTTTCTGAGCACCAATGGGCGCGTGGTGGAGTATCAGAAGAAGATAGACGAAGCAAACACACGGCTGAAAGATTCCATGAACAGCTCCAACATGGAAGCCCTGAAGCAATTGATCATTGATTTGGAAGTAACAGATCCGATCTCTGGCACAAAAAACTGGACAGACGTGCGCCAGTTTAATTTAATGTTCTCTACCGAAATGGGCTCAGTAGCCGAAGACACCAATAAAATCTACCTCCGCCCTGAAACGGCACAAGGCATTTTTGTTAATTTCTTGAATGTGCAGAAGACGAGCCGATTAAAAATACCTTTTGGAATTGCTCAGATAGGAAAAGCATTTCGTAATGAAATTGTCGCTCGTCAATTCATTTTCCGGATGCGCGAGTTTGAGCAAATGGAGATGCAATTTTTTGTGAAGCCGGGGGAGGAGATGAAGTGGTACGAATTCTGGAAAGAAAAACGAATGCGTTGGCACCAAACACTTGGGCTCGGTTCTGAAAACTATCGCTTCCACGATCACTTGAATCTGGCTCACTATGCCAACGCGGCCTGCGATATTCAGTTTAATTTCCCCATGGGATTCAAAGAGTTGGAAGGCATTCATAGCCGTACTGATTTTGACTTGAAGAGTCACGAGAAATTTTCAGGCAAGAAGCTGCAATATTTCGATGCCGAAGACAATCAAAACTACATTCCTTATGTGGTAGAAACCTCTGTCGGATTAGACCGAATGTTTTTGTCTATCCTATCAAAGGCCTATACCGAAGAAAAGTTACCTGCCCGTCCGGCAGGCGGGGAAGATGGATCTGATCGTGTCGTGCTGCGAATACCGCCAGCTTTAGCTCCGCACAAAGTGGCTATTCTTCCTTTAATGAAAAAGGACGGATTAGCAGAGAAAGCAGAAGCCATTTTTAATGACCTGAAGTTTGACTTCCGTTGCTTCTATGAAGACAAAGACAATATTGGAAAACGCTACCGCAGAATGGATGCCATTGGTACTCCCTATTGCATTACCATCGATCATCAAACACTGCAAGATGATACCGTGACCATTCGCGATAGGGATACAATGAAGCAGGAGCGAACATCAATTTCAAACTTAAAATCTAAGATTCGAGATTCAGTTTCAATAGCCACTCTTCTAAAACAAATCTAATATGCACCCTTCTATTAATAAGAACCTCTTTCTCGTAAAGGAGCATGTTAAAATTTTCAAAGCTGCCAATAGCTTCGATATCATCGATCCGGACACAAAACAGATTGTATTGCAATGCCGAGAGGAGGGGCTTGGCTTTTTTACCAAAATGTTTCGCTTCACAGATTACAAGCGGATGACCCCCTTCAACATGGAGATCAAGACTCCGGAAGGCCAGAAGATACTGACGGTTCGCAGGGGCGTCTCGATCTTTCTGTCCAACGTTGAGGTGTTGGATGAACGAGATAGTGTTATAGGGAAATTCAAGCAAAAGTTCTTTTCCATCGGAGGGAGATTTCAAGTGTTGGATGCCAGTGAACGCCCTCTTTGTATGTTGAAGGGAAAATGGACGAGTTGGGATTTTAAGTTTATTTCCAATGACGGAAAAGAGTTTGCAACAGTTACAAAAAAATGGAGCGGCTTAGGAAAAGAACTTTTCACTTCGGCAGATAATTACATTTTACAAATCAGTTCAGAAGTACCGGCAGATCATCCTTTGAGGATGTTGATACTCGCTGCCGTGATGTGTATTGATTTGGTATTGAAGGAGTAATACTCGATTTTAGTATCTTTGAGTTATGGAAACATTGGTTTTTAAGTTCAAGAGCAAGAAGAATTATAGGTTGATAAAAGAACTCGCATCGCGGTTAGAGGGTAAACCGGATGACACTGTGAAAGAGCTAAAAGCAAAGGAGTTGCCAAAAGGTAAGTTCAAATCTGAGAAGGAATTCAGAGCCTTAGGCGGGATAGCAAGAGGGCAACTAATAAGTAAGGAGCATTTAAGAAGCCTTTCATGGAAGAAGAGGGATTGGTAGTTTGTGATTCGGATGTTCTCATTGAATTTTTAGATCGTAAAAACAAAGCGGTTGAAGATCGACTCGTTCAGATTGGAATGAACCAGCTTTGCATTAGCTCTATCACCTTTTCAGAAGTTGTGGTTGGATCAGTAGACAAGATTCATCGAAACAAGCTAATTAAAGGCTTAAGCCTATTTATTCTTATTGAAATTGATTCAGCAATTGACGAAATCCATCGGAGTCTAGTAAGTCGATACTCATTGAGTCATCGACTAGGTATACAAGATGCAATTGTTGCAGCATCTGCTCTCAAGGAAAATTACTCACTGTATACACTCAATAAGAAAGATTTCAAATTCATTCAAGTCTTGAAGTTACTGAAATGATCTGGTCTCAACTTCTCTCTCCACAGCGACTTGATCAAAAGCCCGGTGTTAGCGAGCCTTCGCGCAGTGCGTTTGAGCAAGACTATGATCGCGTCATTTTTAGTCATCCGTTCAGACGTCTACAAGACAAAACGCAAGTTCATCCATTGCCTGAACATGACTTTGTACACACTCGGCTTACACATAGTCTTGAAGTCTCCAGTGTTGGTCGTTCGTTAGGCAAACGTGTGGGAGAGATAATTTTACAACGACATCCCCAATTGCAATCTGATTTTTCTCTTTTTGATTTCGGAGCGATCGTAGCGGGCGCTTCGTTGGCGCATGATTTAGGAAATCCACCGTTTGGCCATGCGGGCGAGGATGCGCTTTCTGATTTTTTCCTCCATCACCCAAATGGCTATCAGTTCAAGGAGCAAGTAAGTGAGGCAGAGTGGAATGACTTGATCAAATTTGAAGGCAATGCACAGGGCTTTCGTTTATTGAATAAGAAGCAATACGGATTAAAATTGACAACGGCCACTTTGGGGGCATTTACAAAGTACCCTTGCCCAGCTTTTTTCCCATCACGGAACAAATCAAAAAAGAGTCAAAAGAAATTCGGATTCTTTCAATCAGAAGAAGACTATTTTAGTAGGGCAGCAGATCAGTTAGGATTATTACCTGCTGGCAAAGCAGTTTGGTGTCGTCACCCACTCGCATTTTTAGTGGAGGCTGCCGATGATATATGCTACAACATTATTGACCTGGAAGATGGTTGCCGAATGGGGTTGGTCGATTTTGACGAGACAGTTGAAATGATGGTTTCCATCTTAGGAGCTCAATTCAATTCGGAAAAATTAAAGAAACACATCAGTTTAAATGAAAAGCTAGGCGTACTGCGAGCGTTGGCCATCGGTAAGTTGGTTGACGAATGCACCGAAATTTTTCTTTCTGAGGAACAAGCGATTTTGGATGGCAAATTTGACATTCCTTTGACAGACGTTTGCCCGTCTAAGCCAGCTTTAGACTCAATCGGAAACGTATCTGTCGAGAAAATTTACCGATCCAGGCATGTGGTTCAGATTGAGGCATCCGGCCATGAAGTCTTGCCCGGGTTATTGAACGAATTTGTCATCGCTGGTTTTCATTTGGCAAACAAAAATGAATCAAGAAAATATGCCAATCTAGCCCTACTACTGCCCGAAGAAGTCCGATATAGCATCGAGCAAAACCCAACTGACACCTATGGTGTTTTAAGAAATGTAATTGATTTCGTTTCCGGACTTACGGATCGCCACGCACTTTCGCTTTTTCGAACGATCAAGGGCTTTTCCAATTAAATAGAATTTTGCAATTTTAACGACTGATGGAAACTTACGGACGAATTCTACTCTATGCGATGCCCTCCTTTTTGGTGTTGGTGTTGTTTGAAAAGTGGTGGGGCTGGCGCAAAGGCAAAGATACGGTCCGCACCAACGACATGCTTTCGAGCCTTAGTTCAGGCATGACTAACGTGACGAAAGATGTTTTGGGATTGAGCGTTGTTGTTATTTCATACGGTTGGCTATTGGATAAAGTAGCGGTTGTACATGTCCCCTCGGGTTGGATCACCTATGCGGTTGCTTTCATTGCCTTAGATTTTGCCGGCTACTGGGTTCACCGCATTGCCCATGAGTATAATCTGTTTTGGAATAATCACATCGTGCATCACAGCAGTGAAGAATTTAATCTGGCGTGTGCCTTACGCCAAAGCATTTCATCTATTCTAAAAATATTTGCCATTTTCTTGTTACCGGCTGCTTTTTTGGGAGTTCCGCAAGAAGTAATAGCGATCGTAGCACCACTTCATTTGTTTGCTCAATTCTGGTATCACACGCAGCACATTGGACGAATGGGCTTTTTAGAAAAAATCATTGTGACCCCTTCGCACCATCGCGTGCATCATGCTATCAACACTGAATATTTGGATAAAAATTACGGGCAGATTTTTATCTTTTGGGATAAGTTGTTTGGAACCTATCAGGAAGAAATGCCGACTGTGCCAGCAGTGTATGGAGTTACTCGCCCCGTTCAAACATGGAATCCAATCAAGATAAACTTCATGCACTTATGGCTATTGATCAAAGACGCGTGGAGAGCTGAGCGCCTTGAGGACAAATTTAAAATATGGTTTATGCCATTGGGTTGGCGACCAGCTGATGTAGCAAAAAAATACCCGGTTGAAAAAATCAAAGACGTGTATCATTTTCAAAAATATGACCCTGCTAATGTAAAGGGATTGATGGCTTGGAGCTGGATGCAAATGCTCGTGTTGTTACTATTTCTGAGTTATCTGTTTGGCAACATTGCCAAAATTGGCAACCCTAATATGTTCATCTATGGTGCGTTTATTTTTCTAACGGTTTATGCACTCACGGATTTGATGGACAAAAATTTTTCGGCTATTTTTTGGGAAGGCATTCGAGTTGTGTTGGGTATTTATATCATCTTTCAGCAAGGAGATTGGTTTGGGGCGAGTCGGTTTTTTGAATTCATAGTGCCCGTTTTAATTTTCTACTTCGCGTTGTCATTCAGTGCCACCGTTTTCTTCGCGCTACAGCAACGGGGCAAAGCAGATCGACTTTCAATCGCCTGAAAATTCCAGTTTCTTAGACCGTAAAATTCCTTAGATTTGGTCGTTTATGTGGACACGCATCGCTCAATTCATTATTAAGTTCAGGTTAACACTCATCGGAATTATCCTGCTCATCACCGTATTTATGGGCTACCATGCCACTAAAGTACAGATGAGTTATGACCTGGCTCGTACGGTGCCTTTAGATGACCCCGAAATGGTCTTTCTCCAGAAATTCAAAGCCCAGTTTGGGGAAGATGGCAACATCATAGCCGTTGGTTTGCGGGATAGTGCCATTTATACACTCGATAATTTCAATCGTTTTCGCGAGTTGAACAAAGCCATTCGTGAAATTCCAGGCGTAAATGATCTATTGAGTTTACCTGAAGTAAAAATCATTCGAAAAGACACGGCCAATACCCGTTTCTACTTAGACGGTCACTACCCGAAACAGATCAAAGATCAAGCCCAGCTCGACAGCCTAATGGGAGCTATTCGGAACCAGAAGTTTTATATGGGGCAGATCGTTAATCAAGAGAATGGCGCAACCATGATGTTGATCTCGATCACCAAAGAAGTGATGAATTCGTCTAAGCGCATTGCGATGACAAAAGCCTTGGTTGAGTTGGGCGATCAGTTTACAAAAGACACGGGCATTCAATTGCGGTATGCGGGCCTTCCATTTATCCGTGCCATGATGGCCACTGAAGTAAGAAGAGAAATGCAGATTTTCTTGTACCTCTCCGCATTGGTAACGGGCATTATCATGTTTTTCTTTTTTCGATCATTCCGCGCAGTGCTTTTTTCCATGATTATTATTGGAATTGTAGTGGTATGGGTGATGGGTACACTTTCTTTGTTTGGCTATAAGATCACCTTGTTGAGTGGATTGATTCCACCCGTTATTGTTACCATTGGAATAACGAATGCGATCTATCTCCTTAATAAATATCATTTAGAATTTGCCAAGCGCAGAAACAAAGAAGAGGCCATTGCTGCGGTGGTGAACAAGATGGGCTTGGCCATGTTCCTTACCAACCTCACTGTTGCGATTGGCTTCTTGACATTACTTACAACAGATATTTTGGTGTTGCGCGAATTCGGGATTGTTGCTGGCATCAACATCATGGCGTTGTTTGTGGTGAGCCTGATTATGATACCCGGTATTTTTTCCTGGCTACCTGAGCCCACGCCAAAGCACTTGCGCCATCTCAATTTTAAAATACTAGGGTCGTTTTTAGCCTACGTTGATATCATTGTACATCGGTACCGCCCTGCCATTTATCTTACTTCTTTGGCTATTACGGTTGTCGCGGCATTTGGTATGTTGCGCCTGGAGTCGATCTCTTTTATGATGGATGATGTGCCTGAAGGAAGTCAGATCAAGAAAGACCTTCAATTTTTTGAAAGCAACTTCAGCGGGATACTGCCATTGGAGATCGAAGTAAATACGGGTAAGCGAAGGGGTGTTTTGAATATTAAGAACCTAGAAAAAATAGATGAGTTTGAGAGTTTCATTGATTCGATATCCGTGGTGTCCCGCCCCGTGTCTGTTATTAGCTTGGTGAAAGCATCGAAGCAAGCCTTCTACAATTATAACCCGGCAAAGTATGCATTGCCAAGTAAGGCTGAGAGTGGCTATATTCTCCGCTACATGAAAGGTCAAACGGACAATACGGGTCTGTTAAAGTCTTTTGTAGATTCGACATTCACCAAAATGCGCATCACCATGCAGATTGCAGATATCGGCTCTAAGCGGTTGGATTCTTTGGTACATGAGGTAATTGAGCCACGCATTAATCAAATTTTTGAGGGCACAAATATTCAGACAAGCGTAACGGGAACAACTAAGTTATTTATAAAGGGAAATAAATTTTTGATTGATAATTTGAAAGAGAGTTTGCTACTCGCTTTTATACTGATCACTTTGTCCATGGCTATGTTATTCGCCAATGTGCGCATGATCATCATTTCATTAGTGCCAAATGTGATTGCGTTGATGATTACGGCAGGGATCATGGGCTATTTGGGAATCCCCTTAAAGCCTAGCACTGCCTTGATTTTCAGCATTACATTTGGCATCTCCGTAGATAACTCTATTCGTTTTTTGGCGAAATATCGGCAGGAGCAATTGGCCAATGGATTCTTTGTTCCGGTTTCTGTTAGCGATAGTATTTTAGAGACAGGCAAGAGTATTATTTATACTTCCATTGTACTCTTTGCTGGTTTTATTTTATTTGCCTTTTCTTCTTTTGGGGGCACGATTGCCCTGGGAGTACTTACTTCTACTACGCTAGTGATTTCGATGTTCACTAATCTCATTTTACTTCCTGCGCTCATTATGACTTTTGACAAACCTAAAAAATCAAAAGCAGAGAAGCTGCTGATCGATGATTTCGATCCTGGATTCTATGGTGAAGAAGAAGACGAAGCAATCGATCTATCCAAAATCAAAATACACGATAGGGCCGGTTCAGCCGAATGACAGATATTTACAGAAAGCCACAAATAGAAAGCAATTGGTGGAGGCTTGTTCTTTACCTTTTTCTGGTTTTTATTATTGCATTGCTCTTTTTTATTCCATTTGCTCCCTTTTTTTTGGATTTGATGCAAGAAGGCAGACGGGATGTCTTAGATAATAGTATTGCTTATACGACAGCGATGCAATTCGTGAATGTGGCAGGAGTTGTTGGCGCCTCTTGGCTAATGATTAAGGGGATTGAGTACAGAACTTTTTCTTTTTATCGATTCATATTTGAAGGAAAATCATTGTTAAATGGTTTTACTATTGGCGCCATCATCATGGTGGTTTTTGCTTTCTTAGTTTATTTGCTGGGGATTATTGAATTTACATACGTGGGTTTCTCAATAAAATTATTGGTTGGCCTTTTTATTTACTTATTTGTGGCGATAGGAGAGGAAGCCTTAGTAAGAGGATACATACTCACCAATCTTCAAGAGAGAATGGCGCCATTTTTTGCGTTGCTTTTTTCTTCCTTTTTTTTCGGGTTTATTCATGTCGGCAATGATCATTTCACATGGGTTGGCTTTGCAACCATCTTACTTGGTGGATTTTTGATGGGATTATTGACTTTAAAGACGAATTCTATTTCAGCGGCCATTGGATTGCATTGGTCTTGGAATTTTGTACAAGGCTCCGTACTCGGATTTGCTGTAAGTGGGCATCAAGAATTCGGGATACTAAGGCCAACACCGCGCTCTTCCGATCTGCTCACAGGTGGTAAATTCGGTGCAGAAGGATCTCTTCTCCTTGTGATTTTAAGTCTGCTAACAATAGGATTAGGTTGCTACTTCTTTGCTGACAGAAAGTTATTCTTCGGCTCAAAAAGAGATTTTGCCAACCCTGAATTTTCTGAAGTGAAGTAAACCGCAGGGTGCCATGAAGATATCAAGATCGCCTAGGCGGGAGAATCCACCGATAACCAGTACCCGGCAGTTAGTCAATGCAGTCAAAATACTATCAAAAATGGGCTTTAATTAGACAAAAAGGCAATTTAATTGCATATTTGTCTAAAATTGGTTCATGATTAATAGGCATCTCTCTGCCAAAATAGTAACGTTGCGGAAGCAGTTCCCTGTGTTAACTCTTACAGGCCCACGTCAAACGGGGAAAACTACGCTGCTAAAGTCCATTTACACCGATTTGCCTTATGTTACGCTGGAGGATATCGACAATCGCAGCCAGGCGCTTGAAGACCCGCGCGGGTTTCTGGGCAATTTTCCCGATGGTATGGTACTCGATGAAGTACAGTATGCGCCTGATTTGTTCTCGTATCTACAGAGCATTGTCGATTCGAAAGACATACATGTGGTACTGTCGGGGTCGCAGAATTTCTTGCTTTCCGAAAAAATAAACCAAAGTTTGGCGGGCAGAACGGCTATTCTAAAACTGTTGCCGTTCTCGTTTGATGAATTAAAAAAGACAACCTACGAGCCGACCAATTGGGAGACGCAAGTGTTTAACGGAGGTTATCCGCGACTATATGCTAAAGGCATACACCCTACCGATTTTTATCCGGCTTATATCAACACCTACATTGAAAAAGATGTGCGACAATTAAAGAATATTGAAAACCTGCATAGCTTTTCGCAATTTCTAAAACTTTGCGCAGGACGAACGGGGCAAGTACTCAATATACACGCATTGGCCAGCGATTCAGGCATTAGCCCCAATACAGCAAAAGCGTGGCTCTCTGTATTAGAGGCTAGTTATATCGTTCATTTTTTGCAACCGCACCATAAAAATTTTAACAAACGACTTGTGAAGTCGCCCAAGCTCTATTTTTACGATACGGGTGTGGCATGTTCGTTGTTGGGCATTGAGAGCATCTCACAACTTACTACCCATTATTTGAAAGGTGGCCTGTTTGAAAACTTTATTATCAATGAGTTTATCAAGCGCAGGCTGAATGCCGGAAAAACACCGCATGTATTTTACTGGCTTAGCAAGGATCGAAAGGAAATTGACTTGCTAATTGAGCACGATAGCCAGTTGGTACCTATTGAAATAAAATCGGGCAAGACACGCAACAGTAGTTACTTTTCAAATCTTCAATACTGGCAGCAACTGAGCAATGAAGCCGTTGACAATCTAATAGTTGTCTATGGCGGAGACGATGACTTAAAGACACAATTAGGGAACTATGTAGGTTGGAGAAATACTGATGCCATTTTAAAATGAGTGTATTCTCTGGGTTCGATAACATTGAGCCGAACTGAATGGCCATCCTTTAAAGCATACACTGTTTTACTTCTTGTCTATCAAGAAATTTTTCTTCGGCTCAAAAAGAGTTTTTACTAACCCTGAATTTTCTGAGGAGAAATAAATCGTTGGTTGCCACGAAGATTTTAACACCCAGTCAGTCGGCCTTTTCCAGCCTTCCACAGTGGCAATCATTCCGGGCGCACCTTTTAATTGAATCGATACATCGCCCTTACCGATCGCCATAAATTCATCTGCGAATGCGTTGGCATTCTTAAATTCTAATTGAGACAAATAGCTATTCACTTTTGATGAGTCAGCGGGCTCAGCCCCGATCCACCAGTTTTTATCTTTTTTCGTGAGCACAAAGCTGCTATCTGCAGGATACAAAAATTGGACTTCTGTAATTTGTTCTTTCTTTATTCGCAAAAACGATTTGTCTCGCCAATCGGTATAGCTTCGATTAAAAGAAGATTCTAAGAATCCCTCAACCGCATACACCTCGTCTTCATTCGTAAGGCGAACATAAGTGAAAATTCCACCCGGATTGAATTGGCCATCCGATGATTGGTTGAATCCCACTCGCCCAATATGGATATCAGCTATTACCACATCGCCTTTATAAAGTTGAACACGCGTGCCCGAATCGCCCACGCTATATTCTTTCCAATTTTCTTTCTTTTTGGTGATCAGTCGCAACGGTTTTAAGTTGGCCAACGTTGCAATTGCATTGTTGACCGATCCTTGTTCTGTGGGAGCGGTGCTTTTTTCCTTTTTTGCAATCCATTTGTTCCCTTCTCGATTAAGAGCAATCTCCTTGCCCTTTTCCACTGCAGCAAACAGAAGCACCTTGTTTACTGCAGCGGTATCAACTTTCAGTAACTCTGTTCTCAGATTGCTTTGTCGCTTTGATGCGCGAAAGACCCTGGACAAAGCAAAAGTAGCAGTCAGCCCAATTAAAACTCCGATTAAAATTTTGTTGTTAAGCTTCTTCATAATTCTCACTCATCCATTTGTAACGTCTCATTTTATTGCGCTGTGAACGATAGATGCCGTAGCCCAGCGCCAGTAAAATGGGCAAAAAGAAATTTCCATACTTTAACAAAGTCTTGGTGGAGTCTTCCAGCACTTCAATCGGGCGTGAAGTAGCACCTTTTGTTCGCAAAGAAATCAGCCCCGTATCATCCGAAAGCCAATCGATTCCATTCACCAACAGGTTTACATTGTCTGGGGAAAGTTGACGGGCTTTGTCGTTGGCTCCATTAATAGGGAAATCACCATCGCCAATCACCATCATTTTTGATCTTGTATTTCCCGATAACTTTCCTTCGATGGCCGCAGCCACAACCAACCCATTTTGAGGGAAATCATTTTGAGTCCATTGTTTTTGGAGTTCAAAATAAACAGGTGCTCGTAGCGCGTTCGATTGCTCAGAAGAGAACGCAAGAGCGGTAAATTTTTTAGTGGTATCTCCTGAGTACTTTATGGTGCTCGCAAACTGTAGAATAACACTCTCAATTCCTTTTACGGAAGGATGATTGGAGAACCGCGAAACAACAGGGATGTAGGGAAATTGAATCTGTTGCTGCAACATACCGAACGAAGTTTGTTGTTGCATCGTCACCGACCCACATTTTGTGTCGATCACAAAATTGCCTTCAACTTCAATTCCTTTCGCAAGTAGCCATTGCTCTAGTCCAGTATTCACAGCGCTTCCAGTTGCATTTTGAAAGTTACCGTCTACCCGATTGATGGCAACCAATACGCGTCCCCCGCGGGCAACAAAGCTTTCTATCTTCTGAAAATGAGAAGATGGAATAGTGTCCGTTGGACGAATGATCACGAGCGTTTTTGCTGTAGGAGCAATATCCGTTGTATCACTGAGCGTTACTGCTTGAGTCGTGTACAAGATATCAAGACTTTGCCGAGCTTGGGCTAACTCGTCAAGAGCGGGTTCTCCGTGTCCCTGCAAAAAGCCAATGATCGGTTTTTCTTTTACAGATAGTTTTTTGATAGCCGTTGATAACGCATATTCCATGGCTGCTCCTGGCTGAATGAAGGGAATCACTTCTTGACCGGAACCCAGTAAAACCAAAGCACCCATGAATGCTTTTTGTTGCTTCACTTGATCCTTCTCTCGCACGTTGATCATCACAGTGCGAATGCCATTTTTGTTCGCCTCCTGTTCGATGGATTCTTTTTCGCTTGGATTAATGAACTCATACACCACTTTTCCATTTGATCGATTCGAATATTCAATTAGCATTTCCTGAAAATCCTGACGCGTTTTAGCTACATCGGGTGGAAGGTTTTGAGAGAAGTAGGCTTTTACGGTGACAGGATCTTCCAGGTCATCGATGATTTCGCTGGTTGCTTCACTGAGTGTGTACTCACCATCTTCAGTAAAATCAAAACGCAAATGAAATTCATTGCTAACAAAATTGATGGCAACGATGATGAGTAGAAGTAGTCCTAGGCTGGTATATAATTTCTTGTGCATAACAGTTCAACTTAAGAAAGGTTTCTTTTAGTGAGCGATGACTCGGACAAGAGCAACCCCACACATACAATTGAAATAAAATAGATCAAATCACGCGTATCGACTACTCCTCTGGAGATACTCTCAAAATGAGTAGACAAACTAAGCTGATTAAAAATCTCGCCAACAATACCCTGCACATTACCGGCTAACACGCCAAATATGATGTGAAAGAAAAGACCAATGAATAAAGCCGTCAGAAATGCAACAATTTGGTTATTGGTAATGCTGCTCGCATACAACCCAATGCTCACATAACTGGCGCTAATCAGCAGCAGACCTAGATACCCGCAGATTACTTCGCCCTGATCAAGATTACCAATATTTGCCAACGTGATTACATAGGGAAGGGTAAAAACCAGTGCAACAACAACCAATAGTAAGGCGGCCAAAAATTTACCAATTACTACTTGCCGGTCGGTAACTGCCTTGGTCAATAACAATTCAATAGTACCTGTCTTTCTTTCTTCAGCCAGCAAACGCATGGTGAGCGCTGGAATAAAAAAGAAGAGCGACCAATAGGCAATATTGAAAAATCCACGCAACGTAGTCTGCCCGACTAAAAAGATATCGTTGCCATACATCCAGGTAAAGAACCCGCTGAACCCAAGGAAAAGCGTCAATAAAATATAGGCGATCAAGGAATCAAAAAATGATCCCAGTTCTTTGTTTGCAATAATCCAAATCGTCCTCATCTCAATTCATCGTTAAGTTTCTGAATACATCTTCTAATCGGGTTTCCAGCGGAATCATTTCGGTGATCACCCAATTTTTTTCAGCGCAAAGCTTGAACACTGCGCGTGTAGATGACAGTCCCGATTTGCTTTGAATTTCAAATCGATTCATGGCAACATCATTAAGGTCTACTTTTGCCACATTGTTCAACTGTTCCAGTGCTTTTTGAATTTCCGCTGCCGGTGCATCTTCAATTCGAACTTTTATCAACTCCGTTCCAGTAGCCTGCTTGCGCAATGTTTCAGACGTGCCATCGGCCACAATTCTTCCTTTGTTAATAATGAGGATTCGATCGCAGGTCGCCTCCACTTCCGGTAGGATGTGTGTGCTGAGAATAACCGTTTTTTCTTTTCCTATTTCGCGAATCAATTTTCGGATTTCCACAATTTGATTGGGGTCGAGGCCGGTAGTCGGCTCGTCTAGCACCAATATTTCCGGATCGTGGATTAACGCCTGTGCGAGCCCTACCCGTTGACGATACCCTTTCGATAGCTCACCAATTTTTTTGTGTTTTTCAGCATTGAGGCCACACACGCTCACCATTTTGCGGATACGTTCGTTGATTAAACCCTTCTCCACACCTTGTAAGGCCGCGCAGAAACCTAGGTATTCAATCACCGGCATGTCCAGGTAGAGCGGATTGTTTTCTTGCAGATAGCCGATGTGTCTTTTGATTTCGTCCCCTGACTCCTGCAACTTTTTTCCACCTATGAAAATAGTTCCATCACCTACTGAGAGATAGCCCGTGATCATTTTCATGGTAGTGCTTTTGCCGGCTCCATTCGGCCCTAAAAAGCCCAGAATTTCTCCGGCTTTCACCTCAAACGATATGTTATCTACGGCACGCTGCGGACCATACCGCTTAGAGAGGTTTTCAATTTTAATGTCCATACAATTTTTTAATTGGAGATTGACAGATTGTTCAATCCCATTTCGAGGTGCAAAAATATATTTTTGTTGAAAAAAGAAAAGAGGAAAATAATTTTTTTGAATCTTAATCCCTTCTAATTAGATAGTCAGACAGGGTTTTTTGCAATCTCTCAAGTCTCACTGGTAAAATACTGCCAATACTTCCCATTAACGTTTTGGTTGATAAAACGGTGAGAAATCCTAATCTAATTAAAGAAGGTTGAACCAAACCCGACTGCCTGAAATCGCGGTCATTCAAATTGATTATTTCACCAAAATTAAGTACCCGCTGGCTAAGCTGCGAACTGATTCCGCAAACAAGCAAATCATTAAATGGAGGCATTTTCTTTAAAATCAAGGCAGGTCTCACTTTTGACTTTCCGTCAGATTGAATAAGAGAAACCAAAACAACATCACCTTCCTTCATAGAATGGATTAGGCTCTGTCACGAGAGATACAGAATATTCTGGCTCGCCTTCTGAATAGGCTTTGGAGAAATTCTGGTGAGAAGTCACTTGCCAATCATCTAATTCACTTTTTAACTGGTACTCACCGGGCTGTAAATGAAGAAAATGAAGAAGAGCCTCATAGCTTTTCTCGTCCTTGATTTTTATTGTTAATTCCATTAAGAAGCTAAAATACAAAAGTTTTTTGTTTAATGATATCAAACCCTGTCCACGGCACCAACACCTTTGGAATCTTAATCCCGTCTTTTGTTTGATTATTTTCTAAAATGGCAGCTACAATTCGAGGTAGCGCTAATGCGCTTCCATTCAACGTATGGAGTAGTTGTGTTTTGCCGTCTTTATTTTTGTAGCGCAACTTTAACCGGTTTGACTGAAAAGCCTCGAAATTACTTACGGAACTTACTTCCAGCCAGCGCTGCTGAGCGGCAGAGAAAACTTCAAAGTCGTAGGTCATAGCAGAGTTGAAGCCCATATCGCCACCACAAAGTAATAGCCTACGGTAAGGCAACTCCAATTTTTCAAGAAGTCCAGCTACATGCTTGCTCATCTCTTCCAATAACTCGTAAGAATTTTCAGGTTTACTGATCTGAACGATTTCTACTTTGTCAAATTGGTGAAGCCGGTTTAGTCCGCGCACGTGCGCACCCCAGCTGCCGGCTTCGCGCCTGAAGCAGGGTGTATGCCCGGCATTTTTGATGGGTAACTCATCTTCACTTAACATCACATCTCGATAGAGATTAGTGATAGGTACTTCTGCAGTGGGGATTAAATACAAGCTATCCTCATTGATAAAATACATCTGTCCTTCTTTATCCGGAAGTTGACCAGTTCCATACCCAGAAGCTTCGTTGACCACAATAGGAGGCTGCATCTCGGTGTAACCAGCCTTGTCCGCTTCACTTAAAAAAAAGTTGATTAATGCGCGCTGAAGTTTTGCGCCCTTGCCTTTATAAACAGGAAACCCAGCACCTGCAATCTTTACGCCCAACTCAAAATCGATGATGTCATATTTTTTAATCAGCTCCCAATGTGGTTGTGCATCTGCACTCAGGTCAGGGGTTTGCCCAACTTGTTCTTCATAGATATTGTCTTCTGCACTTTTGCCAGGTGGCACTTTTGCGGCAGGCACGTTTGGTATTTTATACAACACTTGTTGCAGATCCTTTTCAACAGTCTCTAACCTAGATAAGTTGTCTTTGATGATCTGCTTTGCCTGAGTCACTTGATTACGCAGTTGAGTTGCTTCTTCAGCCTTACTCGCCTTCATCAATTCACCTATCTTTTTTGAATCTTGATTGGACTGCGTTTCTCTTTCTTGAGTGTCTGTCTGAATAGCCCGTTTGCTCTTATCTAATTCCAATGCTTTCAGCACTAACTCTTCGGCATCTTTGAAGTTCCTTTTCGCCAGACCGTCTAGCACGCGGTCTGTTTCTTCCCGTAATACTTGTAATTGCAACATATCTATCGATTAAGAGGCCAAAAATAGCCAATAAATTTTGAGCTGATTTGATAGTATTCAAATTTTGCTTTATACTTGCAGGGTCAATGCGGTCTCGCTGACTATCAATCAATAAATATTCTGGTACTTTATTTCTTCTTTAAGTCTTTGGTCGTATAATGTTTTGTCTGTTGCTGTCTACCAGCATTTTCATTAAAAATATATTTTTTGTTCTCTAACCTATCTATTTGATACTACATGCACACAATTGATGAACTCAATGATAAGCTCATTTCTGAGCTTAAGGAATTAGCCGAGGGCCTCGGTGTAAAGAACGCCAAGAAATTGGCGAAAGAAGAGTTGGTTTATAAGATACTAGATCAGCAGGCCGTAACCAGCGCAGGCGATCCGCCAACTCCCAAAAAAACGAACGAGGCAGGCGAACCCGAACGTAGAATGCGACCACGCAAACGAGAAAATGTAGCGCCTGCTCCAGCCGAAGTGCAGCCGGAAAAGGGAAATGAAGAGGTAAGCAGTGAAGAGATGCTTAAAACATTGGACTTTGAAATAGATCAACGAGCAACTTCTTTTGATGAGACACCAGTTGAAGCTCCCTCCGGTAATGTGGAGACGCCTCCTCAGCAAGAGAGGCGTGAGGACAGACCCTCCAATCCAAACCAACAGTCCAATCAGCAGCATCAGCCAAGACGTGAAAATCTGGTAAAAGATTTTGATGGCGTTGTTTCCAACGAAGGTGTTCTTGAAATTATGCAAGATGGATATGGATTCCTACGCTCTTCAGATTATAACTACTTGGCTAGCCCGGATGATATTTATGTGTCTCCTTCGCAGATAAAATTATTTGGCTTGAAATTGGGTGATACGGTTCGTGGCCAAATTCGCCCACCAAAAGAAGGTGAAAAATATTTTGCGCTATTGAAAGTGGATAGCGTCAATGGCAAAACAACAGAAGAGATACGCGACCGTGTAGCATTTGAATATTTGACGCCCCTTTTTCCGGAGCAAAAATTGAAATTGAGCACCACACACGATAATATGTCCATGCGAATCATGGATCTTTTTTCACCTATCGGAAAAGGACAGCGTGGTATGATTGTCGCGCAGCCTAAAACCGGTAAGACGGTTTTGTTGAAAAATATTGCCAATGCCATTGCGGAAAATCATCCGGAGGTGTATTTGCTGGTGTTGCTTATCGATGAACGCCCGGAAGAGGTAACAGATATGGCGCGCAGCGTTAGGGCAGAAGTAATTGCTTCTACCTTCGATGAACAAGCTGAACGACACGTAAAGGTCGCCAGTATTGTGTTGGAAAAAGCAAAACGGATGACTGAGTGCGGTCACGATGTAGTGATCTTGTTAGATTCGATTACGCGTTTAGCCCGAGCTTATAACACGGTGGTTCCTTCTTCGGGAAAGATTCTTTCTGGAGGTGTAGATGCCAATGCCTTGCATAAACCAAAACGCTTTTTCGGGGCTGCTCGTAAAATTGAAAATGGCGGATCATTGACCATCATTGCCACGGCCTTGATTGACACAGGATCGAAAATGGACGAGGTAATTTTTGAAGAGTTCAAAGGAACAGGCAACATGGAATTGGTGCTTGATCGCAAGCTTTCCAACAGAAGAGTTTACCCGGCAATCGATGTCCCGGCTTCGGGAACGAGACGTGAAGACTTGTTGATGAAGGAAGAAGAGCTTCAGCGTGTTTGGATTTTGAGGAAGTTCATGGCTGATATGAATCCCGTTGAGGCGATGGAGTTTTTACAATCAAAAATGAAGGGCACCCGCAACAACGAGGAGTTTTTGATATCTATGAACGGATAATTTTAAGAAAAAAGAGCTTAAAAAGCGTGTCGAGTTTTACTCAACACGCTTTATTTTTTTCCAGACGCCATGATCAACTCCGCGTAAATAGTGAACGAGACCTACGTAAGCTGCGGCATTCATCATCACAAACTGAAAGGGAATACCAATAAAAAAAGGAAGCTTGGTCTGGTGACGCAGCCCTACGCCAACCAAAGCCAACAAGTAAGTTATTATTTGCAAAGCAAAAAAGAGCTGAAACATCTTATCGGTATTCGCTAAGAAATAGGTTGCTAGTAGCAAGAGCGGAAGTATAAATGGAACCACCGCCCATCGCAACACGCGATGCGAAATCAGTAGGTAACTAAGCCACGGATATTTGATCACGTTAAACAGCCGTGCATAACTCACTATTTCGCGAAAGCCCCCGGCACAAATTCGCACTTTACGCTTCCATTCTTCGGCCATGTTTGAAGATGGTTTTTCTTCTGCCCATGCATTCGGCTCATAAGCTACTTTGAAACCACGCTCAACAATGGAGAGTGACAAAGCGAAATCTTCAATAATGGTTTGCGAAGGCAACGGTACAAACAATTCCTTACGAAAGGAAAATAGCTCACCGGCAGCACCTACCACTGAAAAAAGATGGCTGTCTACTTTTTTTAAAAATGACTCATATCGCCAATATAAACCCTCGCCAGCACCTGTACCGATCGCTAATACTTTTTTCTCGCCCGCTACCGCGCCTACTTTAGGGTCATGATAGTGTTTCACAATTTCATTCAGAGCTTCGCTGTTGAGCATACTGTTGGCATCGGTGAGGACGATGATAGGTGCATCTATCATTGGCATGATACGTTCAATGGCGATCCGCTTGCCAGCTCGCTTCGGTTCATGAAAAACTGTGAGGCGAGGATATTGCATCAGCATGTCAGTCGAGCCATCGGTTGAACCATCCGTCACAAAAACGATATCTAATTTTTCTTCTGGATAACTCAGTGCCAGGCAATTCTGGATTTTTTCCTTTAAAATAGGCTGCTCATTGTAACAAGCTACCACCAATGCTACTTTTTCAATCTTCATGTTTAAAAAGTTTAGTGAAACGGTTGAAAAAGACACCCAGCAGCACATATCCCCCATAAGCATGAACAACCACTGCACACATTAGATAAAAACCGAACTTCATTTGATAACTTTTAGTTTAAGAGGCATAGACTGCCAACTTCTCCCATTTTAGATTTTTTTCCCAAACTGGAACAGTTGATTGCTTATTTTGCTTGCCAAAGAAACAAATGTATTGGCGGCTTCATCGAAAACTGTTGTTTTTCGACCAATTGGTGGCATGATTCGGTTAATTCACTCTTTTTATAGCCTTACCCAGTTGCTCGCACGCACTTTGCAAGGAGACGATCTCACAATGAATGCTAACTCCCTTTTTGCTAACAAACGCCAAGAGATTCTGACGATCTCCCGTAAAATGATTGCCGCTGAAGAGGAAAGCGCGGTAACTCAAAGCTTGGTGCAAGGTCTGTGTAAATTAATGCACTACGATACGATGGCTGTATATCTGGCCATACCGGAAGAGAATCTGTTGCGGCCAATCATTGTAGAAGGGCCAACCGTATCAAACCCGGATTTAAGTGCTTGGTCAATTCCTATAGGTTGTGGCATTATAGGAGATGTGCTGGCGATTGGAGTAGCTGAACGAATTGAAAATGCGCATTTGGATAAGCGCACTCTTTACCCACCCAATGTATTAATGCCGAAAGAACAGTTGATGATATTTCCATTAAAACAAGGAGATAAGAGCTGGGGAGCATTGGTTATTAATCGAATTTCCGATTCTGCCTTTTCGGACGATGAATTTGAGACAGCCGAGTTTCTTGCTTCGTATGCTTCTCTTGCGCTCAATAATACAACCCTCATAAAAAAACTACGCGAGAAAGAGCAAGCCCAAACTACTGTTCTCAAAGCCATTCCGGATTCGATTTTTAGAATCCGTCAAAAGGATAATCACTTATTCGTGGTGAGCAAAAGCGGAAAAGTTCGACCTATAGAAACTATTATAGAATCGCAGCTCGTAAGTCTGTATCATCAGAATTTTTTAAAATCGATTGCCACCCAAGAATTGGTAACTTTTGAGCACACGTCTCAGCACAAAAGTCAGCAACTCTTTTTTGAAGCTCGCATTGTTTACATGAACAATGACGAGTGTTTGGCACTGGTTCGAAATGTGACCGAAGCCAAAGCCATTCGCAAAGAATTACAAAAATCGGAAGCGCTTAAGCGCATTATTGTTGATACCATTTCGGATGTGGTAATCACGGTAGATCGTTCCGGCACTATTTTGTTTGTCAATGAAGTAGCCGAGAAAATATTTGGATACACCAAGCAAGAATTGGAAGGCGAAAAGTTACACTTGATTATTCCGGATTACTTACGAGCTCTTCACGAAAAAGCCATGGCGAATTATGTAGCCACCGGCACACGTAAACTACATAGCTGGATTGGTCTTGAGTTGCCCGGTTTGCATCGCGATCAACATGAAGTGCCTCTAGAAATTTCATTCGGAGAAACAAAGATTGATGGCGAATATATTTTTAGCGCCATTATTCGCGATATCTCACTTCGTAAGAAAGAAGAGTCTCTGATCAAATCTACTTCTGCTCGCTTGAGCCGGTTATTGCAAACGATGCATGCCGGTGTGTTAGTTGAAGATGAAAATCGAAAGATTGTTTTAACCAATCAATTGTTTTGCTCCATGTTTGGAATTCCTGCCACACCTGAGATGATGGTAGGTGCAGATTGCAGTCAGTCTGCTGAACAAAGCAAAGGATATTTTGCTGACCCCGAAGGTTTTGTTACTCGCATCAATCACTTATTGATCGAACGTAAAAATGTATCGGGTGATGAATTAAAATTGGTAGATGGTCGTGTATTTGATCGTGACTATGTGCCTATTTATGTAGACGAGCAATACAAGGGGCACATGTGGGTGTATCACGATATTACTGCACGTAAACAAAATGAAGCGGAGCTACTAAATGCAAAAAGGGAAGCAGAGACTTCTATGAAAGCCAAACAAGAATTTTTGGCACACATGAGTCATGAATTGCGCACGCCTATCAACGGTGTGTTGGGACTTGCCAATCTGATATCCGCATCTGAACTCAGTGCAACCAACAATCAATACATCAAAGGTATCCGAGCATCGGGCGAACATTTGCTTTCGCTTATCAATGACGTTCTTGACCTGGCTAAAATCGAAGCGGGCAAACTGCAAGTTGCTGATCAACCCTTTAGTTTAAAGTCATTGATCACTACGTTGGTAGATGGGTTAAATCCTCTAGCGAATCATAAAGGAATCAAATTGCTTGTATCACTAGACGCGGCACTTCCCAATTGGTTAGTGGGTGATGTCGTTCGTGTCAATCAGATATTAATGAACTTGATTTCGAACGCAATCAAATTTACAACCGAAGGAAGTGTAACACTGGCGTGTCATGCGCAAAAAAGACAAGAAGAATACGTGATTGAGTTTGCTGTACGCGACACAGGCATTGGTATTGCGAAAGAAAAGTTAGAAAGTATTTTCGAGAGCTTTACACAGGCAAATAACCAGATTTCGATTCAATACGGAGGCACAGGATTGGGATTGAGTATCGTTAGAGAACTGACTTCGCTGATGAAAGGAAATGTTTTGGTCGATAGCGAACTGGGAGTTGGCTCTTCGTTTGTAGTAGTCTTACCATTTAAGCCTGCCGCGCATGCGATCGAAGATATAGTTCCTACTTCAAGTCCATTCAGTGCACTCGGTTCTTTTAAAAATAAACGAGTGCTGGTTGCCGAAGACAATAAAATCAATCAATTGGTTGTGCGCAACACTTTGAATAAATGGGATTTGAATGTAACGCTGGTTGAAAATGGCCAGGAAGCTTTGAACCAACTAAAGAAGCATTCGTTTGATCTAGTGATATTGGATGTGCAAATGCCGATTATGGATGGGCTGGAGGCGACCCGCCTTATTCGATCAACATTAGCTGAACCCAAGTGCAGCGTTCCCATTATGGCCATGACCGCTTCGGTGCTTTATAATCCGGAACAGCGAGTGAAAGAAATTGGAATGAATGACTACATATCCAAACCATTTAAAGTAGAAGAGCTTCATGCTAAAATCAGTAAACTGCTTTCAGTGAAAACGGGTACGGTTGCAAAACAAAAAGCGGGTATTCGTGTTTCCAATAAACTTATTGATTTGAACTATCTCACTCAAATTGCGCCAGGCGATCAATCATTTGCCAATGAAATGCTTAGTCTGTTCGAGAAACAATCAGTTCAATTTTTGGCACGGGCTAAGACAGATTTTATTTCTAAAAATTTCAATTCACTGGCGAAAGTAGCACATTCATTCAAGCCACAAGGTGCCTACTTGGGTGTGAATGAGTTGAAAGAAATTGCCGGATCGTTGGAGAGCATTTCGCGAGAAGGAAAAGATGTTGATCAAATGGCCAGTTTACTGGCGCAAGCAGAAGTATTGATTGAAAGTATGAATAACGAAATCCCCGAATTAAAATCCAGACTAAAATGAAATCTACAGATCAAATTAAGCCTTATTTATTGGTAGTTGATGATGAGCCTGCCTTGCGCCTGCTACTGGCAGCGTACTTTAAAAAGCAATACGAAGTGTTGCTTGCCGAAAATGGCGAACAAGCATTAGAAATGTTGAAGTTGAGTAAGCCGCAAGCGATGGTGGTCGACATTTCCATGGAAGGCATGGATGGACTATCGCTTATTCGCGAGTTGCGCGCATCTACCAAATGGCATCAGATCCCGATTTTAGTTTTATCCGGAAATGATACCAGTAATGACCGAATCGTAGCACTGCGTGCCGGTGCTGATGACTATCTGATAAAACCTTTCAATCCCGAGGAGCTGGAAGTACGACTAGAAAACATTCAAAAGCGAATGGCTTCACTTACTAAAACAAAAGTACTATGATAACCTGCGCCATTATTGATGATGATAATATGTCACGTTTGGCATTGGAAACGTTGACCAAGCGCGTTCCATCTATGGAACTGAAAGGCTCTTTCAGCTCCGCTTTAGAAGCGCGATACTTTCTACAAAGCAATCCGGTGGATTTAATCTTCGTGGATGTGGAAATGCCCGAACTATCCGGTTTAGATTTTATACGCACGCTTACTAAGAGGCCAGAGATCATCATTTCTTCTTCAAAAGAAAAATACGCGCTAGAAGCATTTGAAGTAGAGGTTACTGACTTTTTACTAAAGCCTGTTTCGCTGGAACGATTTCTAAAAACCGTGAACCGAATCGAAAGTAAATTGGCGGTCACTGCCAAGCCGATAAACGACAGCATGTTTATAAAAGCAAATAATCAATTGATCAACCTAAGTCTTTCGGCCATCAACTACGTAGAAGCGTATGGCGATTATGTAAATATCTATACAGAAAAAGACCGCTACATTGTTCACGGCACAATGAAAGGAATGGAAGCCAAACTTCCAGTAGATGAATTTGTGCGAGTGCATCGCTCGCATATTGTGCGGATCGACAAAATAAATGCTATAGAAGAAACGGTTATCATTATCGGGAAAAAATTGATTCCGATAGGAGACTCCTATCGCAATTTATTGATGAATCAACTGAGTTTCTTCTAATCTTTCGTCTAATTAACAAAGCAATTAGTCGATAGAAGCATCTGCTTTGTCGAACAATTCGTGCGCGGCTTACGGCATCAGCTACTTTGCGGCCATCTAAATAAGCAACCAAGTAGCATGAAAAAATTATTACTTCTTTCTTTATCCGTCCTTTGTGCCGCATGCGTAAGGGAAATCGCGCACGATGGGAAACCTGATTCCACAGACATTTCCCTTGCGAATTTTAACTTTGCCACCACCCAGTCGGTAACATTTCAAATCAACACCCTCGATAATCACGATGTACCACTTCGTAACGTGCCCATTGAAATAGGGTTTACGTTAGACGGACTATATATTACATTAATGACAGGTATCACTAATGCAAAAGGTGAGCTTCAATTTCAAAACACAGTGCCTTCCTATATAGAAGAACTAGTGGTGCGAACCGATTATCCCAGTTTGCCCTCAGAAACCCTTCTCCCAACCAATGCTAACTCGACAATTATAATTGGTGGAAAATCGTATCAATCGGTGAAAAAGTCATCATCTAGTGCAGGTCGTATTGAAACCAACGGATTTACATTCCTAAGTTCATTTGATTCAAACGGAGTGCCGAATAATCTGGAGCCCGTAAATGATTACATCGCGCAAGATTTATTGGATATGATCAACACCACTTTGCCGGAACGAATGCCGGTACCCACCAACAACCCTCAGTATTTATCAACTACTATTGATACTGATACAAAACTGGCCAGTACAGCCGAGGTGTGGGTAACTTTTGTAACAGAAGGTGCGGGCTATCGCAATGCGCTTGGCTATTACACCTATCCATTAAATTCTCCACCGGCTACTATAGCTGATATTGCGGAGTTGAAGATTGTATTTCCAAATGTATCACTTCCAGGCAGCGGTGGCAATCTGGCTACCGGCAGCAAAGTATCACTGGGGACATTTCCTGCAAACACCGGCATCGGATGGTTTTTGATTCCAAATGGGTGGAACGGATCTACCGTTACATCGCAACCCGAAATAAAATATTCTACCAAAAATTTAAATACATATACCTCGGCAGCTTATCGGCAGCAAACGGTTCTGCTACGTGATGCGAATCGCGAAATTATTTTGTTAGGAATGGAAGATCTATCCCGCCCCAGTGGCGACAACGACTTCAACGATGCGGTTTTCTACATCACCGCCAATCCCTTTACGTCTATTGCTACCGATAAATTGGTTGATACGAAACAAACCGCTGGAACGGATACTGATTCCGATGGAGTCATTGACCGAAACGACAAATATCCAAATGATGCTACCAAAGCATTCGATGTTTTTACACCAGGAGCAGGCATCTATGGGTCAATAGCATTTGAAGATCAATGGCCGAGCAAAGGCGATTACGATATGAATGATTTGGTGATAGATTATAACTTTCAGTTGGTGGCCAACACTGCGAACGCGGTAGTAGAAATGCGTGCCAACTTAATAGTAAAAGCAGTTGGTGCTGCTTATCAAAATGGATTTGGCATTGAGCTACCCATTTCTCCAAATAAAGTTGCGTCTGTCACTGGCGCTTTTCCGCAGCGAAATAGTATTGACCTCTTGGCGAATGGAGTGGAAGCGAATCAGGCAACGGCTGTAATCATTCCGTTTGGGAATACGGCCTCACTCTTTAACACAACTAGTTTTGTAAATACAAAAATTACGGAAGGGTACATCACACCAGTAACTCTTAATCTGGTGATCACATTTACTGAACCTATCAAGATGACAGACCTTGGGTATGTTCCATACAATCCTTTTATTTTTGTTAATGGCGATCGTGCGCGAGAAGTACATCTGGCCGATTTTACACCGACATCTTTAGCAAATACGTCTTTGCTCGGCTCGCTGGCTGACAGCAGTCGCCCGGCCGAAGGGCGCTTCTATAAAAGTGGTAACAACATGCCCTGGGCTATTAATATTGCGCTACCGTTTGAATACCCGCAAGAGAGCAGACCCATCAACGAAGCCCATACTAAGTTTAGCACGTGGGCTCAAAGTGGCGGAATGACATACAAAGATTGGTACAAGAATTTATCTGGCTACCGCCAAAGCACTTTGATCTATAAAAAGTAATTACATACAACCCCGAATAGGTCCGGCCATCTGGTCGGACTTTTTTATGCCTTCAAATAAATCGGGTTAATCGAAACGCGTAAGCTGTTGGTCTAATAAGCGGCTACTTAGGCATTTTGCCGGCTACTTTTGAGTACTTAAAGAGCTAAAAATGCGACTGTTGATCTTCTTTTTATTTCCATTAGTAGGGTTCGCTCAACAAACGAATCCAGTTTCCATCAGTGCCGAACGTCAGCGGATTGAAACAATTCTATCGAACGAATCAGCACTTGACTCCCTTACGGAAAACGCCATCAAAAACTCCTATTTTCTCAAAAGCTTTGAAGGCGAGCTGGTGCAGCAATATGAAAATGTTATTCAGGAGAAGAATAAGTGGCTAAGCACCTTTCGCTTGGGTATAAATTTTTTTTCTGTAACAACCACCAATATCAATAATGAAAGCGTAACCACGGCCGGTGTGTTGCCCAATATCGGATTTACACTTGGGTTAGATCCTGAAAAATTCATCAATCGCAGGAGCTACATCCGGGAAGCTAAACAAAATATTGTCCGTGCCGAAAATCAAGTGAAGCATCAACGCAGACAAGTGCGCGATGAAATTCTTCGTCTTTTTTATCAATACCTGGAAACACTGGGCATCCTCGACTTGCGTCAAGAGGCCAACCAGGCCCAACAAGAACATTGCCAGGTGATTGAAGAAAAATTTAAAAAAGGTGAAGCACGAATGGAAGAAGTATTGCTCAACCAAAGTGCATTGGTTCTCACGCAAGAATCACTAATGAAAGCGCAAATAGCTGCACGTAAACTTCAGCAACAAATTCGATTGATAACGGAGGACACCGAATCTGCCTACAATTTTCAATTCTCACCACGCTAGGATATGGAAATAGCTGTTTCGATACTTCGAATGTTGTTGCAGCACCGCATCAAGCTGGTAGTGATTCCATTACTGACGATGGGATTGATCTACCATTTCTCAAAGAATACACCTGATCGGTTTAAGACAGAATCGCGGTTGTTCCTGAATCTACAAGAAAGCAAAGGTATGAGCCTTAGTGATGAAGATTTGAAGCAGTATCAGGTTCATACTTACTTTCAGAATACGATTGAGTTACTAAAATCAAAAAGAAATGCAGAGTTAGTTCAATTAAAATTGATTCGTAAAGCGATCGAGTCAAAAACAGTTTTTAGTGAAGGAAGTGAAATTCTTATCACCAATCAAAAAGAAGTATTGCAGCGATTAACAGAATTAGAGCTAACGAAGGAGTTTCTTCAGCCAAGTGAATTCCCTGACAGATTAATGCTTCAGTTTTTACGCTTTCATCAAGTTAACACAGCCAAGTTGCGCGAGCTAGTGATGGCCTTCCGTATAATGGATAGTAATTTCATCAAATTAGAAATCAATGAAATTTCTCCCAAGCGCGTAAAGGCATTGGCTGACTATTTTATTGAAGCACTGATTGAAGAAAATCGTTCGCTCGCCAAAAATAAAGTAAAGGGCCATAAGGACATTATTGAAAGTTTACTTCGTCAGGCAAAGGCTGACCTCGATGACAAAATCAAGCGGCTGGAAAAATACAAGGTTGCCAACAACATTATCAATTTAGGTGAGCACACCAAGGCAATTGTCACTTATCTGGTGCAGTTGGAAGGACAACGCGCAACATTACTCACTCGGGTGCAGCAAGGCAAAACCGGAAAAAGCGAAGTCATCAAAAGTGTGCAACAAGGAAATGAACTAGCTCTTGATTTAAGCACCCACCAAGAAATTCTTCAGTTAAAAGAACAGCTTAAGAGGATGAATCGTGAAATGCTTAAAAAAACATTAGGCAATCAAACGGCTGAGGATCTATCGCCTATTCACCAGAACATAGACAATACAAAAAGTCAAATTCAAAGCAAACTGCAAGAGCTGTCTCGTAAAACACCGTATGATCCGAGCCGTGTGCAGTTAGACTTGGTAAGTAAGTATGTTGTATATGATCTGGAGGCAGAAACATCAGAAGATATGATTCACATCATCAATGATGAAATTCAACGGGTAATGAGATACTCTTCACGCTTTGCTCCTTTCGAATCGACCATTGGTGCCTATGAACAAGAAATTAGCACTGCACAAAATGCTTATCTCGTACTACTCAATAAATTAAATCTTACGCAATCCATGGAGTATGGATCAGGCGAAAATATCATTGAAGTAGTCGATCCCCCTTTTTTGCCTACCAAAGCCGAACCATCGAAGCGTATTATCTTAATTCTAGTCGGTGGTATTGTTATGTTTATTTTGATGGCCGGTATATTGATTGTGATTCAGCTATTAGATGCCACTATTACGAGTGTTGACAAACTTGAGCGCGTCTGTAGCTTGCCGATATTGGGAGCAATTCCAAAACAAAAACCAGTAGCAAGTCCTAGTTTGCAAGCCGGAATAGATTTGATCCGACAATTGCAGATTGAAAAAATAGCACAATCTATAGTTACTAAGCCGGCTAGTATCATTGTAATTAGTTCAACGCAACGGGAAGAGGGAACACATCTGTTGGCAAAGCAAGTGGCTTCCTGTTTACAAAACCATTTCCCATCAGTTGGTTTACTGGATGCTGATTGGACTTCCGAAGAATTGGATGGTTTCGAAACTGTTCGGTCGCTGGTTGCTAAACATGGCCTTTACAAAAACAAAGCATCCATTCAGGAATATATTCAACAGCAGCAAGCGCAGCATTCTGTTTTACTGGTCGTTGCTCCGCCTATTAGTCTAAGCACCGATTATTCATTTTGGTATTCTATCAGCGATTCTATTGTTCATTCGATTGGCGCCAATCGAATCTACACGAAAGTCGATCAGCGTATCGAGAAAGAAATACTAAATACTCAAGAGTCACTGCGTGGGGTAGTGCTATTTCATGCCGATATCGAAAATCTGGAAGAATATGTTGGCGAAATTCCTAAAGAACGTGGAAGCCTCCGAAAAACTGTAAAAAAAGTTATTAATCGAAACTTCAAATGATCGTACTACAAACTCTCCTTGCCTGTCTGGCGGTTTACTTAACCTTCTACAGCTTTTATTGGTTGTGCCTTACATTGCTCGGGCTTCCAAGTCGCTCATCCAATTTTAGCGATTCGCTATCAACATCACCTGAGATATTATTGATTTTGCCTGCCTACAAACCGGGAGAACGTTTTTTAGATGTTTTAGATTCATTGCCAAAAGCCATTCAAAAAAGAAACATCAAAGTTTTAGTGCTTCTGCAAGATGCCGATGAAAAATACTATCACTACTCCGTTACGAAGGGTTTCATTTGCATACAAAAATCGTTCTCTCATTTATCTGGCAATTCGTATCAACACGCATTGCGGTTTATCACTCAATGGATTGACAAACAACGCTTGCGCGGAACATGCAATCCAGAGTTTGTCATGTTGGTAGACAAAGACAATGTGATCGCTCCGGATTTTTTTGATCGCATTGAGCCTTATCAATACGATCAATTCGATATCCTGCAAGGAGTCCGCAAATCAGTTTCTACTTCCACCCCCATCTCCTTTTTCGATCATCTATCCGAGCGGTTAAATGATTGTTTGTATCGAAGAGCAAAAGAGAAAGCTAATTTATTACTAGAAATCAGCGGCAGTGGTGCATTGATTGAAACTGATCTATTTATTCGATGTATCCTTCATTTAGATGCAAATGCACCGGGCTTTGATAAAAATTTCATGGTGCAATTACTAACGCAAGCTCGCCAAGTAAGAGCAACCTTTTTGCCACAATGCATTGTGACTGAGGAGAAAACGAACAACATTTCAAATCATAACCCGCAACGTATCCGATGGTTTGGTGAACAATACTACAATGCCATTCATCATTCAGGCACTTTACTACGAGCTGCGTTTCAATTTAGAAGGCCGGCAGCACTGGACTATTTGATCACATTATGTCGACCGCCTCGTTCTATTCAGGTAGTTATTTCACCCATTTTATGTTTTGGAGAATGTGTATACTTTTGGGCAACATCCGCATGGCCGATTGGCATACCTCTCTTTAGTATTTCTTGGCTTTTGTTATCGGTGGCGCTTGTTGTTTTTCTTCTACACGAGAATGCGCTACTTAAGGCAACTCTTTCAATAGGCAGTTTGGTAAAGCTAGCTTACTTCAATTTATTCAATGCTGTTAAAAGTGTTCGTGCTGAGAACAAAGGAAAATTTATTCACACCACACATCATTTATAATGCAAGTTTCCAATTCGGGCGCTATTCAATTGAATCGCTTTGTGCGTGGAGAAGGCCGTTTGCCTGAATTGGTGCAATGGGTAATTTGGGTTTTTGCTTCAGCCTTATTGAGTTGGGCTGTGTACCTCTTCAACTTCAAAGCTGCGATAGGTATACCGTTTATTTTAGTGGCATCCGTTGTTGGTTTTTCACTTTTGTGGCGAACCGATATTGGGTTATATCTTATGCTATTTTTAGCATTTACCATCAGTGTATTCAATCGCTTAGTTGAAAACATTCCGATGGGTATTGCCATGGATGCAATCATTGGTGTGATGCTGTGCGGCCTGTTTTACCGCGCGCAGTTCAATCGTAGCTGGAGTATCTTCAATACACCGATAACTTTAGCCGTTTTATTATGGGCAGGCATGAATATGATTGAGTTTCTAAACCCAGTCGCGCCTTCTCGCGCTGCTTGGTTTTATGTGGTACGCCCTGCTGTAGAATATCTGATGCTCTTCTTTATTGCGTATCAAACATTAGATACACCTACAAAGCTATTTCGATTTCTCTACTGTTTAATTGCTTTTAGTGTAGTGTCTGCAGTATGGGGTATTTGGCAGGCAACATTTGGTTATTTCGAGTGGGAATATAATTATGTGGTGCGCCACGATTTGGTGCACTTGGTTTTCAACTATGGAAGGTGGCGTGCCATTGGATCGATAGGATCGCCATCACAATTCGGAATCATTATGGCTTTCATGTGCACGGTTTGTTTGTCATTGGCTTTTGCTGCTACCGGATTTTGGAGAAAAATAATTTTATGGCTTGCGACTGGCATTACCGGATTAGCGATGATTTACTCTGGCACTCGATCTGCCTTTGTCATCGTTCCAATCTTCTTGCTTGTTTGGGTCGTACTTTCTAAAAATCCAAAAATGTACTTACTTCTTTTCATTGGTGCTATCGGTATGACAATCCTGATCATAACGCCAAGTAACAACTATCACATTCAGCGCATTCAATCTACATTTCAACCTTCGGCTGACGCATCGTATCAAACGCGGGCCAAGAACAGAAGTATGATTTTACCTTGGATTGTGAAACATCCGATTGGAGGTGGCTTAGGTTCTACAGGCATTTGGGGACAACGGTTTTCACCCGGCACTTTCTTAGCCAACTTTCCACCCGATAGCGGACTTATTCGTGTAGCGGTAGAACTTGGCTGGGTTGGTTTATTTTTCTTCTTGTATCTCTACTACCGAATCATCATTCACGGAAGCTTGGCTTTATTGAAGATGAGAAACCCAGACTACAAAGCCATCGTAGCCGGAATCATTGGTGGAGTTGTTGCATTACTGGTGGTTGAATGGGGCCAGGAAGTAGTAGGCGTTTTCCCTATGAGTATTCTCTTCTGGCTACTATTAGCCATTTTATTTCGCGTTATTCATTTTGATCAAACTGAATCGAAGAAGTCATGATATCCATTCGTAAGCGAGTCCTTTCATTGGCAAATATGATTCTCGAATTTATCGTAGGCATTGGGCTCACCGTTTTCATTACTCGCTTTTATTCGATTGAAGAAGCCGGGCAGTGGTTTTTATTCATTGCGATTTTTGCATTGGCCAGTAGCTTGCGTGATGCACTGGTGCAGGCCGCACTGATCAAAGGCACGGCACATGCTGACGATTCACTGAATATTGCACATCTCAAAACGAATGGCGTCATTGTCCTCACTACGGAGTTGGTGATGTGTGGCATTCTTTTGGCATTTAGTTTAGCTAGTTCTGGTAAGTGGTCGCAATTACTTTTGCTTTATCCCATTTACTCACTGCCAAACGCAATCATGCGTTGGCTCATTTTCTATTTGCGTGGAAAATTAACACTCGCGCCAATCTTAGTTGCCAATGCTATTAACAGCTCTATCCTATTCGTAGGAATCTTTTTAATTATTCAATGGAACTTATCTCTTCAATATGTAGTCGTAGTACTCGGTATATCCAGTTTCGCAGCAGCACTTCACCTACTACCTTTTATTCCTTTGAGACAAATGATGGGTTGCGCTTTATCTAAAGAGCAATTTCTTTTAATCAAAAAGGTTGGATTTGTAGCTGCTGCGCGCGAGGCTACCTCTGCTGTATCCACACGCATCAGCTTATTTATCACGGGCTCGTTGCTTACGTTACAGCATACCGCTTTACTGGGGGTATCGCAGCGGTTTGCGCAAGTAGCGTTGCTTCCCAACAATTCATTTCAATCCATTTTATTTCCTTCGCTCGTACAGTGTGTACAAAACGGAAATAGGGAGCAGGCACGAAAGCAATTTCATGAATCCATTTCACTCCTGCTTTCGATAACTATTCCGTTGTCTATTGTTGGAATAGCGCTTTCTCCCTACGTACTGACGCTGCTAAATGGCGCTGCTTATCAACATGCCTGGGTATATCTATCGATATACGTTTTTATTGCAACATGCATTACCCCTTTTGGAGCCGCCTTCGGAAGTGCCGTAACCGCTTGGGGAAAACCGCAGCTTGCGTTTAGGTTAGTATTAGTCAATAGTATTCTCACCATTGTTTTAAGTTTTGTATTGATTAAGTTTTTAGGTGTGTTTGGCGCTCCGTTGGCGATGGCGATTGTGGAACTAAGCGGACTTGCGTGTGTGGCTTACCTTCTTAAAAAGGTCTGTGGGATTCATCTTCGAGATACGCTGCAACTTATTCCACATCATTATAGGCAGATTATTCTTAGATTAAAACAACAACTCGTTCTATCCTTGTATCCTATTAATAGAAACTAAAATGTTACACTTACCTATTATCTCCGTTGTTATTGCTTCGTACAACAGAAAAGTATCTCTGTTACAAACCCTCGATGCTCTTGAAACTCAAACGCTGTCACGCAATCTATTTGAAGTAATCGTAGTGAACGATGGAAGCACCGATGGGACGGAAGAAGTTCTTCGGATATATAAGAATAATACCTCTATGCAATTCTTGTTTCTTCAACAAAGTAATGGCGGTCCGGCAGCAGCGCGAAATAAAGGCGTTGCGCATGCGCTGGGTCAGTGGATTGCTTTTACTGATGACGACTGTCTCCCAGACGCAAACTGGTTGCAAACGATCTTTTCTGTTTTTTCTAAAACAAATTGGGTAGGTGTTCAAGGTAGTACTTTTACCGACCTCAATCACATTACACCACTGACGCATCAAATTGATAACGAAAATGGAAATCGCAGTGTGCCCACATGCAATGCTGCATATCATCGAAAAGCTTTGATAGCAATAGGAGGTTTTGATGAAGAGTTTCCTTTTCCGCACAACGAAGATGCGGACTTAGCCTGGCGCATTCAACAACTTGGCACGATTGGCTTTTCCTCAGAGATGAGGGTACACCATCCGCCACGCGTTGACCAATTCAAAAAAGTAGCCACGCGTATGAAGATATTGGAAAGCGAGTTTCGCCTATTTTATAAGGATAAGCATAGCTATCAGCTCAATCGCGCCAATTCTGCGTGGAAAAACATCTATTGGGAAATCGGCTGCAAAACTCAATGGTATTACCTAAAGTCAAGACTCAAGTTCTGGAAGCAACCTATTTTGTTGATGCAAGGTGTTTCTTTAACTCTGATTTGGTGGTACGACTTAATCCGTCTCTATCCCCGATTCAGAAAAAGCGCAAAGAACAATAAGATGATTTTCGCAAGATAAATAAAGCTCACTTGTGACAGTGATTAAGGAATCCATCTTCCACGCGGTAGAAATACATTCATTGATTGTATTTTTTTTTCAGCGTAACGCTACAAAAAACTCTCTAGTAAATTAGGGATAAGAAATGATAGAAAGACTTAAATAGAAAAGCCTCTTATAGAATTGATTTGTTAGAAGCGGGTTTTTCCCACTTCTGCAAGGCAAAATTCCATTTACGTACTACTTTGGCCGGGTTACCCACTGCAACAGAATAGGCAGGAATATCCGTCATTACTACTGAATTCGCACCTATGCGGCAATATTTTCCAAGGACAAGCGGCTCACCATTTTTCTTACCCATGATTACAGTGCCTGTTCCAACAAAGACATCTTCTTCCAAAATAACTGGAGCTTTAGTCGATGGATGATGATGATGCGGTTTATCAGGATCTATGCCATGATGCATTCCAAGAATGCGAACATATTGAGAAAGGCCTACGTGCTTGTGCAATGTAATCGGACCGATCAATACACAACCTACACCGGTATGAACCTCATCTTCAATGATTACATCACCCATTCCATTGTTAATGATTACTCCATCTTCAATGCGCGAATAGGATCCTAAAGAAAATTTATTAAACGGAACTAAATCGAGGCGCGAACGCCAGCTAATTCCTCTATTGAAGTAACGGGGAAAAATAAAAAGGCACCATACATACCATCTCACTTTTGCCTGGTAGGGTCTTTTTCTGAATAAAATAGCCATTACCCATTTTTTGATGGTAGCATTTCCTTTTACAAATTCTTTTATTGCCATAAACTTATTAGGCTACATTCAACTGAATTAACTGATCAAATAACTCCGCTCTTTCTTTCCATGTATTTATGCGAGCAATCGCCACTCTTTTTTCTCTTGCTAATAATGTATCTGACTGCGCAGCTCGTTCTACTAATTCCACAAATTGATTAGCTGATTGGGCAATCTCCACTACTTGACTTAATTCACGCAGCACAGAGGGATTAAAATTGGTAGTCACAACAGGTTTGCCTGCCGCCAAATATTCAAATAATTTAAGAGGGTAAATCCCATCACTTACTTCATCTATTAGGAAAGGAATGATTGCTACGTCAAATCCCTTCAATGCAGAAGGAGCATCTTCATGCGCGACTGCCCCAATAAAATTTATGCGTGGGTGATGTAAAACTTCTTCTGGAACATATTTCAATTCAATTGGGCCGGCCATTATTAACTGAAAATACGAAAGGCGCTCCATCAACTGCAACAACAAGTGAAAATCAATTCTTCGTTCAATGTTGCCTAAGTATCCAATCGTTTTTCTGCCAGATGGTATCGCCTGATGAACTTGTAAATTCTTATCAAGGGCTTGGTTGAATAAATGAAAGTTAGCCGCATTGGGCACCAAGCTTACCCGGGTGAAATCGCGACCTTCAAACTGTTTCATTAAAGCGGGCGCAGTGGTAATAATCATTTCGGCATTCGATGCCGCTTGCTTTTGTAAAGCAGGCCCGTGCTTTAGTGTATATTTTTTTACCATCGGATCAATACAATGATAAACCGAAGTATTTAGCCGGGTGTGTAGTCTATTTTGAAATGTTGGGTAATAAAATTCAAATGAGTTTACATAGACTACTGATTGAATGTCACGCTTTCTCAAAAAAGAGTTTACACGTTTTGCCAATATCTTTTCATTCCGATTCGTAAAAAAACGGTGAACCATGCCTGTTGGCAAAAAGTGTGTAGGCCACACAAATGGAGTTGGTAAAACACTAACTCCCTCTAATTCCTTTACGCTAAATCTAAAATAGGATTTAAATCGCCATTGTATTTTGGGGGTGGAAAATAGTTTTATTGCCTCCCAGAAATTATATGGGTGATCTACGTAGATCACCTCATGCGTTAAAGCCAATTCACGTGCAAGCTGCCACGGGGTAGAAGTGTAGGCATCATCATGCTTGGGCAAAGAAAAAAAAAGATAGGTCCGTTTAGTTCGCATGCGCTCTTGATTGATATTGAGCCAGTATGTAATTTTTCAAGTAGGTAACAAGATGCTGGTGGCGATCGTATTGATGCACTACCTTCAAACAAGCACCTTTCTTATTGGTAATAGTGCCATTTTTAAATTGAAATTCATTCAAAGAGGAATAATGTAAAGTGGCAATCGCTCCGCTTCCATTCTTTTCTATTCGCTTCTGGATTCCATGAAGCCGCTTATACATCAGGTGGATATGAATAGCCTGATCGGCTCCCAACAATCCTACTATTTTGGGAAGATTGCTGAGTGTTTCCTCAATCATTTCACGAACATATTGTTCAATCGCATGTCGCGATCCGATAGTAACACCTGCACACAACACTGGACGATTTTCAATTTTTGTTAATTGCTCCTTTGAATAGGTGGCCTCATACCATCTTCGGTTGAAGTCGCTATCCTTTATAGCAACCGGTTCTTCGCCTGTTGCAATCATACTGGAACCTAAGTGCTCAAAAGGATCTGATACTATCAACACATCGCGAATGTCGGTGAGCATAATTTGTTCGTGGGGTATTGAGGTCACTAATTTTTGAATCAAAAAGAATCTTTTCACCATAAACTGTACCAATGGTGTTGCCCACATCTCTAAACCGTTGGACTTATTTAGCCAATGATAAAGGAGTTGTATAAGTTGGGCGAGCTTTTTTCCACCCCAAGCCGATTGCATAGCCAGCTTGCTAAGCATTTTGGGAAGCAGCGATTCTTGGTAACGAATCAGTTTTACATTACTGAATGACTTACACTGCTCATGAATATCCCGAAGATTGCTACCCACATAAATAAATAGATCTGCTTCCGGGCTAAATGCCTGACACGACAAGATAAAGTGTTGAATGTGCTCAAACTGATACCCTACTGCAAACGTAATAATGGCTTTTCTTTTCATGCTTGGAGTTTGATTTTACTTTTTTCAGGTTGAAGTTGATCAGTGGTGAATGTCAATTGACGAGATCCAAAAGCATATTCGAGCAGACGAGCAGTTTCTTTCGCGATTCGTTTCTTGAATGCTTGTGCCAAAGTACCATCTTTCAACAACCTGCGAGAGCTTGTCCATATTCTGGCGCGGTAGCTGCGCACTAATTTTATTTTACCAATCTCACCCAATTTTCTTCCCATGCGGCCATCTTCGCCAAACACAACAAACGTGCGCGCTCCTTCTTGATTATCGTAAACTCGGGTGACCGGCATTTCAAAACCTTTCACTGCTAAACCTTCTGACACACGGAATCCAAAATTGGCTCCGCGCACATTCAAAAATTCTCTGCGCCACCTACGGCATTCAAACAAACATTCTGCTACTAACTCATACAAGCCCAATTGCCATCGCGATGAATGAGCTGCTGGTGTGAAGCTGTAGTTTCCGTATACACAAGTGATGTAAGAATTCTTGACCAGTGGGTTAACCATTTCTGAAATCCAATCAGGTGGATATAACGAATCGCCATCTCCACACAATTGATAGACTCCTTTGGATGCACGTAATCCCGCGAGGCGCGCATGAGCAATGCCCTGTCGTTTTTCATGAATCACTTTCACTCCTAGCAAGTCCAGAATTTCCGGAGTGCGGTCGGTGCTGTTGTTATTCACGATGATCAATTCGCACTCATACGGCATATGCATCTTGGCGAAAGAGGAAAGCGTGCGCACAATATTATTCTCTTCATTCCATACCGGGATGACAATCGAGACAATCGGCTCTGCAGATTGAAACCGCATGAGTTGCTTTCGCAAATGCGCCAGTTCTTCTAACTGCATGAGCGAAAAATGAGACTGGGCAAAATCATGCTGACTTACCCAGCCGGGAACTTGAAAACGATTATGCATCATGACGCAGGTAGTTAAACTTGTAACCAATTGAGGTGGAATGAACGGAGTGGAAGAAATTCCAACGGAGTGCCTGTAAAAAGGCCCACACGTTTTTGATTCTGAATGCTACCAAATTTTTTAGGAGATGTTTTGGTGTTACCACGCATAAGAAGAAAATCCAGAAAAGAATCAAATGCGTGCGACTTGAATATTTTCGCATAAACAAAATCCGGTTGCGTGTTAGCAAATAGCTTTTCAATTCACTTAATTTTTCAACAGATCGTGATTCTTTGTGGTAAAAGGTAGATTGTGTATCCACCACAATTTGATAGCCGGCTCTTCGGATCAACTCGCTCCAATCTAGTTCTTCGTAGTACAAAAAGTAATTTTCCGGCATAGATCCAATTTGATCAATGACTCTGCGCGGCACAAGCATGGCAGCTCCATGAGCATAATGCGTTATCGCCATCCCGTTAGGTTCCGGCTCAGCTTTAGTAAGGCACGCATTTCTGCCAGTGATTTTATTTATTTGAGTATACCCGGCATACTGAACCAGGTCTGGCTGATCGTAGTAATGAATGGTAGGGCAAAGCAAACCGATGCCCTGAAATTGCTCAAGAAGGTTGACCATCCGCGAAAGAATATCGGCACCAAACTCCGTATCATTATTGACAAAGAATAGATATTCGCCATGAGCTGCACGAATAGCAAGGTTGTTGCCTCCGGCAAAGCCAAGATTCCGATCACTCCGAATGAAATCAATCCAGGGAAATTGACTCGCTAACAAGCCTGCCGGATTTTCCGTGGAGCCATTATCTACCACTATGACCTGAACCGACTGTCCATAGATTCGCTCAATGCTCTTCAGTAAAGCGATGGTATGGTTGGTTGTATTGTAGTTCAGCGTAATTACCGAAACTGATTTCACGCGATTATCCATTTCACTTGATAGGTTAAGTTACACGGCTAACTTGAGTTGCGCTTCAAAAGGTATTTCGGCAGATAGTGTTGCTCGGCCAATACTATGATAGGTAAATCCTATCGAGGCCATCTTAACCGGATCAAACAAATTTCTGCCGTCAAAAATGATTGGCTTCAACAACTCATATTTCAATCTGTCGAAGTCCGGATTTCTAAATTCATTCCACTCCGTGCAAATCAATAGTGCATGGCAATTGTTAGTGGCTTCGTAAGGATCGGTAGCATACTGAATGGTAGGCAAAACCTTCTTTGTGTTCTCCATCGCTGCCGGATCATACGCGATTATGGTAGCTCCTCGCTTCATTAACTCTTCAATCAGCCACAGAGCTGGTGCTTCGCGAATGTCATCCGTATTTGGCTTAAATGCCAACCCCCAACATCCAATCTTTTTCCCTTGTAGCGATCCCATCTCCTGTTCCATGCGCTCAATCATTTGCATGCGTTGGCGTTTATTGACGTTCATCACTGCATCTAAAATTTCAAACGAATAATTGAATTCCTGACTCGTAAATGATAATGCTTGTACATCTTTGGGAAAGCAACTGCCTCCGTAGCCCAAGCCTGCATATAAAAATTGATGACCAATGCGGCTGTCCGAGCCTATTCCTTTTCGAATTTTTTCTATGTTTGCTCCGCTACGTTCACAGAGATTTGCGATTTCATTCATGAAGCTGATCTTCATTGCCAAAAAACCATTGGCGGCATATTTCACTAACTCAGACGACCGCGCATCCATTGCCAAAATAGGATTACCATTGCGAACAAATGGTTCGTAAAGAGTCTTCATAATTTCTTCTGCCTGCTCACTAGAAGTACCGATCACTACGCGCTCGGGTTTTAAAAAGTCCATCACGGCAGATCCTTCACGTAAAAATTCAGGATTAGAAACCACATTAAAATGTTTGCCCGCTTGCAATCCGGCTGACTCCAGTTGCCTGGTTATTCTATCGGCTGTACCTACAGGCACGGTACTTTTTGTAACTAAGATTTTGTGTTGTTGTTTTAGTACCGGCACTAATTGGTCGCAAACAGAAAGTACGTATGAAAGATCGGCTGAACCATCTTCTTGTGGTGGCGTTGGCAGCGTTAAAAAAATGATTTCAGCATGATGAGCAGCCATTTGCAAGTGTGTGGTGAATTGAATTCTGCCATCACGTACATTGCGCTCAAACAGTTGCTCTAAACCGGGCTCGTAGATAGTAAGTTGCCCACTTTGCAAACGCACCACTTTTCCAGCATCTACATCTACACAATAAACTTGATTGCCCATTTCGGCAAAGCAAGTAGCACTCACTAAACCCACATAACCTGTTCCTATAAAAGATAGATTCATAAATTGATTTGTAGTTGGTTAAACATTTTCTTTTTGAAATAGAGCGGGTATTGTGCGGAGCACTAGTTGAATATCTCCGATAAACGAATAAGACTGTGCATATTGATTATCCAGTTGAATTCTTTCTTCCTCCGACATCGCACCGCCTCTTCCACGCTTGGTTACCTGCCACAAACCGGTGATTCCTGCGGGTCCCAAAAAACGTTGAGCACTCGCATCAGCAGTTAGTTTCTCCGCTTCGTAAAGTGGTAAAGGTCGATTACCAACCAGCGACATATCGCCTCGCAATACGTTGATCAATTGTGGCAATTCATCCAGACTGGTGTTGCGCAAAAATTTTCCGAATGGCGTGATTCGCGGATCATCTTTGAATTTAAAAAAGGCCGCTTTGGATTTTGCTTTCGCTAACTCCCAGCGCTCGCACGAGTAGGTGCCGTTGGGTAACACTATCAGTGTGCAGGCCGCAACTGGTAAGTGGCAACACTCAGAACAACTTTCACTAGTAGTTTGCTCAGATTCATATTGATTGAGATGCGCCAAATCTTTTAACTTCAATTCGGCATTGGCATTCATTGTTCTAAACTTTAAAAGCTTAAATCGATCATAGCTCTCGCCTGCTCGGTAGGAAGAATAAAACACGGAGCCTGGAGATTCGACCTTAATGATGATGGCGATCACAACTAGTACTGGAGCTAAAATCAACAAAGCGGTTGAAGAGGCTAGGATGTCAAATATTCGTTTCATCGGTTTACTTTCGGTTTTTAAATCTTTACTGCTTATTGGATCTATTTCATCAAGAATTTGGTTTTCCGTCTTTCTTGATAGTTCAAAATTAGATTGCAATTGGTGCGAAGAATTTTCTATTCGACTAAAGCGGTGAGGTATTAGATCAATGGTGCCATCTTGAAGACAAATCAGATTTCGTATCATCCCAAATATTTCTGGTACAACACTTGCCGTATGGGGGGTAATTAAATGCAACAAATTCCGATGAACGTATCAGCTCAGCCAAGATTTTTTGTTTTCAACCAACAGGAATTTCACGCAACTATTGGTGATAGTGAAGGGCTGGAAAAAGAAATTTTAGCGATCGTTTTAAACGAGCTACCCAGTCGGATTCGAAACTTTCGAAACTATATAAAACAATCAGAAACAAGCCAATTACGGAGAGAAATGCATGATTTGAAAGGAATTATAGGCCTGTTAGGGTGCTCCAGTTTACACCAAAAAATAAGTCAACTAAAACTGAGTGATCAGTCCATTGATCAACTACAACTGCTGAGCCTGCACTCCATCTTAGAGCGCCTCAAGATGCTTGAAAAGGACTTATTGCTATTCTCAAAAATGGAACTTCTGTCTTAAAATGAGATAATTAAACAACTCGATACTAACATTTATTTTATGAAAACCGCTTTTGTTATTGATGACAATTTGAGCTACCAAAAAATTATCAGCGCTCACTTAAATCAACTTGGCTTTGAAGTAAAATCTTTTTTGTCGGCCAAAGAGTGCCTGAGTCATTTGAAAGACGCCCCCCATCTCATTCTGCTAGATCAACACTTGGGAGATAATGAATTGGGTCTGGACTATATCAAAGAGATTAAGGAGAAGTCGAACGAAGCACCTATTGTGTTCCTGTCAGCCGATAATGATGTTTACACCGTCACTAAAGCGTTAAAAATGGGTGCTTTCGACTACATCGAGAAAAATGGATCTGCATTGGTTCGTTTGCGTACCGCCATCGACAACATTCCTGACTACCTTAAAAAAGGAAGACGTCAAAAGATGATGCGCATTGTTGGTGTGTCCGCAGCGATAGTAATTGCCACAGGTGCAGCGTTATCCTTTTTGTTTCACTAAAGGCCAAAACTAAGATCCTTTCTTTTCATGAAAGGCTACTTTGGGCTCAGGGTCTTCCTATCTTTTTTGCCGATCAATTTCGCAAGTTCGAATCTATTCCTTTTTTCCTATTTTTGTGGCCAACTTAAAAGCAATACGAAAGTGCCAGTCCAGGAACAAATACTTACCGATCTACTGGAAGCTATTGAGATCACCGATGTAAGGGATCTTATTGTGTTTAATGACGATTTCAACACCTTTGAGCATGTCATTGAAACACTTATCCGTGTTTGCAAGCACTCCCCCGAACAAGCCGAGCAGTGTACCTGGTTGATTCATCACAAAGGAAAATGCAAGGTGAAAGCTGGTTCTTATGAAGAACTAAACCCAATGCGCGAGGCAATCTGTGACGCTGGCATTGATGCAAAAATTGTTTAATGCCCATTTTGTGTTGGGCGCATTACCAAGACTTATTAAAAGAACGAAGTGGATTTTTCTTCAAAACTGATAGAAGATGCTGTAAACGAGGTTGCCAAGCTTCCGGGCATTGGAAAAAAAACAGCGCTCAGAATGGTTTTGCATCTGATAAAAGAGAATGAACATCGCACAGTAGCTCTCGCAGACGCTTTGACCAAGTTGCGTTCAAATATTCGGTTTTGTAAAACATGCCATAACATTTCGGACGAAGAGGAGTGTACTATTTGCAAGAGCCACAAGCGGGACAAAAGCATTGTTTGTGTAGTAGAAGATACACAAGATGTAATGGCCATCGAAAATACAGCTCAGTTTATGGGAGTCTATCATGTGCTGGGAGGGGTTATTTCGCCTATGAATGGAATTGGCCCATCGGATATCAAAATTGACTCACTGATAAGTCGCTTGACAACTGGGAATGAAATCAAAGAGATCATCTTGGCGCTTAGCCCCACTATGGAGGGCGACACCACCAATTTCTATATCAATAGAAAACTGGCTGCATTTCCAGTCAAAGTAACATCCATTGCCAGGGGCATTCCCGTGGGAGGCGACTTGGAGTATGCAGATGAGATTACACTCGGGAGGAGTATCCTTGGAAGGACTCTTTTTAGCTAACATTTGGCAGGTTTCCCTAGACTCATTCTTTTTTTAAAGATACAAAGCCCCTAGTGCCGAGTCGGATATTGGCCTTTCGTTTGTCTTCACATGATAAATCTCTTTCTTTGTAGACTTAATCAAAATTATGAATCACCTTTCCAACAGAATCAACGCAATCGAAGAATCAGCAACTTTAGCCATGGCGGCCAAAGCCCGCGAATACAAGAACCGAGGTATTGACGTAATCAATCTCAGTTTGGGTGAGCCCGATTTTAAAACCCCACAGCACATTTGTGATGCCGCTAAGAAGGCTATTGATGACGGGAAATATTTCTCCTATCCTCCGGTTGCCGGATATCAGGACTTGCGCGAAGCGATCGCAGCGAAATACCAAAAAGAAAATAAGGTTCCTTATAAGGCAGAAAATATTGTGGTATCAAATGGGGCTAAACAATCCATCGCCAACGTGATGTTAGCATTACTTAATCCGGGAGATGAGGTAATTGTGTTCGCTCCCTATTGGGTTAGCTATGATGCGTTGGTTCGTTTAACTGAAGCAACACCGGTTATTATCAACGGCACATTAGAAAATGATTTTAAAGTAACTGCGCAGCAAGTAGAACAAGCGATCACAAAAAAGACAAAGGCAATCATTTTCTCATCGCCATGTAATCCAACAGGCTCTGTCTTTTCAAAAAAGGAGTTAGAGGCGATCGCGGCTGTTGTTCTCAGCCATGAAAATTTATTAATCATTGCTGATGAGATTTATGAGCACATTAATTTTACCGGTGATCAAACCAGTATGGCTTCTCTTCCGGGCATGTTCGATCGTACGATTACGGTGAATGGTTTTGCGAAGGGCTTTGCAATGACAGGCTGGCGTGTAGGCTACATCGCTGCCCCCAAATGGATTGCCGATGGAAGCAATAAAGTGCAAGGTCAAATTACGTCAGCTAACTGTTCTATCTCCCAGCGCGGAGCTTTGGCAGCCATTACTGGTGACTTAGCGCCAACGAATATGATGGTAACCGAATACCACAAGCGAAGAGACATCGTCTACAAATTGTTAAAACAAATCCCAGGAGTAAAAGCGAATAATCCTCAAGGCGCTTTTTATTTCTTCCCTGACGTGAGCTTTTATTTTGGTAAGAGAGATGGCGATACAGTAATCAAAAACGCAGATGATTTTTGCTTTTTCATGTTGGATAAAGGACATGTGTCGCTTGTACCCGGTGGTGCCTTTGGCGATGAAAAATGTGTTCGGCTTTCTTATGCAGCCTCAGAAAGAGATCTGGTTGAAGCGATGAGCAGAATGAAAAATGCGTTAGCATCATTGACGTAAAGTTGAAAGCGGGCATTTAACTTCCTACTTTGAACCTCAGCTTTGTACTTTTAACCTTCAGATGGAATCACCAGAAAAAATAGTTGAATCTTTCTCCAAGCTCAATGCATTGATCATTGGAGACGTGATGTTGGATAGCTACATCTGGGGAACAGTAGAACGAATTTCTCCGGAGGCACCGGTACCCATTATCAATGTTCGAAAGAAGGATTTCCGATTGGGTGGCGCGGCCAACGTTGCCTTAAACATTCATGCCTTAGGGGCGACCCCCATTCTCTGTGCCTTGATCGGTGACGATGAGGATGGCAAAAAACTACTTCAGCGTTTAGATGACAGGAAGATTTCAAAGGATGGAATCGTGACTTCTTCTTTTCGACCCACCACGGTAAAAACAAGAATTATTGCCAGCCAGCAACATGTGGTACGTGTGGACGAGGAATCGGATAAGGTCGTTAATCAGGAAGAAGAAAAGTTATTATTGGAGCGAATTGAAAAATTAATGCCTGCCTGTCAGGTAGTTATTTTTGAAGACTATGACAAAGGGGTATTGAATCCTTCGATCATTGAAAAGACCATTGCTCTTGCGAAGCGTAAGAATATTTCCACTATAGTAGATCCCAAGAAAAGAAATTTTCTTGCGTACAAGGGCGTAACTCTATTTAAGCCAAACCTAAAAGAATTGCGTGAGGGCCTAAAGATAGAAGTAGAGGCAAGTAATCAAATTCAAGTCGAGAAGGCCGTTGAACTGCTAAAAGAAAAACTAAAGGCAGAAGGCGTGATGCTTACACTTTCTGAACATGGAGTCTACATCGACTATAATAATCAAAAACTAAGAATTGCAGCACACGCTCGGGAAATTGCAGATGTTTCCGGTGCAGGTGATACGGTAGTGAGTATTGCAGCGCTTTGTTTGGCGTTAAAGCTATCGCCTCCATTGATTGCTTCGCTTTCTAATTTAGGTGGAGGCTTGGTGTGCCAACATGTGGGGGTTGTTCCGATTGATCGGGAAGAATTACTTAGGGAAGCATACCAGTTAATGTGATTTATTTACTAAAAGGCCAATGGATGAAGGTGTGGATCAATTCTAACTCCCGTGATTTTAATTGTATAACACCGTCTTCTTGGTTCCTTCAAAATTGTTATCCATGTGCTGTTATTTAAAACGCTCCTGCGTTTTCCTTTTCCCTTTTTTTGCAAAGCTCTATTGCACAAAAAAAACCAAAGAAATATACCATCACAATAACATTTGTAGGGCAACCCTCAAGTAAAGTACATCTTTTAAGGAGTTTAGGGAAGCCATAGTTTTGAAGAAAAAAGAACTATAGAATCCACAACCGGCACACTGCGGCAAGTAATGTTTTCACTTATCGAGATTTGGAAGACAAGTGGTAAAACACAGCTTGAATTTTGCAGAGAGAAGGATATTGCCTACCATAAATTTCATTACTGGTTAAGAAAGTATAATCAACAAGATCAGCTTACCGATGGCCCATCTGGTTTTCGCAGAATCGTAGTCAGGCAGCAGTAGGGACTAAGGGCGGGTGGTGTTGGACTGGTCTATCCCGATGGCCGGAAGCTAGTTTTCCATTCACCGGTTGATGCTTCATTTTTACGCAGCCTTTTAAGCTGATCATGCTTTCACTTCCTTCATCGTGTCGTTATTTTTTGTATTGTCATCAAACCGACATGTGCAAGGGCTTCGATGGCTTGAGCGGACTTGTACGTGAACGCTTAATGAAAGATCCATTAAGTAGAGACGTATTTATCTCCTTCAACCCAAATTTTGCAGTAGCGAAATTTGCCTGCGGTTGACACAAAATGCATGGCATTTTGGTCAAAGTTAACCCTGAAAATACTGACGGTACCGTCAGTATTCTTCAGCCCTCCGGGCAGATTTTGCAGCCAACTGCAAAATCTGGGTTCAAGATGAGCAATTGGCAAAAGAACATTATCCTGAGTTAAAACTTGAGACAAATAATATTGAAGAAGTTTATAAAAAGATATCTGCATCACATCCTCATCTGCTTCACCCAAATCTTAACAAGGTTACATCAAGACCTTGGGGTGCAAAGGAATTTGCAATTAAAGGCAATCAAATTGGGATTAGATTTCAACAACGGTAGCGATCACTTAAGACCCAAAATGTTTCAATTTCACCACCTCTTCGGGTCTTAAAAAACGCCACTGCCCGCGAGACAATTCTTTTTTGTCAAGGCCCGCATAAACTACTCGATCAAGTTTGACCACCTGATAACCTAAGGATTCAAAAATTCTTCTGACTACTCGATTCCAACCAATGTGCAATTCAATACCAACAGTCATTTTATCATCACTTACAATGGCAAGGTCATCCACCATTGCTTTGCCTTCTTCTAAGTGAACACCAGCTTGTATTTTTTGAAAATCCGCTTTGGTAATAGGCTTGTCTAATTCCGCTTTGTAAATCTTTTTTGCTTTGTAGGAAGGGTGAGTTAGTTTATCTGCTAACTCGCCATCATTGGTGAGCAGCAATAAACCAGTGGTGTTTCTATCTAGTCTCCCCACCGGGTAAATCCGTTCCTTGCCTACATTAGATACCAAGTTCATTACTGTGTTGCGCTCTTGCGGATCGTCTGTCGTAGTGATAAATCCTTTTGGCTTATTCAGCAATACATAAACAGGTTTTTCCGCCTTCAGTCGTTTGCCTTCATAGCGCACGTCATCGGTGCTTTTTACCTTGTGACCCATTTCTGTGATGGTGACGCCATTCACGGTGACCAGTCCCATCTTTATCAAATCATCTGCTTCCCTGCGACTTCCTACACCGCTATTGGCCATAAACTTGTTTAGTCGAATCAACTCGCCTTCGGTTTGTGGTTTTTCTTTATAGTTGGGTCGTTCGGGTGCTTGTGATGATGCAATTTTCGACTCGATAAACGAGGGCTTCTTCACGACCTGATCGCGAGAAAACTTTTTTGGTTTTTCTCCACTTTCATCAAACGGGCGGCTGCTGCGCGTGGGTTTTGCTTCGGCATCAAATCCACCTTTACGAAATGGTTTTTCGCCTTCCGACTTTTCAAATGGCTTTGAAAAACGTTTGGGTCCAGCGGTAGAACTAAATGACCTTGGTTCTTTTCTAAACGGTCCCTTGTCATCATCTCTCGAAAAACGTTTTGGTTGATCGGGGTTAAATCCTTCGTTTCGTTTTGCGAAAGGCTTGGCACCCTCTTCTCTCTTCACATAAGGGCCTTTTGCAAACCGATTTGGTTTGTCGGCACCGGAGTCAAATGAACGGCTTTCACCGAATGGCCTCGAGCTATTCTTATGGAACTGCCGCTCAGATGAATCACCTCCTTTTTCAAAAGGTTTTGAAAATCGTCTTGGTCTTTCAGAGGAAGATTCCTCTCTTTTTCCAAAAGATCGTTTTTCATCGCCAGTGGGTTTGCTGAAGCGGGACGGCCTGGCTGACCCAAAATTTCTAGGTTTGTCATCTCGATCGCCCGAGAAAGATCTTTTGGGCCGATCGAAGTCACCTTTCTTCTCTGTCCTTTTCTTGTTGAGAAAATTCTTTTCAGCATCAGTGCGTTTGCCAAATGAGCTGGGTCTTTTTGAAGGTCTTTCGGAGCGTGCCATAGATTTAATGTGTCAGTGAGCCAATTTGAAAATTAGCCAATAGTGGAGAAGATAATAATCACAAGTTAACGAAGTTGTAGGAAATTGGCTAATCGACTAGTTGATCGATGGCCTCATTGGTTTTCAGGTGTTTCTCCAATGGTATTTACTTCATTGGTAAAATCTTTGGGCGTAGGCAATTCGGCTATGTCGTTGATGCCAAAATACTCCATAAATTTTGCACTTGTTCCGTACAAAATGGGTCTGCCAATTGTTTCGGCTTTCCCCAAGATTTCAATCAAGCCTTTGTCTAATAATTTTTGAATCGCGTAGTCGCAGTTCACGCCACGAATATTTTCAACTTCTGTTTTTGAAAGAGGTTGCTTGTAAGCAATGATCGAAAGAGTCTCCATCGCAGATGTTGACAATCTTTTTTTCGATTGCTGTTTTAGCATAATTCCAATGCTGGCTTGATACGCAGGTTTCGTTAAAAACTGGTACCCTCCGGCAGCCTTGTTGAGTTGAAAGGAGAAAGAATCATCTGCAAATTTTTCTTCGATACGTTGAATGGCACCTTCTATGTCTGCTTCGGGTACATCCGCATTAAACATTTCCGAAAGGCACGCCTTTAAGTCAACCACTTTAGTGGCTGTCGGTGAGCAAAAAATCAATGCTTCAATGTGGTTTTGTAAGAAATCCATTTTCAATTTTTGATGATTGATTTATGATTCTTGAATTGTGATCTAAAAATAAATCGTAAATCAAAAATCCTCAATCGTAAATTCTGTTAGTCTTGTTTCATCATCTTCGCCTCGATCGACTGCGTTGTGTGTGGCACCGCAATCAATCTTTCTTTTGAAATCAATTTCCCGGTAACGGAACAGATGCCGTACGTTCCATTCTTAATGCGCACGAGTGCATTTTCAAGGTTAGTGATATATTTCAATTGACGCGCAGCAAGCTGGCTTAGATTTTCTTTCTCGGCTGTCTCGGCTCCGTCCTCTAACACCTTTGTGTTGCCACCTGAAGTGCTGTCGGTGCCTGCATCATTGGTGCGAGTAAGCGTATCCTTCAGTATCTTAAATTCTTCACGAGCTTTATCCAGTTTGCCGTTTATCAAGATAGCGAACTCTTTCAATTCGTCTTCTGTGTAGCGTGTTTTATCCTCTGCCATAGCCGAAGGATGAGCAGGCTTATGCGCGATTGGCCGTTGGTTGATAATAGGAAAAATATTCAACTGAGAAGGAGAAAGCTTCAACGGACCAGCCGCAGGCTTATGAGCCTGAGTTCTGCCATCTGTCCGCACGGGCTCTTCGTTCTCTTTCTTCGCTTCTTTTGGTGCCTTTGGAAGCTTTACTTTCTCTACGACTACTTTTTCGATTTTGTTTTCAACTGCTTTTTTGGGTGCAATTTTGGCTTCCTTTTTAGCTTCTTTTTTGGCAGGTGCTACTTTTGCAACTACTTTCTCAGCTATTTTCTTAACCGTTTTCTTCGCTGGCGCTTCCTTTTTAGCTCCTACTTTAACTTTTGCCAATTGTGCTTTTTTGGCTTTTGCCGCTGATTTTGCCTTCGCTACGGTTTTTTTGGCAGGTGTTGCCACTTTTTTCTTGCTCGATTTAGCCATAAGTGTCCTCTATTCAAGGGTTTAAAAAAGATGCGCTAAAATACGGGGTATGGCCTGAAACAAAAAATGTATTTGAATTAATTAGCAGATGTTGCTAGGAGGTCAAAGTTTAGCCACGAAGCGCACAAATAGAAACCAATAAAGTCAAGATAGTATTCGGGTGATTTCATGGAAAAGGAATAGAGGTCGGTTATTCCTAATAAGTGATAAAAGGGCTTCCATTTGGTTGTTTTGGACGCTTTAGACGTACAAAATTCAATTGCCAATACAATTAATCTTTTCCTGCAACAATCACCCTCTTTCGGAAAGTGCGGACGTTGCCATTTAGATCGAAAACTTCAAACCAAACGATATAGTATCCCAGCCTTGCCCTGCCGCCATTATCCTGATCGCCATCCCATCGATAAAAACCTTCGAAGCCAAGCGTTTCATTATTAGCTATCGTTTTGATTTGCCGACCAGCTTGATCCAAAATCTTCACGTTGGCCACAAAACCACTTTGGTTAAAACGGTAGTTGATCTTCGAGAAGTCCTGACCTGGTTGCGAAGGAGCAAACACTTCAGGCTCAATTTGTATTGCATTTTCATCGACTGCCGACTCCGGTCGTGAATTAGAGTTAAGGTAGCCGGGAGTTGCAAAGCCAGAAAACGAGCTCGCAGATTTCCAGTTGCTCGGGTCGTTAGAATTTTGAGTGATCGAAATTCGCTCTAGCGAAACACCTTCTTTATCCTTTAAAAGCGATGAATGAAATTGATCCGAGTAGAGAAAGTAGTCCACCATTTTTCCGTTTTCATTTGCGAGTACGACAGAGCCTTCGTCATCATTGAAACTCGGGAGGCTAAACTCAAAGAAGTTTTTTTCAACGCCTTGCAAGTACTGAGTTTTTAAATCGGTTTTACTACTTGTAAAAACAATGAATGAACTAGGAGCAATAATGAAATCAGATGAAATTGTTTTTGGATTCTTGATTGTCCCATTTTCAAAGTTTGCAATCGAAAAGCCTTTTAGGTTAATAAACTTGGGTGATTTGTTAAATACTTCTACAAAATCAACGCCACCCGGGCGTGGATTAAATAATATTTCATTGATTAGAATGTCTAAACTATCCGCTGCTTCAGGCAGCGCGAAATTGAGTTTGTTCAACTCAACTTGAATGAAATTCCCTGCGCAATCTCTCAAATTAGAAACTTGTATGCTGTAAAATTGTCGCAGCACCAACGACTGACTTAACTCAACTTTGATTTCTGTCAAAGCTGAATTATTGAAATAGTATTTGGAAACTCCAATGGCGGGATCGATCAAAAAGGAGACGCTGCCCAATGGCTTTTCGAGCTTTTCATCAAACGAAAGAATAAGCCCGTTTTCAGACGGAACAACTGCCATTAATTTCGGCCCAGTAAGATCAGGCTTGTTCGCGAAGACAGAGTTTTGTTTTCCGGGTGTTCCACCTTTGGAATCCATCGATGCAGTCCAGTTATTACTTTCTCCACAGGTGTTTTCGGAATCGATCAATTCTAGCGACCACCCACCACTTTGCTTGTCTTCGTCTTTATACCAAGTGAGATTGTAATTAATGGAGTCAATTGTTGTGGCTGTTTTTAAAGTGAGAACATCAGTGTCATTGTTTAAAGTTGGGAAATTGACAAGCCCAATCGTTTTTCCGAACGATGAAAACTTTGAAACCGAAGTTGAGGAAGTGACGATCCAGTACTCGTTCGGCAAAATGATTTGAGTGGGAAAAATGGCAGTAGAACTGGCATCAGATAATTTCCAACCTGCCAGATCGATTGGGTTTTTACTTCGATTATAGATTTCAAGATACTCTGCATCGGGCAAACCAATTTGAGGATTGGGGTCTGCAAAAATCTCGGTGATGATTAAGTCTTTTGCTTTCGTGGGTTTAGCTTGAAAAAACAGGAACGGGCGTGAATTGATCGCCATTGCGTTTCCTGCAATATCCTTAACGCCTGAGAAGGTCAGTGCATTTTGAATTCCATTTGCGAACGCTTTGCTAAACGAAAGTTTTACGGTTTTTTGATCAGGCTGTAAGACGGCACTGGCCGGGTTTCCGATTCCATTATCAACCGAGTAGTTGGATGCAAGTTGTGCCGAAGGCGGATCCAGATTTTCACTGAATAAAAGATTCAACTCGGTGGCGGAGACAACGCTGATAGCATTGAGCACAGGGGGAATGTTATCAAGAATAATGGGCCCCACATAAAAATCATCGAAGAAATGCTTGTCAAAAAAACTCGCGGTGGATTGCGTGATACGAATGCCAAAAAAGGAACTGGTGGTAAATGAATTGTCAACGATTGTTCCTTCTGAAATATATGAGTTGCCTGTGCCTATTATATCTCGTTCCAACTTCCAAAGATTGGAAGCATCACGAGTCACTTTGATTTTTAGCGTATTGTTTGAAGAGTTGGTGCTTCCATCAATACCGTTAATCAAAATGGTAGCTACGCCAGCAGTACTTTTATACAAACTGATCTCATCTAGAGTTCCCCCAATGCGCACAAAATATCCGTTGGCAGAGACCATGGAGGCATTCGAGGATATCAAGTAAACATCTACAAAATTTGCACCCGAAGTGTTGAAAGAAAGATTTGTAAAAAACTCCCATTGCGCATTCAGCGATTGCGAGGAAGGCGTACTCAAGTAGAAAGTCGAACTTGGTGTTGGCGAGTCTGAACGAAGTTGGTTGCCGGCAACCGTCCAGTTAGTTGCATTGTCAGGAGTCCAGGAGGGGTTGTTGATGTAGTCTCCATCCGAAAAATCATCTGCAAACTGACCGCTACAAACGAGTGCGGAAAAAAGCAACGTTATTATCGTGATGATCAACCTCATGATTCTTATCAAAAATAGTATTTTTGCCACCTTAAATAACAGACAGAAATGAAAATTGTAGTAGTAGGTGCAACCGGATTGGTCGGGCAGGAGATTTTGAAAGTGTTGGAAGAACGCAGTGTGGAATTTGATGAGTTGTATTTGGTGGCTTCCGCCAAATCGGTTGGTCAAAAAATAGAGTTTAAGGGAAAAGAGTATGCCATCATTGGCATGCAAGAAGCCATTGACCTAGTGGCTGACATCGCTATTTTTTCAGCAGGTGGAAATACGTCATTAGAATGGGCGCCCAAATTTGCAGAAAAAGGAACCATCGTGATTGACAACTCTTCGGCTTGGCGGATGGACCCCACTAAGAAGTTGATTGTTCCAGAAATAAATGGCAATGACCTAGTAGCAGAGGATAAAATTATCGCCAACCCTAATTGCTCTACCATTCAAATGGTAGTTGCGTTGGCTCCGCTCCATGCGAAATATAAAATCAAACGTATTGTGGTCTCTACCTATCAATCCGTCACCGGCACCGGCAAAGATGCCGTACAGCAAATGATGGAAGAGCGTCAGGGGATTGTGGGTGGAATGAAAGTATATCCGCACAAGATTGATATGAATGCGTTGCCACACATAGATTCGTTTTTGGAAAATGGGTACACCAAAGAAGAGATGAAAATGGTAAATGAAACAAGAAAAATTTTGAATGACCAGACGATTGGGGTGACCAGTACAACAGTGCGCATTCCTGCGATTGGCGGTCACTCAGAGGCCGTGAACGTTGAGTTCTATTCTGATTTTGTTTTAGGTGAGGTACGCCAAATATTGGAAGAAAGTGCGGGTGTTATCGTGCAAGATGATGTGAAAAACAATGTGTACCCGATGCCGATTACCTCGCATGGCAAAGACGAGGTATTTGTTGGTCGCTTGCGCAGAGACGAATCACAACCCAATACGTTAAACATATGGATTGTATCTGATAATCTTAGAAAGGGGGCAGCCACTAATGCGGTGCAGATCGCAGAATTTTTGATGGAGAAAAGCTTGGTTAGTTAATTGTAGAGAGACTTTAGAATATTCCAGTCAATCGATAGTAATCCGCCATCGTTATTCTAAAGGCCTCCCGTTCTTTATCGTCTTGAAAGATTGGCACATATTTTTCCTTGGAAAGAATTGTCATGTCGTTCTTTGCCTGAATCGCCTCATAGATTTTGCTGCCAAATTCGAGCATACGCTCTCGGCCTCGTTCCTTCAGCCGGATGGTGTCGGGCTGGTTTTTGATGACCACCGAAATCAAATCTTCCTCGGCTAGAATTGGATTCGGTTCGATTAGCAAGTAGGCTTCATCCTTGATCCAGTGGATCACTATAACTGCATTTAGACTGGGCTGTTCATTGTTAGTCTTTCGGTCGCTGAAACGATAGGCTTGCCATTTTCCATCAGGGCTTTCTCGGTCATAATAAATCTGGCGTACGTTTCTGAAAAAGAGATTCGCATCCGCTCCAATTTTAAACTGAAATTTTTCACGATTCACCTTTTTGTCTCGGTCGATTTTGCAGCCAGACAGTAGTAAAGGAAGTAAAAACAGCAAGATTGATCTAAAAACCATGCTCTTCTAAGTTAGTTGCTGAAACGCCAAATAGCCTTTACCTTTGTGGAAAGTTAACTAAAACATTTTATGGAGATTTTAAAGAAATTTTGGTGGGTAGGCCTTTTGGCCATTCTCATTTTCTGGGTGATTGGCAAATACAATGGCATTGCTGCCAAAGATCAAGAAGTGAAAAGAACGTGGGGAGATGTAGAATCAGATTATCAGAGAAGGTCTGATCTTATTCCAAATTTGGTCAATACAGTGAAAGGTTATGCTGATTTTGAGCAGAAAACATTAACGGATGTAATTCAGGCACGAGCCAGCGCTACGCAAGTAAAGATTGATCCGACTAATTTGACACCTGAGAAATTACAGGAGTATCAGCAAGCACAGAGCGGAATCAGTTCAGCATTGGGCAGACTGTTAGTAGTGTCTGAAAACTATCCGAATTTAAAAGCCAACCAAAACTTTTTGGATTTGCAGGCACAGTTGGAAGGCACCGAAAACAGAATTTCTGTTTCTCGTAAGCGCTTTAACGAAGCTGTTCAAGGATTCAACACCGCTATCGTAGGGTTCCCTGGAAACTTAGTGGCTAAGTTGGGAGGATTTGTAGAGAAAGGTTTCTTCAAAGCTGCCGAGGGTGCTGAAAAAGCTCCGGAGGTTAAGTTCTAATTAACACGGTACTATAAGAAAGCCTGATCGAATCTCGATCAGGCTTTTTTATTTTACAACTTGCCTCGTCCGTTAAAACAAGCATGCGGGTAACCTGGCGTGTTTAACCAAACTTCTTACGCGAATGCAACACGCTATCTTGTATGCGTTTTTTGATTTCGGAAAGAGGAAGTTTAGCCTTCAGTTTAGGTGGGTCAATGGCTGGGTCAATGTCTTCAAAATAGTTAATGGCTTTTAGAGCAATAAGCGGATTGAAACGTGGATATTTAATAGTATAGAATTCGATCATCTCGTGGAGCGAGAAATGCTCGAGCAAAAAGTAAACATCAATAAAATCTTTTAATCGTTTGCCGCTATTGCTGATGGCATTCAGTTTCATGGCGGCAACATCTTGCAATGAGAGAAAAGTTATTCCCTCTTCTGTAATGGGTGGAAGTACCAATGGGTAAGCGTGGCAGATGAAATCTACCTTAATGCTGTTAATGATGGAAAGCAATGTATTTTTTGTTGCGAACGATGGCTGTATGGAAAAAGCTGGCTCTAGGAATTTCAATAATGATTCCGGTGTAAAATCATTTTTAGTAAACAAATCAATATCAATTGAATTTCGATGACCCAATTGTAATGCCAGGGCAGTGCCGCCCACCAAATAAAATTCTCTAAGTTCAGGTAATGCTTGCAGCTGCTGAATAAGTTTGAACGTTGCAGGACTAACAATAAATGGGTCTTTATGCAGCATTCAGAAAATCGGATTTTAGGAAAAACCGGGAAAACTCTTTTCCTCTTCTATCAAGTTGTGCGCTCCACTCTATGGTTTCAACTATTTTTTGCTCTCCGTAATAGGAAAGTATTTCACGCCAGTCCTCTAAATTACCACGCTCCAAAATGCGCTCAATGACAATTTTATAAGACTTGTCATAATTGAACGTATCCAAATCATATTCCCACAAAAAGTAGTCAGGAATGTTGGGTTTTTTACGCATGGACACTTTTTTTAGGTAAGTCAAAGATACGAAAATAGAGCTATAATAGCCCGTCAGAAGTTGAAGCAGGTAGGTCATGCCGAAACCGCAGAAAAAACTCCAGGAGTAAAATTCTAATTGTTACAGTCAAGCTACATTCAATAAAAAAGCCTGATCGAATCTCGGTCAGGCTTTTTTATTGACTCAAAGTGTTGTCTAAGCCTTTACTTTCTTCACCTCACGCTTTTCATAACTCTCGATCACATCGCCTACGTTGATGTCATTCAGGTTCTTGATGCTCATACCACAATCAAAGCCCGATTTCACTTCTGAAGCGTCATCCTTGAATCGTTTTAGTGCTGTCATTTCACCAGAGTAAACCACAATACCATCTCTGATCAAGCGAATTGGATTGTTGCGCTTGATGTATCCATCTGTAACCATACAGCCAGCAACCGTTCCTACTTTTGTGATCTTGAATACCTCACGTACTTCTGCATTTCCTACGATTACCTCTTCAAACTCTTTCTCTAGCATACCTTCCATGGCAGCCTTGATTTCGTTGATGGCATCGTAAATAATGGAGTACATTCGAATTTCAATCTCTTCATTGTCGGCAAGTCTTTTAGCAGAAGCTGAAGGACGAACCTGGAAACCAAGGATAATGGCATCAGAGGCTGATGCCAACAATACATCCGATTCAGAAATCTGACCAACTGCCTTGTGAATAATGCTTACTTCCACTTTAGGTGTAGACAATTTTAACAATGAATCTGACAATGCTTCTATCGATCCATCCACGTCACCTTTAATGATCACGTTCAATTGCTTGAACGAACCGATGGCGAGTCGTCTTCCAATTTCATCCAGCGTAATATGCTTCTTCGTGCGAATGCTCTGCTCTCGCAAAATCTGACTCCGCTTATTGGCTACCTCACGCGCTTCGCGGTCAGTTTCCATGATTTGAAACTTCTCACCAGCTTGTGGCGCACCATCTAATCCTAATATTTGTACGGGTGTTGATGGACCAGCTTCTTGTACTTTTTTGCCGGTGTCGTCAAACATGGCTTTAACGCGGCCATAGTTAGAACCCGCCACCATTACATCACCCACACGTAATGTTCCAGATTGCACCATTAGCGTAGTGACATATCCGCGCCCTTTGTCAAGCTCTGCTTCTATGATCGAGCCCACCGCTGGCTTATCCGGATTTGCTTTAAGATTAAGCAACTCTGCCTCAAGCAATACCTTTTCCAATAAATCTTCAATTCCTATTCCAGTTTTTGCTGAAATCCCTTGACTCTGGTATTTACCTCCCCAGTCTTCAACCAGGATATTTATCTTCGAAAGTGACTCTTTAATTTTCTCCGGGTTGGCGGTTTGTTTATCAATTTTATTGATGGCAAAAACCAACGGAACGCCCGCGACCTGTGCGTGATTGATCGCTTCCTTGGTCTGTGGCATAACGTCATCATCGGCAGCGACCACAATCACAGCAATGTCTGTCAACTTCGCGCCACGTGCGCGCATCGCTGTAAACGCTTCGTGACCAGGAGTATCCAAGAAAGCAATTTTGTTCCCGCTCTTGGTCATTACATCATACGCGCCAATATGCTGCGTAATACCACCCGCCTCAGACGCAGTAACTTTCGTATTTCTAATAAAATCCAGCAACGAAGTTTTACCATGATCCACGTGACCCATAATGGTAACGATCGGAGCGCGTGGCTTTAAATATTCTTCTGCTTCCGGTTCTTCATTGGCAGCATCCTCTTCTTCAGTCGAAGCAAATTGCACTTCAAATTCAAATTCATCGGCAATCACCGTAATCGCTTCTGCATCCAAACGCTGATTGATGGAAACGAACATACCCAACCCTAAACAAGTCGATATAACATCGTTTACAGAAACGTTCATTAATGAAGCCAAGTCGTTGGCTGAGATAAACTCGGTAACTTTTAATGTCTTTGATGACTCTTGCTCTTGGCGTAATCTTTCGTCTTCTGCATCAGATACAGTCTGGCGTTTTTCTTTCCTATATTTAGCTCCAGAAAATTTCTTTTGACCGCCACTTAGTTTGGCAAGCGTGGCTCGAACTTGATCCTGGATTTCCTTGTCGGTGGGTTCTGCTTTTGGCGTTCTAACAAAAGGTTTTTGACCCTGTCCCTGATTAGGACGAGGACCAGTACCTTGTTGCCCACGTTGCTCATTTGGAGTTGGCAATCGTTTCCGCGGCCTTTTTTGTTGATTGGCCTTGTTCAAATCAGACGAAGCAACAGGTTGAGTTTTCTTTTCGGCAGGAAGCTCAATTTTAGAAAGAACTTTTAATCCCTGAAGTTTATCAGCCTTCGCTTTGATCAACTCTTGCTCAACTGGTTTTTCTACTTCAACTTTTACTTCTACCTGAGGGATAATTACTGGTTTTTCTTCTTCGACTTCTACCTTGGGCACGACAGTTTCTTGAGGTTTTGTCTTTGGCTCTTTCTCAAGATTAATCTTACCAAGCACCTTAATGCCCTCTAGTTTTGGCTTTTCCGCCTCTACCTTTTCAGGTTTAGATTCGTCTTTGTGCTTAACTATCTCCTTCGAGCCCAGATTTTTAATAAGCACATTTTCCTCCTCATCCGCTTTTTTGCGGTGTGTCTCTGGTTCAGGTTTTGGCGCAATATTCTCAACGGGCTTTGTACCGATGGTAATCCCAGAGGCTTCTAATTTTTCTGATGCAGAAGAAGCATATTCTTTTGCAAGCATGGCAAACTGCTCTGCAGTAAGCTTAGCGTTAGGATTGTTCTCCACACTAATACCTTTTTTGGAGAGGAATTCCAAAATGGTATTGTGACCCACGTTTAGCTTACGTGATGCCTGCCCTAACCTAACCGATTTTTCTTCTGCCATGCCCAAATATCTGCTTTTTTACTGATAAAATGCCCATTTTAAGAGCAACTAACTATTCAAATTCCTTTTTCAATACATTTAATACTGCTTCAGCTGTCTCCTCTTCCAAATCTGTTCTGCGAACGATTTCCTCTTTGTTAAGATTCAAAACGCTTTTAGCGGTATCCAAGCCGATGCGTTTCAATTCATCGATCACCCAGCTTTCAATTTCATCACTGAATTCATCCAAGTCAACATCCTCTTCCGCTACTTGTGTATCGTTTTCACGGAATACGTCAATCTCCATTTCTACCAGGCGGCTGGCCAATTTGATATTCAACCCACCCTTGCCTATTGCCAACGAAACCTGATCAGGCTTTAAGTAGACCGCCACACGTTTGTTTTCTTTGTCAATTTTGATGGAAACCACTTTTGCCGGGCTTAGCGCACGTTGTATATAAAGCTCTAAGTTTTCTGTGTAATTGATCACATCGATGTTCTCGTTCTGCAATTCTCTTACCACTGCATGTATACGTGAACCTTTCATCCCTACGCAAGCTCCTACTGGATCGATACGATCATCATATGATTCCACAGCAACTTTTGCGCGCTCTCCGGGTTCACGAACAACCTTTTTGATCGTGATTAGGCCGTCAAACACCTCTGGTACTTCCTGTTCAAATAGTCTTTCAAGAAATACAGGGGAGGTACGCGAAAGAATAATTTTAGGGCTTCCGTTCACCATGTCTACTCGGTGGACGATGGATTTTACGTTTTCTCCTTTACGATATCGATCTTTCGGTATTTGCTCATTTCGCGGAATGGAAATCTCATTGCCATCCGCGTCAATTAACAACACTTCGCGACTGAGTACCTGGTATACCTCACCAGTAATTACTTCTCCTACAATATCCTTGTACTTTTGGTAAATGATATCCTTCTCTAGGTCTTTTACTTTTTGCATGAGTGTTTGACGCGCGGTAGTCACCGCCCTGCGGCCAAAATCCTCTAAATGAATTTCTTCGGCTACTTCTTCACCCACTTCGAAATCAGGTTCGATTTTTTGAGCTTCACTCAGGGAAATTTTATCATGCTCCCAAATATCTTCAGAATCATCCTCAACAATTTCGCGAAAGCGCCAGATTTCCAAATCGCCCTTATCGGCATTGACGATAATGTCAAAATTGTCGTCCTCCACATACTTTTTCTTGATCATGTTTCTGAACACATCTTCTAAGATGCGGATCATGGTCGGGCGGTCGATGTTTTTTTGCTTTGCGAAATCGGCAAACGATTCAATTAATGTGGATGCATCCATACAGCTTACTAGTTAAACGAAACAGTTACAATTGTTTTTTCTATATCGGTGAAAAGTATTTCCATTTTGATCAGTTCTTTCTTTCTTTCTTTCGATGGTGTTTCGATAGTGATTTGTTCTTCAGTAACGGCCAGCAGTTTCCCCTCCAGGTAATTTTTTGTTTTCAATTGCACTTTGATGGTGCGTCCTACGTTCGCATAATACTGTCGCTTTAGCTTTAGCGGTATATCCAAACCAGGAGTTCCAACTTCCAAATTGTACGCCCCTTCAATCAGATCCAAGGTTTCTAAATCTTCCGAAAGTTTCCGGCTTACCTCCGCACAACTATCAATACTGATCCCTTTGTCTCCATCTAATTGCACGATTACTTTAGTGGGCTTATATTTTGAAATCAGTACATCTACCACAAAGTGGGAGGGGTCCACCAGGTGCGACTCTGCCAATTCTCTTAATTTAAAAGCCAATTCCATAAGTTTCGATAAACAAAGAGGGGACTTGCGGTCCCCTCCAGTTGATTTTCTAAGAAAGTGATGCAAATGTAATGCATTTTTATTTTATCGCAAATTTTTGTGTCCTTTGAATTGCTATATCTGATTTTGTAAATGAGAGTTACTGTCCGTTTTTTGATTTTCTTATTTCTGTTTGCTGGTATCGCTTGCGAACCTAAAAAGGGAAAGGAACAGCAAACGGCCGTAGTAAAAATTGACGTTCCCCCGTTCAATGCCGATTCGGCTTACTTCTTTGTTGAAAGTCAGGTGAAATTGGGGCCGCGCGTGCCCAACTCAGAAGCCCATCGAGAGGCTGCCGCTTTTTTGGTCAACCGTCTCAAGAGTTATGGCGCTATGGTGGTAGAACAAGACTTCCAAGCTTTCACCTATGATCACCAGCAATTGAAGTTAAAAAATATTATCGCCAGCTTTTTCCCAGAAGCCACAAAGAGAATATTATTAGCCGCCCACTGGGACACCCGGCCGTTTGCTGACAAGGATGACAAAAATAAAAGTGCCTCGTTTGATGGTGCTAATGATGGCGCCAGTGGCGTAGGGGTGTTGCTCGAAATTGCTCGTGCGTTGAGCAACAGCAAAGCACCTCTCGTTGGCATAGACATTATTCTGTTTGATGGTGAAGATTGGGGTGAAAAAGAAGGAATGTCTTCCGTTGAACTTCCTGAAGGTCAGGAGTCGTGGTGGTGTTTGGGCTCACAATACTGGGCTAGGAATAAACATAAGAAAGGCTATTCCGCACAATATGGCATTTTACTAGATATGGTGGGTGCCAAGCGGTCTCAATTTTTTCGTGAGGAGGTGTCGTTGCAATTCGCGCCAAAGATTGTTGAAAAGGTTTGGGATAGAGCGGCTCAACTCGGGTATTCAGATTACTTCGTGAAACAAAACGTTTCAGGAATTACAGATGATCACGTGTTCGTCAATCAACTGGCCAAGATTCCAATGATCGACATTGTTCCTTACAAGGCAGGAATTGGATTCTTTGGCGACTATCACCACACCACCAAGGACAACCTGGATTTAATCAGCAAAGAAACCTTGGCGGCTGTCGGCAACACGTTGTTGCATGTGCTTTACTACGAGAAATAATAATTTATTTGATGTAACCATCAAAATTTTTGTGATCCCTTTCAAAGAGTACCTCTTTCGGCAGCGATTTGAAATACTCATAAGTAATTTTCAAACCTTCTGCCCGCGATACTTTTGGTTCCCACCCCAATAATTTTCTGGCTTTGGTAATATCAGGTTGACGTTGCTTGGGATCATCTTTCGGAAGAGGGTTGTAAACAACTTTTTGGGTTGTTCCGGTAAGCTTAATAATCTCTTCTGCAAAATCACCAATTGTTATCTCGTTCGGATTTCCAATGTTAACCGGCTGAGCGTAGTCTGACAGTAGCAGTCGATAGATTCCCTCGACTAAATCATCAACATAACAAAATGAACGGGTTTGCGAACCATCGCCAAATACTGTGAGGTCTTCTCCACGCAATGCTTGCCCAATAAAAGCAGGAAGCACACGGCCATCCTTTAGTCTCATGCGCGGCCCATAGGTATTAAAAATGCGCACGATCCGAGTTTCTAATTCATGAAATGTATGGTAAGCCATTGTGATAGCTTCCTGAAATCTTTTGGCTTCATCGTACACACCTCGCGGTCCAACCGTGTTTACATTACCGTAGTACTCTTCTGTTTGTGGGTGAACGGTTGGGTCGCCATACACCTCAGAAGTAGAGGCAATAATGATGCGTGCTTTTTTTACCCGTGCCAACCCAAGCAAGTTGTGTGTTCCCAATGAGCCAACCTTTAATGTTTGAATGGGAATTTTCAAGTAATCGATAGGACTGGCCGGTGAAGCAAAGTGAAGGATATAGTCCAGCTCTCCAGGTACATGTACGAATTTGGAAACATCGTGATGGTAGAACTCAAAATTCTCAAGTTTGAAAAGATGTTCGATGTTTCGCAGGTCGCCCGTGATTAGGTTATCCATCGCGATCACGTGATAACCTTCTTTAATAAACCGGTCACAAAGATGAGAGCCCAGAAATCCGGCACCCCCCGTAATCAAAACTCTTTTTCTATTTGCCATAAATTGTTTCTCGTCCAATGCTGTAGTAAGTGTAGCCTAATTCTTTCATTAATGGCAAATCGTACAAATTGCGACCGTCAAAAATCACTTTATTTTTTACAATCGAAGATAGCCTTTCAAAATCAGGCGTTCTAAACTCGGGCCATTCGGTCGCAATGAAGACTGCATCAGCACCTTGAGCTGCTTCATAGGGCGTTTCACAGTAGGCTATCTTTTCTCCAAGTAGTCTTTTCACATTTTCCATTGATTCAGGATCATGCGCTTTTATGATGGCGCCTTCCTTCAGAAGTTCTTCAATATTGTAAAGAGCTGGCGCTTCCCGAATATCGTCTGTGTGAGGTTTAAAAGCCAAGCCCCAAAGCGCGAAAACTTTTCCTTTCAGCTCTCCTTTAAAGTAATCCTTGATGCGGGGGATCAATTTTGTCTTTTGCTCCGAATTTACGTCCATCACTGCTTTCAGGATTTTAAAATCGTAATTGAAATCACTAGATGATTTTTCCAGTGCTTGAACATCTTTTGGAAAACAGCTTCCGCCATATCCGATACCTGGAAACAAAAAGCGTTTTCCAATTCGGCTGTCGGTTCCAATTCCTTTCCTTACCGAGTCAACGTCCGCTCCAACAAGCTCGCACAAATTGGCAATCTCATTCATGAACGAGATTTTGGTTGCCAGGAATGAGTTAGCTGCATACTTTGTCAGTTCGGCAGATCTTTCATCCATAAAAACTAAAGGATTTCCTTGACGAACGAAAGGTGCGTAAAGTGTTTCCATTACTTTGCGGGCTGCTGTCGAATTTGTTCCAATGACAACCCTCTCAGGTTTCATAAAATCTTCTACAGCGACTCCCTCCCGAAGGAACTCTGGGTTTGAAACCACATCAAACTTCACCTTGGATTTCAGTGCAATTCTTGTCCTTACTTTGTCGGCAGTGCCAACCGGCACGGTACTCTTATCCACAATAACAGTATACTCCTTTAGCAACGGGCCGAGATCTTCTGCCACACCTAAAATATATTTCAGGTCGGCTGATCCATCTTCACCGGGTGGGGTCGGCAACGCGAGGAAAATGATTTTGGCGTCCCTAATCCCTTCTTCCAAGTTGGTCGTAAAAGATAGTCTTTCCTGCTTTAGGTTGCGTTCAAAAAGTAACTCAAGGCCGGGCTCATAAATGGTGATCTGGCCACTTGCCAGTTTTTCTACTTTTGTTCGATCGATATCTACACAGATAACGGTGTTGCCTGTTTCAGCAAAGCAAGTTCCTGTAACTAATCCAACGTAACCTGTTCCAACAACTGCAATTTTCATCGTCTTAAAAAATTTGAGGCCAAAAATAAGCCTTTTTCGCGCCTTTAAACTTACTGATAAATTAATATTACCAAAACTAACGATTGTTTGTTTTATTTGCTCGAAGTCGTACGTTTGCAAACTAAAAAACGGAGTTATGGAGCTGATGACAGAGCCAGCACAACAGATCAATTTTGATCATTCGGAAAACCAAAAAATGATCGCCCAGATGATCCGCGATTTTGGAGCGAAAGAAATTAAGCCCAAAATGATGGAATGGGATGAAAGTCAACATTTTCCAATGGAAGTTTTCAAAAAACTAGGTGGGCTTGGTCTAATGGGAGTACTGGTTCCCCAAGAATATGGTGGCTCCGGTTTTGGCTACCACGAATATGTAACAGCTATTTTGGAACTCGCCAAGATTGACGGCTCGATCGGCCTTTCAATGGCAGCTCACAATTCGTTATGTACAGGACACATTCTTCAGTTCGCGAATGAGGAGCAGAAACGCAAGTACCTCCCGAAATTAGCCACTTGCGAATGGCTTGGTGCCTGGGGTTTAACAGAGCCAAATACCGGTTCTGATGCCGGCAACATGAGAACAGTTGCGGTAAAACAAGGTGAATATTATGTCTTAAACGGGGCCAAGAACTTTATCACCCACGGAAAGTCGGGAGATGTGGCGGTGGTGATTGCCAGGACAGGGAAAGTCGGAGATTCGCATGGCATGTCAGCTTTCATCATTGAGAGAAATACCCCCGGATTAAGTGCTGGCAGAAAAGAAAATAAGTTAGGCATGCGCGCTTCTGAAACTGCAGAAATGATTTTTTCAGATTGCAAAGTCCATGAATCTCAGCTGATCGGTAAAGAAGGCGATGGATTCGTTCAATCACTTAAAGTGCTGGATGGAGGTAGAATATCTATTGCCGCGTTGAGCCTTGGCATTGCAGAAGGTGCTTTTGAGGCGGCTCTTCATTATTCAAAAGAGCGGCATCAGTTTAACCAACCTATATCCAGTTTTCAGGGTATCTCGTTCAAATTGGCCGAAATGGCCACAAAGGTGGAGGCAGCAAAATTATTGACTTTTCGTGCGGCCGATCTAAAAAGCAAGGGTTTAAGTGTCAATAGGGAATCTGCAATGGCAAAGTTGTATGCTTCTGAGGTGGCCGTGGAGATTGCGAATGATGGAGTCCAAATTTTTGGGGGATATGGGTACACCAAGGATTTTCCGGCAGAAAAGTACTACCGTGACGCGAAACTTTGCACCATTGGCGAAGGTACGTCCGAAATTCAAAAACTGGTCATCTCAAGGTCTATTTTGAAATAGGGCTTGTGTAATTCGCACTGAAACGTATATATTTGCACCCCAAACATTAGAAAGATGCTAATTATCAACATTAAGGAGAACGAGTCGATCGATAAAGCCCTAAAGCGCTTTAAAAAGAAGTTTGAAAAGACGGGAGTATTGAAGTCTCTTCGTGCCAGAACAGCTTTCACAAAGCCATCTGTGAAAAGAAGAAGTGAAATAATCCATGCTTCTTATATTCAGAAACTATACGAGAAAGATAATTACTAACAAATAGTAGACATTTTATAAACAATCCTCCCTTTGCTTCGCAGGGGGAGGAATTTTTTTTATATTCGAAGCGTCAGATACGCGTTTGGGATGTGCCCATGCAATGATAGACTCTTTCTTAAAATATATTCAGTTTGAAAAGCGGTATAGCCCCCAAACCGTTATTTCCTACGCTACTGACTTGCACCAATTTCAAACGTTTATAACCGAAGAGTTTTCAGGCACAATGATCGTAGATGCCAACTACGGACTGGTGCGTTCATGGGTCGTAAAATTGGTCGAGCTAAAACTAGATCCCATATCTATAAATCGAAAAATAGCCTCCTTGCGATCCTTCTACAAGTTCTTGCTACGCCAGGAAATGATTAGTCAAGATCCCATGCAGAAGATCAAGATATTGAAGACGGCAAAGAAGTTACCTCATTTTGTGAGTGAGGCAGATGCCGTGCAATTGATGGACAACGTTGAATTTCAACCAGATCATCAAGGGCTTCGAGATCAGCTTGTCCTGGAGCTTTTTTATGGAACAGGCATGCGGCTTTCTGAACTGATCAATCTAAAGGAATCTAGAATTAACCTTAGAGATAGAACGTTGCGAGTCGTAGGAAAGCGAAACAAGGAGCGCGTCATCCCATTTTCTGCACAGCTGGTTTCGTTGATTGAGTCTTATTTAAAAATCCGGAACAAGGAAATTGGAAGCCCAACTCACGGGTATCTATTTGTGACAGATGCTGGTGAGCAACTCTACCCTGTTTTAGTGAATCGGGTTGTAAAAAAATATATGAGACTTTTCACCACAGTGGAGAAAAAAAGCCCCCATGTGTTGCGCCATACTTATGCCACTCATCTTTTAAACAAGGGCGCTGAGATTAACGCGGTGAAAGAGCTGCTAGGGCATAGTAGTTTGGCGGCTACGCAGGTTTATACTCATAATTCGATGGAAAAGTTGAAAAAGGTATTCGAGCAAGCCCACCCGAAAGCGTAATTTTTTTGATTGTTTATATGTTTAACTTTAATTTTTATAATTTATGAAACTGCAAGTTCATTCCATTCATTTTAATGCTGACAGCAAATTGGTTGAGTTCATTCAAAAGAAAGTTGACAAACTAGAAACGTTTTATGATCGCGTAGTGGATGGGGAAGTTTTTTTGAGAATCAATAATGAGGGAGTTGACAACAAGACGGTCGAGATAAAGGTAAAGGTGCCGGGAAGCCAACTTTTTGCGAAAGAGCAAGCTCGATCATTCGAGGCGGCCACGGACCTTGCCACCGAAGCGTTGCGTAATCAATTAAAAAAGTACAAGGAAAAATTATAAAACAATGCCTAACCTTAAATAAGGCCTCGTTCGAGGCTTTTTTTATTTCCCTTTACGCCATCATTTACGTGGTGTCATCTCTAAAATGAAGTAATTTCGCGGGCTTTTAATCCATTTAAACAGAATGCAGTTTTTGTTCCGTGTGTGGCTTGTGGTAGTGTTAATGTCATCGCTGGTACTCAATAGCACGTTTGCGCAGAATCAGGGATCTAACTTTTTTACTAAAAAGGATTCAGCAAAGGCGAGCTACAAAAACAAATTATTAGTTTTTCCTCTTGTTGCTTCATCCCCTGAGACAAGTTGGGTTTTTGGTGTTGCTAACGCCTTTATATTCAAAACCGCCAAAAGCGATTCGGTGCTGAGAGTTTCAACTATCCCCTCTGGAATTTTATACACACTAAATAATCAAATTCTGATTGCGTTGGGTGCTAATATCTTTTTGCCCAAGGAACGGTACATCATTCGCTTTGAAAATTCTTTTAGCAAATTTCCAGATAAGTTTTGGGGACTTGGCAACAACACGGATGATAAGACTTCAGAAAGTTACACGTTCACGCAGTTTTATATTAATCCTCAACTTTATCGAAAGGTTTATGGTAGTCTTTTTTTAGGAGGAGGACTTGACTTTCAGCGAGTTTTTGATATCAAGTATGACAGTGGAGGGTATTTTGATCAAGATAAAGTGCTGGGGGTTTTCGATCGTTCTTCTTATGCCGTTTTTGGCTACAGCTTGTTTATCAATTATGATTCGCGCAACCATGCATACGTTCCAGATCGCGGAAGTTTGTTTAGAGTGCGCCTTTCAAACTTTGACAAGAGAATTGGCAGTGACTATGATTTTCGAACCTTAGAGATTGACTTTCGGAAGTTTTTTCGAGTAACAAAAAAAAGCATTTTTGCGGTGCAAAGTTTAAGCACATTCAATTTTGGAGATACACCCTATCGTAACCTGGCGATCCTTGGCGGCAATGGTATGATGAGAGGCTACTTTGCCGGAAGATTCAGAGATCAGAAATTTGCCGGTGTGCAAGCGGAGTATCGTTTCCCAATAAAAGGGAGATTTGGTGGGGTGGCGTTTGCTGGTTTTGGCCAGGTGGCGAATAGCTTTGGAGATTTTGCGTTTGATAAAATCAAGCCATCGATCGGAACTGGCGTCCGGGCAGCAGTGTTGCGCAAAGAAAAATTAAATTTAAGATTTGATATCGCTGCCGGAGCTGGTGGGGCACTAAATTACTACGTGGTACTTGCTGAATCATTTTAGAAAGAATGCATCCAATACTATTTGAGGCGGGGTCAGTTACCGTTTACACCTACGGATTTTTTATTGCGCTCGGGGCTGTTCTTGGTGGCCTTTACATGTGGTGGCAAGGAAGTAAACAATTCGGTCTAACGTTTGACCAAGCAAATACACTTTTTGTGTTGTTGATCATTGCCGGAGTAGTAGGTGGGAAACTGTTTGTTCTTTTTGAACAGCCATCTTTTTATCTAAAAAATCTCACCAAACTGTTTTCCGGAAGTGGCTTTGTTTTTTATGGCTCGCTGCTTACGGCCATTCCCGTTATGCTTTGGTACTTTAAAAAGAATAAGATTCCAACGCTGGCGATGCTGGATGTGATGGCGGTGGTCACTTGTATAGTACACGGTTTAGGTAGAATAGGCTGCTACAATGCAGGCTGCTGCTACGGAATTCCTACAGATAGCATTTTCGGAGTTGTATTTTCTGATCCGGTTTGTCAAGCGCGCCCTTTAAACGTTGTGCTACATCCGACTCAACTTTACGAAGCAACGTTAATTTTTAGCATTCTTACTTTTTTGTTGATTTATAAGAGCCATAAAAAGTTTGATGGGCAATTGTTTATTCTGTATTTGATCATTTATGCTTCTGGGCGAAGCGTGCTGGAAACGCTGAGAGGCGATTTGGAGCGGGGGTTTGTAATTCAAGACTGGCTTTCTAATTCGCAGTTCATTTCAATCTTGGTTATCGGATTGAGCATTTATTTTTATGTAAAGTTGAATAGAAAAGCTACCTTGATCCATCGAAAAAAATAATAGTTATGGAAAATCAAAGTTTTGGACAACGACTAAAACAATCGACTTATAAAATCGTAAGACGCCTGCTCATTTTTTCTTTGTTAATAGGGTTGGCCATCTTTTCTTTTTTTTATTTCGGTACTTATGAAAGTGGCGTACTAGCTGGTAAGGTTTTGAGGATTACTGAAAAGGGGGTTATTTTCAAAACACATGAAGGTAAAATCAACTTAGAATCTTTCGGTGCGCTAAAGGGCACCAACCCTATAGCGGAAACGTTTGATTTTTCGGTAGAGAATAGCGAAGTGGACGTGATAAAGCAATTACAAGAAGTGGCGTTGACCGGAGAGCGGGTAAATCTGAAGTTTGAGAAACGTTACATGGCTTTTTTTTGGCGGGGTGACACTAAGTATTTTGTTACGGAAGTAGAAAGACAAAAATAATGCCTGTGAAAAATTCATCTCAAATTGTTGTGTATGGTTCTTATGGCTATACTGGCAAACTGATCGTTGATCTTTGTAAAGCCAATAACATGGAAGTCGTGTTGGCTGGCCGCAATGAACAGTCCTTAAAGCTGCAAAGCGAAAAGACAGGCTACGCCTACCAAGTGGTGGAGAGTAACGATCTGGCAGGTTTGAAGCGACTTCTCAATCCTGCCGCGTTAGTGATTCACTGCGGTGGCCCTTTTCGCTACACAGCAAAAACAATGAGCGAGGCTTGTATCGCGACAAACACACATTATACGGATATCACTGGAGAATATCAGGTTTTTGAGTCGTTGCCGGATTTGGATCAGAAGGCGAAGGAGCTAAACATCACTATCATGCCTGGTACTGGCTTTGATGTAGTTCCCTCCGATTGCTTAGCGCTTCATTTGAAAAACAGACTGCCATCGGCCACTCATTTACAGCTCGCGTTTACGATGAGCAAAGGAGGACTTTCGCGAGGCACAGCAAAAAGCATGACCGAAGGTCTCGGTTATGGCGGGTTGATTCGCACAGATGGAAAGCTGACCTATTGTGCTATGGGGTCAAAAGTAATGGAAATCGATTTTGGATCATTCAAGTCAAAGACACTGTGCATTCCTTGGGGAGATATTTCAACAGCATGGAGAAGTACAGGGATACCCAACATTGAAGTCTATACCGGAGCAACCGATAGTATGATTGCAAATGCAAAAAGAAGCAACTATTTCAATTGGCTGTTGAGAATGCGTTGGGTAAAGAATTTTATGCTCAAGCAAATTGACAAAAAGCCGGCTGGCCCCAGTGATGAAAAACGGGAGAGTGGCAGAAGTTTTTTGTGGGGAAGAGTGTGGGATGCTTCCGGCAAAGAGTGTGTGAGTCGGTTGGAGACATTGAGTGGATATTCGCTCACCGCACATACCGCTGTGAATATCGCACAAAAGATATTAGCTGGAAATTTTAGGCCGGGCTATCAGACTCCGGCTATGGCTTATGGGGCAGAGTTGATTATGGAAGTGAACACAACCAAGCGTACGGATGTGTAGTTAGTGCAAGCCTAGAGATAAAATAAATGGGGAGGTAAACAAATTTATCTTATCGATGAGTAAAGAGGCTAGCCGTGAATCATAACGCCAAAAACAAAACCTGGCCAAAATTCAAAGGTTTGATTATTGTTTTCAATTTGCCATTTCAATAAAGAAGGGGCAAGGGTACGATCCGTATCAGTCCAAAAACAATTGTAGGTGAGTCCCCCAAAAATGTAAATGCCGTACAATTTGGGTTTTAATCGTGTACCGATTTCAACTTTAGCTCGCGATAGTAAACTCAGTGATTTGGTGAGATTGTCGCTATCAAAACTCACATGTTGAAAATCCATCCCGCAACTCAAAAATCGAAACTCCATCATCCCCGGCACTGTTGATCGGTTGAAAAACATTTTCTTTACACCGTACCCCATGGACCATGCACCTTTTGAAAATGGTGATCGAGAATAAGTTACCGAATTGACCCAATAGGTATTTCTATTTGCTAAGTTGATACGTTTGTTCTTGGCGTTTCCCGTGGCAAACTCGTAGTTAAGCGCAAATAGTTCTGTTGAATAGACAGACAAATAACCTAGTTGACCAATATTCAATAACCCGAATGCGGTGCCATCTCGACTATTGACTTGCCCTCCTTGTCGGTAGATGTTAATTAATCCTATTTGCGTTCCTTGAGAGCGCTTGGCCCAGTTTATCAACCCGACTTGAAATCCATTCATGCGTTCAGCGAAATTGAACAAGCCCAACTGTACGCCCCAAGGGTTTTTGTTTTCAAAAGAGTTAATTCCTTCGGTGGAACCTGCATGATTGAACGCACCGAGTTGAAAGCCGTACAGCCCACCTTCGGTGCGATTGATCAGCGCTGCAATCTGTACTCCATCCATAGATGTCACCGAAACATTTGAAATGCCAGCTACTTGCAAACCAAATGAGAATTTGTAAATGATATTAGAAATGCCTGCGACCTGCGTACCGAACATCGAATTTTTACCCAGATTTATGCCACCTGTTAGCTGCAAGCCAAAGACTTCGTCTACAACAATATTGGTAAGTCCTGAAACCTGAATACCCGATAGATGCGAGTTAAATCCACTCTTTAATTTTTGATTGGCTTCTTTTTTTGATAAGCCTGCAAAAGCATTTCCACCAGTTACATTGGCAAGCCCCGCGATTTGCAAACCGCTTGTGCCATTGGTGTTTAAATTTGAAATCCCAGCGATTTCAAAAGCTAAATTTTTAGCGGAGTAACCAGAGGTAAGGTTGAAGGAAAACTGATTGGTAAAACTACCTGGCTGCAGTCCATTGGTACCCACAGATGGAGCAATCGAGAATTGCAGCGGACGAATTTTTACCGACTTTTCTTGTGCAGTCAATGATAACACGCAACAATTAAAAAGTAAAAAAAGATAGATATCTTTGGAACTAATCAATCTATTGTGGGCTATTGACGAAGTTCTGTCATAGTTAACCGAGAAAGTAGAAAATAACAAGCGCATAAATTTATAACTAGCGCGAACCGGAAACTAATAACTTGCCCAGCTCTTCTTTGTCCAACATGGTTACACCCTTTTGCACAGACATGGTTTTGTCAGTGGAATTGGTTTGATTGATTGAAGGCTGATTTTCATTTACTCGTTCTACAATCGTTCGGTAAACAATTTTTTCTTCGACAATAGTATCCGGTTTGGCTGCAAGGAAAACAGTGTCTATTTGAAGTGTAGTTTTCTCCACAATCAGAGGCTGACGATTTAGCGAGCCAGAGAACCAAGCGATGCCACCGACTATCATGACTAAAACCACTGCCGCATAGGAAGGGATTGGCTTTGCATACCATGGATAATTTGACACAGCGCGAGGCGACTGACGGGTACCATTAATTTTGCGCCACACAGTTGAAGACTGAAAGACTGGTGACTGATGCTTTAATTTGCTCAATGATAAATTCACTTTTCGAATTTCTTCGTATTCCTCTTCTGAATCGATGACAGTGTTTACCAACTCTTTTTCAGCCGCTGTTAATTCCTGATAAGTGTGCGAATGAAGAAGTTTTTCGATTTGATCGATGTTTTCCATACTTATTATTTTTCTAAGACTAACTTATAATGTTGCAAGCGACTGGCCAGGCGTTTTTTTAAATAGAACAATCTTGATTTGACTGTTCCCTCCGGACACTGAAGGACTCGCGCGATTTCACTCACATCCATTTCCAATTCGAAACGCAAAGAGAACATGGCGCGCACATCTTCATCTTCTTCGCATAATACCTGATCTAACTTTTGTTGGAAGGCGAGCTGATCCAGATGATTGCTGACAGACTCATGTGTGTGATCAGAAATGACTATCAGACTATTTGCCTGCTTTCGAAATGCTTGCCTACGGTATTCATTCTTGCACATGTTGTACGCTATCGAATACAGCCATGTGGAAAATTTTCGACTAGAATCAAAGGCAGTCCTGTTATCTAAGATACGAATGAAAAGATCGTGTAAAAAATCTTCTGCCTTCGGTTTGTCCTGCCACAGCATGCGATAGAAATACCTAAGAAGTGGCTGGCTGTAGCGATGATAAATCACCTCCAATGCCCGCTCACTTCCCTGGCTTGCTTTCTCCATCAGCGCTTCGTCTGACAGTTTTTTTAAATCATGATTAAAAAATAGCACGAAGTTTATTTCTCAATTACTTCCATGAAAATTCTGAATCCAACAGCGGCATCCGGTTTGGTATAGCTGTTGATACTTTTGATGGTTGATTCTTCCGGAACGTGATTCCAACTTCCGCCACACGCTTTTCCTTTTTCCTGTATCATTTCGGCTACGTTGCCCACTACATCGTATAATCCAATATCATTCGGAAAGTACGCTTTGGTGGCACTCATGGCAAAGAAACCATCGGCTGCACCTAATCCGACCTTCTGTATTCCGGGGCAGGTAATCTGATCAGATACTTTAAAATTTCCCAAGTAGCAACCTCTACTGTTGATTGGGCTATTGCGTAAGCCGTAATAACGGAACCAAGGATAAAGAATATCAGGATCACTCAACGAGACCATTCTCTTTTCGTGATTTTTGTCAAATTCTTTTCCGGGAGGCGTGATTCGCACTTCCACTTTTTGCTCATTCGGATTCAAGGAGGTTGGGTTTTTTATTGCAGCCGCAGCCAGCTGCCATTCGTTCAATGAAGGTAAGCGGAACTTTACTTTTTTAAACTTATGTTCAGTCGAACGGTTGTATTGTTCGGTAAGCCAATCGCAATACGCAACTGCGGCCTCGTACGAAAGGTTGACGGCCGGATAGGTTGAGAATCCTTTGTTCTTTTTTGTTGGGATATGATTTGACGAGTAGCCTTTCATAAGCGAAAGAGTCGGCTCGCTATACTCTGAATAATCGAATTTGTATTTTTCATAGAGCTCTGTCAGATTGTGATCCTTCAGGTAATTCAAAAGAAGATTGTATTGCTCGTTCGTCACTTCTGAGTCGAAGGCATAGATCGTTTGATAGACTTGCCTAAAGCCATCATCAACGGATTTGATATTTACCTTTGAAGGGTAGTAAGGAATCCCTTCCGGAGCATTATCCAGAAAACGAGCCATGATACCTTCGTTGCCGGTATCCTGCGCGATTTTTTCCATCACTTTTTTTAGTTCGCGTGCCTTTTCGATTGATCCCTCTTTGATGTACGATTCATATAACAGAATCATTGGCAATAAATAATTTGGACTGAATTGCTTTCCGGCATCGTGGCTTGATTTACCATTGAAGTCGACCAATAAATAGTCCATCAAAAACTCTTTTTCAAGATTTTTTCGAATTTGTGAAATGTTATCCACGTTGGTTAAACTGTGCAGCGATGCCAGCCCCACTACGTAAAGGTATTCTTTGATGGAGTGAACATTTTCTTTTGGGATGGTTAATGCATAATAGAATTTTTTACCAGCATTTTCTTTTGGCAGCATGGCGCAAAGCGCAGAAACATTCCACGGTCCGCTATTGGTGTAAGTGATATTGGCTGCTTTGAACTTTCGTTGAAGATAGTTGGCGTCATTCAGCATTTCTAAATTGATAATGCAAACATCTTTGCGGATTCCATACGCATCTTGCAACATATACAAAGGAATAGTGGTGTTTTCTCCTTCCGTAATTAAAATGGAAGATGGTTCTACAGATTGAAGCACGTTGTAGCTGTAGTTGAGAAGCGAAGAAGACACCTGAGTACCTTTCAACAGACGATCGCTAAACTGAGAGCGCCCCGAATGATCTAATTCAAATTCCGAAAGCAATTGCAAGAGCGCATAGGTTTCCGGTCTTTCCGGATTTCGTGCATAGGCTGTTTTTAAAAGTGTTTGTGCCTCCGATGTTAACCCTTTGTTCCAACCTTTCACTACCAGAAGTTCAAATGAATTGGGAACGGACATTTCCATTTGGTGAATAATTTCAGTGAGCTTTTGAGGAGGCTGTTGCGCAAATACGGATGCCGTGTAATAATTGAGCCAAGCCGATGCGTTGGCAACAGATGTGGCTGTTTCCATTTCCCAGGCTTTTGCCTGATCGCCATACCACGCTAATGTCTTTATTTCCAATGTTTTTGGAAGGATTCGTTCGGCAGGCAAGCTCATGCCCACGAGGGGTAAAGCCAGTAGTAAAATTAATAGTCGTTTCATGCTAGTTTTATAAGATTGTGGTGAATTATGTCAGTTCGATTGCCATTTGCTTGCCCGCGAGCCAAGGTCAAATAAAGCAATTCGTAGCGCAGTACACCCGAACAGAAGAAACGTTCAATTGGCTGGAGAAGTATTTAAGAGAAGAGCGATGACCTTATTTTTTGTTGATCATTTTTTTTACAAACTCCAACTGCCTGTCGTAGTTGTTTAATAAATCTTGTGGTTCAATGGTCACGATGTGATCGGGTATTGTGCCGCGCCCCTGTTCGAATTCGCCACGTGTGGCATTTGAGTAAAATACCAACGGACTACCAATTTGAATTTTTGAGCAAGGAAGTTCTACATGAATGAAGCTGGCTCCGTTGCCTCCTTCATAGGCACCACCACACTCCATACCTACTAATGAGCCTACTTGATACGTTTTGCAGGCCGCGAGGAACTCAGATGTCGTGGAAAACGAGCGCTCATTTTGTAAGATGTAAACAGTGCCTTTAAATCGATTGGGCTTTGGTTGCTGAGGCTGCAAGTCAGGAGAGAATTCTTCTAGCAATGAAAAAGTACCATCTGGTTCTTTCTTCAACTGCTTTTTTACATTTTTTTTATCCTCCACCGAAAGGTCAGAATAGGCCAGGAATTCAGAACTGTCACCTATGGCATGCATCTTCCGATAGTACCGCACAGCCGTGTCTTGCTTCATCAAATAGGTGAATAGTTCAATGCCTTGACTGTCCCACCCGCCCGGATTGCTCCGCACATCAATAATCAGATTCGTACACTTTTTAGATTCTATTTTTTTCATGGCAACGTCCATGAAGTTTTTCATTCCTAATCTCGCTTTTTCGCTAGTCGTCATTCCATTGCCACCAAACCCATCGAATCGGAGGAGAGCGGTACTAGGAGCATCTGCCGGAAAGGACAACCGCCAAGGTTGTTTGTGTCGTTGGTTGTACAATTGATTCGCTTTCTGATTGATTTTATTTTTCGTGTAAGCTCTTTCGGTAACTCCGTATTTCTGAGCAGGCACCGTTGTGAGATAGAGGTTTCCATTCGGGTCTTTAAATTCAACATCAAACTGATCGGGGTGTTCGATCAGCGTGTAATAGAACAAACAAAATAATCCGCCTTGCAAGGCCGTGTTCTTCGATACCTCAATGTAGCCATCCGACCAATAGTGTTTTTTGATAGTCTGCATGATGCTCTCTGAAGAGCGGCCATTGAGTTGTACCAATTCATAGCCTAAGGTAATCTGTGGATCGGTGCTGCCATTAAAAATAACATACAGCTTGTTGTCAATTGGAAATAAGAAAAATGGAAATGTGCGAATACTTCCGATGTAGCGATTGAAGTCGGCAGTGGGTAGTGCATTGGTGTGAGCACAGCGCACATTCGCAATAACATATAGAACACTTTTGTAAAACGAATAGAAAGGAAATGGCTTATCAAATGATTGATATACACTGTCCAGCTTAGCATCCATTTTTTCCTTGGGCAAATAGCGATAGAATCCCGGATGAGTTTCGGTAAGTATTTTTCGCAGGTAATTAAAATCTTTCTGCATCTGCTCGGGCGAAAGTATTTTCGTGGCGAGCGAATCCGGTTGTGTAAGACCGATCAATGGAGAAAGTAAAAGGATCAGAAAAAGATGACGAGGCTGCTTCATAGTTTTTTTGAGGTAAAGAAACGCAGCAGTGGCCTCCTTTTCTGCTCAAATCTAGATTTGAGCGTTGATTTAACTCTTTTTTTGTTGTTGGGCCAAAAATTCGGTTGGCGATACGCCCGTAAATTGCTTGAATGTGCGCTGGAAAGTAGCCTGCGAATTAAAGCCACACTCAAAAGCGATGCCTGTGATGGTGAGATGCGATTGAGATTTCAGCAATCGCTTTTTTAATTCTTCAATCCGATATTGGTTCACGAATTCATTAAAGCTTTTTCCGGCATGCTGATTTAATACTGCTGAAATTGTTTTTTGTGGAATGCCCGTTGCCTTCACTACATGGCTCAGCGTCAATTCTGGGTCTAGAAACATTCGATCGTGGTGTATGGCTTTTTCCAATGCAGCCAGCGTTTTTTGGATAGTTTCTGTGTCTATGTTTTTTGCAGAAACCGAAGTTCGCGCTTTCAAATATCCATTGAATCCAAGCCAGTATACCATCACCGTGAGAGGAATGTAAACCGGGTACCATCCCACCCAATCGAGCAAAGCATCAGACAATGAAGGAATGAGGTAGGGCACTAAGTGAAGCAACCAAATGCTTTGAAAAATAGCAAAGCTGATCAAAAATTGTTTGGGCCATGAAATCACCTCCTGTTGACGGTTGGAAATCCATTTTCTCCAAGCCAGAGTGGTATAAACAGTAACAGACAACCATCGGGGGAAATCGGCATAGACATTGTATTGATAAATGAAGTTTCCCCAAACTTTAAATTCATTGTTAGCAATGATTTGTAGAATAGCCCCCAAGACAAAAATCAAACCAACCAAACTGGGAAAGATGTCAACGATAGATCCATAAAAATGTAACCGATGTGAGCGATGAAGCTTGAATCCGGGTACGTAAAGAGATTCGATATAAAAATAGACCAGCGGTCCAATAGGCATGATGATGACCAGAGGGATAATCAGCGAAATGATGGTCCAGATGGTAGATCCATTTAATATGTTTTGGTTTAACAAGTAGAGATTCAAACAAGCAAGAGAGATTAGAAAAAGCATTACAGCCAGCAACTTGTTTGCATACACCTTCCCTTTTTTTAGATAAAGCAACGAACTAATAATAAAGCCCTGGATGGCTCCGAGCAAAATGAGGCTATCTAAGAAATTTTTCAGTTGCATTTAGATGTGATATACCCAGTTTTTGTATTGGCCATCGGTAGAGTTAAAATCTGTTCGCTTTTGAAAATGCCAATCTAAAGCTTCGCTGGATATAATTCGATCGAGTTGAAGATTGCGATAGCCCTCTTTACCTCCTGCTTTCGTGAAGCCGCCTATTTGCCAGCAGACCAATACAATTTGATTTTTGGAAGTCGTGCAGACGCCATACGGACACACGGTGCGAGGTAATGGCTCACGACTAAGGGAGATACGACATCCCTTTTTGTGTTCAGATGCCTTCCAGAGTTGCTGTGTTAGTTCTTCGAGCGACAACGTATCTACTTTAATTGAATCTAACGGCTACCATCGCAGGCCACAACTTGCCGGTGATCAACAGTAGTTTACTTTTCTTTTCATAGGCAATTCCATTTAGTACATCAGCGTTCGGATTGAGTGGAAATACCCTTTCAGCGAGTTCGGTCATGTCCATGCGACCAACCACTTTACCGTTGGATAGATCAATTTTCAAAATAAAATTAGTCTGCCATTGGTTGGCGTAAATGAATCCATCGATGAACTCCAGCTCATTCAGTTTTTCAGAAGGCTTGTCTCCATCCGTTACTTTCAAAATGGTTACGGGCTCAAGTGTTAGCGTGTCAAGAAAAAAAAGTTGGTTGGTGCCATCACTAACAATCAGATTGTTGCCATTGTGAGTGATGCCCCATCCCTCGCGATCGTATTCGAATTCTCTAATTTTTTCAAACGTCCGTAAGTCATACACAAAACCGATTTTTGTTTGCCAGGTGAGCTGGTAAATTTTATTGTTTAGAATGGCAATACCTTCACCAAAGTACTTTTTATCAAGAATCACCTTTTTGTCCTGCTGGCCCGTGGCGATATCTACTTCGGCAATCCAAGAGGTGCCGTATTGGCCGGTGCTTTCAAAAAGCCTGCCTTGCTCAACAACAAGCCCCTGGGTAAATGCACTTTTGTCGTGCGGAAAGACTTTAACAATCGAATAGGGAATTAGATCTTGCGAAGTGGCTTCTTTTTTCTCCTTGGTTTTGCATCCAATGAAGAGAAAGATCAAGCCGATTATAAAAAGAGACGCTAATTTCATTTTTTTCTATTTACTATTTATCACTTTCTCGCCCTTACCAACCAATCTGCCAAAGGGTTTTAGCCGACTGCCTTTCTCCTCGGCAAAACGTTCAAATTCTGCCCCATGATTCTCATCTACCAAAACCAATAAACCTCCACTTGTTTGTGGGTCTGCCAGAATAGCGCGCATCTCATCAGTAAGCGTTCCTATTTTACTACCGTAGCTATACCAGTTACGTTGCGTTCCACCCGGTGTTGACTTTTGTGAAAGGTATTCAGCTAGAAAATCGAACTTCGGTACTTTATCAAATTCAATTTCAGCAGAAAGATTGCTTCCCTCACAAACTTCAGTCAAGTGACCCAACAATCCAAAACCAGTTACATCTGTAAGGGCATTGACGTAAGGCAATTTACCAAAGTCTGCACCAAGTTTATTTAATGTTAACATTGAATCGATGGCCCTCTTCAAATGCTCTTCTTTTACAATTCCCTTTTTCTGTGCCGTTGTAACTATTCCGACACCAAGAGGCTTTGTTAGGTAGAGCAGCGATCCCACTTTAGCTGTATCGTTTCGTTTCAAATGTTCTTTCTTCAACTTACCCGTTACGGCCAGCCCAAACACCGGCTCAGGGCAATCTATGCTATGTCCACCCGCCAACGGAATTCCAGCCTGCGCGCAAACCTTTCTACTTCCTTCCAAAACTTCTTTGGCTACATCCGCTGGAATTTTATTAATCGGCCAGCCTAGAATGGCAATGGCCATCAAAGGTTCGCCACCCATCGCATATACATCACTAATGGCATTGACAGAAGCAATTGATCCAAAAGTAAACGGATCGTCCACAATCGGCATAAAAAAATCAGTGGTGCTCACGATACATGTTCCATCTCCCATATCATAGACAGCGGCATCATCTTTCGATTCGTTGCCCACTAGCAGCGATGGAAAACTTGCTTTTGGTAAATCGGAGTGAAGCATGGCATCCAGAATTGCTGGGGAGATTTTGCATCCGCAACCTGCGCCATGTGAGAATTGTGTGAGTTTTATAGCGTCCATGTCGGCAGTTAACGGTAAGATAAGATTGGGCTACTTTAACGATGTGGCAAATAACCGAAACTTAATGTTTACAAAACTAATTATTTATAGTGTAACCGTTAGTTTGTGATGTAGTTAACATGAGTTCCATCATCTACTATTTCGTAGCTATTATTCATATCGCAGTAAGTGCTTTCCATTTGCATGACTTATTTACAAAAAGTAAGCGATCTGACAAATTGCTTTGGTGCCTATTTCTAGCAGTAGCTCCATTCATAAGCGTCTATATTTACCGAAAAACGATGCGTAGACGAAAGCAAGATTTCTTTTTTTCGTGAGATTGTCATCGGTTGGCGCATTCACTAGATAAGCTCTTTGCAAAAGTATTAGCGTCTTTTCCATCCCAAGGCAATGTCAGTCTGACTCGGTCTTTTTTACTTTCTAGGCTTTCCAAATAATACTTGTCGTAGTAGGTTAGAAGTATTTCAATAGTGCGGGCCATGTCTCCCGCCAAGAGTTTTTCCTTGGCTGCTTTGAAATGCTGTCCACCCAAGCGCTTTACAATTTTGGTCATGGCTTCCAAGAACTCTGCCCTATCGGCATGCCCATATTCCGCAACAAGTCGTTGAACTCGCACTTCTTTAGATACATTCATTTGTATGATGGGGCTACTCTTCATCAGCAACCAAAAATCCGGTGGCAGAAAGACTTTCCCTATAGTGATTGATTCATCTTCTACCCAAATCGGTCTCGAAATGTCCAGTTTAAAAATTTCCTCAAATAAATCGTTGTGAAATTGCTCGGTGGTAGGTTGCGGAAGTTGCATCAGACTGCCGAAAGCAGAGCCTTTGTGGTGCGCCATTTTTTCTAAATCAAGAATCTGTTCGCCTTGTACAGCCAACGCTCTTAGCACTTCACTTTTGCCACTGCCCGTGCAACCACCAATTAGTGTTATTTGCAAAGGTTTTTGGAAAGCCTCGAACCCAAACTGCCGGTAGGCTTTATAGCCGCCTTTTAGTATCTGTGATTTAATTTTCGCCATCCCCGCAAACTGGCAGAAGTTGGACGAACGCATTCCCCCACGCCAGCAATGCACAAGAATTTCTTTGCCGGCAGCAATCGTTTCAGTTTGTTGGATGATCTCTGCGAGACGTGGACCCACCAAGCGAAATCCTTCCCGAATGGCCTCGGCTTGACCTTTCTTTTTATAGGCGGTTCCTACGATCGCGCGTGCTTCATTGTTTAATAATGGAATGTTGATAGCGCCTAGAATATGGCCTTGTTCGAATTCGCCTTCTGATCTGACATCAACGATTGGGTGAGAAGCACGTAGCGCAAGGAACTCTTCAATTGACAAAGGCATTTGCCAAAGGTCGCAACTATAGATTGGATTTTCTAGCGGAAATAGTTAGATCGCACGCCTGCCTTTCTCAATCCCCAAAATTAACGGAAAATATCGAAGAGATACCGAGTCGGAATCCATAGTCCTGATAGGTTCCATTGGTGAATGAAACAGCACCTTCGATACGGAAGATTCTCAAGATGCCATCTAGTCCATATCCAACTTCGGTATAATTTTTAGATGAAGGCGTGGCCAGATAATTGACAAAGAAGTTTTCCTGGACGCCCATCAACCGGATCATGGGAATTCTGGTGATGAGGAATTTTCGAAAATGATAATGGGCGCTCACCGAAAGGTACTGGTCCTTGGTGCTATATAGGTAGTAGTCCATGAGGCGGAAGCCTGTTACGGGGTCTGTCGTGATGATAGGAGTTTTATTTCCAAGAAAGTGTTTGAAGTCCATAAAGTAGAGCTTGTCGGCATTCAGGAATTTACCTGCCTTCACGTTGATATCAAACGTGCCGCGAATACCAAACTTAATTTGCTGACGAATACCCGCTTCAATCAGATCAAAGTTTACATCGCTGCCCAGTACACTATTAAATCCTTTGCGGTAGTCAAGCGTGAGTAGTGGTGATGAGTTTTGTATTCTGGATTTGAAACCGTTACGAATAACGAACTTTTGCCATGGCCTCGCCTCTAAACCGATGGCTCCTGTGAATGCTGTGTTGGTTTCGAATCCGGTTTGAGATTCAATATTAACAGGAGCATTTGGTCGGTAGTGCTCTTTATTTTCGCTAAAGAAAGTATAGTTGGATGTGTTGTCAAGTTCAGTTCTTCGCGAAAGAGACCAGGAGGAGTGAAATGTAAATTTCTCGTTGACACGTTGCCGGTACTTCAGGTCAATAAAATTCTGTTCATATAATTTCATCCAGTTATCGCCACTAAATAGAGAGGTAAGGGTATTGACAAAGGAATGTATCGGCTCGTCTGAATTGTATTGTTCTACGTATCGTCCGCCTTCTAAGGTAAGTCGCGTATCAGCATTTCGATATTCCACACGAAGCTTACCGCTCAACAATTCTCCGGAAAACGCATAACGTGCAATCGGGCTGATTTCAAGCCTCGAAGTTCGGGCCTTTTTTGTGCTGTCTTTTTTGTCTTTGATCACCCAACGCTTGTAATAGCTAGTTCGGTAAATCAAGTTAAACCCTTCCACCGTATTGAATCCACCGTAAGGTGTATGAATCCGGAAGTCGGACGTTTTGGATAGCTTATAGCTGTCACCAACAATGATGTCAGTCAACTGAAAACCCTTTTTGCCTTTTTTATTTCGAAGTGTGTCGCCTTCTTCCTTTTGTTTTTCAACAGCTGATATGCTATCAGTAATTACGTAGCCGCGTTCTTCCTGTTTAGAAAGAGCAACCGGGCGAATTTCTGTCCAAAAGACGGAATCTTTCTTGTACGCAAGCGAGTCCACGATAAATGTCCGTTCCGAAAGTACTTCCGGTTCTTTGGTTTGCTTCTGTTCTTGCTTCTCATATTCTCTCACCATCTGCCGCAACTCTTTATTTGTTACCTCTTTTCCCGAAGCAAGTCGTTCCTGAAGTTGTTGATCTTTTTTGCTGAATTTTTTTTCAATCTTTTTAGCCTCTTCTTTTTCAATGGTTGCATCAATCACTTTCATCTCTGGTACTGCCATGGCCGGATTGAGTTTGATTTTGTAATCCTTTAGCGTAGCAAAGTATTCGCCTGTAAAGTCAAAACCAAAGACCTTGCCCTCTACGAAAAACTGTTGCGAGATGGGAAGCCATGCCTTCTCTTCAATCGGATTATAGATTTGTTTGACTTTAAATTTAATGCCAAGTTTCACCGTTTGCATGTCTAGGCTGTGAATACTCCACCAGTCTTCTACGATAAAAATGATCCCCTCAAAAACGTTATCGCCCCTTGAGCGAGGTGTTACTTTTATCTTACTGATTTCATATTTATTGTCTTTGAAGGAACCGAGGTATTCAAACTTATAATATGAGAACGCCTTCGGTGACAAAGGCGATACTGCCTCCGCAATTTCAGGTTCATAGAAACTACCAAACACGAATTGATTGGGTGACGTATTCCGATCCTTGCCTTTGGTGTAGACTGCGATCACTTTTTCTTCAAATTTGTTGGGGCGCATGAACTTAATTTCGCTTACCGACTCAGAAATGAATACACGGTCCTTCTTAATGCCTTCTTTTTCAATGGTCTTTTTGATCCACCAAGGATAGTCTCTTACTTGCCCCTTTCCTTTTATGTACACCTTGGCCGTATAAGAATCAAGCTGCTGGGTATGGTAGTTTGCCTTTCCGATTGCCTTGCGCATAATTGTGTAGGCTGGATCTTCTTTGCCCGCCTTCACCACTACATTTTGAAGAACAATAACCTGTGTTTTTAATGTAATGTTGATTTCCACGAAATCACTACCGACCGTCACTTTTTGCTGTTGTGTTTCATACCCAAGATACTGAAACAAAATATCATACTGTCCGGGGGGGAGGGTCAATTCAAAACGTCCGTTGATGTCAGTTGCTGCCCCGGCAGCTGTTTGTTTCACAAAAACACTCGCAAAAGCGAGGGCGGTGCCGTCATCGCCCTTGATAGTACCGCGTATACCGCCCGAAAAGGCGTTGGTAATTGCCAAAAAAAACAGAAGAGCGGGAAGGATGATTTTGATTCGGTTCATCACAGCCATAGACGTGGTATTGTTGGTTTAGGTTGCTACTACGATGGTGTGTTAGAGGTAAAATTTTTTGGTTCGGATCATATTTTCTACCGTTTCTGGAACGAGGTAACGAATGGATTTATTGTTCTTGATACAGTTTCGAATATAGGTAGCTGAGATGTCAATCATAGGCGCTTTCACGATCGTCACGTTTGAATGACGTTTCAAATCCGAATTTGTTACATGGGGTCTTGGATAAACGTACAGGCCAAACTGATTAAGAATCTGCTCGTGGTTTTTCCATTTTGTAAAATTCTCCAGATTATCTTCCCCAATTATTACCTTAAATTCTTTGTTGGGGTATTTTTCGGTTAAGCAGGCCAGTGTGTGAATGGTGTAACTGGGTTTAGGCAGATGAAATTCCACATCCGATACCTCCAATTTAAAGTTATCTGCAATTGCTGCTTTTACCAGATCGTAGCGATCAAATTCGTGTAGTAGACCTTTGCTCGGTTTGAATGGATTTTGAGGGGAAACGACAAGCCATACTTTGTCTAGATCTGTGTTTTGTGCCATTACATTGGCAATAATTAAGTGCCCCACATGAATGGGATTAAAGGAACCGAAAAAGAGGCCAATTTTTTGCCGTTGATTCATCTCTCAATTGTCGAGAGGAACTGAGCCGGAGTCAAAACAGGAATTGATGAAGACTTGAAATCTTTGGTGTTTCTGGTAATAATCGCTTTAATATCTTTCACCATCATCGCACTGAAATATTGCAACCCATCTTCAAAATCCAAAAAGTCAGAAGCTACGATCTGCTTGAAGAAGATAGATTCAAGATCAATAACATGTATCCAGTCTAGGAATCGCCCAACAACAACGAATGAATCTTGCTTATGTTTAGCAGCGAAATAGGCAACTGTAGATAAAGTAAGAGCCGAAATATGGATGTCAATCTTACCCATATCCTTTAATGCAAATATGGACTCCGCATCTTTAATAAATTCAGTCCGGTTAAGTGCGAGATCGAGAACTACATTGGTATCTAAAAATACTTGAGGGACCATTACTTATGCTTTTCCATAAGATATCTATATCTCTCTTCACGATAATCAAAGTCGTTGGGTGCTTTTCCAAGTATCCCCTTCAATTCTATAACCGAAGATCTCTTTTCATCTAATGGTTTTGTGGGTGTTAATTTCTGTAGATACTCTTCAACTACTGATGACAGACTAATACCTTTTTCAATAGCATATTTTTTAGCCTTTTGAATTACTTTGCTATCCAGCGTAAGTGTCAGTTTTGCATTCATGGTTTTTAGAAAAGAAATTATAGGCAGTAAAATTGCAAAATTATAGCAGAAAATTCAAGATTTAGCCTCTAAATGAATCATACAGTCGTTGCGCCTCCGCCAGCGAAGTAGACAGGTCCTCATTTAGAAGTACCACATCAAATTTATCTTGAAAGCTCATTTCAAATTTTGCTTTGAAAAGCCTTCTAGAAAAGCTTTCTTCTGACTCGGTCCCGCGCTCCCTCAATCGTTCTGCTAAAATTTCTAAAGAAGGTACCTTGACAAAAATTGATAACGCTTTTTCTCCGAAATATTTTTTAAGGTTGATTCCGCCTTTCACGTCTACATCAAAAATCACGTTTTTCCCATCTGCCCATATTCGATCTATTTCTGACTTTAATGTGCCATAGAAATTCCCGGCATAAACCTCTTCCCATTCGATGAACTCATTCGCATCAATTTTAAGTTTGAATTCCTCAGGACTTAAAAAATGATAATCTTTTCCATCCACTTCCTTCCTCCCTCGTTTGTCGCGGGTGGACGCAGAAATTGAAAAGCCCAAATCTGGATTGGTCTTCAGAAGATGATGGACAATCGTTGTTTTGCCGGAGCCTGACGGGGCAGAAAAAATCAACGCCTTCCCAGCCATTACTGAGGCAATTTTTGGGCAATCTGCGTTTTGATCTGATCGATCAGTTCGGTGGGAACATCACCACCGCAGCAGTTACATTGGAGCAATTTTTTGATTGCCATGTCCAGATCGTATGAGCTATAGCACGGCATACACTGATCCATGTGTGTCCTAAAGTAATTTCGTTGTTCTTCACTTGCTTCACCATCTAAGATGGTTTGTAGCATCTCTCTACACGTAGGCTTTGCCTGATTGCCTTGCATGAAAGGATTGTTGACGTTACTCATAATTATGCTTTATTATAACCCATTGTTTTAGCGTACTCTCCTAATTTTTCTTTCAGCAGATTTCTGGCTCTGTGTAGACGGCTACGGACAGTACCAATTGGAATGTCCAATATCTTAGCCATTTCTTCGTACTTGAAGCTTTCCAGATCACACAGGATAATCACCGTTTTAAAATCTACGTCCAATGAATTCAATGCATTTGAGATCTCATCCCCAATCATATTGTTCAGCGATTCCACACGCAAGTCAGGTGTAATTTGCCGATCAACGTCCTCCGAATTATAATACGTCTCTACTTCTTGGTAGTCTACTTTGTTAGGTTCTTTTCTTTTCTTACGATAGTCATTGATAAAGCTGTTTTTTAAAATGCGGAACAGCCAAGCTTTAGCATTAGTTCCTTTTTGGAAAGATTCTATAAAACGATAAGCCTTTAGATAGGTGTCCTGCACAAGGTCGTTGGCATCGTCTCGATCGAGAGTAAGCCGATACCCGAAATTATACATAGAGCGAATATGAGGAAGAAACTCGTTGTTGAACACGTCTCCTTTCTCTTTTTCAGTATAGTGTTGCTTAGGCGCTTCTTCTAATTCCATGGAGGGGTAAAAGTAGTAAAGAAAGCTGATTGGCGGATTGCTTCGCCTAAACGATTTTGTAGTTTTTGTACTCGCCAATGCGAAAGCCGACTAGGCGTTTTATTCTCTCTTTGGGCGAATAATTCTTTTTGGAAACATCAAAGTCAAATTTCCAATTTTTTTCACTAATCCGCTTGGCCATCACGGAGGGGTGGGTGTCGAGGAAAAGCGCCAATGAATCGATTTGGCTATAGTCAAATTCCGCTGCCTTGGCCACATGTTCATCTACCCATTTGTCATCGTGGTAGAGACTACTAAAAGCGCGTTGTTTATGCTGCATTGCACGAGGATCACGGACCCAGCCATAGTGATAGATATAAGCATCGATTAGTTTTACGCTGAGTTTCTTGTTGGGTTTCTTCCGGAACCCTTGTGCATCGCGATAAGAGAAAATGCTCTTTTCGTATAAACCGCAAAACCAAAAGTAGAGTTTTTTCAAAACCAAAAGTAGAGTTTTTTTGGCTTTTGTCAGTAGATATTCACCACCGGATCAGCCACGGCCTTCACCGTCTGCTCTTTCTTGTAATTCTTGTACACATTCCTCACAAAATCACCCCACACTCGCTCGAACATTTGCGGGGCTGTTTCGGGGTTGATTATCCGAGGCTTGTTTACCTTGTCGGCTATGCCAGTGTAAAGCGGATTGGCAACGCTATCTGGATAAGGTGCGCTGGTAAGTTGATAAACCATTACACGGCTGACTTCTTCCACGTTTGCTGTTTTGATCTGCAATTTGATTGTGGTTTTTTGTGCGACTGCCACAGAGACTATCAATGTGGCGATGAGTGTTAAGAGTGTTTTCATATTTATAATTAGTTGATTACCAAAAAACCTACCCTTGTTTCTGCCGTTGCGGCTGCATTTAAATTAATCGTGAATGATCCCGCTGCTCTTACTACGTTCTTAATCACAGCGGTTGCATCATTAGTTTCTAGCGTACAAAATATATGAGAGGTAGTTGTTGCTAAACTGTTCGTGACTACTATTGAAGTAGCTCCTGCCGCAAAGTTTACTGAACCACTAGGTGAGTTTATAGTCTGATTGCCAGTAGTTCCAACAGATGTTTCGGTAGCCTGAAAAACTACTTTACGATTCAAATTAATTTGCCCCCCATTTGTTGAACCAATGTTGATATTGGTAGTAGATGATGCAACTCCACCAGTTCCAATGTTTATTGTTTTTGTTTGTCCTGATGCAGTAGCATTTGCGAATAAGTTTGCCGTTAAGCTAGTTGTCGGTGTGCCTCCTAGAGTAAACGTAGTAGCTGCTCCCGCAAAGTTTACAGTCGTGGATTGTGTGTTGAAAAGATTTAACGATGTGTAGTTAGTGGGCTGAACTATTGTAGGAAATCCAAGAGTAAGAGTTCCTAAAACAGCACTAGCCGTTGCGCTTCCAATATTCACGTTGGTAGTTGATCCTGCTGCTCCTCCTGTTGCTAAGTTAACTGTTTTGGTAGTGGCTGTGGCTGTTGCGTTAGTTGAATAGTTGTGAGTGATTGCCGTTGTAGGTGTTCCTCCAATAGTCATTGTAGTAGTTGCGCCAAATAAATTACCTGTCGTGGCTGTGGTATTAAAGGCAGCGAATGAAGTTGATGGTGTGGTAATGCTTGTAGTAATAGCAGGAGAAGTCATTGACCAAACCCCATTAAGTGTAGAAGCGGGGAATAAACCATAAGCTACTAATCCATCCATTAAAGCTTGAGGAGCGGTTACTGCACTTTGCTTTGCTACTGCCGTTGTGTTAAAGAATCCTATTTTCCCAGTTGCTCTTGTTTGAATGTTTATTGATCCTTCATTACCACCACCGTTAGGGGTATTGGTTGATAAATTTAGATTTCCTGCATTTTGAACTCCAATAGACCCAGCTTGTCCTGCTCGAATGTTCAAATCTTGACCTGATGCTGCGGCAATCCCTTGACCGACTGCATAAATATTAAATGACCCTGCTCCAAAGCTACTTTCAATAGTATTGTGAGTGCTTCCGTCAGATGAAACAGTTATACCTCCATTAGATGTTGGGCTTGCCGTAATTCTTACAACGTTATCTGAATCTAATGTAATGTCTCCAGCCGAACTAAGTAATACTCTCCCAGTTCCTTTACTTTGTAAAAGTAATTCAACGTTGGTAGCTGATCCCACAGCATTAATATATCTTTGTCCACCAGATAATACGTTGTTGCCTAAAGCTATATCACCTAAATTTGTCCCTTTAAAAACTCCACTAGGTACTGCATTAGTACCGTTGCTCATCATTAACTCATCGGTAGCTGCTGTGTTGGTTATTCCACCACTACTTATTGTAGCCCACTCTGTTGCCGTTCCTCCTGCATTAGTTCTAAGAACTTGTAAAGAAGTCCCTAAAGCTGTTGGGGCTGTTGGTATTGCACTCCACGCAGTACCGTTATGAAAATAAGGCACGTTGGTGTCTACTGTCAACATAGCATTTTCGGGCGTGGTAATTGCCGATCTTAAAGCCCTTGGCAATACTAGACCCTGATTGGTGCTTTGAAAATCAGCAAGAGCCGATCCTGTGAAAGTGTTGAAAAATACTTTGTTGTTAAAGTTAAATCTTTGCTGGTTCGTAATTCCAAATACCGTTGTTCCCGTTTGCTGAAATTGAAAACCAGTTGGAGAGGTAACTGCGTTTATAATGAAATCATTTGTAGCCACTGGGTCGATCACCCCCATTTCAAAATTCAACGCATTGTCATTTCGTTGAAACCTTATTCTTGAAGCTGTCCGCAGATCAAGTCTTTTATTAGCCCCATCCCAAACAAGGTTAGCGTCATCGCCTATCGTAGTTGCAGACGTTGCAACTACTACACGGCCAGAGGTGAGGCCAGAGATTCCACCTCCTCCACCACTCCCTGCTATATTCAACACCTGAAAGTTGGTGCCGTCATAGCTAAGTAAATAAGTGGTATTTGCCTTTAGGTCAGCCGAGGCTAAGGCTGTGCCACTTCCATCTTTTACCAAGCTCTTAGCGCCAAGACTATTCAAGTTTATAGTACTAGCGCCCGTATTGGCATTGGTGAAGGTTACCAATTGTTGATAACCCGTTTGGTAACTGGTGATCGCTGCATTCACAGTAGCGGTGTATGTATTTGTTCCGGCAGCTGTTACGGCAATCATACCGTCAACAATCGCCTGGTGCATGTTAGCCGCCTTGGCAGGGTCGTAAATCTTGCCGCGTATATCCGTGTTAACTTTCGTCTTCAGGTTTTGGCCTGAAAGCGCAAACGGCACTAAAAAAAGAAGAATTAAAAAGCGTTTCATTTCGATTTGAATTTGTCAATCAACACTTGAAACAATTGGCCTACATAGCTGCTCAAATTCTCACGCATACCAAAGAGCGCAAAGCCAGCCAGACCACAGCCTATTGCTTGCCAGTCGCTCAGGTCATCCATATACCAGCCGTAGAAGCCTACACACATGATCACAGCACCAATCAGGGTGCTTAACCAACTCTTAAATACGTTTTCAAAGTTCATTTTATAGGGGTTTAAAAGGTTGTTTTATGCTACTACTTTCTTCCAGTTAGAGTCTATTTGCCCAGGGTTATCGATCAACGCTTGCAGTGTGCAGCCAACCGGGAACTTCACATCTCCATTCACATCCGGTGGCGAGGCTACAGACACAATGAACCAGTTGCCTCGCTTGATGGTGCCTCCAAATCCATTGCCGCCAACAGCAGGGTAAGTGCCTGGTGTAGCATCCCAAGGGCCGCAGTCGTATAGGTATCTGTCTAATGATAGTATGCTCATAGTCGTTTCAGACGTGCTGTCTGTTTTGTTTTCATTTTCAAATTCTATCTTCCTGATCTTCGCCTTGCCGTGCATGGTCACTTCGCTTTCAAAGTCTTGCACCTCCATCTTTTCTTCCGTGGCAAAGGCAATCCCGTTGATGGTTACCGTGTCGTGTGCCAGGGCTATTTGTATTTTCTCCATCAGGTAAAATGGCACATCCCAGACTTCAAAGTCGTGGATGCGCGTCACGTACTCGTTCAGCTTGATATAGCGCCTCACGCTATCTTCCATGCCCACTATTTGCCCTGCATTGCGCGGCAAGCCTACCCGCGCAGATATGCGCAGCTTGTTCACAATGCCCGTGGTGTAGTCCATTAAAAAGGCATTGTCTTTGTTTACATATTCCAGCAGCAACGTGTCTGGGTGCTCGGTAGCCAATTCAATAGGCTCGCTGCGTGCGCTGAATGGATCGAACTGCAAATCTGTTCCGCTAATAGTCAAATAGTATTTGCCTGCCGCATAGGCACTCCAATTCATTTGCAGCTCCCACACCTCCCAGTTCTCTACACTGTAAACAGTAGCGATGGTTGCAACCACGGGCGGTGTGCCCACAAAGGCCACGGCCAGCAACAACACCGTGTAACCTAGAGCGCCTGAAGTGCCAGGCAAAATATCCTGAATGGTGTACGTGCCATTCATGCTAGGTGTGCCACTGATGGTGATGTCTTGGCCTACTTCATAGTAGTAGGGCAAGCCCTCTGTAAAATACACTTGTGTGAACCCAGCACCACCGGCAACGAGCAGCGCACTATTTGTCACTGGCTTATCCAGGTAGCTGGTAATCTTGCCGGGGAATAAGGTAGCAGCTACCGTGTTATCTGCTCGCATCAATCGTGCAGTGTGGTTGGTGTAATTGCTGCGCCATTGAATGCGCGTTACATCGCTAGTCAACCACTGCTGATGAAAGTTGCACGTCTCCTTTTCAAACGGAAAGCGCATATTGGCCAGCAACGTATTGTCATAGCTTTGCAAGCCACCTTCAGCAGGAGGCCCAGTCTCGATGATTACGCGGTGGGCATTGGCAATCGGAAAATCTGCAAAAGGGATTTTGTAAGATGGCACCACCACCACACGATCTACTGTGCAGCTCGCTGCATCACGCACCCGTATGTTGTAGATGCCAGGCGCAAGCGAGGCAAATACATTGCCTGCCTGATACACGCCACCACCATTTTTACTATATTCAATAGGCCCTTGTGTAGAGCTGGCGATAATCGTAATCTGTCCATTATTGGCAAACTTGCTTTGCTGCGGCACCACTACCTCCGCATCAATAGATAGATCGCAGTAAACCGTATTGCTGATCGTTACATTTCGGTTAGCCGTGCAGCTCGTATAGTTTCTAAACCTGATCTGCACATTGTAGGTGCCTGCCGCCAAGCCCGTAAACACCGGGCTATTCTGCCACGCTCCGGCATCAATGCGATATTCTACCGGCTCGGTGCTTGCCGTGCTGTAATTTACTACCGTAATAGTACCGCCTGGCGACACGGTACTCTCTATGTTCACCAGTGCCAAGTCACACACAATATTGGTAAACCCAACCACCACGGTTTGCTCCGCTGAGCAGCCTCCAGCAACACTATTGGTAACACGGATCAAATAAGTGCCAGCTTTTAATCCTGTTATGGGCTGTAGAAAGGTTGGAAAATTTACATTGTCAGGCCCACCAATTACCGTAAAGAAAGGAAAAGACCCATTCTGAGTAAATGCAATTGCTATCTGCCCATCTGAACTTAAATTGGTCGCAGCATTGGTAGGAGTTAAACTGGTGATAGCCACCGCGCAAACTGGTGTAGGATAGCTAACTACTTCTGCAAGGGGTGTGGTGTTGATCACGCGCACTTCATACGTGGTGGCACCGTCTACCTGAGTGTATAGCAGCGCACCGGCCCAGAGTGGTGTTTCGCCTACAACATAACTAACGTTGGTCCAGCTAACAATGGTGTGTGTTACATCATTGTATTGAATGCTGAACCGCTGGAAGAGTGAGGCACTGTTGTATTGAAAGGTCAAGATCATAACGCTGCGGCTAAGAGTTTAAATTGAACACGGTTACTCTCGGCATCGGGCTTGGCACTGATCAGCCAACCCTTCACATAGTCGCGGTTGCCTGCGCTGAACTCTACAAAGCCATAAGGCTGCGCTTCAAACGCTGCCCATTCAACGCTACCAGGTGCAGCCATAAATTCATAGTACTCCGGTTTCCAAAGTGCTTTTGGCAATGTAGATATGACCACCGATTTTTCATTGTAAGTAGTGCCGCTCACCGTAGTGCTTACCTCGTTGTTGCCTTCACCCACGCTCATAGCAATGGTCAGCTCTTCCTGGTTAGGCAAGCCACCACGCAATCGTGCGCCATTGCGCACCATGTTTTGCATAGGCGTTAGCCGTGCGTTGTAGGCAGTAGCCGAGTCAATCACATTGGTAATCGATGCTAACTCGTTTTTTTCTGGCACCAAAGCAGGTGATCGCCTAAGTTGAATAACAAAATTCTCTTTGTCTTTTTCAGTGTCGGTAGTCTTGGCAATCGCAGCTCTTCGTGCAAATTCAATGCAATAGCCACTGGTGATGTACGGACTAATCAACGAAAGCTTTTTCTTTACCCGTGCAATAGGCAGCGAGTAGGTGCGCTTGCTATTGCCCTCATCCAAGTTGTTTACCTGCAAGCCGCGATTGTTCCACACATTGTAGCCTGCCTCTACTTCGTTGTAGAGATATTCTTGCGCCACAGAGCGTTGTATGTCATGCACAAAGCTCAGGCGCATGGCTCTCACGTTTCTGTAGAAGTAGCTGAGCGGCTCTACCGCTATGCGATAAAATCCACTGACCTTCTCCAACCCCATGCCCACGCCATCAATGGCCGCGCATGATTCAAACAAGTCTTTAGGGCTGGCATAGATTGGATTGGTTACTATCGAAAACCCACGCAACTGCTCACCGCTGGTGATAGCGCGCAAGCTGCCTGCACCATCTGCCGCGTAGCCATCTTCCGTTCTGCCGTAGTAGTCGCTTTTAAAACTACTTGCCCTGCCGGTGCAACTACGCACCACGCGTTTCCATACATCATGAATCAATGTGGCTGTTGCATTGCTAGAAGGTGCAACCGTAGCGCCCTGCACACTTAACTCAGAATAGCGCGTAAGCGGATTGATGTTATAGAAATGGGTGATATCGGCTGATCCAGGTGCTGTAATCACTACTGTAGCATACAAGTATATCTCATCGTTTATGGCCAATGTACGCGTGAGTGTGGCCGTAAATTGTTGATCTGCTGCTAAATTTGAAACCACGTTTTGTGTGCTTCCAATCTGTGTAACGGTATAGTTACCGGGCGAACCGGTCGCTACATACCACTTCACTTCCCAATTGATGGCAACGGCAACAGATAGATATTGATCTACACGAACGTCAATCTGGTAGCTGCCAGCTTCTTTTACAGCAAAGTAATACTTCAGGTTGGCTACCGGATCGAGCGTGCTCATCTGGGCAGGATATGAAAACCGTTCGCCTAACTCATCGGTGATCTCGTTGTCAAAAGCATAAATCAAGTAGTAGGTTGTGCCGGTGGCAATGCCCGTGTAAACGTTGGTATCTTGAACAGTGCGAAAAACAGAATCTCTTCTTATCGTCTTGCTGTGCATCGGCACAGTGATGTCTGTAAAGCCTGGCATAGCGTTTCCATCCTGATCGGCAATGGCTTGCAAATTCACCTTCACATCTTGCCTGTTCTTAAACTTCTGGTAAAAGCCTACGTCCATTATTTTGCACGTGGCAAAGTTGCGGTCGATCTTCAGCGTCAACATTTCGAGGATTCCCTCGAATTGCAACTCCCACGCCCTGGTTAGCACATTCTTGCGCTCAATGGTGAGCGTGATCTCCGCCTCTATGCCGTAAGCGTTAAACAGCTCAGTAATAAGCGCACGGCCTTCTTTTACAAACTTTAGCTCAGGCGTGTACTTTACAAACACTCCATGAAGCGTAGGGTCGCGCTCAATGGTTTTGCGCTCTGCGTCCCAGCCCATAGGGTCCGTTTGCAAGGTGATAGCTCGTTTAAAACTGGGGTGATATAGTTTGAAGCGATACATTACCAGAAGTAGTTTTGCTTGTACGTTTTCTTCACCACACCATCGCGCTCCATATACTCATACAAGCCTTTTGCATCAATGCCTTTGCCGGTGGTCGGCTTGTTTTTTATGTCCTTCAAAATATCGCGCACCTCAGTCATCACCGGGTCGCGCTCTTGCTTCAGCTTCACAAACAAATCACCGCGCAAGTGGTTGGGAATATTGCGGTCAATGATGTTTTTCAAATCGCCATAGCCCACATTCTCGTCTTCTATAATGGGTTTTAAAATGTCTTTAAACTTGCGGCTCTTGCGCGCAGGCACTACACTTTCGTGAGCGCTGAGGCGAGCGAGAATGCTATCGCTGGTTTCTGTGCCAGCGCCCATCAAATCAAAAACACCGTCTTTGAAAGCGGGTAGTTTCTGATTGAGGACAACGGCTAGTTGTAATGCGCCTTGAAGACCCGCCAAAACTTGAAAGGGTGGTGCAGCAACCCCAAGCTGTGCTCCAATTTTGAGAATAGATTCAGCGGTGTTTGCAACAATGTTAAAAATTGATAACTGCTGTTGCTCTTCGGCCTGCTTGCGTTTTAGTGCTCTTTCCTTCTTCGCAAAATCGGCACTTACTTTCTCTTTGCTCTTGGCATTATCGCCAGTGAGGCGCAGCTCAAAATCTTTCTGGCGTTGCAGGTCGTCCAGCTCTGCCTGCATGTTTTGCGCGCTAATCAAATACAACGTGTTCACCAGCTCTACCCCAAATTGAAAAGCGGCTTGGCGTATTGCCCTGCGCTGTTCTTCGTGTGCCCGTTCAGCTTCCAACAACCGATCTTGCTGCGCCTTCTTATCTTCATACTCTTGCTCATAGGCACGGTCGCGCTCGGCTTTCAGGTCTTCATTTACTTTTTTCAGGCCATCTAAATTCAGACTCGGATCGGCAAAAGTAAAATCACCTTTCATCCCTTCGCCCTCTTCAGTCGATTTACCCGAAGCGATGTCAGCTAAATACTCCTTCAGGAATTTAGCCCGTTCCTTTTTGATGGCTTCATTTGATTCTCGCTCAGCTTTAAGCCTTGCCTCTTTTAGTTTAGCAGCAGCAGCTTCTTCTTTTTGAAGTTTTTCTTTGGCGGCACTCTGTTCAAAATTTGCAATCAACGAAATGGACTCCTGGGCAATACCTAAATCAGCTTTGCTCTTGTTATAATCGGCTATGTTTACTCCACCCGATTTTCCTTCACGCGTTAACCTTTCGGCTCTGGAAGTCTCTATTTGAAGCTGTAGTATCCTTTCGTAAATTTTTTGCTTTAGCTCAGCACGCTCTATTTCGCTTTTACCTTTGTAAGAATCGAATACTGCACCAGCCGATGCGGTTTTGAAATTTGCATTGCTCTGCTCTGTTGTAGTGACTAAATCGGTAGCAATTTTTAAAGCTTTATCTAACAAACTGACCGAACCAGACAATGCCCCTTTGTTTCCATCTCCAAGTGTCACTAAGAATTTATCCCAACTATCGCCCAGGTTGCTGATCTTACCACCAAGTGTTTCGCTGATAGCAGCCATCGATCCACTTACGCCATCCAAGTCGCCAAGCGTGAGCAAATACTTGCGGATTGAATCGCTGGTAAAGTCCGTTTGTGTTTGTACTCCCTTGAAGGTAAACTTTACTTGATCGCCTGCCTTGCTGGCACGGATACCAAACTCTTTTAATCTTTCAAACTCACCAGTCTGCGCATCAATGATAGCCTCAGTTAATTGATCAAATCCTTTGCCGGTGCTGCTGGCCAAGTCGCCCAGTTTACGAAGCTCTTCAGTAGTCGGTTTAAAACCTTGGTTAGCCAATCGCACAAAACTTTCAGTAAGCTCTCGCACACTGAAAGGTGTTACCGATGCAAACTTAGTAATGTCATTGAGTGCCTTCTTTGCTGCACTATTACTTCCAAGCGTATTGGTAAGTACCGCTTCAAACTTTTGAAACTCGGCTGTGATGTTCACCACCTCGCCAACAAATTGCTTTAGCTTATCCAGGGCAAACACACCTGCCAGTGCGGGGCCTACTGTTTTAGCGATGCCGCCCAGGCTGCTGAGCTGCCCCTTCATATTGTCAATACCGGCTGCGCCATCGCTACCGCCTTTTTTGGCAGTAGTCACCAACTTCTCTATTTCATCTTCTGCAAGACCCGCAGCTTTTCCGGCACCGCGCAAAGCAGCGATCAGCTTATCAATATCATTGATAGCTGGTTTTACGTTTGCGCCTATGGGAAAATCTGCCATTTTACTTTTACTTCTTTACTTCTTATCTGCCTTGGCTTCTTTAGCCAATTGTTTCAACTGTTTCACTCGCCTGTCCAGCCAGAAGTAAAACTCCTCGGCTGTAAAGCTTCTCACCAACCTTGTCTCGCTGGGCACGCCATTGCACAGCATATCGAGCAGCTCATCGCGCTCCTTCTTTGCCGCTACTCTTCGTTCCCACCGTGTAGTATCATCTGGTAGGCTCTTAGCTTTGCGGCCCCTTCTACTAAAAATGTTTCGATGTCTTGCGGTAACTGCTCGCCAGAAATTTTCAAAGTCTCGCGCAGCAGCCTGTCGAAAAAAAAACTCTTGTTGGGTAGCTTCTTAAAAGCTTTCACCTTCACCATAGCCAAATCATAGTCGAACGTGGTCAGGTCTTCGCGCTCGGTAAAGTAGGCAAGGCTCGCAAGGTTGTACAAGCTCTCTACCGTGGTGATGTTCTTCACAATATCTTCCAGTGTGAAGAGCAGCGCACCAATCCGGTTCACATCACTCTTGGCGTTGGCTTCTTTTAGTTTCTCCACAAACTCCAATAGCATTTCACGATCAATGCCCATGGTCATCTCTTCGCGCAAGGTGTTGTAGTGAGCGCGCCTGCCTTCAGGCATATCGGCTACTTGCACAAACTCCCAGTATTGCTCACCGTCTATGATCAAGCCCGGCACCGGGCGTATCAATTTGCTGTTCACCTTATCCAGTGTGTACTTCTGGTAGGTGATTTGGTAGAGGTAGGCAATCAGTTTTAAAAGGAGTTTTCTGAACATATAACAGGCTTTTTATTTTCGTTTAATCCATCCATAAATCAGTGCGAATGCCAACCCGGCAATCACCAGCCACGCGGCAAAAAGTTGGAATTGCTTCCACCACGTGCGATGATTATCCGGGCTGACAACCACTACGGGAGGGCATCTCACCACACCCTCCACGGTCTTTACCTGAATAATGGTATCAGGTTTTAGGGTTGACTGATAGCGCAGTGCGCGGTTGTATCTATCAATCCAATACTTGATTTGCAGCTTGCCAGATCGGCTCACTTTAGTAAGTGTATCTAAATAAAAATCTGCTGTTTGCTTTTGCCAGGCAAGGCACAAACTGTCCAGGCTAATGCCACCTTCCAGTGTATCGGCAGCAACAGGCACTTCAAAGCGCACCGAGTCTTTGTAGCGCATCACCACACTATCTTTGCTCACCTTGCCAAACTTGTCTAGACACTTTTGGTAAGTGACACAGCTGCCAAGCATCAGCCCGGCAACCAGCAACCAGAAACCTGTAACTAGCTTGGCCATTTATCGTATATATTTTTCTTATCGATTCCTTTTGCTATTGCCCACTGCACCACGCTGAAGCTCGGACAGTCTTTCTTTTGAAACTGATTATGTCCGGCCACTTTGATCGTGGGGAAGAGTTCAATCATCTTCTTCACGTAACCTTCCAGTACGGCATGTTGCATTTCAGTACGCGTGTCTTCGGCTTTCTTGCCATCGGCACTCAGGCCACCCACATACACAATGTGGCGGCTTAGGTAGTTGATGCCAGGCTGACCGTTGGTGATCTCCCACTTGTCGATGATGTCATCATTATTGTAGGGCACAAGGTTTTCAATCTGGCCGTTGAGGTGAATCATGTCGCTGTAGCCTAGTTGCTTCCAGCCACGTCCGGCAATTTTGTAGACACTCGCACCGCCTACCATCTGCGGAGGTATGCCACTAAGAGCAGGATAAACTTGCCCCATGAATGTAACTGTGCCGTCAGGATTTTTGCAGGGCCCTAAGTGCCACTGGCGCAGCTGATCGCTGCTGATGTTTTGCCCGGCACGTGTAGCCGTGCAGTGGATAACGAGGTACTTGATTTTAGATGCCATGGTGAGTTGGTCTATTTGTTTTCCCAGCGCGAGCCGACTTTGATGTTATCACCATCGGCTCTTATCTGGGGGTTGTTTCGTAGCGAGAGTGGGACTTGAACCCACGGCCTCCAGGGTATGAACCTGGCGAGCTACCATCTGCTCTACCTCGCAATGTTTTAGCAGTAAGACTTTAGACATAAGATGTAAGACCGAACTGTCTCACATCTCATGTCTCATGTCTTTTAATCTATTACGGTTGGAAATCCGCTTTCATCATCGCCACTGTAAACAGGTCGCAGAACTGAACTAAGTCTTTTTGCTTCCACTTTACTGTGCCTTGCATAAAGCTAGTCTTGCCAAACTCTTGGTCGCTGGCTGGTACTGCTCTTACCAGGCACAAGATCGGCTCAAGCGTCCTGTCGAGCGGGGCGTAGGCCTTGTAGTCTTCAGTAACGAACACGATACCATAATTTTTATTTTGGTTGATCGTATTCCAGAAGCGAAGATTGGCGTTTACACCTTCGTGCTTGAAGGGCATCTCACACTCAAAGCGACCGTGGCGCTCCATGCGGCCAGCAATACCGGGTATGGTTTGCTGCGTAATGTTAGGCCAGTACGCTTCAATGTCTTTGATGGCGATCATGTTCAAGGCGGTCTTGGCAGTAGTAAGGGTAGCTTGGTCTGTGACCGTGGTTAGATCAAAGCCTTTCTTTACCAGGTACATGCCAAGGATGCCTGAGCCTTCATCAATACAATCGCCAGCAGGGGTATAATTTCCAGCCGCAATGGTACAGGGATCGTATGCTACTAGTGCCATTTTAAATTGGGTTTAAATGGTTTTACTTCTCAAATTTTTCGTACCCTTCTTTGTCTGCAAGGGCTTCGTATTGCTCAGCATTAAAGAACGTTTCACCGTCTTTGCTGTAGTACACACCTTTGGGGTCATCGTTAAAGATGCCTTTCAAAATTTCTTGCGATACAGTTAAGCCAGTTGCTGCTGCTTCGCTTTCTGCTGGTGGTGGAGTTGGTTTTGGTTTCGTTGCCATAATGGTTTTAAGATTGAATGTTGTTTTTAATTTTCTCTTTGATCCACATCATTGCTGCGGTGGCTACAAACCCTACTACTGCGCCTATCAAGGCAAGTACTGCGGTATCAAAAGCAAGCGCCCAAGTAATGTTGCCAAGTACTAAGTAGCTTTTGATAAAGCCGAGTGTGCCGCCTATTGCAGCACCTCCGGCTTCTTGTGCGTTAGGATGGCTCATCGTCACCCTAGCGCTTATGGCTCTTGCACAATGGCTACCACACCTGCTTGGTCAAACCGCTCGCGGCTTGCGCCCATGCGGAAGAGTGCAGAGTAGATGTCGCCTTGATGTTCGGCACTGTTCAGCGTTTCAAATACCTGGATAGGGCCTTTGGCAATGTGTACAAAGTCAAAGTCTACAAGCAATGCTGAGGCGTTGTCTGTTGCCGCAGCTGTTACACTGTATGGCAAGCCTGTACCGCTCGCAATGTCTGCATCGGTCAACGGGTCTTTGGCAATTGGAGGCGATGCGTTGGTAAAGCGTGTCAAAACATCCGTGCGGATAATGTCAAACCCGTGGATCTTCACCAGGTCGCCATTCGAGAACACAGCACCTACGAGGTCATACTGTTGATTGTTGGAGAGTATCGAATCAGATTTTAACTGATTGTACATGGTCTCATCCAAAATCAAGGCACGCTTGCCAGGGTTTAGCTCGCGCTTAGTCTGGTTGATCAAAATCGTTTTGGCAGCGGAAATATCTGCTACAGTCAAAATCTTTCTGTTGCCGGTAGCTCCAGAAAGGTGCGTGGCATTCGTTGCGCCTGAAGTGCGTCTGATGTTGGCCGCATTTAAGTCTAAGTTGGTTGCACCGCCAGCGTTCGGGTTTTTACCAATCCAGCGATAGATAGCGTTAAATGCTGCCAAGAAATTCAATTGCTTGATGTGGTCGTTCAACACCTCACCTACTTTGTCGTAGCTCAACTCTACCATCTCTGCATTGCTGATATGGCTGGGGTTGGTGCTTACTTCATCTAGCACGTAAGTGATCTCAGTATCTGCGCGTCTTACGAGTGGTGCAGGGTAGTTCTTTCTGTTTCGCACACCGCCAGGCAAATTACCGGATTGTGGAATGTGAACTACCGCTTTGCTTAACACCGATGCTGTTCTATCCTTCGCTCTCAAAAGCCACGGATATTCGCGCAATAAAAATTCGGCTACGGTAGTTTCCCAAAATTCAACGGCAATACCGTAGGTAAGGCGTTGGTGGTAGCGTTTGGAGTACTTGGCCGGATCGTTGTAGGCTACTGCCACCTGCACCAGGGCAAGAGCAAAGCTGACAAACAAAAAGGAAGTGATGGCTTCGAACAGGGTAAGCTCTACCCCGAAAAAATTAGCCACAATAGAAGCTACCAGGATAAACCCGAGTAAGCTTGCGGAAAGTTTAAAAAGTGTTTTCATTGTGTTTTTTATATAAGGGGGTTTAGTCTACTTGACGAGCGTTGATCAACACAAAAGCAAAAGCACCTGAAGGGCCTACTCTCTTGTATTCAAATTCGATTTCAAAAGTCTTGGAGATTACTCCAGCTACAGCCACACCGCTGGCACCAGTGCCGGGTGTTACCGTTCTGGCAGTGGCATCGCTCAATGCGCGTACTACCACTCTTGCGCCTGCACGCACCTGGCCATCCAAAATGAAGTTCAGCGTCATGTTGGCAGCGAGGGCAGCGGTGAAATAAATGTACGTCAGCATGTTGCTGATCGTAGCGTTTACAGTAGCAGCAGCAACTAAGTTCTGCTCGTCTGCAAGGCCATCAGGCCAGTTCATTACTTTATCTAATTGTGCCATTGGCTTATTTTGCGCATAACGCTTTTAGGGTGGAGTCTTGGATTTCTTTGCCGTACTTGGTTTTGAACAGGGCTTTGATGTTATCTTCGCCTAGTGTTTTCAGCGTGCCTTCTTTGGCATGCAGGTCGTACATCTTCACCTGATCCTCTTTGCTGGCAGGTATTTCTACACCGCTCTTCAAGCCTGGTATCACAGACTGATAGCCTTGCATGCTATCAAGCATGGCCTTCACGGTGGTGTAGCCTTCTTCGCTTTGGCTGCTTAGCTTCACGAAGTTTTCTTTTTGCGCAGCGGTAATTTTTTTAGCCGATAGCGCGCCCTCTACTAAGGCTGTTGCCTTCTCTACTAAAGAGGCATTCTTAGCAGTGGTTAGTTCGGTAGTAAGCCGAACGATCTCTGCATCTTTTAGGGCAAGAGATTGGTCTTTGGCACCGAGTTGGTTGCTCAGCGTGATCACTGCCTCGGCCACTAACTCTTCGTTACTGGCTTCGCTCAAGGTGACCAGCTTGCTGCCATTCAATGCAGCGATCACTTTTTTCATGGTTGGTTGGGTTTTGTTAGAGTTGAAAAAATTCGTTAATTCTGTGGGGTCGTTTTTGCCGTTGAGTGTAATGGTGCTGCCACTGTAGCCCATCTTTACACAGTTGTAATTCCCTGGTATATCAGTAATGCTAATCTCCAGCAACAAGCTTCTCTTTACTGTGGGCCCTGTTTGGCCGGGAAGCATGTCTTCTGGCTCATAACTAAGTTCGATGGCTTCAAGGGCAGGAAAGCCCAACGAGGCAGCATTGAGATAACCCTTGTCGAACTTGCGTGAAATCTCTTTTGCAAAAGTGTCTTCTACATCAAACTCGGGTTCGGCTATCAATTGTCCATTTACTTTTTTAAGGTTGTTCCACTTTCCTATTGGAAGTATAATGTCCTTGTCGTTTTGGTAGCTTTTGCGGGTGTGATCATACAGCATAACTGGATTTTTCAGAAACGCAGATAAATCAATGCCTTCCGTCAACACACGGAAACCATAACTATTTACACTCTCATCGTTTACTATAACTTCCATCTGTATTGTCTTATGACTTACGACTCGCTACTTACGTCTAGTGACCGCAAATGTGCCTATGTTACAGCACCTAATTTTGGTTTCAAAAAACGGTTAAAACCATAATTGTTGCACATACAACTGTTGTTTCAACGGTTTTAATGCGCAGGCGTGCGCGCCCTTCTTCTGCGCACTTTTGTGGCATGGCACGAATGAAGAAAGGACAAAGCGAAGAGGTAAGGCAACGGGGCTACGACCTCTTTATGAACACTGCTATGAGCCTAGGCGAGATAGCCGAGAGCATTGGCGTGGGCAAAGACACCGTGGGCGACTGGTGCGCGCGCTACAAGTGGAAGCAGAGCAAAGCCGCCAACAGCATCACGCGCGAGCGCAACGTGAGCATGATGCTGGTGCAGATCAATACGCTGCTCGAAGAAATAAACGGGCGCGACAAAAAGTACCCCACCGCTGCCGAGGCTGACACCATTACCAAACTCACCAACAACATTCGCGCACTCAGCAGCCGTACCAGTCTGCCCGACTTCTTTAATGTGCAAACCGAGTTCTTGAAATACCTGCACACCACCAACGACAAGCTGGCTAAGCAGGTGGCCGACTACAGCAAAGAGTTTTTGCAAACCAAAGCCCGTGAGTTGGACAACTAAATGAGCAAGCGCGCCAAACTGGAGAAAGACTTTGAGGCTCTTGTAAAACAAATCAAGAGCAGCACACCCGCAGAGGCAGGCGAAGACATTGCGGCCAAGAACAAACGCATTCATAAACTACTGGCCGATCCGTTGGCCTTTTGTAAATACTATTTTCCCAAGTGGGCAAGCAGCGAGTTTGCCGACTTCCATAAAGATGCTGCCAAGGCCATCCTCAACCATCCGGAAAAGAAAATGATACTTGCCTGGGCCATTGCCCGAAACATGAGCAAGACCACGTTCTTTCAAATGATCAGCATCTGGATGAACTGCCGCTTTATTCATAAGATGGAGAAAGGCTACAGCACGGGTATATGGATGAGCAAGACGTTTGACCAGGCTGTCAAGAGCTTGCGCGCCATCCGCTTACAGTTTGAATACAACGAGCGTTTAAAGAATGATTTCGGAGTGTTTAAAACCGTGGCCACGTGGGGCGATGATATGTTTATTACCACACAAGGCATCAGTTGGTTTCCGTTGGGCAAAGGCCAAAGCCCACGCGGTGCCAAGAATGAAGAGATCAGGCCAGACATACAAATCTGGGATGACTTTGATGATGACGAAGAATGCCTGAACGACATTCGCCTAGACAAGAGCTGGCGGTGGATGATGGATGCTTTGCTCCCTACACTCGATGTAAGTCAGAAAGCTTTTATTGCTGCACTCAACAACATCATTGCGCCCAAAAGTTTAATGACGCGTGTGTTGGAGATTGCCGACTATACAGCTAAGATCAATCTATTAGATGATCGCGGTCAGCCGCGCTGGAAGGCACGCCACAGCTTGGATGATTGCATGTGGATGATCAACAAGATCGGCACACTGGCAGCGCAGAAAGAATACTTTAACAACCCAATAAGTGAGGGCAAAGTATTTAAAGCCGAGTGGCTGCAAGACAAAGCCATGACCAGCGGCTATACTGCGCTGATCGCTTACCTCGATCCATCTTTCAAATCAAAAAAGAATGCCGACCACAAGGCTCTTGTATTGTTAGGTTTGAAAGATGGCGAGTTCCACATCTTAAAAGTTTATTGCGACCGTGCCACCGTAGAAGACATGATCGAATGGCATTATGAATTGGAAAAGTGGGTGAAGGCCAAAAACATGCTCTGCGAGTTTTGGATGGAAGAAGTCTTTCTCCAGGACTTACTATATAAAGACTTTGCCGAAGTGGCCAAGCGCAAGGGCTGGCCGATAGGCGTGCAGGGCGACACACGCAAGAAGCCAGACAAAGACATGCGCATAGGTGCGATGGCCGGATACTTCGAGCGCGGACAGATCTATTTTAACGAGGCTGAGAAAGACAACCACCACATGATTATGCTAAAGCAGCAGATCATGCTCTTTCAGCCTGGCAACACCGGCATAAAGAAAGACGGACCCGATGCACTGGAAGGCGCACTATTTAAAATGATGGACAAAGTGCAGATGAGCGCACCGCAAAGCTTTGGCAAACGTGCCCGTGGTAAAAACATGTATTAACTAGATATGAGTATTGAGACACAAGATATGAGACCGATCACTCTGGTAAGACGGTACCCGGTTACACGATTAGCTCTGTCGGGCAAAGACTGTGAACTAACCAAGGAAGTGAAGCAGCTCTATTTGACTGTTCTCAAATCTCAAATCTCAAATCTCAAATCTTAATTATATGCCTTTCCTAACCGACTCCGACTACCTCGACCAGATTAAAGCCACGCAGCTTTCGGTCATAACAGAGAACACCCTGACCATCCGCCAGACGTGCGAGGCCAAGGCCGAGGCACAGATGCGCAGCCGCCTGGGTGTGCGCTATGCCGTAGATAGCATCTTCAGCCAGGTAGGTGCCAGCCGCAACAGCGAGATCATCATGTACTATATAGACATGGTGCTCTACCACCTGCACAGCCGCATCAACCCGGGGCAGGTGCCGGAGCTGCGCAAAGAAAGATATGGCGATGCGCTGGAATGGCTCAATAAAGTAGCCAGTGGCGACTTCCTGCCCGACCTGCCCAAGGTGGGCGATGCGGATGGGGACGGGGTAGATGATAAAAACGTGGTGCAATGGGGAAGTTTAGCCCCACGAAACCCGTATTTCTGACAATCCCCCCTCTCCAACGGGAGAGGGATGGGGTGAGGGGTATTTAACACCCCTTTAACATCGCCCAGGAAAAGACTTGGGCAGCAAAACGAAGTAGAACTCGATTAAAATATTTAGAGCCTTTAAATCAAAGAAAAATGGCCAAAGTGCAAAAAGTAGGTAGAAGCAAGGCAACCACAGAAACAAACGTGGTGGTAAACAACATAAAAGTAGGGCAGCTTCAGCGCGGAAATCAGAACGTGCAAACTTGGTTTGCCAACCTAAAGGCTGCGGAAAGCACACTGAACCCAAACAGGAAGCAGCTTTACCAGACCTACTTAGATGTAGCGGTCGACCTTCATGTTGATTCCGTTATGGATAAAAGGATCAGGGCTGTGAAGACTACCCCTTTTGAGTGGGTGGGGTTAGAAAACGATTTGATCATCAAGAATTTTCGAAGCCCTTGGTTCGGTGAAATGCTTAGCTTGATCCAATCAAGAATATTTTATGGCACTACCCTTGCCGAAATTCAACTAGGGCAAGATGGCCTTATCGCGGATGTCATGTTGGTGCCACGGCAAAACGTGAAGCCCGAAAAAGGAATCATATCGCTAGATGGCAACTCAGACAATGGCATATACTATAAAGAAGGGCAGTACCTGAACTACATTATCCAGATTGGTAGAGATAATGATTTAGGTAAGCTTTCAAAGATTGCTCCTTATGTCTTAATGAAGCGTGTCAACCTTGCCGACTTCACCAGGTATAATGAAATGTTTGGTATGCCTTTAAGGGTTTACGAGTACGATCCGTTAAAGTCTGGCGCGCGCGAAGAAGTTGAAAAGCAAGCGGAAGCCTACGGAAGCGCTGCGTACATCGTGTTACCAAAAGGAAGCGCCACTGTTGAGTTCCACGACAGTGTAAAGCAATCTACCGCTTATGCTTACGACAAACTACATCAGATATTAAACGATGAGATAACCATTGGTGTGTTGGGGCAGCTGCTGACAACAGGCGGTGATGGTGGTGGAAGCTATGCGCTGGGCAACATTCACAAAGCAGTGGAGACTGGAATCAATTTAGAGGATCGGTTGACAGCGGAGTATCTTATCAACTACCCTTTCAAAAACAATATCTTAATACCCCACGGGTATCCGCTTAATGAGTTTGAAGGTCGATTTAAAACCTCGGAAGAGATCAATAAAGAGGCCAAGCTCAAGATGTGGATAGAGCTATACAAAAGCGGTGCGCCTATAGCCGAGGAAGATTTTTATAAGGAATTCGGAATTGAGCCTCCGGGCAGCAGGCCAGTGGTCGCGCATAGCAGCAATGCCTTGTCCGACCCGGCCTCATCCGAACCACCGGTACCACCCACACCCGAAAAAAAAAAGGTAAAGCTTCACTCGCTCAACGCTGAGCTGGCCACCTTCTACGGCCACAAGTGCAGCCACGACAAAAGCCCGATGCGTGTAACGCTCAGTTACAAGAGTGAGCTGAACGCAATTATAGACAGCATCATTCAACGCCTGAAGAGCGGTGAGCTGAAAGCCGGAGACGTGGATCCTAAACTTTACAACCTCACAGCCGAAGAGCTGTGGGTAGGCGTACAAAAAGGAATAGGCGTAAAGCTGGAAGCTGCAAGCGGCACGGAGTACGCCATGCTGAAAGCCTTGCGCACGAATGTGTATGTCTTCAGCGGGTTTAAAACCTACCAGTTTTTAAAACAGGCTAGTGAACTACTGGTAGATGCTGATGGTAAGGTGAAAGCCTTTAGCACCTTCCGCGATGAAGTGCTGGCACTCAACAGCCAATACAACATCGAGTACCTGCGCACCGAGTATAATTATGCAATTGCATCTTCACGAATGGCTGGCAAGTGGCAACAGTTTGAAGCCAACAAAGGCACATTGCCGTTGCTGCAATATGAAACCGTGGGCGATGCACGTGTGCGCGCTGCTCATGCGGCATTGGATGGAATCATCAAACCAGTTAGTGATGATTTCTGGAATCAATACCTGCCACCAAACTCGTGGAACTGTAGATGCACCGTGCGCCAACTGGCCGAAGGCACAGTGAGCGAAACAAAACCCGAGAACTTGCCACAGCTTGCCGCGATGTTTAAGACCAACACCGGCAAGAGCCAGGTAATATTCCCGCCAAGTCATCCTTACTACAATGTAGATGCAGGCGACCAGAAGAATGCGGATAAGAATTTTGGATTGAGTATACCGGAGTAAAATCGTTGATGGTTGTTCGTTGTTGGTGATTCGCAACGATCAACAACCAACGATCAACCAACAACGACCAACAACGACCAACGAAAATGCACTACCTCCAAGCCATAGCCAACCTCGAACGCCTGAAAGGCCAGCTCACCACCCTTGCCGGAAACGAGATGGTGAACGAGGCGCTGGATAACATTCGCCAGGAGAAGGACATCAACGGCCAGCCGATGAAGGCACGTAGCCCAAAGGCTGTGCGCAACCGTGGCAGAAAGTTATTGGTAGATACTGGAGAAGGCCGCAGAAGCATTCGCCAAAAGATAAGCGGCACGAAGGTAGGGCTGGTAGCCAACGACTACATGGTGGCCCACAACGAGGGCGTGAACAAAACGGTGAGCGTGCGCAGCCGCAAGGGCAGAACGTTTAGCCGGAAGATGAACCTGCCGCAGCGCGAGTTTACAGGCGAGAGCCGCAAGCAAACAGAGCGCATAGAAAAAGTAATTGCAAACCAAATTTTAAAAGCTGTATCCTAAACCCGTTTAACCATGAAAAATCTATTGATTGTGTGGATGGTGCTATCGCTGCTGGAAGTAGTGAGGCACTGGTATATCATAAAAAGAAAAAAGAAAAGCCCCAACAAGCTGGTGAGCTTTTTGGCGAGGGCAGCAGTGGCCATTTGCCTGGCATGGTTTGATCAGCTGCCTCTATCAATAACATTGCCCACCTATGCCATTGTAGATTGGTGCTTTCACGATTATGTTTTAAACCTGCTCTGCGGCACTACGCCTATCTGGTACCTGAATGACACCGGCCCTATCGATCGCTTCCAACGTAACTATCCAAACATGTTTGCATGGTTTGTGTGGAAGGTGATCTTGTTTATTGGTTTGGTAGGTGCTTACTTCTTCAATTTTTAAGCACATGGAAAAGACTATCTACGAACAGGCCATTGTGCGCCTCACCAGTGCCGAGGCCATTGCCTACATTGAAGGAGCGGGGCAGGTGCGCCTGCAAGACAGCGGATGGTATGAGCAACAGATCGAAGACGTTCTAAAAGACAAAGACGTGCAGAGCTACCCGTTTAATTGTCCGGCAGTGTTCTTTCAGTTTACGCCCACGCGCTACGAGAAGGCGAACGGCATGCGGCAAGAGGCCACGGGCGAGTTGATCATTCACCTGGCACAAAACAAAATAGGTAAGGATGGCAAGCAGGGCAGCGAGAGCCACTCAGCTTTTAAGAGTTTGCTGGATTATGCAGACTTGTTAATCAATCTTTTAAACGCCTTTAAACTGCCATGCAGCGCACGGCTGATAATGACGGGTGTAGAGCGCGACCACACCAACAGCGGCCTGATGCATGACAAGATCACCTTGAGCTGGACAGCGCAGCGCAAGCGAATAAACGTAGCATAAAAAAAGCCCTCAAGTTGAGGGCTTTTTTATAATCAATTCATCACCAGTAATTGGTGTCCCGCCAATGGGTTTGAAGTCTAAAAAAGAAAATTGCATGTTTGACTTGATCATGTCAACTGTTACAGAAAACAAAAACTGTTGTTGATCGGTGTCGTAATCTAAGTAATACTTTTCTGTTCTAACAGTCAAAGAGTTTTGATAAAGCCTTGTTACTCGTTTAGCGGTTTCTTCATTAGGTTCAAAACCTTTCTTCTTTAACCGCTCGAAAAGTGTTTCTTCAATTTTGCCACACACGGTTACGGTCAATCTTGAGATTAACTTATCCACATCATCCTGTGTTATTTTCTTACTGCTCATAAAGTAGGCGGTCTAATTGTTCGCGGTAGATTTCTTCATCTTTCTTAGGGCGTGCCAAAATCAATATATAAAATCTCATGTGCAGCGTGTTCTCTGCTATCTTCACATCTTGTATCCACATGTTTGCATTTCCTGCTTTAAAAATGTCAGCAGCTGCTCTGTACGGATTTACCCAGGGCGGCAAAACGTTCATCTCCATTTGAAATTCAAATCGCTGCATCAGTTCCGCAGGTTCGTGCGCAATGTCCGGATAGTAACCTCTGGCGAAGCTTTGAATTTCACGCATCACGTATCCTACTGAGTTATCACTCACGTTATGTCTCACGTCTAACATCTTTGGTCTATTTACAGTCACTGCAATTAGCAATAGGTGTCCATGTCACAGAAGTAAAGTTAGTAAAAGAAGCAATGCCGCCAGCGGCCACGTTGTTGCCGGCAAGGTATTGTTCTTTGGTGCAGCAGCGTATGAGGCCACGGTTGGTGTAGCCTTTGGGTATGCCCGTCATGCAGCCCATTTGTGGGCCTGCTTCTTCTTTGGCGCAGCCCATGGCCGCTACCAGTAACAAAATAAAGATTGCTTTTTTCATAGTTATTTTTGGTTAAAATTATCCGATTTTAAACGTTTAGACTAAAAGGAGTTGCGCAAACACAATTGTTATGCACAATTGGGCAACGCACCAATCACGGCTACCCTTCGCAGGAGCTCCCCGCGAGGACGCATCCGTTCATACATTGTGAAGCCACTCCACCCGGTTCAGTTGTTCTTTTACAATTCCATCCGTTATCATCCACCCCGCATGTAGCCGTGTCCACGCTTCGTTGCCCAACTGCCGCCCCAGCCACACCGTCCGACCCTTCGGCTTGCATAACAACAGGTTTATTCAATTGCTCAAATTCGGTAGCCATCACGCGGAGGTCTATCTGAACTTCGCGTCCTGTTATTTGTGTGTTTGGGTTTTTCTTATCGAAGAGGTCAAACCAATCGGCCAGCGCTCTTAGTTTTTCAGAATTAGTCATGTGTATATTAATAAATTAGTGTTCAAAAATCGCAACTGAATAAACCATTGTACATTGGCAGCAATTGGCATTTGCTTACGAGGTGTGGCAAGCCGCGGAGCAGCGCAAGCCACCGCACATTTGCCACACCCAGCCGCACCAATGCCAACTGTTCGGCCTCCAACCGCACACGTCCGACCGCACGCCCTGCCAACAACAGGTTTATGCAAAACAAAGGCTCCAAGTGCGCATTCCATAGTCATATCGTGGGACAGAATTTTAAAATTTTTAACACCCTCCCGCGCTCAAATAGTTTTCAATAAATCAAGAGGAATGCACTCGACATTTAGTTTTTTGATAGCTGGAATTGTATTTGATTCGAGAACAAATTTTCCTATTGCTTCTTCTTGTGTTTTAGCTTTTACACGTCTTACAAGAGTTGACATTTTTGTGATTCGGTTGACTCCATTTATTTCTTCCGAATCAATTTGCATTTGATAAACAATAAATTCTTTCATTGGATTCCCCCGCAGGGTGTTAAAAATTTTAAAATTCATTTTGTATTTCATAGTCATCTTATCTGTGTGCCTTTGTTCAGCATAAACCAGCGTCCGTTAGCGGTAATGCCGCCACGCTCAATAAAGCGGGTGGCATGGAAGCTGTTCACCCGCTTTGCCCACCCTTCGTGGCGGCACACGCTGCAAGTATTTGTGCTACACAGACAGATAGTGGTTGCTCTTCATTTTTGAAGTCAAACAAACAATCCTCAATGACATCTTGCAGCTTACCGCTAACATGCGGGTTTACGTCAGTTAGGGGTGGATGCAGCAAGAGGCATTTCGGTGTGCAATCGCTTTGAAGCACAGTACCACATTCTCTGCAACTAATTGCGTATGCAGCACTCCCGCCAATCGTACGTACTTGCCAAGAAGCGTTGCACTTTGTTCCCTTACTTATTTCATGCCTCTGGGAAAATGTGAGGCTATTAAATTCTTTCTGTGTCATTTGATAGTTTAGTTTTATTTATTCCCTAACCGAACGTAAACCCGCTACTACATTATGCGACAATTAGCAGCCCTCCAATGTGGCCACGCCAGCGGAGCTACGCGCCAAATATTTCACGGCACTTTATACAAGTTCCAACCAATTGACTTTTGTGCGTTCTATTCATTTCGTGCTTACACCCACCGCGACCGCTTTTGCCCCCGCTTCGTTGCCCAACTGCCGCTCCCTGCGCACCGTCCGACCCTTCGGCTTGCATAACATGCTGGTTTACGTCAGGCGGGGCTGTGAGTGCCTTAATAACTTTGTCCAATGTAAGGCGAGCATAACCCCAACTTTTGTACCCATCATTGGCTAGCATCGTGTCTAGTTCTATTACCTCTTCTAAAAGTGTCATATACATTGATAGTTTAGTTTTATTTAACCCCTAACCGAACGTAAACCCGCTACTACTTTATCGGTAATTCAAGTTCATTATTCCAACTGTTGCACCTCTTTTCCCATCACCTCCATATTCTTTTTGCCACCGGCACGGAAGAAATCTACTTCTGTCTTTACCGAGTTTACAATCACGCTGCCAAGACTTGCTATCGCTTTGGCCTTATCGATTGCGGCTTTGCGCGTTTCTGTGTCTTGTAAATCTAGTTCTTGCAGCTCTTCAATGGCGGCAAACATGTGGTTGCGCAGGTCTTCAATTTTGTTTTTCATAGGATTTTATTTTACGTTTTAGTTTACTCACTACTCTGATTACTTCTATCACTTCTTTGGGATAGCGCTGTATGCTGTTGCGCAGCATATTGTCATTGAAGGTTAGCAGCTTTAAGTTATCTGGCTGGCAGTTCAGTTGATTGCCATCTTTAAAGGCCACTACCTTATCTGCGGGTATGGGGCCATAGTGTTGCTGCCACACATGGCGATGTAATAGCTCCCACTTTGCTTTGCCTACTCGGATGTACTGATAACTAAGCCCACTTTTATCTTTTCGCGTGCGCATGGCACCATCATACAATGTGTTGTGTGGTAGTTGCCCTTTTTGAAAGGAAGTTTTCTTTAGCTTCGCAATCATCTCGGGCTTCATCCACGTTTCTATTTTTTTGCCTTTGTTGAATGGCACTTGTCCCTTTTTGAAAACAGTGCCACCGCCCAACTTTTTGCCAGGTGTAATTCTTCCGCTGAAGGGGGAGGCCAGATAGTCGGCAGATTTCTTGATACCCAAGTTGTACACTGCCCCGTAAATAGACTCTTTGCTTCTGCCCAGGTGTGCTTGCACTTTGTGCATGGGCAATACAGGATAGTTGACTTTAAGCCACGCAACCTCTTCGGGTGTCCAGAGTTTTCTCATACTTAAAACTTTGCTGGCTCAGTCCAGGCTCCATCTACTTTCTTCCAGCCCAGTGTGCGCAGGTGTGCCCAGTAGCGTTGCAGCTTGGCTACATCTTCGCTGATGGTTTTCTCGTAGGCTTTGTCGTACACCATTGGGAAGCTGCTCTTGGGTTGCACACCGTTGGCGGCAAGGTCGCGCACGGTGTTGTAGTGCCGGATGTAATCGGCCATGCTTTTGGTGCCGTTAAGCGGGTAATTAACATGCTTGAAATAAACATCTAACAGCACTTCGGTAACACCAACATTCTTCAAATTGGCTTTCTCTTCCTTCATGGCGCGGTAGGGCTGGCCTTTGTGCTGCTTGTATTTGAGGGTGAAGAGGGCCACCTTATCGGCTACTGACTTTGGCTTTAGCAAAACGGCTTTCAGCATTTCATTATCTGTAAGGTCAACTTCGCGGAGGGGAAACATGTCGTAGCCAACGGGCTTATCATTCACGGTTAATGGATTGTTTAACTCGCACAGCAGCATCTCCAGCACCTCGTTTTTGTAAAGGGCATACACCACGCCATCGAAGTAACCGGTTACTTTGTAGGTGTTTGATTTCATGCCACATACAGTTTTAGTTGGTCGCCCACTTCGGCTTTCTTATTCCAGATCACAAAATCTTTGTTGCCGCCAAACCTGCCTCGCGACTTAGCTTTAAAATCATGCACATGCACTACCACGTCTACCATGTATTCAATGTCTTTGGCAAACTTGCCGGCAGGCTTACCGGCTTGCTCCCAGCAGATGATGATGAAGCTCTTGTGCGGGTAAAGTGTGATCAGCTTGATGTACTGCTGAGCGGTGAGCTTCATGTAATCGCGGCTATCGATAAACACAAACTTGCCACGGTTAGGTTTAGCCAGGTATTCAACCAGGTCGTTGAAGAAATATTGATCGCCCAACATAAAGCGGCCATCAGGTATTTCTATCATCTGCTCGCGCACAAAGGCGTCTTGTGTAGTCTTTGTGTCGCCTTCTTCGATGGATGAGTAGAACACTTTGCCAAAATGGATAGCCAGATACTTGGCAAAGCGCATCATGAAAGTGGTTTTGCCGTTTTTTGGGTGGCCATACACCAGCATGTGAAAGGGATCGGAAGGAAGGCCGAAGGTATCTTTCCACTGGCCCTCAAAGGGCAGGGTGTGGTAATTCTTGTTGATGATCTGGCTTACGCCTAGTGTACGTGGCATGGTGAGATGCTGTTTAAAGGGTGAGTTTACAGTTGATAGTTTTCTTTGATGGCTACTTTGTAAGCGGCACTGCAATTCTTTACATCTACCGGCACCTTATCGCAACTGGCTATAATGTGGTTGACCAATTCAGGGCTGATGTGATACTCGCGGTTGAAGAAGGCATGCACCAGGTGGCTGCGGTAGCGTTTCATCAAGTGCTTGTACAAATCGCGCACTTCGCGGTTGCGCTGTAGCTTTGTTTGATGCTTGTCGTAAGTGTGCTTTAGCTCTGCCATGTTTATTTATACATTTCGTTGATCATGTGCTTGGCGGCTTGCTGAAACTGAGTGCATACTTCGTTCAGCTCTTTGAGGCTAAGCCTATGCAACTCCTTTTTGTGAACGCCATACTTTAAAATCCAGCCGTTTACCCTGCTTAAATTCACTTTCCATCGCGGCCAGTTGTAATCTTCAGCACTTTGCGGATCGCCCCAGTGCAACGTGTGGCCAATGGCCAGTATCTTACGGGATACAAGCTGCTTGGCTTCTCGGGTTTCGCGGATGTGGTCTTGCTGGGTCATGCTACTTTATCACAATGCGGAACACGCCTTCTTTCTTGATCTCCACACAATGATTTTGCAGCAGCTTCGCTTTGCCTGCTTCGTCTTGCAGCAAGCTTTTTATAGCCGCTACTTTAAACTTCTTATCTACCAGCTCAGGGAAGTCTTTGACAAAGTCGGCCATGCTAAAGCCTTCGCATGGTGCAATGGTTGTTTCTTCGCCAAAGTGCAGGTAGCCACCGGGCATTTTGTAGTTTCCGCCTTCATCGAACTTCACTTTGTTGGCTTCGGCAAATGCTTCGAGCTGTGCAGCTGCCTGTGCTTGTGCCTTTGCAATCTTTTCTTTTTGCTGCTTGTACTTGATGTAAACCTTCATGGCCAGCTTGGCTTGTTGAAGAGGTGATAGTTTGGGTGCTCTTTTCATTGGATTGGATTTAGTTTAAATTTTAATGGTTCAAATTCGGTAGCTACAAATCTGCGTTGGCCCGTAACTGTACGGATACGATTGGCAAGCGCTGTGTGTGCGAGGTGATATTTGTAAGATGTTTTCTTGAGACTTACTTCAAAACCTGCAACGTCTACCCACATGTACAATTCGTTTTTGTGAAAGCCAAACGTTACTTTTTTGCCTTCCAACATGGAACCAAGGGGCTTGTTGAAGTATAGTGTATTTTTGTAAATGCTAATTGTAAGGCCATTTATACGAATTCTCGCTGTGCTTCTTGGTAGGGTGTTGTTATCTAGTATCTCAGTCATACCTTTTCTTTTTTACTAATGTGCTTAATCACCTGGTGATACCCTGCGTACATGAGTGCATCTTGCGTGTAGCGCGAGCCTGCATGAAAGTAGCGGTACCAATACGGAGCGTGGCTCTCGTATTGAAAGCGATTGTAATGCGCCAAAAAAAGCACGTCTATCCGGTGCCACTCTGGCAACCAGAAGCTATACCAGAACTCTTTGGTGCTGGCCATTTGTGTTTGCATATCGCCCGTGCAGCCAATGCCGGTGAGCCACTCAAAGGCGAGCTCCATGCGCATTTCTGTAATGGCTTCTTCGCTCAGCTTTGTTACCTCGCGCACGCGTGTGCGTGTGCGCGCTACCAGTTGTTGATGTTCTTGCGTGTTCATAGCAATCGGTGGAGTTGTCCTTTTAAGTTTAACAAGTCAATATCTTTGGCCAGCGCTATGGCTAGTACCAGCACACCCATTTCGTGAGGTTTTACAGGCAGTGTTTTGCGCCTGGTGTCGGCTACCTTTTTTTCCAGCAGCTCATTGGCTACCCATGCCAGTGATTTATCTGCTATCGTGGCCTCTTTCTTTTCGTAGATGCCTACTGAGTAAAGACAAAGAAAAAATTGAAGCCTGTCGATGTGCCAGGGTGTAACGCCCTCGATCACTACGCGGCCACTGGGCTTGCGCACGGCTCCAAAGTTTTTCTTTTTAAGTTTTGCTTTTTTCATAGCGTTTTCAATTCAGCATCTATCATCTCAATCTTGCGCACAATCTCTCTGCGTATGCCGTTCAACTCGTCTATGCTAAAGGCATCGAAGCTTTGCTCTATCTCGCGGTCGAGTGTGGCGAGCCTATGTTGCAGGTGTAGCTTGTGCTGACTTTTAAGGTCGCGCAGGCTTTCGTTTGTCCACTTCAGCTCTTCTTGCTTTTCGTGCAGCAGCGTAGCATAGTTGCTATCCGGATTTTGTGAGCCTTGCAAGCGTTCTTTCAGCACGTCTATTTCGTGCAGCAGCTTCACCTTTACTTTGATGTTGTTGCCAATGGCATCTTCGTTGAAATAGCTTAGTTGGATAGGTGTGCCATCGATAGCCCATTTTGGAAGCAACGGAGCACCTTCTGCGTTGTGGTAAACAGCGTTTAAGGTTTTGATAATGGCCTGTTCAACAGCTGTTGCATCTATCATCCACTCTTCTCCTTCGCCTTTTGCCATGAGCTGGCTCCACTCGTCTGAGGTGCGTTGCAGGTAGGCGATCATTTGCGGTATGGTGATCTTCTCGTTTACCATATTCTTGGGTTTACAATTGTGCAAAACATGTATAGAAAGGCTGAGATCATGAAGGCTGCACAGAGCAGAACCAACACTGAGTCGATCAAAAAAGACTTCCTGAACTCAGGGTCGTCTTTCAATTCAAAGCGAGGGTCTAATTCGGTTTTCATAAGGATGAGATTAGTTTACCAATCAATATCACTGCGGCTAACAGGGCAGCAAAGGCCAGCGTTTTAATCACGTTGGTTGCGCGCTTTTCAAAAGGGTCTGGAAATTCATCGTAGCTCATAATCAGGCAACTTTTAGGTTTAACACATCGATATTCAGTAAGTCAAGCACTTCTTCGCCCGTAATTTTGCGGCCTTCTTTCTCTTGGAAGTCGAGGCACTCGCGCACTTTGAGCGCAAGCATGTCGAGGTCTTTCACGTACTTCATCAGTACATTCTTAGCACTTTTGTTGGTGATGCCTTCATGCTCGCACACTTTCTCTATCTCGCTGGCGGTAAGCTCTGGCAACTGATAGGCGTTTGATTTAAACCGCCTCGCCAACTGGCGGAAGCCCGGCACGTGCTTGTCGTACATGCTGTTGAGCATCTCTGTGATTTTGTAGCCGCTGATCACCATGGCTGCTTGGCCTTCTACGGCCACGGCTATGTCCATCACTACCGAGTAAATGCTCGGCTTTACTTCGGCCTTACCTGCCTGATCGATCATAATGATGTAGCCGCGCTTTTGCGTGAGTACTTTCTTAATCATCTCCAACTTTTCAAAAGGCGTAACCCGGTTTGGCAACTCAATTCCCAACTTTTTGCATAAGGTGTTGATCATGGCCTTGCCTGTCATATTGCGGGTGCATTCCAACAACAGCGCGTAGTCGTTTTCGCGGTTGTACCATTTTTGCAGAAAGGTTTTGCCCTGTCCGGTGTCGGCATCTATCATGGTGCGCAGTTGCTTGCGGTGTGCTTTGCGCAAAATGCGGTAGCCCATTTTGTAGCTATTCAGAAAATCCCACTTAAAGTCATTATCTAGCTTTAAGCCGATGCCTTCGGCAATTTTGAAGAAGTGGCTCTCGTTGATGGCGGTAATGCGGCCACCACCAGATTGAATTTCGTACTCGCCATTTTTAATACGGCTGATGTAGGCGGTGTTCACGCCCGTTTTGTCGCTGAGCGCGCGCGCGCTGCGCTGCTGGTTCTTTTCGTCTATCCACCCGTTGAGGGCTTCGGTGATCTGTTGTTTTGTTTCTAGTTCCATAGGTGAGTTTGGTTTTAAATTGTTTATTGATTGTTAAATAGTGGATCATCTTCCATGCCCAGGCTGAGGCGGTCTACCTTTTTGCGAGGGGCTTCGCTGTGTACTTCTGAAATGCTAAAATCATCGCCCTGTATAATTTGATTCTTGACAAATGCCTGCGCGTTGGTCAGTACTTCTTTGTCGTATGCCTGCTCGGTAATCAGGTTTACATGGGTGCCGTTTGCCTTGGTAGATTCTATGAGTTTGCTAAAATCTTGCTGCACTGCGGCACGCTGCTTTTTCTTGCGGTCTAAATGCTCTCGCAACTGTGCTGCCTCGTTGGGTAGCCAATCCGCTGGGGCCATGTGGAACTCTTTTGTTGGCAACAAGGCCATGTGCATGCCTTGCCACTGTACAGGTTTGCCTTGCACGTAGAGCAAGAGGCAATCTGGCCGCTGGCCGTCACTCCAGTTGGTGGGGTTGGGTTCGTAGCGAACTTGAAAGCGTTGCGTGGTATGGAACCTGCGGAAGTCTTCATCTTCAATGGTGTAGAATCGTTGCTTTCCGTTGATCGTGATCTCAATGCCTTTGTTGGTGAACTCATAGTCTTGGTATTCGAAAGTGCTTACTGTTTTCTTCTGGCTATCGATGTAGGTAGTGGTTTTTACCTGCTTGCCTGGGCGTGTCCAGAAAGCTTCTACATCTATCAGGTCGGTAAACTCGCGCTGCTTGGCTTTGCTTGCCTCAATGCTGGCGCGATACGTTTCTATGGCCGATTTGCCACCTAAAAAAGGACGAGGTGTGTGGTTGGCAATGGTCAAGTCGGTGATTACATCTTGTATGCCCTGCTCCATCAAGGCCAGCTCATCGCTTTTCACCATCCGGGCTAGTGCCTCGCGGTTGGGGCGGTTGTCGAGTCTTTTGGCAAAAGGGTTGTGCGTAAAACCGCTGCGGAACTTCTCTACGTTTTCGTTGAACCAGTGGAAGTATCCCTCCACTACTTTCGTGCGCGCATTGCCCACACCGGCAGCAAAGTTTACCACGCTTATCGCGTCCATCGCTTGCTGTGCGATAAAGCTTTGGTTGGCCGAGCCATGATCTGAGTAAATCAGGTGAGGCATATAGCCCGATACCATACAGGCCGAGCGCAAGGCACCGCAAACACTCTCGGCATCTTCACTTTCGCTAAGCCAGAAGCCCAGAACGCAATGACTGTGAGCGTCAAGGATGATGTAGATGTTCCACTTAAAATAATTGCCCTGCTTTTTACCTTCGGTAAGCTTGCGGAAGTAGCGGTGAATGGGTGTGCCATCGATTACCCAAACAGCGTTTGCATAGGTGGCGTTGATGCGCTTGGTGATAGGCTCGAATACGTTGCGGTACTCCTGATAACCGTGGCGCGCCTCAAACCAAAGCTGCTTGATGGCTGGCTTAGTCAAAAAAGCGCGAACGGTAGAGGGCGCAATCAGGCATTTGTACTCATCGGTGTTTTTTACCTTGTCTGCCCAGTATTCCAGCTCTATCATCTCCTGAGCTTTGCGCGTGTAGATGTGCCACACCTGCTCAAAGTTCAGCTTCACATTGCCATCGGCATAGAGCTGCACAAGTAAAGCCTTCTGCTCGTTGTTGAGCTTTTCGGGGTTATCGTTTCCGGTTTTTTTGCTGATGAGCGAGTCGAAAGCTTTGTGCAAAAGCGCTACTTCCTGACTTCCGGTCTTCCCGACTTTTAATGCCTTCTTAAAAGGTGTTAATTTCTTGATCAAACCCTTCAGCGTGCTGCACTTCCACGCGTGCCACTCGCGCGCGGTGGCCTGTTGGTTCATCAGGTCAATGGCTTTGAGGTAGAAGTCTTCTACTTTGGTAAAACCGAGCGGCTTCCAGTGGGTACCTTTAGCTCCCGCTATGGCAAGTAGCCACGAAGCCTGCTCGGCTTTTTCTTTTGCGCGCTTGGCCGTGGCCGGATGCGCGAGGTAGTAGTTGTATGCGTGTTGAGAGAAAGCCACCAGGCTGGCCAGCTGTTGGTTTTGGATGTGCTTGATTAGCTCGGCCTTGGTGGGCATGCCTTTGGACTGGCGGGTGGCTTCGGGTATGCTGTCATAGTCCACAAGCGTAACAGTGCGCTTGGGGTCATTTATAAAGTCGATTCCTTTTACGTTGGCGTAGTTGTCGGTAAGGCCGGAGCGATATTCGCTGCAATTTTTATCAACAGCGGCTTGGCTAAATCCCCACTTCTTCACCATGTCGGTGTTTACTGAAAGCAGCAATGTGTTATCCTTTACTACCATCTACCGATCGGGCATTTAGCTTCTATTACTTTTGTTTTGGCCTCCATGTCGCAGCCGCAGCTGTTGCAATACTTTTTGTCGCGCAGTCCGGGACCAACTTGCTTGTGCATGGGCTTAGGGAGGTGAGCTTCACTTGGTATAGGAGTCAGATCGCACAGCAGGCAATCGGCAAAGCGGATCTCGCTCAGCTTCTTGGTATCATCGGGCAGCATGCCCACCTTATCGAGCATTTTATTGAAGTGGCCCTCGATGATTTGGCCTACTTGTATAGGGTTACTCATATACCAGGCGTTGGTTTTTGCGTGCTCTTCTTTTGGCTTCTCTTTCGGCTAGTTTTTCGCGTGCGTCCAGCAAATCGGAAAAAACTTTTTGAATATTATGGTTGTCTGGTCTGGTGCCAGAAACAACCTTTTTAACAGTGCTTTCGCTGACTTTGGCGATCTCAGCTACTCGGATATAATCACCGTTTGAATACTTCCTTTTGATTTCTGATAAAGTTTTCACTAATCTTTGTGTCTGAATTCGGTACAAGTATACAAACATGTTTGAATATAAAGCAAACTTCTTTGAATAAAAATTCAAACTTCTTTGAGAGGCTGGAGATGCTATGCAGCCTGAAGCATATCGGTGGGATAACTGATTTGGCTTTAAAAATGGGCTATTCTAGCCCAGAAAAGCTATATAGGTTAAAAAGGCTAAAGCCAAACAGTGGTGATTTCAACAATCCCTCATTTGATATACTGATCGATCTTGCAAACATGTTTGAAGATTTAAACATGCGGTGGCTAATAACAGGTAGGGGTAAGGTTTTATTGAAGGAAGAAGCAATTCAGCCAATTAAAATGCCGTTTGACGAGAGTAGTCTATTCTTGAATGAACAAGAAGTGCCTTACTTATCAATCACAAAAAATGATGTAGATAAGATCGTTAAATTAGCTAGGAAATTACCCAAATTGATTAAAGACAACAAGATAAAAATAGAGCCATGAAGGAAATATCATTTTTCACACTTCTTTTTGCTTATCTCAATGTGAATGCTCAGGTAATTAATCTACCCATTGATTCGGCCACCAAAGCAATTGACTACAATGAGGTCATACAGGTAGACAGTGTTCCTAAAGAAGAGCTTTACTCAAGAGCATTAGAATGGTTTGCTGAAACCTACAAAGCTTCTAAATCAGTTATACAAATGGAGGATAAAGAGAATGGTAAAATAGTTGGCAAAGCACTAATGAAAGTATATCATAGATCTCTTGGCACAGACTATCCAAGCGGACACATCAACTACACATTATCTATTCAATTTAAAGACGGTAGATACAGATATTCATTTCATGATTTCTATCATTCAGGAGTTGGCAATACAATACCTGATTATGGTTCTTGTGATGATATGATAAGAACAACCAAAAAAACATTAGGTATTTCTTACCAAAAGACGTTCAATTACTATTTAACTCAAATGAATGGCAACATTCTTAATCTCATTCAGAACCTGAAGACATACATGGCAAAATCATCTTCACTTAAATTAAAAAATGATTGGTAGAGATAGGGGTAAGGTAAGTGGGTAAGGTAAGGGGTAAGGTAAGGGGTTTTAAAAGGTGTTTAACTGGCTGCAAATGGGGTTTTGTTTGTGGCCGTAGCTAGTCAAAGCGGCCAATATTGGCATTTTCTCTACTTTTGGTTTTGCAGCCACAAAATCAACCTATAGGTTAATAAACGCTTAAATCAGTTTAAAAACGCACTTTTTAAGAACTTCCGGCAAATTTTTCCGCAAATTATTCTCTACTTCTGGTTTTAACCCCCCTATAGTGAAAAAGTAATCCGTCAACTTCTTTATTCTCTTTATACTTGGCCATTGCCTGACGAATGGTATCGTAATACTTTTCATGAACAACTTCATCGGCTTGTATGTAGAAACACCAATCTACATCTGGCGAAACAGCTTGAAAGGCTTTATCGGTTTCAACAGCTAACACACGGCCACCCTCGCGAAGGGTATCATCCCAAATAGTATGGATGATTCTAATTTTAGGGGAGTTGATGGCCTGGATTAAATCAAGCGTATTGTCTTCACCACTTCCAACAGCCACAATAAACTCATCGCAAAGCGGCAGCACAGAAGTAATGGCCTCTACAATTGGGTAGTCGTATTTTACTGCATTTCTTACGATGGTAAAGCCAGCGATTTTCATGTCCAAATTTAATTAATGAAATCACTCGTTAATAGTCTTCACTACTTTTTAAAATTGCGGTCAATTTTTTGGGTGAGCAGATTAGGAGAGTAACAATTAAAAAGAGTATCGAATAGGTTAGAACTCTAAAATACTGTAGCCAGTCGTAGACGTACCTACCAAGAATATCACTTCCAATAATGGGCGTGAACATCAGAGCATTGACAACAAACAGAATTGAAAGAATTTTGAACCTGCGCTGAGACTTATAATCAGCAATGAAAAAATATGTCAAGTATATGATTGCAGGGAAAATATAAATAAAAGCATATTTCTGTTGGTGAGGAAACAAAAGCGGAGTCACCACAAAAAGGTAGGAGTACTCCCAGAAGTTTTTTAGCTTAGAGTCGTTTTTCATAAAGGGTAAAGACTTAAGAAAAAATAGTGTGAGAGCAATGAAACAAAGACGGGTAAGATTCAAAATCAATTCAACAGTTTTCAAATCCAGGTTAATAAAATTGCGCTGAATGTTAAATTCAGCAGTTGTGTTGGTGATCAAAACAGGTACTAAGGCCACAAGACTGTGTGGTCCAAGGCCGGCTTCAATAACAAATTCCTTATTGGTTGGATTTATTGCTTTCCACCATTCGGTTAGCAAAAAGTTATTAAAATCATATCCAAAAATAAATGCTGGCAAGAAAAGAGAAAGTGTAAAAAATGTAATGGTGTACGCAAAGCCTTTCCATTCTCTACGATAAATCAAATAAGGAATAAAAATGATGGGTAGCAGCTTTATATTGCAAGCAAGCGAGACAATCAATCCTCCAACCGCATGTTTTGATTTTCTGAAAAGCACCAAGCCCTCTAATGTAGCCCACATTAGAAAGATGGTTACTTGAATCATTGAAAAGTTGTAGATAACAAATCTTAGTATAAAAATGAAAGAAAAAATAGTCCAAAAGATCCTTTCACGTTTTGTTAAAAAATCAACGTAAAAATGATCTTTTGCTAAATTCCAAATTCGATAAAGCCAGTAAGCTGACAGCATCAGCCAAATAAACTCGATAAAAAACTTTGGTAAGAAAGTAAAGGGAACTAGAACCAACGCAAACAATGGGCTGTAGTAATATTGAAGACATTCTGAACCCTTTGTGAAACAAGGATCGTAGATATTCCCCAATCCTTTCAATTTATCGGCAGCCATCAAATACACGTCAAAGTCACCCCCTAAAATCGCACACCAGGCACAGTAAAGAATGATTAATGTATAAGCGAGATAGCTATGATAACCGTCCTTTGGTAATTTTATGTTCATTTCAGTAAAAGCTAAAACTCGTACTTATTCACTTACCCACAGCAATTAATTGATTAATTGATTAACTTTTCTGTAATAAATCTTTTCTAATGCATATTTACAATATATCTATCAATTTTAAGTTTTTGCTAGCAAAAACGATTATTCAAATGGTGAAGCTACTTAGGAAAATTGGCAACTTGTGCGTTAAAAATTTTCTTCCAATACATATTTTTTATGGTTTGTTGGTGCTTGTAGTTAGTTTACAGAGTTGGCTTCTAGAACCAAAAATTATAAATGGTTTATTGTATTATCATTACAATAACTACGTAATTTTTAAACAATCATTTTCCCATTTAATTAACAATCAAGATTTATACAGTCTTTATGTTAATGAACAAAGGGATCTATTCAAATACAGCCCAACATTTTCATTATTATTTGCCCCACTTGCAATACTCCCCGATATTATTGGGCTCATTCTGTGGAATGCATTAAATGCCTTTCTTTTGGTTTATTCTGTTAAACTATTGCCAGGCTTTTCCGATAAGACTAAAATTAAAATTTTGTTTTTTGTATTGTTAGAATTAAATACTTCCCTACAAAATTCACAGAGTAACGGATTGATGGTAGCGCTAATATTAATTGGATTTTGTTTATTTGAAAGGGGCTTTTTCTTTGTTGGCGTTTCTTGCATCGTTCTGACAGGTTTTATCAAAATTTACGGACTAATCGCACTTGGACTCCTGGTATTCTATCCAACCAAGATAAAACATGCAATTTATACTTTGCTCAATATTGCCTTCTTCCTAATTCTCCCTTTAATCGTAATACCTGTTAAACAGCTTGTATTTCTATATCAAAGCTGGGGAAATCTTCTCTTAGGTGATCATTCGAGCGCTTATGGTCTTTCTGTCATTGGATGGTTAAATTCTTGGTTTCATGTGATGCCGAACAAGACAATTGTTTCGTTAGTGGGGGTACTAATCTTAGGCTTACCTTTGTTGTGGAGTAAGAGATATTCCTCGGATTCATTTCGGATGATGTGGCTAGCCAATGTGCTAGTATGGATGGTAATTTTCAACCATATGGCGGAATCTCCTACGTTTATTATTGCGGTAGTTGGAGTTATCCTCTGGTATTTTGCAAAGCCCGCTACTTTCACAAGTCAAGTCGTAATTCTTCTTGTCTTCGTTTTTACAATACTTTCACGGACAGATATTTTTCCAAAATATGTACAAGATCATTTTTTTGACCCTTACATGATCAAGGTTGTTCCCTGTATTCTTTGTTGGGTAGTAATTTGCTACGATTCGATTTTTGGGAAAGAGGAAAAGTTAGAGATAAACGGAGACAATCCGCGATCTCTCTGATTGCGCTAATAATTCAATTTAAGCTGGGTACTATTTCACTTGTCCATTTTCTACTTGGATTTACCTTTCGATAAATTTTCTTTTTGGTCACTCGTATTTGTCCTTGACTTAAGGATTTTAGAATTGAGCTTGTTTAAAATTGCCTTATATTTACCGATATAAGATAATACTAAATTAGTAGAAATGAATAGTTGTAGGATATGTGGGAATCATAATACTTCAAATGACTATTTTGTCGCTAAAGAAATGATGTTTGGATTCAGAGATGAGTTCGTTTACTTTAGGTGTGAAAAGTGTGGTTGTGTCCAGATAGAAAACTTTCCTACAAACATTTCTAAGTATTACCCAGACTATTATTACAGCCTTGGAGGATATGATGGGAAAAGATTTCAAGGTTTTTGGGGATCAGTATACAAACTTAGAAATCGCGCATCATTTTTTCGAGACAGCTTATTTTTGAGGGTTTTGCATTTTGTGAGTCCCATTGGGAAGTATGAAGTTTTTCAAGGGCTAGGAATTACAAAGAAGTCAAGAATTCTCGATGTTGGCTGCGGAAACGGTGACTTTTTTATCTATCCTTTTAAGGAACTTGGTTTTGAAAAAGTAGCAGGATGTGATCCCTTCATCGAAGAAAATCTTGATTATACAAATGGACTTAAAATTTATAAGACGGATATTTTCGGGATGAAGGGTGAGTGGGATTTGATCATTTTCAATCATTCTTTTGAGCATCTTCAAAGCCCATACGATAATCTTGCACAAGCAAAGAAACTATTGGCACCTGATGGTATTTGTATCATCAGAACACCGGTTGTGCCTTGCTTTGCCTGGAATAAATACGGGATTAATTGGTTTCAGCTAGATGCACCACGACACTTTATTATACAGTCCACGCAGAGTCTTCTGGCTATGTCCTTGAAAGCGAAGCTCAAAATAGAGAAAATTGAGTATGATTCAACACATCATCAATTTACCGCAAGCGAGGGCTATCAAAGGAATGAGCCACTGATTTACCAAACGAATAAAAAAACTCTGGCGGAAAAGATTAAAAGACTGCAGTTCTCGAGGTTGGCAAAAAGGCTAAATAAGAAAAAGGAAGGAGATCAGGCAGCGTTTATATTAAGGAATATCGCGGACGAAGCTGTCTTTTCAGATCGATAACTCATAGTTCCTTGAGGGGCAGATTGCGGGAACAAATTCAAGTGTTTGCTTTTACAACTACACCTGCCTTACCGATATCTTCAATTATCCGCTCCGCTATGATTTCCAAAGGTATAGGTGCCTTGCACGAATCTAGAAGCCGTTTTTTGGATTTCTTTATTTCTGATCTTTTTCTGAGGTAATTAAGAAAGGCAATATGATACTTCCATCGAAGTGCCACCGCCTGTATGACAAGAGTTATTGCTTGTCTTGAATACCAAAACAATTTTGATTGAGTATTCAAATGTAAAGAATGAAAAATAAGCTTGTTTCGCTGTGTCGTTATCCAAATCCTTCTTTTTTTATTGAACTTATTAATAGTGGTAGAGGCTGGATGCCTGCAAACCGCATTGTGTTCATAGTAGCATCGCCAGCCTAGCCGCCATGCCCTCACTGACAGATCAGTATCTTCATAATAGAAGGGAGCATAAATTTCATCAAAGCCACCAAGCATATTCAATTTTTCGCGATCGACCAAGGCACCTCCGCCAGAAAGAAAAAGAGTTGTCACCAGGGTCGATGGGTTGGTTACATAGAAATTAAAAGGCTGCATTTTTTTTGAACCCAAAAATCGAGGGTACTTTCCTGCCTCTTGTATTTTGTCATCTTTTAGGCCAATGAAGCGGCCGCAAACGCCAAATGTATCTGGGTGGTCGAAATAGGGAAACAAATGCTCAAAATAATCGGGTAGCAATGAAACGTCAGTGTTTAACAATAGGACGAGATCTTTTGTTGCTAGCTCTATTCCTTTATTAATGGTTGGTGAAAAGCCACGATTTGTTTTTTGAGCAACAACCTTAACATCTTCAAAATTTTCTTTTAAAAAAATGATCGACTCATCGGTTGAGGCGTCATCGACAACGATTATTTCATGGTCAATTCCAGCCTTATGAAGCGCAGTATACACAGAAGGTAGGTTTGCTGCCAGCAAATTTCTTCCGTTATAGTTGGGAAGTACTACCGAAATGGACTTTTTGATATTCAACGCGAACAACTAGTTTAGTGGATGGATATGTTCTTGCAAATCGAGCAAACCGTTCCTTTTTTTCTGAATAGTAAAGTGGTTTTGGTTTCTTTTGAAATGTCTTGGTGGCCTCCACCAGCACAAAAATATCTACCAGATCATCCAGTCTAGTTCGTTAAAGAACGCGAAACAATCAAGTACTCGACCCACAGGCAATTTTATTAATATTGCGTTAGCAATTAACTTAAAATTACTCACTAGAATCAATGAAAGTAGGTTTTTTTTGTGGCTCTCGTGCCTGGGGTGGATTAGAAATCAATAATCTAAGACTATGTAGGTGGCTAAAAGAGCGTGGGCTTCAGCCCATATTGTTTTGTGAAAGCAATACCCGACTAGCGGATGAGGCTGCCATTCATGGCATCGAGAAAATGGAATTGGGTACACACACGAAACATTTCTCCTTTCGCACAGCTTATCAACTATCAAGAACGCTCTCCAGGCAACAAATCAATATTGTGGTCATTGGCCATTATCATCATTTTTATATGAGTGTGTGGGCAAAGATTTTTTCCGGTCAAAGCCTCCGGATTGTTTACTGGCAACAAATGCAACTGGTGTTGAATAAGAAAGATTTTTATCATTCTTTTTTCTATCGCAGACTAGATGCTTGGATTACACCACTTAATTATTTAAAAAGCCAGTTGATGGCAAACACGGTTTTGCCTCTAGACAAAATAACCGTTATACCCCTCGGTGTGGAGATAGAGTTGTTCAGCAAAGCCAATGCCGAGAAAAGGGAGCAATCCCGGAAGGAACTATCCTTACCACTAAATGAATTTATAGTCGGCACTATTGGCAGGATAGACAGACAAAAGGCGCAAGGATCATTGATAGAGTCTATTAAAATACTTAAAGACAAAGGGCTGCCAATAAAAGCGGTTTTCGTAGGTGAAGAAACGCTCGGAGAGGAGGGTTATTTGGCAGAACTAGTACGCCTTACAAATATATATGGCTTGCAAAATGAAGTTTATTTTAAACCATTTGTAAAGGATGTGCCATTGGCTTTTGCGGCATTAGACGTTTTTGTAATGCCTTCATTGTCTGAGCCAATAGGCATGGTAACCGTAGAGGCGATGGCATCGGGGTTACCCGTGGTGGGCACTAATTCTGGGGGCACACCTGAGCTTCTAGACAACGGCAATGCGGGACTTTTATTTGATCCGTGTGATGCTGAAAAATTGGCCGATCATATTTATTCTCTTTACCATAGCCCAAGTGAAAGAAGTAGCCTAGGTGCCAACGCTCAATTATGTGCTAGTCAGTACAGCCATAATTTACAGTGTCAATTGTTTGAAAAACTGCTAAATCAGTTATGAAACGTTCCATTGTTTCACGCAAAACCAGCTCATTAAAAAAGGAAGAACAGTCGTTTATTCTAATAAAGCAAACGCTACTAGCCGGCCACCGAATTTTCTTGAACTGCCAAATGTTTTTGTTTTGAGGCCAACAACAAACGAGACGCCACCTGCGATACGGTGATTAGGCGCATACAAGCGCAGTCACTACTTTTTCTACAATCCGAGCAAGCCTTATCGGCAACAAAGTGACTTGCCTGTTTTCCTATTGGCCCCCATCTTCCCGGGTGTATTGGCTTTAAAGGCGGGAATAAGCCCACAGAAAATTTTCCAAGTGCAGCCGCCAGATGAAGGACTCCCGTACTTGACGCGACAAGTCCATCAACTTTGTTGATAAAGGCACCCAATTCTTCCAAAGAAAACTGCCCCATTAGGTTGTGTACGCCCTCTGTCGTCAACAATTCAGGCATTTCCTTTTTGATACTATTTTCTTCGTCTTTTAGACCCGTGATAAAAAAGCAAAAGTGTTCGCTGGGAAGTTGCCTTATCAGTGATTGGTAATTGGCAAGACCCCATTCTCTCGCATTTCCTTTTGATTTAGGGTGGATGATTAGGTTGAACTTGGTGGGATCAAGTAAATGACCAAAATCTTTTGGAACAGCCTGTAGCCCATAGTTTGCCATCAACTGCGCGAAGTCGGGGTTTGTTTTTAGCCGGAAGGGGCTCAACAATTTAAAGTTCAACTGACTTTCGTGCAGTTCTGAATTCAGGCGACTAAAATTAACCAGCCGATTGCAGTAAAACCAGTTGAATACCCGATGCGCTGTGGCAACTCGATTGGGTATTTTAAAACGCTTCGCAAGTGCGGCCAATTCTTGATCTGGGTAAACAAACAAGATAGTGTCGGCCTTAACCGAAGCAAGCAGTGAGGGGTTCTTAAGAATTTCTTCCCGATCTAGAAAATGATCGATATAAGTGCATTGCCTGATTACTGACTCTGTGTATTTCTTTCCGATGAAGTAAATTTCGCTGCCTGAAATTGTTTTTTTTAAATAGCCGGCAACAGGCAGCGTAAGGATTACATCTCCCAGGTTGTCAGTTCTACTAATGATGATTCGTTTGCCGATGCCAGCTCTTTTATTGGCTTCATATAGCTTAGCGTACTTATAAAATACGTGGTTTGCTTCCGCAGCCGCTACGGCTAGCCCTTCAAAGCCATCTAAAAATCCGACTTTGATGAAGTAACTCTTGCAAAACGAGAAAAAAGTATGGCCAACTATTTTTGAAATAGAGGTAGATCGTTTACCTACATTCTCCCTTGCAAAAATCGATGAATACTGTTGAATTTTAGTGAGTGTTTCATGCCCATCTTGGTAGGCAGTATGCATCAAATCTCCTTGAAGATGAGTCACTCTGCTATCTTTGGAAAGAATCACTTTATCGTGTGGATTTTCTCCACCCCAACTTCCGAACCGCTTATTCCATAGACGTATCTTTTGATCTGGATACCAACTGCCGTGTTTAATCCATTTACCACCGTAACTGGACAGCCTGTTCATTTTGTACGCCTGGCCCACCCACTCTTTTTTTGCCTTTACGATGGAGTTGGCGAGTTGAACGGACAAATACTCATCGGCATCGATGGCAAAGACATGATCAAACGTGGCCAGCGATAGAGCAAAGTTTTTCTGTTGAATGTGACCCTCGAAAGGGTGCTCCACGAAACGAACTTGTTTCTCAAGGCAAATTTGTTTCGTGTTGTCTTTCGAATAAGAATCCACTACGATAACCTCATCAGCAAACGATCTCACCGAATCAATACACCTTCCAATGTTTTTTTCCTCATTGAACGTGATGATAATCACGCTTATCTGCACGGGGTTCTCCATTGAAGGCAAGTTAGCCTCAAATAAAGTAAATAAAAAATCTTGGTAGGGTCTACCTGCACCTACCAAGATTTACTTTGAATTCTAGCGTTTTGCCAATGGCATGGTTGCCTTTAAAAAATTGAGAAATTCTGAATGATACCCCTCTTTGTCGGTGCCCTTTGCCGCTTGGTCAAGTTCTGCCGTCTCTTCCACACTTAAGAAGATCATATCGAATGCGGCCACTGTCTTCTTTGGGAACTAGTTTGCCCGAAATCACTCTTTCCTCTGAGGCCATGAAGCCAAGGGAAAGCATTAAGAGAACAATCAACATCGAAAATTGCTTTTACATAACTTAGATAGTTTATATTTTATAATGAGATGCAGCTATCTTTCGGTTTTCATAAAAGAATCCAGAAAATAGAATTAACACGTGCGGGGTCATTCACATACAGACATGGAACTACTTCGACTTTATAAAGAGTCTGGAGAATTGGAGTATTGGGGAGAATTGTATGCTCGCTACACTTCGCTTGTATATGGCGTTTGCCTGAAGTACTTAAAAGACAGGGACGAGGCAAAGGATGCGATGATGCAGCTTTTTGAAAAACTCGTTGCCACCCTATTAACCCATGACGTAGAAAACTTCAAAAGTTGGCTTTATATAACGGCTCGAAATCATTGCTTGATGCAGCTACGCGCCCAGAAGGCAAAGCCCTCCTCCATAAGCTTTCCGGAGGGCAAGCAGGGATTTTCACCCGAACTTGTGGAAAACCAGTTCTTACTGCATCTAGATGAAGAGCCCGAAATGGAGCAAAATCTTAGTAAATTGGAGAAGTGTATCGATCAATTGGTAAATGATCAGCAGCAGTGCGTTCGATTGTTTTATTTGCAGGAGAAATGCTACAAGGAAATAACGGGGCTAACGGGATTTGACTTGAATAAGGTGAAGAGTTATATACAAAACGGCAAACGAAATTTGAAAATTTGCATGGAGCAAAATGAATGATTGGAAAGACGATATTGAAAAATACAGGAAGGGAGAACTAACCCCCAGCGAGATGCACTCGTTGGAAAGAAAGGCATTGTCAGATCCTTTTCTGGCAGATGCGCTAGAAGGCGCTGATACGATTTCCGCCAAGGATTTCTCAGAAGATCTGAATGAATTGAAAAAATCCATTCAATATCAGATTGAACAGAAAAGCGTAGCGTCTTTTGGGCAAGCTGAAATGGCTTCCGCGGCCGCCCCGGAACAAGCGAGCAAAGAACAGACAATAGTTGGCGAGGGAAAGCGCACAAACAAATGGGTTTGGCCTTTGCGAATAGCGGCTTCACTTTTTATCATACTGAGTGTTTTTTGGGCGGCAAATCAGCTGATTCCAAACGAAGAAAAAGAGAACCTTGCCCTTACAAAAGAAGTGGATACAAAAAAGGAAATGCCTGCACCACCCCAGAAAGAGCCTGATTCTATTGGTGCCATTCGGCAACCGGTTGCTACACCTTCATCGAAGCTACTTGCTGAAAAACCAAAACAGATTGCCGGAAGCAAATTAGTCGAAACCGTTGCCAAAGAATCGGAGCCAGTCGCTGCTGAAGAGGGAGAAAAACATACAGCTTTGATGGACATGGCTGAAGAAAAAAAAGCTGTGCAGGGAGTTAGTGAAGAAAAAGAAGCTAAGGTGACTGAGCTGGCGAAGTCCGAAAGAGCGGCATCTGCTCAGCCGATCGCACCAATGAATAAGAGCACAATTGACATAGCTGCTGCTAATCAAGGCTCAAGGAAAAAGAGTCTTGACGGGCAACTCATTCGTGGCCAAGTATTGTCTTCGGAGGATGGGCAGCCTTTGCCTGGTGTAAATGTAGTTATACAAAGTACCACAGATGGTGCCGTGACGGACATGAATGGCAAGTATCAGATTGCCGTTGAAGCCAGCAACCCTACGCTTGTTTTTTCTTTTGTGGGATTTCAGACCAAAGCAGTGCCGGTAGGCAACCAGAAAGAAGTGACTATAAATTTGGGGCCAGACCTCACACAACTTAGTGAAGTAGTTGTTACGGGTGCAGCAGCCCGTGACGATAGTCAAAACCCTCCCGTTGTCAGATTAGCAGAGCCAGTTGGAGGCCGCAAGGCGTATGATAAATACCTGGAGAATAGTCTACGTTATCCGGTTGAAGCAATAACAAAAAAAATAAAGGGAAGGGTGACTGTTAAGTTCACCGTTCGAACCGATGGTGCACTCGATGAATTCAGCGTGGTCAAAAGCTTGGGTTATGGTTGTGATGACGAGGTCTTACGACTTGTAAAAGAAGGACCAAGCTGGTCGCCTACGCTCGAAGACAATACCCCTGTTGAAAGTGAGGTGTTAGTGAAAGTGCGTTTTGATCCTTCGAAGGCGAAACAATAAATCCATCATTTTCAACTTTTCCCATTTAACCTGATGGATTGCCAGCGTTCATCTAATCGCATGGAAAATTCATTATTATTTATACTTTTAGGGCTACTATTTACTTAATTCGATTTGCATGAGTTTATTTATTAAGAAGCCTTTGGAACAATTGATGGCACAGTCGGGCGGTGATTCTTCAAAAGGGTTGAAGCGTACGCTTGGACCAATGAACCTGATTGCCTTGGGTATTGGAGCCATCATCGGAGCAGGGCTTTTTGTACGGACAGCTGCAGCCGCTGGCGATGCAGCGGGTCCTGCTGTGGTTATCTCTTATATCGTGGCAGGCATTGGATGTGCTTTTGCAGGTCTGTGCTATGCAGAGTTTGCTTCTATGATTCCTATTGCTGGTAGTGCCTACGCGTATGCTTATGTAACGATGGGGGAATTCATTGCCTGGATAATCGGTTGGGCGTTGGTTTTAGAATACGCCCTTGCTTCAGCGACCGTTTCCATTGCGTGGAGTGAATATTTAAATAGTCTGTTGGGGGGACGAATTCCTTATGAATGGTGTCACTCTCCATGGGAAACATCGCTAAATGGAGTAAGTGGTATCATTAACTTACCAGCTATTCTTATTTTGTTTTTACTCACTCTTCTGTTGATAAAAGGGACACAAGAATCGGCAACTGTTAACTCCATTATTGTAGTTGTTAAAGTTTCAATTGTAGTACTTTTCATTGCATTGGGTTGGGGTTTTATCAACGAAGCGAACTATACGCCCTTTACGATTCCGGCTGATTTCGTTGGGCATGAAGACTGGAGACGACACGGATGGGGGGGTGTTTTAGGCGGAGCAGGAATTGTGTTTTTTGCCTTTATTGGTTTTGATGCGGTATCAACTGCTGCACAAGAAGCTAAGAATCCAAAGCGCGATATGCCTTTAGGAATTCTTGGATCGCTTGTTATTTGCACCCTACTTTTTGTTTTGTTCTCACATGTTCTCACGGGTCTTGCAAATTGGCAAGAATTTAAAGTTGCAGGTAAGGAGGCTTCGGTAGCCTACGCGATTAAAAACTACATGCCCGGCTTTGAGTGGCTTTCTACACTTATCACAGTGGCTATTTTGGCCGGGTTCTCCTCAGTGATTTTAGTCATGTTAATGGGGCAATCGCGCGTATTCTACTCAATGTCTAAAGATGGTCTTGTTCCACCTGTATTCTCCGAACTTCACCCAACGTTTCGCACACCTCACAAGGCAAATTGGATTTTATTAGTATTTGTTTCCCTTTTTGGAGGCTTTGTTCCAGGTAGTGTAGCTGGTGATCTAACCAGTTTTGGCACTTTGTTCGCGTTCGTGCTCGTATGCGCAGGCATCTGGGTAATGCGGGTGAAAAACCCAACAGCGGTGCGGCCATTCAAAACCCCATTAGTCCCGTTAATACCAATTCTAGGAATGCTAGTTTGCTCTGCCCTGATCTATGCTCTCGACTACAGAACGCAGCTAATGGCGGTGGGTTGGTTGGTTTTTGGGCTGGTGATTTACTTCTTGTACAGCAAAAAGAATAGTGTGCTAAGAAAGGAAAAATAAAGAGTTAGAAAATATAGCGTAGGCCAACTCCACCCTGAAAGCGTTGGTAGCCTGGGTCAACAAAGGCATCGGTAAACATCTCAACTTCGATAAAAGCAGACACGGGAAGAGTAAAATAGGAGTATTCAAAACCCAGTAAGACAACCGCGCCATAAGTAAACCTGTTTTCAGAGATTCGGCCGTTCTTTGATTCAACGCGCCCATTTTCGTAGAGGTACTCATACGTGAGGCTCGTATTTCTCCACTGCCATCCTGCCCCAACATACAGTTGCAGACCCTTTGATATCTTTTCTGCATTCCATTGGTACATGAATTTCGTTTCCAGAAACCAATCACCGGAAATAGTATGCGTCAGGTAACGAGCTGCCTGAGCATTGCCCACCGTATCAATCAGTGGGTCTTTTTTTATCGCGTCAGCTATTGCCTCGTTCTTAACATTCTCGAAAAGCCCCCGATAATACTTATTGTAAAGTCCACTTGAAGCTTTGCCACCATCTACAGCAAACGCCCAATTCTTACTGGGATAGAATTTGTACGTCAGGGCAACTGGATCGCCAACCTTGAACCCAATTCCCTGATAAGGGTATTTACTTTTTTGGAAAATAGGGCAGATCGTAATTGCTTTGCTTCTCGACACTTTTGGAATCCGGTATTTTGTACTCCGAGCGCTCTTTCCAACTTGAGAAAATACATGCTGGCTTATTGAAATAAGCAAGAGAATGGTTACCCAGAAGATTTTGGAAGGAGACATTAGAGCAAATATAACCCTTTTGCGCAAATGTATTCAGTGGCGTGTGCCAGTGGGGTGTACGACAGTTTTGCATTTCTCCGTGACCCTTGTGGTTTCTTTGTGTTCCCTGTGGTAAAAATGCAAACCACTAAGTGCTCAAAGGTTGCACAAAGCACACCATTGAGCTATTCACCTTAAGCAAAACTGTCGTGTACCCTGCGCCAGATGCTAAGCTATTTCTTTGTATTGCATTTTGTGCAGTTGGGCGTAGAAACCATCGCTCGCCAAAAGTTCATCATGGCTACCCGATTCTTTGATCTCTCCCTTATCTAAAACGATAATTTTATCTGCCTTTTGAATCGTAGACAATCGGTGGGCGATTGCAATAGACGTTCTATTTGTCATCATTTTTGAAATCGCATTTTGAATCATCTCTTCTGTTTCACTATCTACCGAAGAGGTGGCCTCATCTAACACCAATATTTTGGGATCATAAACCATGGCGCGGATAAAAGACAATAGTTGTCGTTGGCCCACGGAAATGGTCGCTCCACGCTCCATCACGTTGTAATCTAGCCCACCCGGCAGTCGATCGATAAATTTCCGGGCGCCAACCAGATCGGCAGCATGTAGGATCATCTCATCGGTAACTTCTTTGTTTCCGAGTGTGATATTGTATCGAATCGTGTCTGAGAAAAGGAAAACGTCTTGCAAGACCACGCCAATGTTTTTTCGGAGTGAGGCGGTGTCAAATTCTTTTATGTCACGGCCGTCCACTTGAATGGATCCCCGGCTGATCTCGTAAAAACGGTTTAACAGGTTGATGATGGACGACTTTCCAGCACCTGTTGCGCCCACTAAGGCGATGGTCTCCCCTGGTTTTATGTCAAGACTGATGTCCTTCAAGACATAGTCGGCATCATTATAAGCAAACCAAACATGGTCAAACTTTACCTGGCCCTTTATATCGCTGGGCGTCACCGTTCCATTTGGCATAATGTCCGCTTGATCATCCAGTAAATTGATAATTCTAGATGAACCCACTATACCCATTTGCAATGTGTTGTATCGGTCAGCGATCATCCGAATGGGCCGGAAGAATAACTGTATGAACATGATGAAAGAAACCAGCTTGCCAATGGTGATACCCGTTGCCTCCATGTTGATAATGCCCTTTGCGCCATACCACACCAGCAAGCCTGTGCCCATAGCTGCAATAATTTCCGCTATCGGAAAATAGACCGAGTAATAAAGGACGGATCTCAGGTGTGCCTCGCGATGTTCCTTGTTAATTTCTTTAAATTTCTCAAACTCTCTCTTCTCACTCCCGAAAATCTGCACGATGTTCATCCCTGTAATGTGCTCTTGTACAAATGAATTCAAATTTGAAACGGCATTGCGCACATCGTTGAAAGCTACTTTTATTTTCTCCTTAAAGACGTAGGTGGCGAGTAACATCAATGGAATAGTAGAAAGGCTTACCAGCGTTAACTTCCAATCGATCCAAAACATGAAAGCTAAGATGAAAATGATTTGAAGTAAATCGCTGGCCATAGCTGCTAGCCCTTCGCTAAACACGTCAGACAAGGTTTCTACATCTGAAATGGTGCGAGTCACTAATCTGCCTATGGGAGTCTTATCAAAAAAGCGTAATCGAAGTTTGATCAAATGTTCATACAGTTGAATTCGGATATCTCGAATAATGAATTGCGCAATTCGTCCTGAAATATAAGTGTGGGCATATTGTACAACCGATTGCACCACCAATAATCCGAGGATGATCAACATGATATTTACCATCGCCCAATAGTTGCCATATTGCACGTGCGCATCCAACGTGTGCTGTATAAGCAACGGCCTGATCGGTGTGAGAATCCCCAATAAGAACGTGAGCACGATAACAAAGTAAAAGCGTGCTTTGTAAGGCTTCACAAACTGCATGATGCGTTTGAGCACTTTAAAATCGATGATATTTCCGCTACTTACTTTTTCTTTTTCCATGACCTCACCTTCTAGTCGGCAGACCGCTTTTCGCGAAAGCAAATCGCGGTCAAACGACTATGTTTCAGTTTAAAAATATTTTCTTGTGATATCTTACACTTACCAAATACAACCCTTCGGGCGGCACGTTCATGCCGGCCTTTTTTCGGTCTTTACCTTTTACAATTTCTTCAAATTCTTTCACTGTAATTTTTCCAGTGCCTACATCTAACAAAGTTCCTACTATGGCTCGAACCATCCCTCTCAGAAACCGATTCGCAGTGACGTAGAAAACAAGTAAATCTCCTTTTTGATTCCAGTCTGCTTTTTTGAGCGTACAAATAAAGTGATTTACATCGGTCTTCACCTTGCTAAAGCACTCAAAGTCGTGTTCGCCCACTAGTAACGCAGCCGCTCGGTTCATGGTTGGCACATCGAGCGATTTAAAAAAATAGTAGGCCTGACCAATCAATAGTGGATCCTTCACCCTTGTGATCTTGTATACATACGAGCGCTCAAAGGCATCATAGCGCGCATGAGCTTTTTCTTTTACGGGTTGAACCGTGCGAATGGCAATGTCTTTAGGTAGAAGCGAATTTAACTTAATCAGCCACGTTGGTTCATCAAGTTCTTTTTCGATATCCGCATGGAAAAATTGTTGTACGCAATGCACCCCGGCATCGGTTCGGCCACTGCCCACTATTTCTATTTTCGTTCTGAATATTTTGGACAACGCACTTTCCACTACTTCTTGCACGCCCACCGCATTGGCCTGGTTTTGCCAGCCGTGGTAGTTGGTGCCGTTGTAAGAAATTTCGAAAAAGAATCTCATAAATTCTCATAAACCAGTGCCGCCCCTTGCCCCACGCCAATACACATTGTGGCCAGTCCGTACTTTACTTTTCTCTTTTGCATTTCATGAATAAGTGTAGCAGAAATGCGAACTCCACTGCAGCCTAATGGATGTCCGATGGCAATGGCACCTCCATTAACATTTACTATTTCGGGATTGAGCCCGAGATCATTTATACAGGCCAATGATTGAGAAGCAAAGGCTTCATTTAACTCCACTAAACCAATATCCGAATTTTTTAATCCAGCACGCTGTAACGCTTTTTGTGTGGCGGGCACTGGACCAACACCCATATAAGCTGGATCAACGCCCGCGATGGCCATTGATAGGACACGAGCTAATGGCTTTAAATTTAATTTTTTAACTGTTTCCTCACTCGCTATTAGGCAAGCAGCTGCACCGTCATTAATACCCGAAGAATTACCGGCTGTCACTGAACCACCTTCTTTGAAAGCGGGTTTTAGTTGAGCTAATTTTTCCAAAGATGTTTCACGGGGGTATTCATCTTTGTTGAATTCGATAGTCTCCTTGCCTTTTGCAATAGAGATCGAAACAAGTTCATTGTCAAATTTTTTGGCGTGTGCAGCCGCAGCATATTTTTGTTGGGATGCCAGTGCAAAGGCATCCTGTTGTTCCCTTGAAATTTTCCATTTTTCGGCTACGTTCTCAGCCGTTTCGCCCATCGAATAGGGATGGTACAATTTTGAAAGCTTGGAATTGACAAATCGCCAGCCGATGGTGGTGTCAAAAATTTCCTGTTTGCGGGAAAATGCTTCTTCTGATTTCCCCATCACAAACGGTGCACGACTCATGCTCTCCACGCCTCCGGCAATGTAAATGGATCCGTCTCCATTCAGTATTCCACGACTGGCATCCATAATGGCCTGAAGACCGGAAGCACACAAGCGATTGACGGTTGCACCTCCCACGGATGTGGGGAGTCCCGCCAGTAGTAAAGCCATGCGCGCCACATTTCGGTTGTCTTCACCTGCCTGGTTCGCTGCGCCAAAAATAACATCTTCAATTTCAGCTGTATTGATTGCCGGATTCCTTTCTATTAATTTCTTAATCACATGAGCCGCAAGATCATCTGGTCGAACGGAGGCCAGTGTGCCTGCATATTTGCCAATAGGTGTGCGCAGGATGTCTATTATGTAGGCTGTTTTCATTCGGGGAATAATTTTGGCTACAAGCTTCATGCTGCAAGCCACAAGCCTGCAGCCTGGCGCTTGTAGCGTGAGGCCATTTTACTACTTTTGCTGCAAGTTAAATTAACCTGATTATGTGGCAAAGACTTCAAACGGTGTTTCTGGGTTTGGTGGTTGTTTGTATGGCGATATGCCTATTTTTACCAATCGGCATTTTTGTGGATGCCACGACCGGTGATTCGCACCAGCTGTACCCATTACACTACACAATTGTATCGGGAGAAGCCCGATCGACCACTTATTTTCCTTATGTGGTTACAGCCATATTAATGGCAACCGCAGCCACTATTGCGGTGATGAGTATTTTAAAATTTGAGAATAGAATCACCCAAATAAAGCTGGGTACGCTTAACTCTTTGGTGCTCGCTCTTGTTATGGTAACAATGGTTTTGTTTTTTAATCCACTGGCAAAGAAATTTGCCGATGGGCATTTGGGATTAAACCTATGGGGGACATTCGCAGCGGTTGCGTTCAATTGGGTTTCGTTGCGTTTTATTCGTAGGGACGAAAAAATGGTGAGGGACTCCGACCGAATTCGCTAGCTCATGTTCTAAATTCTATATTCTAAGTTTTAAATTCTTTTTTTATGGCTCAAACTAAACTAGGACCCAATCCTGCCAACACCATTGGCGAACTTCCATCAACAGGTACTCAAGCACCTGAATTTGTTCTCACCACAAACGACATGAAAGACGTATCATTGAAAGACTTTGCGGGAAAAAACGTGGTGCTGAATATTTTCCCTAGCATTGATACTAATGTGTGTGCCACCTCTACGCGCGAATTCAATAAACGAGTGGCTTCCATAGACAACACCGTTGTGCTTTGCATTTCTAAAGATCTGCCTTTTGCGATGAAGCGCTTTTGTGGGGCAGAGGGAATTGACAAAGCTATTACCGTTTCTGATTTCCGTAATCGCGGATTTGGAAAATTATATGGTGTGGAGTTGTTGGATTCCGCTTTCGCGGGATTGTTTGCCCGTGCCGTGGTTGTAATTAATGGAGAGGGAAAAATCAAGTACACTGAACTGGTTCCCCAAATTGGAGAAGAACCGAACTACGAGTCTGCGCTGAAAGCAATTTGATTTTTCGCATGAGGCGTCAGACGCCTAAGAAAATCACGCAAAGCCCTTTCGTCATTGAAAGGGTTTTTTGTTTGTGTAAATTGAAGTATCTTTTCTTTTTCAATTCTGCTTTATGAAAATTCTAACTTCCTTTTTGTTGCTTTCGGCAAACCTTCTTTTTGCTCAAACTCCAAAAAGCTATTATCTGACTGCCGATCGCATCTTCGATGGCGAAATGATGCATACCGGCTGGGCGGTTGTTGTAGAAGCGGACAAGATTGTTTCGATTGGCCCAAAGGAAAAAATAAAGGAGTGGGCTGGCTCCATTAAAATCAATTATCCAAACTCAACATTGCTTCCCGGTTTAATTGAAGGGCACTCACACTTGTTACTTTATCCTTACAATATCACCGACTGGGACACACAAGTGTTGAAAGAGACAGATGCTTATCGCACAGCACGTGCTACGGTGCATGCCAAAAACACGCTAATGGCTGGCTTCACTACTGCAAGAGATTTAGGAACTGAAGGGGCAGGTTATTCTGATGTAGCTTTGAAGCGCGCGATAAATGAAGGAATAATTCCAGGGCCGCGGTTAATGGTGGCAGGCAGAGCCATTGTCTCTACAGGCTCATACGGTCCAAAGGGATACGATCATGATCAAGAAATTATGTTGGGTGCGGAAGCTGCCGATGGCAATGATTTAGTACGTGTGGTGCGCGATCAAATAGGTAAAGGTGCCGACTTCATAAAAATTTATGCCGATTATCGATGGGGAATAAATGGGGAAGACCAGCCTTCGTTTACGTTGGAAGAACTAAAACTCATCAACGAAGTGACGCGAAGCAGTGGCCGCGTAATGGTTTGTCATGCTAAGTCAAAAGAAGCCATTCGAAGAGCTGTGATGGCCGGTGCTGAGACGATTGAGCATGGCGATTTTATTGATGTGGAAACGGGCAAGCTGATGAAGGAACACAACGTCACATTTATTCCCACACTGGCGGCAGTAGATATGATTACTCAATATCGTGGTTGGAAAAAGGGAGTTGCGCCAGACCCGGCTAATATTGTGAACAAGAAAAAAAGTTTTAAAGCGGCCATGGAGTCTGGGGTTGCCATTGGTATGGGCGGAGACGTGGGTGTTTTCCCGCACGGTGAAAATGCGTTGGAGATGGAGTTGATGGTTGAATATGGCATGAAGCCAATGGAGGTTCTAAAAGCAGCAACCACCATAAATGCAAAAGCTTTTCATTTGGATCAACAGGTTGGTGCTATTAAAGAAGGACTGAAAGCTGATTTATTGATTGTGTCGGGCGACCCATCGAATGTTATTTCTGATTTGAGAAAGGTGAAATGGGTGATGAAGGACGGAGTTGTGGTTCGAAATGAAAAATAGCTAATTTAGACGTAATGTGAATTACAAGAGTAAATCACGATCGATGTTTCGGTAACAGAGTAAATCAATCTGTGTTCTTGGTCGATCCGCCTGCTCCAAGTTCCTTTGAATTGATGCTTTAACGGTTCAGGTTTACCCAATCCCTCAAACGGATTCCGAAGTATATCTTTGACCAGATCTCCAATTCGAAGAGCCATTTTCCGATCGAGTTGAATCCAATCTTGATATTCTTTGAAAGCCTTAGGAACAAACTCAATAGTTCTCATAACAACTCATCGAGTTTCAGAGAAATAGCTTCTTTTTTTCTTTTGTATTCTTCAATGCGTTCGTTTAGTTCATTGGCATACCTTGGATTGCTCAAAATATATTCAGTATCATCTGCCGATTGAATTGTAATATCAACTGTTTTATGAGGGAACATTTTTTTTATTCCTTCCATAATTTCTGGTGTTAATAAATCTGTGTTTATTCGGATAGTTGTTTCCATAAACTTATTTTAAGTAAAGGTAAATGATTTTACCTAAACCATTTTGTTATCAAGCAATTCGAAAACTAGTTGAAAGTTTCATTCATTAATGGTAAATAGAAGTCTCAAATATTTCACATGAACCGAAATCAAGCAATTAGAAAAATGGCAGCTACGGCTCTCGGAGCAGTCGCTTTACCTCAAATGGCAAAATCCATGACCGCTTTGCCAGAGGCAGTAAAGGGGAAAATCAACCACTCTGCCTGTCAATGGTGTTATAGTGATATTCCCCTTGATGAATTATGTGCGGCTGCAAAGAAAATGGGTATTAAATCCATTGACCTGCTCAATTCAACGCAATGGGCCACAGCCGCGAAGTATGGACTTACCTGCGCGATGGCGTATGCCAATGATTGGGGATTGCAAAAAGGATTTAACAATCCTGCTTTTCATGAACAACTTTTGAAAGATTATACGCTCAATATTCCGAAAGCGGCAGAGGCCGGGTTGAAAAATGTCATTTGCTTCAGCGGCAATGCCAACGGACTTTCAAAGGAAGAAGGTTTAGAAAATTGTGCTCGTGGATTAGAACCAGTGCTGAAAGTAGCCGCTCAATATAAAATGACGGTGAGCATGGAACTACTCAATAGCAAAGTAGACCATAAAGACTATCAGTGTGACTACACTAGTTGGGGCGTACAACTTTGCGAGAAACTGGGAATGGAGGAATTTAAGCTGCTTTATGATATCTATCACATGCAGATCATGGAGGGCGATGTAATTGCGACTATTCGTAAAAACATTAAATACATTTCCCATTTTCATACAGGAGGAGTTCCCGGTCGTCATGAGATTGACGATACGCAAGAGCTTCACTACCCAGCCATCATGCAGGCCATCGTTGACACGGGCTTCACCGGATTTGTGGCACAAGAATTTATTCCGGCCAAGCCCAATAAACTAAAGTCGCTGAAGAAAGCGATTAAGATTTGTGATGTTTAAATTTTGAGATTTTTAGTAGATTTACTTCATGCAAAAGGAATTCATTAAACCACCACGCACAGCATTTGAAGTATTTCAAATGCTGCCTGAAGGTACTTTGGCAGAAGTAATCGATAATCAGTTGTTTATGGCACCTTCCCCAACTCCTGACCATCAGGAAACTGCTGGCGACCTGTTTCTCGAAATTGCGTCTTTTGTAAAAAGGAAGGGACTGGGGAAAGTGTATTTTGCTCCGGTTGATTTGTATTTAGACGAATACTCGAATGTGGTTCAACCTGATTTGATTTTTATCTCGAAAAGTAATTCGCTTCGTACCGACAAAAAGGGACTCAAGGGAATACCAGACCTTATCATTGAGATACTATCTCCGGGAAACAAAAAGTATGACTCAGTTAGTAAGAAAAACCTGTACGAGAAATTCGGAGTTAAAGAATTTTGGTTGGTGGATCCCGAAACAAAAAAGGCTACTGGCTTTTTGTTTCAAGGGAGCAGTTATGTGAATCAGAAGGAATCTCAAAACCAACTTCTCTCTGCTGTTCTTGGCGAGACGTTCAAATTTTAAAATTATCAGAATTTACTTCCAAAGTTTCGTTATCAATTCTACATAGAGCTCTGTCAATTTCGCTTCCGCCTTTCCAGCAACAGCAATAATCTCAGAGATGACAGCAGGCTTAAGGTTGTCGGGGTCACAATCATCGGTTAAAACAGAAATGGCACAGCAAGGCAGTCCCATGTGGTTAGCTACCAATACTTCAGGCACGGTGCTCATCCCTACTACATCTGCACCGATGCGATTCAAAAAGCGATATTCTGCTCGGGTTTCTAAATTGGGACCAATGACGGCCACATAAACGCCCACGTTCAGTTTTATTTTTTTCTCCTTAGCAATTTTGATAAGGAGCTTGTTCATCTTTTTTGAATAGGGTTCACTCATATCCGGGAAGCGAGGCCCAAGCACTTCAAAATTTTCGCCCCGAAGTGGATTGTCCGGTTGCAAGTTGATGTGGTCATCAATTAACATCAGCTGTCCCTTTTTCCATTTGAGGTTCATGTTGCCGGCAGCATTGGAAATCAACAGATGTTGTATACCGAGCATTTTCATAACACGAACCGGCAATGTTATTTTCTGCATGTTATAGCCTTCATAGTAATGAAAGCGGCCTTGCATGGCCAATACCTTTTTTCCTTTTATCTCACCATAAATTAATTTTCCTCTATGGAATTCTACTGTGGAGACGGGAAAGTGAGGAATGGAATTATAATTAATCTCAATAGCATTCTTGATCTCTTTCACAAACAGATTTCCCAATCCGGTTCCAAGAATGACGCCCACTTCAGGATTGTCAATACCATGCTTTTTTAGATAGTCAGTTGCTTCTTTAATTTCGTGGAGCATAAGTTGATTTTAGATTTCTGATTTTAGAATTAAGATAATAAGGCAATGAACCAAAGAAGTTGATTTTATGAATAGAATTTATCTTTGTCTGTGATAGCCACTTGTATAAAAAATGTGCTTACTTTTTGTGTTACTGCTTCAAAAAATCTTTTTCCTTTTTCGGCCGAGGCTTTGCTCGGGTCGCCAACTCCTGTATCTTTTGTGACACTCGTCCATCTACGTTCAGCCCAGGCCCAGCCTTCTTGCATTGCCTTAAAGACAAATTTCTTTGCCTTGCCATCCCCCGCCTCAGAAAGCGGACGCACTAATTCAGGATGAAGGTGCATAACAACGCTGGTTTCCATTTCGCCTGCGTGATCGTCTTTGTTTTCGAAAAAGAGCTTTTGATCAACCGCATTAAACCATGTACATACGCACAAAAACATGTCTGGGAATTGTAAACCCAACTCACGAATCGCATTGTTAAAATGATTGGCTCCGTGACTATTAAAAATGATTAGTTTGTGAATGCCCTGACGATTGAGTGTATCTACCACATCGTGAAGAACGGCTAACTGCGTGCTGGGGTTCATGTTGATGTCGAGTGTTACATCAAATTGCCCGGTGTTGACTCCAAATGGAATGCATGGCAGCACAATTACTTTTACCCCTTTCTCCCATGCTAAATGAGCGCCTTCAGCAGCTACTTCTTCGGCCTCGATGATATCGGTGCCATAGGGCAAATGATAGTTGTGTGCTTCGGTAGCACCCCACGGCAATACTGCCACTTCAAACTTTGTTTCCTGAATGGCTTTCCAATTGGTTTCTTTTAAAATGTAAGGGCGCATGGCTTAATTCAACATTCAAAGTTCAAGATTATTTTGTCAAAGTTTTTTCGCAATTTTGAATTGAGAATCTTGAATCATATAGTAGCTCCCTGACAACTGCTTCCCGCCCCAGCGGTACAGGCAAAGCAATGTTGGCTGACTACTATTTCTCGCTGCTCTAATTTTGAAACATCGAATGAACTGATGTGTTGTCCTGAGCTTTCTTGTGTTTTTAGCCCCAGCATCTGGTTGAAATCACAATCATAAAGAAATCCTTGCCAATCGATGGACACCGTATTGCGACACATCACTCCACTTACTGCTGATGGATTGAAAGCATTAATGAGTTTTTCCATGTAGTCGTCATAATTTCCCGATTCAATTAAAAAGTCCAGAAAGCGACTGATAGGAATATTGGTGATGGTGAACAAGTTATTGAAATCAATATCAAAATGACCTTTCAATTCTTTTTTGAAATCGCGTTCTAGTTGCATTTGGTCTCCTGGTAGAAATGCACCGGTAGGATTGTATACCAAATCGAGAATCAGCCCGCTGCCTTCTTTACCGTAACCCACTTTGTTCAACATCTGCAAGCCCTTGATCGAATCTTTGAATACGCCCTCGCCCCGTTGACGATCTGTTTTATCGGCATTGTAAAAAGGCAGCGATGAACAGACACGCACATTATTTTCTTTGAAGAATTCTGGTAAGTCGTGGTACTTTGGGTTGGCAGTAATAATAGTAAGATTCGAACGCACAATAATCTCTTGCACGCCTAAACGATGTGCTTCACTCACAAACCATCTAAAATCAGGATTCATTTCAGGAGCGCCACCTGTAATGTCCAACGTCTTAATGGTGGTGTGGGTTAATACATCCAAGCATTGCTGCATGGTGTCGCGTGTCATGATTTCTTTCCGATCAGGCCCGGCATCTACATGGCAATGTTTGCAAACCTGATTGCACATGTACCCGATATTCATCTGAAAGATTTCAATCTTGGCCGGCTTTAACGGAAAATGTCCAAGTGGTTCAATCTTTTGTTTGAAGGTTGGGAGCTTTCCAGATTTAAAAATACCATTTTGAAGGAATTCTACCTGACGTTCCTGATTGGCAAGCTGATGATGGCGCGCGTGTAGTGATTTGATCATTTCAATTTTCGTTGATCGTTATTGATTGATAGTTGTTCGTTCGCTGACCTAGAGTGCGACCAACGACTAACGACCATCCAACAACGAATTCACATAGATAGTTTCTTGGCTTTGTTCATCATCATCACTCCGTGGACCAATGTTGCTCCACTTCGAATGGCAGCTGCTACGTGGATGGCTTCCATCATGCCTTTTTCGGTAGCACCCTTTTCCAATGAATCTTGCGTGTAAGCATCAATGCAATACGGGCATTGTACTGTGTGTGCCACCGCTAGTGCGATCAACGATTTTTCGCGGGCAGTAAGGTCGCCCTCTTTGAACACATCGCCATAGTAGGAGAAAAACTTATCGGCCAGGTTTTTCTCCCATTCGCCAATGTTGCCAAATTTTTTTAAGTCTTCGGGGTTGTAGTACGTGTGATCCATGTATAATCGTTGGTTTAAACGCTATAAAAGTATTAAATTTTGTACGACTGCTGTTATAAACGATGTCTTTACCACGACAGGATTTAGGATTTCCTGAATTATTTTGTTCGAGGCAGGAAAAGCAGATTTGAACAACCCAATGTGCTAAGAGCCTTTTATTTTTGAAAAGGCATACAGCATCTCACGTCCGATTTGCTGAACACGTTCGGCATACTTCGCAGATTCGAGCGGAGTACCGTCAAATTCTTTGGGGTCATCGTAAGTGATAGCAATGCGGGTTTTAGCGCCCAACACCAGCGGACAGTTTTCATCGGCATGCGAGCACGTCATGATCGCTGCAAAGCCGGGGTTGTTGTTAAATGCATCATCGTATTTTTTTGAGAATACCTTAATGGGTGAAGCTGAGTCAGAATAACTAACCTCATACACCGGATTGTCACCCGGTTTTTCTATGGTCATCTGAAAACCTGCCTCTTGCATTGATTTTGCCGCACGAGGGTTGAAAGCCGTAGCTTCCGTTCCGCCTGAAAGACAAACAATATCTTTTACACCAAAATAGTGAGCGGCCGCTTGTGCCCACAACTGAGCGATGTGACTTCTACGCGAATTGTGTGTGCAAATAAAGTTGAGATAGACAGGCTGACCTGCGGGTGATTGTTGAACGAAGCGAGTCAACTCCGTCAATAGCGCTTTTCTTTCCGTTGGTAGTTGATCAAACTGTAGCACAAGGCTTTCAGCTGTTGCTTGAAGAGTAGGATGGAGCATGATAAAGATTCTAATTGGTTCAAAATTAAAAGAGTGTAGGCGCCTGGCATCCAAAAAATGTCATGACGCCTAGCAAACTTTAGTCGCAACATCCGGGCGCGCAGCAAGCATCGGGCTTCTCTGCATATACGGTGATACTAAAAATGCCGGTGCTTCCCGTTTTAAAATCTACCATGGCTTCTGGTGTTAAATATTCTTTTAATATTTCATCCGGCAGTGTGATCCGTTTTTCTTTTTGCAACGTAATGTTGGTAAAACCTGCCTCTTTGATGGTTTTTACGTACTCGTCTTTTTGGATGGCGCCCGACACGCAACCGGCATACATCTCTGCATTTTTTTGCAGACCCTCTGGCAAATCGCCCGCCAGCACAATATCCGAAACACTAAAGTGCCCGCCCTTTTTTAGCACACGAAACGTTTCGGCAAAGGCTAGTTTCTTATCAGGAACGAGATTCAACACACAATTGCTCACCACTACATCGGCACTGTTTCCGGCCAATGGCATATTTTCAATATCACCCTGGCGGAATTCTACATTCGTAAAGTTCAACGCCTTCGCATTTGCGCGCGCTTTCTCAATCATTTTGTCGGTGAAGTCTATGCCAATAACTTTTCCGGTTTCTCCTACAATGGAGCGTGCCACAAAGGCATCGTTGCCTGCACCCGAGCCTAAATCTACCACTGTATCGCCTGCTTTGATTTGCGCAAATTCGGTAGGCAAGCCGCAGCCTAGCCCCAGGTCTGCATTGGCTACGTAGCCTTTCAATTGCGTGTAGTCATCGGCCATTACACTGTAGTCGATAGTGCCACAACCTGTGGCGCCACAGCAGCTGGTAGCGTTGGTCGTTTTACTCTGTTCAGCAATCTGGCCATACTTTTCCTTCACCATTTTCTTTAGTTGTTCTCCTGTTTCCGTTTTCATATCATTTATGTTTTAGTTAATCGTAATATTGCGATGGGTTAGGTCAAAAAAATAGTTTAGCAGCAGTTTGCACCATCATAGCTTTCCAACAATGAAACCAGTGTTTTCTTGGCTTTGCTCCATGATTTTTCGTCAATGCAGTAACAAACGCTCGGACCTTCAATGTTGCCTTTTATCCAGCCTGCTTTTTTAAGCTCATTTAAATGTTGTGAAACCGTAGACTGCGACAAGGGCAATTCGTCAACAATATCGCCACACACGCACGACTTGGTTTTGATGAGGTACTGCAAAATCGCAATGCGTGCCGGATGCCCCAGCGCCTTGGCCAAGGCGGCCAATTCATTTTGCGTTTTAGTGAATTCTTCTGTTTTGGTAAGCCCCATATTCCTTTAATCGTAATATTACGATTAAAGTTTCAAAAATCAGAAATTTCTTTTTGAGGCCAAAACCGACCAACTTAAAAATTAGGCGACAACAAATAACGTGTATAGAAATCGTCAATGGCTTTTACTGCCTCTTCGGGTGTATCAACCAAACTGAACAAATCCAGGTCTTCGGCCGAAATCATGCCCTCTGTCACCAATACTTTTTTAATCCAATCGATCATGCCGGCCCAGAATTTTTTGCCCACTAACACAATTGGAAACCTCCCTATCTTTTTTGTTTGAATGAGCGTTAGCGCTTCACTTAACTCATCAATCGTTCCAAACCCACCGGGCATCACGATGAAGCCTTGCGAGTATTTGACGAAAATCACTTTGCGCACAAAGAAGTAATCGAATGTGATCAATTTATCCGGATCGATATAGATATTTCCTTTTTGTTCGTGGGGCAGATAGATATTTAGTCCCACCGATTTTCCTCCCGCTTTCATTGCGCCTTTATTTCCTGCCTCCATGATGCCGGGGCCGCCTCCGGTGATGACGCCATAGCCATGTTGAACGAGGCGCTCAGCAATTTCTTCTGCCATTTTATAAAACGGATTCGTAGGTTTGATGCGAGCCGATCCGAAGATGGTAACGCATGGCCCGATTTTCGCCATTTTCTCGAAGCCGTTTACAAACTCGCTCATCACTTTGAAGATCACCCACGAGTCTGAACTTTTTATTTCTGCCCAATCTTTATCTTTAAATGCCTTGCGTATGCGGTGTTCTTCTTCCAGTGGTAGAGGTGCTACTGCATTCGTTGCTTTCTTTGTTGGTTTTTTACTCATGTAGGTATTCGATTACGACCGACAAGTTAGCAAAAATAGAGAATGGTTTACCACCCATTTGCCGGAGGCTGGCACTGCCATACGCCAGGCACTGGAACTTTTGGGGCTAAAAAGCAGCAAATCAACTAAGATCTGCTTGCCCGCAGATATATACCCATAGGAGCACTAAGTGCATATGGAATATAAAAGCCATGTACGATGATCTTCGAGATAAAACGTTTATTTTTAAAGGATGGAAAAACTATCCTAAGCAAGCCAAACTGGGTAGCTAATGATGATAAACTCACCCTTATAAAGAAGTTAGCGGTAATGTAGCGAGACACCACGAAATATGACAGAACTTGAACAATACATAAAATCTTACTTTGGAGTAGTTGCAATTGATGACTTGAAAACAATAGTTTCGTTATTCAAATTGACACCTATTAAAAAAGGAGAATTTTTATTGAAATCGGGCAAACGTTGCGACAAATTAAGTTTCGTACAATCAGGACTTTTGAGAATGTTTATCTCGACAGACGAGAAAGAGATAACCCAATGGATTTCTACAAAAGGCTATTTTTCGACCGACTTATCCAGTTTTGTATTTGAAACCCCGTCTCGTTGGACAATTCAAGCATTAGTTGACACCGAACTTTACACAATAACAAAAGATGACTATAAAAAAATTGGGGATTTAGTTCCAAAATGGAGTGAACTTGAAAAGTTGTTTCTAATTCGTTGCTTTATAATTTTGGAGGATAGAATTTTTAGCCACTTATCTATGACAGCCGAAGAAAGGTATAATTTTTTCTTTAAAAATAACAGAGAACTTTTTAATCAAGTGCCTTTGCAGTTCATTGCTTCACTGCTTGGAATGACCCCCGAAACATTTAGTAGAATTAGAAAAAAACAACTATCATGATTTCTTGATATTTGTCAAGAGCAAAATACGTATTCCGTTAGACCTTTGTGGCGTAATTATAAAACGAAACAAAATGAAGTATCTAACAACAATTAGTTTAATCACATTTTTAAGCGCAACAGCAACGGCAAAAGAAATCAAAACAGAAGTTTTAATAAACGCAACTCCTGAAAAAGTTTGGGCAATTCTAACCGACTTTGAGAATTATCCAAATTGGAATCCATTTATAAAATTAATAAAAGGAGAAGTGAAAATTGGTAATAAGATTATAGTGAAAATTGAGCCGCCAGAAGCAAAAGGAATGACTTTTAAACCGAAAATACTAACATTTGAAACCAACAAAGAATTAAGTTGGCTTGGGCATTTATTGTTTGCAGGACTTTTTGACGGAAAACACAAATTTGAACTTATTGACAACGGAGATGGAACAACAACATTTAGACAAAGCGAAAAATTTAAAGGTGTTCTTGTTCCACTTTTCAAAAAACAACTTGATAATAACACCAAAAAAGGATTTGAAGAAATGAACAGAAAATTGAAAGAGATAGCAGAACGAAAATAAACATTACCGCTAACAGGCGTTTGGCAAAAAACGATGTTGAATGGTTAATTGAACATTCTGCCTAGTATCAACTTTTGTGCTGGGTAGACAGTTTAGTGCTTTGAAATCCGCTCCTTCACCAAGCGCCAAAACGTTAGCCGTCATTGACAAACATCACAATAAGAAAAAATAACTTTATAAATGGAAGAATCAAAAACGAAGAAATTACACTTTTTACTTGGAACTTGGAAAGGAAATGGAAAAGGAAAATTTCCAACTATCACTTCATTTGAATACAGAGAAGTTTTGACATTTAGTATTGACGGTTTGAATGACCTGATACATTATGAACAGAAAACTTGGCTAACTCATAATGAGACTCCATCACATTGGGAGAGTGGATTTATTAAACCTGTAGAAAATGAAGAAAACTATTTTGAAATATCAAATTCACAAGATAGTGGGCGAGTGGAAGTTTTGAAAGGAGAATTGGCTAGTAGTGGAGAATTGCATACTTTACATTTCAAAATGAAGCTTATTCAAAATGACCCTCGAATGGTAAATAGCGAAAGAATTTTTACAATTAATCAAAATGAACTTTCATATGTGATGAAAATGACTACTAAAAATACTCCTGAACATCAACAACACTTAGCGAGTTCATTAAAAAGACAACCAGAATGAAATTAGCATCAATTGTAGCATTTGACAACTTTACAGACATAGATGTTTTCTTAGCTTGGGATTTACTTAATAGAGTAAAAGAAAAACATAACGACTTTGAAGTTAAATTAATAGGTACAGCTGAATATCATACTTCGGCTTGTGGAATAGAACTTAAAATGCAAGGAAAAATCGGAACTGCACAAAATGCAGACTTGGTTTTTTTTGCTAGCGGACCAGGCACACGAAAATTATGCAAGGATAAAGAATATTTAAATCAGTTCAATCTAAATTCTGAAAGACAAATTATATGTTCAATGTGTTCAGGTGCTTTGATTTTGGGAGGCTTAGGAGTTTTGAATGGTCTAACAGCGACAACTTATCCAACAGCGTTTAACGAGTTGAAAGAACTTGGAATATCAGTTGTTGAAGATAGTCACTTAGTAACTCATAATAATATTGGAACAGCGGCAGGTTGTTTAGCAGCTGTTGACTTAATTAGTTGGGCAATTAAAAAATTGTACAATGAAAACACAAGTGAATATATAGTAAATTCAGTAAGACCCGTTGGACAATACAAAATAGAATAAACAACGAACGGCTAACAAGGTATTGCCAAAAGTGGGGCAGACGTGCTTCTATGACACTTTTGTGCATAACCGAACATTAGTTTTTCAAATCAATAGTAGTGCTGAAAAGCCCCGCCTTTGGCAATACCCAAAACGTTAGCGGGCATTGTAAAAGAAATGAAGAAAGTATATTTAAATATAATTCCGAAACTTGGTGTTCTTCAAGATTTTGACATTGCAGAAGCTTCAAATCTATTTTTCCTCAAAATATTAAAGAAAGATCAGTGCATAGTAAGACCAGGTACTAATTCGCAGTATATTTATTTTCTATTGTCAGGTTTAGTTTACTCGCATACCATTGAAGAAAAAATAAACTGGTATGAATTTGAAGGACAATCATTCGCAGATATTGAAAGTGTATTTTTTAATAAACAATGTGACCAATATATTCGGTGTGCTGAAGATTCTTCGGTCGTATCTATTAGTAAAGACAACCTTTTATATTTGGTTAAAACAAATCATAAATGGGCAGTTTGGTATGCTTTATTTCTAGAGGAAATCATTCAAAGAATGTATTATTATTACAAAAACCTATTAGTTAAAGACGCATCCCAACGTTACAGTGAATTAATAGAACTACATCCGGAGATTATTCAGCGAATACCTTTAGGACATATTGCATCATACCTTGGCATATCTCAAGTCAGCCTAAGTAGAATCAGAGCAGGTAGGCAGACGAAAAAGTCTTGACGTTTTTAACATATGTAAAAGGAAATCTTACTGCGGTAATTTACCTTTGAACTTATATTAAACAGTTTAGAATAATGACAATTCAATTTTTGTTTGCAATAGTTTTTTGCTTCTCCTATACTTCTGAAAATGCTTTAATAGGAAGTTGGAAAACTGAATTAGATAATTCTGTAGTAAAAATAGAAATGAAAAATAATGTATTTGAAGGTGTAATTATTAAATCAGATGAACCCAAGTATATTGGCGTAAAAATTATTAAATCAGTTTATAAATTTGAAGGAAAATATAAGTGTCAGATCTATGATCCTAAGGTGAAAAAGTATTTTGATGCAACAATAGAGTTAATAAATGAAAGTAAGCTTGAGGTAAAGGCATCATGTTGCTTTGGTCTATTCAGTAAAACCTATATTTGGGAAAGACATTATTGATTCTTCTTATATTATCATAATCAAAACATTAACAAATGATAAAATCGCATAGCAATAAGATCAAAGTTCATCGATTATTAAGAGAGCTTTTCGGACTTGAGACGACAAGATTTGACTTATTGGCAATTATAATAAGTGCTGTGTCATTTGCTGCATTGACGCTGATTCTCAACTCAAATTCAGCCGCTTTAGCCACTAAAGCAATAGTGCTGATAATACTCGCACTTGACATTGGTGGTGGCGTTGTGGCAAACTTTACAACAGGAACAAACAATTATTATGCTGAGTCATTACAGAAAAGATATCTTTTTGTTGTTTTTCATCTATTACAGCCATCAGTTCTCATTTGGATCTTTCCAAATGAGTTATTAGCGATTTTGGGAGTATCGATTTTTACTCTGACAAGTTCACTCATTGTATTGAACATAAAAAAGAATTACAATCAAAGAATAATTGCTGTAACACTTTTGCTTCTGTCCTTAATTCTATCAACTATTTTGAATTATACCGACCCATTGGCACAAGTGATAATGCAACTCTTTTCGGTAAAACTCATTTTGGCATTTAGTGTAAATTGGACTGCAAATGACAAAGATGAAAAAAGAATGTAAATTAATACAACGACCCGCAAACAGCCGTTTGGCTCAGTGGCGGGTGACGTTATTAGTTGTACATTCTACCTCGCATCAACATTTGTGGTGTATTGACAGTTTTGTGCTCCCCTGCCTGCCGGCAGGGAAATCCGCCACTGCGCCAAGCGCCAAAACGTTAGTTCATTTATGGATTTAGATGTTGTTTGCGATAATAATTATATAGTTGTTAGACCAAAGACAACTTCACATATCACTTTGAAAACCTAATCGGGCTATTAAATTCAAAATTTATTTCTTTTTGGTTTTTTGCAACTTTTGCTAAACATCAAAGAAAATTATTTCCTCAATTTAAAGTAAAAGAGCTGGAGATATTTCCAATCCCAAGGGTTATTGACAGAATAACTAGAGAAAAAAACAGAAACACTCATAGAAAAAATTATCTCAAGGAAACAGTATAATAAAGACAGCAACTTGGAAGAAAACCAAATAGCCAGTTTGTTTACCATCTTTACAACCTAACCGAAGGAGCAATCGCCATAGTAGAAAGTTAAAGCAAATAATAAATGAATAGAAAGGCACTGAATGCTTCGCAGTTGGCAAAGGTGTCGGCTCAGTACTTCGTATGACAGTTTTTCGTAAATTCGAGTGCGCAGCTTCGAAACAAGTTTGCTAGTAAAAACCCCGACTTCGCCAAACGTTATCTTAAAACTACCCCCGAACTAACAAATTAGAATCAAAGTATGAAACCAACTACAAGCATATTGACTTCTCTATTTATTGGACTTTTTATTTACCTTCTAACTTCGTGTGGTGATAGTTCAAAATCGACAGTTAGTCAAGCTGAAAAAGACACTATGGCAAAAAAATCGAACCCGGTCGTTTACTTTGAAATACCTGTTAACGACATAGACAGAGCAATAGAGTTTTATATGACCGTATTCAACTTTGACTTCGACAAAGAGATTATTGACAAGAATGAAATGGCATTATTTCCTTTTGTTGAGGAGAACTCGGGAATTTCAGGTGCATTGGCAAAAGGAGAAATTTATAAACCGACTAAGGACGGAGTAGTGATCTACTTTAAGACACAAAACATTGATGAGACATTAAAATTGGCAACCTCAAACGGTGGACAAATTCTATACCCTAAAACAGACAACGGAATTGGATTTGTTGCAGAATTTGAAGATACAGAAGGGAACAGAATAGCATTGTATCAATCAAAAGAATGACGAAAAAAAGCAAACATTAACAATTAAAGTTATGGCAATCATCAATCCTCACATTAACTTCAATGGCAATGCCGAAGAAGCATTTAATTTTTACAAGTCAGTATTTGGCGGAGAGTTCGCAAAGATTATGCGTTTCAAAGACTTGGCAAGCGCTGAATTTCCGGTATCAGAAAACGAAGCGAATAAGATCATGCACATTGCTTTACCCATTGGCAGAAGTGTTTTGATGGCTAATGACGTGCCTGAAATATTGGGACGAACAAACGAAAACGAGAACCGAAGCAAAATTGTAATTAGTGCCGAAAGTAAAGAAGAAGCCGACAAATTATTCAATGGACTTTCGGCAGGTGGGCAAATTGAAATGCCTATAGCCGATAGTCCTTGGGGTTCTTACTTTGGAATGTTTAGAGACAAATACGGAATTGAATGGATGGTGGACTATGACCCCATTTACAAAGGGCAATTATAACAAGATAAATCGCTGCTAAAAACGAGGGATTTCTGCTGGCGGATCTATATCAAGAATCAGGCCTTTAACAAGCTCTTCAGCGCTGCGTTCAATTTCAGATACTTGAATTGGAATCCTGTCTTTTGAATTTTCTCCGAGGAAACCTTGCTCCCATTGAGCACCATGCCTGCCATCTCACCCAAGATCAGGTTCATCACAAAAGTGGGAATATTAGGAAGCCACAATGGCCTATTCAGAATATGAGCAATGGCTTTTGTGAGTTCTGCATTCGTTACCCAATTAGTACCCACGCCATTGTAGACACCTTGTAGTGATTGATCTTCGGCCGCTCTAATAAACATGGCGCACAGATCATCGATGTGAATCCAACTTAAATATTGTTTTCCAGAGCCAAGCGGAGCACCTACCCCAAAGCGTATTGGCTTTGCCATCTCGGCCAATGCGCCACCTTTTTCACTGAGCACAATACCTATTCTCAATTTTACGAGCCGAAGCCCAAGAGTTGCAATTGTATCGGTTTGTTCTTCCCACTCTCTGGTAACGTCCGCTAAAAATCCACTTCCGGCTTTGCTCTCCTCTGTAAAAACCTCTTCACCTTGTCCGAACCCATAATAGCCGATGGCCGATGCGCCCACAAAAGTTTTAACAGCATGGCGGTGATTTTTAAGAGTGTCAACTAACAGCTGAGTCGAGTGGGTACGGCTTTCCAGTATCTCTTTTTTTCGCTGCGCAGTCCATCGTTGATCTGCTATGCCAGCCCCGGCCAAATGGATAATCGTATCTACCCCCTCAAGGGCTTGAAGATCAATGGATTTATTCTCTACGTTCCACACAAACGAAGGAATACTTCCGGTTTTTTTACTTCTGCCGAGGTGTGAAACGTGGTGACCTTTTTCTAACAACATCGCTGTGAGGCGGCTACCCACCAGCCCCGATGCTCCTGTTACCAAAATTTTCTGGATCATTATTTGTAGTTTTGAGACGAAGATTTTTTAGTTCACGCAAAGGTGCCAAGCCTCCAAAGGAAAAGGCAATTAAAATGTTTTGCGACTTAGCGTCTTTGCGTGCCACTTCAGTCAACAAAGTAACACAACCCTTATGATAAAGTTTCGATTTATTATTGCCCTGGTCCTTCTCACATGCACCTCCCTTGCTCAAACAGTAAAAGTGAAAACGCAACAACAGCGTGTGAAAGGCGAAAATGTAGATGGATTTGCCGTTGACCTGGAAGGCAAGCGGGCAGATGTGGCTGCTTCTCTCGCAAAGTATCTCAAAGAAATTGGTAAGGCAAAATTTTTGTCTTCTGATCCATTGGTCATTACACACCCGGTTTTTAATGGAAACGTTTATCCCAAAGGATCAATTTATGCATTTACCAACGAGAGCGGGAATGTGGTAACAGCCTGGTTGGGCATCAAACCAACGGAGTGGGAAACAAAAGAAGTGAGCTTCATCAATAAGCAATTGGAGCAGATGGCGAATAACTTTGGGGTACGGTTTTATCGTGAGAAGATGCAAGCGCAGATTGATGAGACTGATCAAGCCGGGTTAGCTGTTGAAAAGCAGGCCTTGCGCTTTATGAATCAGGGAAAGGATTTAGCTACAAAACTAACCAACAATGGGCTTGAGAAAATCAAGTTAGAGAAGGCATTGGAGATGAATAAATTTGAAAGCGAAGTGTTGAAGGTAAAAATCGACAACAACAAAAAGGCACAAGACTCGATTGCCAATGTGGCCGTTCAGATCAATAAAGTGAAGCAAAGTCAATTAGAGAAGCTACGAAAAATCAATTGACAAGATTTACTTGCTGTTCTTATCCAGCTACAAAGAACCAAGCGTAACGTATAGCTATAAAAAGTTATCAACGAACGCATGAATTTTTTCAGTTTCAGTTCGTGCTTATTCGTGGATTCGTGGCAAGAAATGAGATGGTGAGTGAGTTTAGCTATTTGTTTTTGTGCGTATGTTCAACGATATTTTTCGAAAGGAGAGGGGAATGTGCAAATCGAAGTTCTGCCTCCAATGCAAAGTGATCTGAGAGATCAGCATGGATGGTGTCCCAATTTTTTCGAATGGCTTTGATTTCTCTTGAAGTAGAAATAAATTGGTTGGATGGGTCGCGAATAAGGATATAGTCGATTAAATCCTGATTCTGTCCGGCCTCTACGTGCAGGTCATTCTGTAGTCGATCATACGAATACTGAAGCGCCCCAACCAGTTCACCATCTGTTGCACGTAATGTTTGCAACATGAAATTATATTCTTCTTCTTTTTTACGATTGATATTAAAGTCACCACAGACAATCTGTGGCACGCCTTCTTTATGTAATGGCTGTAAGAGTCGATTGTAAAATTCAACACACTGACTTTGCCGTATCCAAGGGTGTCCTGAATTCTGCAGATGAGTACCAGCGATTTGAATAATCGAACCGTTTACATCAACCTCAGCAATAAGACCACCTTTTCTGGAAAAGGCATCAATGCCTGACTTGTTTTTAAAAATGATGGAGTGGGAGGAAACGATGGGATGTTTGCTGAATATCCAAAGCCCACTATTTGTTTTGTAGGAGATCAGTTTTTGGTTTGCCGGACCAGATTGGTAAGGATATTTTTCGTGAAGGTGCCGGAAGATTTTTTTCCGTGCGTTGCGCTGAAACGCTTCCTGAAAAACGATGACATCATAGTCGCTGTCTTTCAAGATATTGCCAATGGCATCGGCTCTTTCGCCCTTGCCCTTTACCCGTACTACTCCCGGAAGCATATAAATATTCCAAGAGAGAATTTTAATTTTTTCTGGTGGTGGCGATGCCTGCATCGGTTGACAAAAGCCAACCTCGAAGGTGAGTAAACTGATGATAAGGATCAGTCGATTATTCATTTTATAAATCAAAGTTCTTGAAACAGTGTTACCTTATCGTAAACAGAGCATTACGAATGTGTCATTTAAATATCGGTTACCCCGACATTGTGAGTCAGAAGATTGATTTCAAAACGGTTGTTCATGCCAGATGGCAATTTGGATGTCTCAAAGTAGCGTCACAATAGATAAGTGAATACAATGCCAATAAATGCCCCTGCGGCCACATCAATCAAAAAATGCTGAAGCAGGTATACTCGAGAGTACCCGCCAATTAAAGAACGAACGACAGTCCAATTGTAGCAGCAGCATTTCTAACAAATAGTGACAACAAAAAGGCAAGGCAAAAGATGGTAGCCGTGTGACCGGATGGAAATGAAAAATGACTATGCACCTCCACCCCCCGAACAAAATGAAGAAGACTATTGTCGATGAGTTCTTTCGGTCTTTTAAGATGACCGAAAAGGCCACGTTTTAAAACGGCATATAAAATCCCATGACCAATCCAAATTGTAGCTGTGAAGATTGTATAACGGAATCGGACGAAATAGAGTAGCTTATTTTTCAATCCTTTGATCTCAAAATTACCCTACGATCAACTTGACTTGATGTAAATATTATTAAATTGCTGATGGATGATTTAAAACTCTAAATAATATCTTTTTGTGATAATATTTTGATAATTTTGTTTTCACGTAACACTCCAGATACTTTCTTTAGTTTGAAAAAAATAGGATTTTGCTATTATCTATTGTCATTCCTGCCTACAACGAATCGGAAACTATTCATCTTATCCTAACAAAGATCAAGCAGATTCAATTGCTTGGCGGGTTAGATAAAGAGATTTTAATAGTGGATGACTGTTCAACTGATCAAACTCAGCAGGCAGTTGCAAAGTACCGTCTAGAAAATTCGGATTTGACTATTCGCTATTCCAGAAATGAGATAAATAGGGGGAAGGGGTTTTCGTTGGCACGAGGGATCAGTGAAGCTGTGGGGGATTTTGTGATTGTACAAGATGCTGATTTAGAGTATGACCCTGAAGAATACAACACGCTGTTAAAACCGATGCTATACAATAACGCAGATGTGGTGTACGGCTCACGTTTCATGGGAGGTAATCCGCATCGGATTTTGTTTTTTTGGCATTCCATCGGCAATCGATTTTTAACCTTTCTCTCCAATGTAGCTACCAATCTCAACTTGACCGATATGGAAACGGGTTATAAGTTGTTCAAAAGAGAAATCATCCAAAAGATCTCATTGAAGGAAAATAGATTTGGGTTTGAACCGGAAGTAACGGCCAAAGTAGCGAGAATAAAAGGTATCCGAATTTATGAAGTGGGCATTTCCTACTATGGGCGAACCTATGACGAGGGAAAAAAAATAAATTGGAAAGATGGCCTTCGTGCTATTTATTGCATAATCAAATACAACTATTTTTCTAAAAACTGATTTTGAAAACAAAGTACTATTTTCTTTTTATTCCAATTGGTATCGTCTATCTCATTGGCATGTTCAACGATGTAATGGAGGTAGATGCGTCCCAGTACGCAGCCATGAGTCGCGAAATGCTTGAAAGTGGAAACTATCTACAATTGTATGATCGCGGGCAGAACTACTTAGACAAACCACCTTTGTTATTTTGGGTATCGGCCATGTCATTCAAGCTGTTTGGCATTTCGAATTTTAGCTATAAGTTGCCCTCCGTTCTTTTTTCTTTGCTAGGAATTTTTGCCACAGCTCGATTGGGGCGAAGGCTCTACGGTGAGAAAGCAGGATTTTACGCTGCACTAATTCTTTCTTCTTGCCAGGCCTGGTTTATGATGAATCAAGACATTCGTACGGATACCATTTTGGCAGCATGTACCATTTTTGCCATTTGGCAATTGTTCATTTTCATGGATGAGCAAAAGTTCATTCATCTCATCTTCGGGTCAATAGGCGCGGCCGGGGCGATGCTCACCAAAGGCCCGATTGGGTTAATGGTGCCCGCGCTCGGAATTGGATTTTATTTGTTGGTAAAGCGTGATTGGAAAAATCTTTTCAACTGGAAATGGCTGCTAGTGCCGATAATCGTTGCCATTTGTATCAGTCCCTTTTTGTATGGGCTTTATCAACAATATGATTTACAACCTGGCAAAATCATCCAAGGCGAGCCGATTCAATCAGGTGTCAAGTTCTACCTTTGGACTCAAAGTTTTGGACGAATCACAGGAGAAAGCGTTTGGAAAGATGATACTACCCAACTCTTCTTTACGCACACTTTTCTTTGGGCATTTTTGCCGTGGTGTGTGTTATTTGTGGTGGCGCTTTGGCGCGATACCGCGACATTGATAAAGGCTCGCCTTCATTTGGCGAGTGGATATACTGCACTTACCTGGGGTGGATTTGTGTTTCCATTCATTGCGTTCTCACTTTCGCACTACAAATTGCCACACTACATTTTTGTCATTTTTCCATTGGCAGCTATCGCCTCAGCAAATTTTCTGGATTTCTTAATCGAGAATGGGTCAGTGCTCTGGCAAAAAAGATGGAAGTGGATTCAGTTATTCGTGGCCACACTCGCTTACACACTTGGAGTTTTGCTCTGTACTTGGGCTTTCCCCATGTCAAATTTGTTTGCATGGATTTTAACACTAACTGGTGTTGGTGCTGGCCTCTATTTCGTGTGGAGGGGAATATCACCCTTCGAAAAAATAGTTCTGCCCTCAGCCATTGCGATTATCGTCCTCAATTTTTTGTTGAACGTACACTTCTATCCGACCCTATTTTATTTCACCACCTCCAACCAGGCGGCCAAGTTAGTTAAAGCGGATGGCGGTGAGAAGAATTTCAGAACGCTAAATCAGGTGTCGTATGGACTGGATGTGTATGCGCAGCGCACCGTGCCAAATTATGGCACCGTAGATGAACTTCTGCAAAACAGTAACAACAAAACATTGTGGGTTTATACTAATGCGCAGGGGCATCAGGAAATACTGGCAAGGGGCTTAAGAATCTTAGAGGACAAAAAGATGGAACACTTTCATATCTCCACCTTGTCGATGCTTTTCCTCAACCCAAAAACGAGAAGTAAGGAAATTGAGTATAAGCACCTGCTGAAGATTGATACCTCTATTTTATGATTTTTTTAAACCGATGATGGCTATTAGAATGAGTCCTAAGTAAACGAAGTCCATGGGCTTAATTGCATCTTTAAAAAAGAAAACTTCAATCATTTTCACTCCAGCTAACGTAACGCCCATCCAAATAGCAAATGCCGTAGAAGCCGGAATTTCTTTCATCGCCAAGGAAAAAAAATAAATGTTGGCCAAGCCAAATCCAACGTAACCTACCAGGGGGAGAAGAGCCACTAAGTTATCGGTTGGGTGCTGAGCGATGGCTTGAAACGATATTTTCTTGATTTCGGCAAAACTCAGTTTTTTCAAACTAAAGATCCATCCGATTTCAAACAGGGATGCAATAAAAAGGTAAAGCCACTGCATCAGACCAGGCTTTCCTCTTCTGCCGACTTGTTTGCTTTGGGCGAAAATAGGCTAGCGAAAGATTTCATGATGCTGAAACGCAAATTCAGATACCAATCCCACCCCTTCTTCTTTTTAAGTTCATCTTCATCAAATCGCTTCACCGAAAAAGCATGTTGTAAAAAATAGTCTTTTGGATATTTGTAAGGAAGTCCAAATTCGACTGGTTTTTTGTTAGGAAGATAGGCAGTACCAAACATCCAATCCCAAAAGGCAAATTTGGTGGAATAGTTGGCGAAATACGTCTCTTTGGTTTCAGCATGATGCCATTGGTGCATCTCCGGCCCATTGATAAAGTATTGCCAATTGCCTGAACGCACATCAATATTGCTGTGGATATACATACCCCACACTGCATCGATACAAGCTTTGATGGGAACCACCATCGGGTTGGCCCCCAGCAAAATAATGGGAGCAAATTCTATCGTCTGGTTGATAATGATTTCAACGACATGAGACCTTGAACCGGCAATCCAATCAACTTCGCGAACAGAATGATGTGCCTCGTGTGTACGCCACAAAATTTTGGAATTGTGCTGCCAACGATGGAACCAATAAATGTACAAGTCGTGGGTAATCAGGAAAAATAGTACTTGCACCCAAATCGGCCAGTGTGAAACCAATTGCAAAGAAGACAATGCAAACCGATGGTCAATAGGTTGAATAATGAAATCGAAAATAAGTATCTTCAAAAAGAAGCTTTGAATGAGGGTATACCACACCAAATCCACCCAAAAACCTTCTCTGAAAAAGGGCAAACCTTTTCGATAAGGATATTTTCGCTCCAACCAGATAAGGGCGACAGCTGAAGAAATCAGAATTAAGAAGGTAATCGTTTCGACTCTCATCTAAATAATTTGTCCAAATTAAAAACTATTTTAATGGCTCAGGCTTCATGCTTCAGGCGACAAGCTTGTAGCGTGTGGCATTTAGCTTACATAAAGCATCATCTAAGCTGTAACTGGTTGATTAATTACTCTCCTTAATCTCTTCATGGGCTCCAGCTCTGTGTCATACACGCGCTTTACACCATCGCCCAGACTTTTTTCAATGTCGCGGATGTCGCGCACAAGCTTTACAATTCCTTGTGGCTCAACGGAGGCAGCATGATCTGATCCCCACATGGCTCGATCTAACGTAACGTGCCGCTCTACAAAAGTAGCTCCCAAAGAAACTGCAGCTAACGTTGGGGCTAACCCAGTCTCGTGACCTGAATATCCAATAGGCAGATCAAACTTGTTGATCAACGTACGGATCATGTTCAAGTTTAACTGTGCAGGATCGCAAGGATACGCAGAAGTAGAGTGAGCCACCATCACATTTTTTGTCCCTGTTAAATCAATGGCGTCTTCAATTTCCATTTCGGTCGACATACCAGTTGAAAGCATTAGCGGTCTTTCCGTTGACAAGACTTTCTTAATCAAATCAAAATCCGTAAGGCTGGCCGAAGCCAACTTGTACATGACCGGATTGAATTGTTCTAAGAAATCAACAGATGGTTCATCCCAAGCGGAGGCAAACCAATCGATTTTCTTTTGTTGACAATATTGATCAATTTCTTCAAACTCGGCCTTACCAAATTCGGTTTTGCGTTTGTAGTCGATGTAGCTCATTGTGCCCCATGGGGTTTGGCGCTGCTTCTCCCATTGATCTTTAGGCACACATAGTTCGGGCGTACGTTTTTGAAACTTCACTGCATCACAGCCCGCAATGCTGGCCCAGTCAATTAACTTCTTGGCAATTTCTACCGAGCCATTGTGGTTAATCCCAATCTCTGCGATGATGTACACCGGATGACCGGCACCAATCTTTCTTCCGTTTTTTAATTCAACATGGTTCATAGTAGTATGGTTTTAGTTGATAGTTTTTTAGTTCGGGTTTACTTTACTGTTAATAATCAGTTCTGCAAATTCTCTAAAGGCACCATGGCCGCCATTGGTGGTGCATACGTAATGAGCAACTCTGCGCGCAAAACTCATCGCATCTCCCGGACAAGCACACAAGCCCACTTGTTTCATTATTTCTTCATCATTAATGTCGTCACCGATATAGGCTATTTCATCTTTTGAAATGTTGATGCGCACCATGATATCTTGCAGGCGTTGGGCTTTGTCCATCACACCCATGTGCAATTCTGTTATTTTTAGCTTCTCAGCTCTCTTCGATACTGGAAGGGAATCTTCACGTGTGATGATGCCCGTTTCAATGGCTGCAATCTTGCGTAGACGCTCCACACCCATGCCATCGCGAAATGAAAAACGTTTTAATTCTTCACCGTTGCCAGAGTAGTAAACGCCATTGTCGGTGAGTACTCCATCTACATCGGTGATCATTAGTTTTATTTTCTCTGCTCTTCTCTTTATTTCTGTTATTGACATATTGTTTAAGATTAGAGACGTGAGACATGAGATATGAGAAATTCGTCTCAATTCTCACATCTCAAATCGTACGTCTAAATTATCGTCCATCCGCCATCGACTACCAAATTTGCTCCCGTCATATAGCTTGAAGCCTCACTCGCCAAAAAGACAACCGCCCCTTTGTAATCCGTGTGTTTTGCCATTCTTCCAAGTACGGTACGGTCACTGTAATTTTTTTTGAAGAATTCTTGCTGGCCATTCTCTACACCACCTGGCGAAAGTGTGTTCACACGCACACCCTTATCGCCCCAGTACGCTGCCAAAAACCTTGTAAAGCTGATGATCGCACCCTTTGTAGTCGGGTAGGAGGCTGATTTGTAAAAAGTCTGCGCTCCCTTTTCGTTCTGATATAATTTTTGATCAGGTGCCGTGATGCCATACGTAGACGCAATGTTGATGATGCTCCCACTTTTCGCTTCTGCCATTGCTGAGCCGAAAATTTGACTGCACAAAAACACACCTGTAACATTTACTTCTAACGATTTTTTCCAAAGATTAAGTGGGTAGTTTTCGAACTTGGATAATTCAAGTGCAGCAGTAGGATTTTCGAACATGTCGTTGATAGCCGCATTATTTACTAAGATGTCGATCTTGCCATAACGTACCATCACGGCTTCTTTTGCTTCCATAACAGAAAGATCATTGGCAACATCCAAGCCTATACCCATGTGTTTATCTCCCAGTTGTTTTGCAAAGTGTTGTGATGCTGCCTCGTCCAAGTCGGCAACAATCACCCTAGCTCCAGCTTCGGCCAACGCTTCACAGTGACTTCTGCCAATCAAACCACAGGCTCCTGTAACAATCGCTGTTTTTCCTTCTAGTGAGAATAAGTCCATTTTAGTTTAATGCCTTTTCTTTGAACGTCTTTTGCACATCACCCACTTTTCGGAAAACGGCCTCCACCGGTTTCCCGCGAAGCAGCGATGTGATGTCATTTCCCCTCAGCGCCTCTGCCAGAAGCGAAAGAACGATGTCATATACTTTTAACGTATAGTTGATGTCTTCATCAGTATGAGTAAAACAAACATTGTGAAACCCGCCCCAAAGAATTCCACGCTTGATCATTTCTTGTTGAACAAAAGATTTTAAGATCAACGGATCTCCTGCAGTTGCATTGAAGGTAATGATGGTGCGGCAATCAAAGCCTTGGCAAGTTGTCACTTTGGTGAGTTGATATTTTGCGGCCAGCTCGTTGTATCCTTCTTTTAATCTTTTTCCTTTTTTGGCAAGTGCTTTTGGTACGTCCTTTTCTATCATTTCAGAAATGGTCGCCATCGCGGCCGCCATAGACAGCGCTTCGCCACCGAATGTGGAATAGAAGAAAACATCCTTCTCGAACAACTGCATCACATCTTTTCTTCCGGTGAGCAATGCAATCGGCATTCCATTCGCAAATGCTTTTGAATACACGGCTAGATCAGGGGTGATGTTGAAATATTCCTGCGCACCACCAACGGCTACGCGGAAACCAGTCCACATCTCGTCAAAAATAAGCAGCGACCCATTGGCTCTGCAGAGTTCTTGTACCTGTTGCAAGAAATCGTTTGCTGGCGCTTCAAAAATGAAGGGCTCTAGAATTACGCAGGCCACGTCCTCATCTAGCTTAGCCTTTAGAGATTCTATATTGTTGTAATCGAAGGTGGCCGTCAGTTCTTTTATTTCTTGCGGAATGCCTTCTGCACGACTTGTAGTACCAATATACCAGTCGTGCCAACCGTGGTAGCCGCAGCACAATACTTTTTTTCTTCCTGTGAACGCCCGTGAAATCCGTACTGCCGCACTGCAGACTTCTGCACCTGTTTTAGCTATACGAACACCTTCGGCATTCGGAATAATTTTTTGAATTAACTCGCTCAGTTCTACTTCGAGGGGGTGCATCAACGAGAAAGTGATACCGTCTTTCAATTGTTTTAGTATAGCATGGTCTACCCGATCATATCCATAGCCTAGCGACACAGGGCCAATAGCCATATTGTAGTCGATGTATTCATTTCCATCTACATCCCATACATGCGCATCTTTTCCCTTTGCCAAGTACTTTGGGGCAACTCCATTTACATATTGCGAAGGACCTTTGGCCATTGTTTGTGTTACTGGGAACATTACTTGCTTGGCACGTTCGTACAGCGAATTGGAGATAGTGATGTCGGGATATTGACTGGTCATGATTAATGTGTTGACGTGGTTAACGTGTTGACGTGTTGACGAGTTTCCAGCATATTCATGGTTTGAACGGCTATCTTTTCTGGAGTAAAACCTTCGTTGCCTAGTACATCAGCCAGTCGGCCGGGTTTGAACCAATGTTCATTCAGCGAAAGCGATTGTACGTTTGCTAGTTGTTGGTGATTCAATAAGACTTCAGCAACAATAGAAAACAAGCCGCCAATTTTGAAGTGATCTTCCACAGTCACGATTAAATCACTTTCTCTTGCTACTTTGAGAATGACCTCTTCGTCTACTGGCTTTAGGCAACGCATGTTTACAAGCCCCACCGAAAGGCCTTGCTGTTCCAATAGCTGCCTTGTCTCAAAAACTTGGTTGAAGAGCATACCATACGTTAGAAACGTAACAGTCGTACCTTCTGCAACTACTTCCGATTTTCCAATCGTGAAATTCTTATCGTGTTGATAAAGTGGTTTGATCAAATTAGCGCGCGTATAGCTAGGTGCTTTGGAGTGCCAGATTTCCGGGAGCATTAACAACATATCTTCCTCATCCGCAGGGGCAAAAACGTGCATACCAGGAATCCCTCGCATAATGGAAACGTCTTCAATGGCTTGATGGGTTGGTCCGTTGCCATCCGATAAAAATCCGGGAATGAATCCAGTCAACTTTACTGGAAGATTAGCAATACCCACATCGGTGCGTATAAATTCAAAGGCTCGCATTGTTAAGAAAGCGGCCAGTGCATGGACAATCGGTACGCGGCCACGCAACGCCAACCCAGCGGCCATGCCAATCATGGTTTGTTCGGTGATACCCGTATCAATGAATCGATTGACCAAAAGTGGATTATTGGGGATGTTGCGAATCAATGCACGATTCTCTGCCGTCATGATAACGTAGCGCTCATCTGCCAGTGCAAGTTCTGTAATTAATTGTTCGTAGTTCATTTACAATAAAAGAAATTAGAAGTCAGAATTTAGAAGTTAGAATGTCTTTCAACTGAATGCCGTTTTACTATTTATATACTTATCACTGAATACCGATTACCGACTACCACTTGCCAACTATCTAACAACAAGAGTCTCCGAGTTCAATTCCGCCATTTTGTTCTCATGCAATTCTTCCAGCAACGCATTCACTTCTTCGTGTGTGAAATTGCAAAACCAACGATCTGCTCTTCGCTCGATACTTGGCAATCCTTTTCCGCGAACCGTATGCGCCACTACGATGGTCGGTTTTTTATTTTGTAGAGGTAGCGTTGAGAATGCATCCTCCAATTTTTCAAAATCGTGCCCATCTACATCCACTGCATTCCAACCGAAGGCTTCAAACTTTTCTTTGATGGAATTCAATGGGATCAACTCTTCAGTAGCCACATTGGCTTGAAAGTAATTGCGATCGACAATCCAAATCAGGTTATCTAACTTATGTGCTGCCGCTACCAGAGCAGCCTCCCAAACCGAACCCTCATTCAATTCGCCATCGCCCGTTACTACTACTACTTTGTTTGTTTGATTTTTCCATTTACAATCCAACGCTACACCCATCGCTACCGAAGGCAAATGGCCCAAAGATCCAGAATGAAATTCCACACCTGGAATTTTTGTATTCGGATGCCAATAGATGCTATCATTTGTTTTCAAATGATTGTCGAGGCGAGATTTTTCGATAAAACCAATTTCCGCAAATAGTCCATAGAGAGCGGGAACATCGTGTCCCTTTGATAGAAACAGGTAGTCGCGATTGGGGTCTTCCAAATTTTCGGGCGACACACTCAAGTACCTGGAATACAGAAATACAAACAAGTCGGCACAGGAAAGAGAAGCGCCAGTAAAGCAACCGCCATCAGTTGATAAACAAACAATGTTCTCTCTTACTTTTAGCGCTAGTTCTTTTAGTTCGTTGTGGGTCATTTTAATGTGCTAATTTGCTAATGTGTTGATGCGTTGAAGTGTTGAGGTGTTGAAGTGTTGAGGTGTTGATGTATTTAAGTGTTGAAGATTTGACGTTAATATGATACTACTATCTTACTTCTTATTTCCAATTTCTCCGTTTTACATTTAACTTCTTATTCTAACATCTTGTTCTAACTTTTTATTCTAACACTTATTCTAACTTCTTAATTCTGACTTCTTAATTCTAACTTCTAACTTCTTAATTCTGACTTCTAACTTCTTAATTCTAACTTCTTAATTCTGACTTCTTAATTCTAACTTCTTAATTCTCACTTCTAAATTCTGACTTCTATATTCTGACTTCTATTCTCTCGCAGTACTTTCGCCACCTAAGCCCCAACCAAAACCCTTGTCTGTTCTTTTCCAACTGTTTTCAGTTCATGCAAATGGTTTCTATACCAATTCACGCCCACCCATTTCTCGTTAATTTTTTTGAGTGTCGGTTCGTTTTCCAAAAGTTGAAGAATGTCGCTCAAGGAAAATTTTGGATTTATTGGATATAGCCTTTCATAGACTTGCTTGATAAATTCATAGTCTTCCGGGTAGTCGATCGTCCAGCGGTGGCTCATCGAATAGTCAAGTCCGGTTTCCCAGGTTACATTTCCAATTCTAAACTGGCTTGGGTTCTCCCACAGATAAGGTGTGGTGTGCTCTAGCTCCATTGTAGCCGTTGCATTTTCCCAGGCGATTTCCAGCGCTGCAAACGACATCACTTCTACATCGTTTCCATCGGGAAACGTGGCGGGGTGGAGGTTGCTCACATAATCAAACTTGTTTTGGTTCAATAAATAAAAGCCAATTACATTATCGATTACTCCCGGGTCTATCAACGGACAATCTGAAGGAATTTTTACTACCACGTCCGCCTTGTGTTTGATGGCTACCTGATAATGTCGATCAAGTAAATCGGATTTGCTTCCTTGGTATACCTCAATCTGGTTTTGTTGGCACCATTCGACAATCTGTGCGTCTTCTTCACTTGTCGTGGTTGCTACCACAATTTTTCCAATTCGTTTTGCCAACGAAACACGTTCAATCATTCTGGCCAGCAGTGTATCCCCGAATAGCGGCAGTAACACTTTGCCAGGCAAACGAGTAGAGCTGGTGCGTGCCTGAATAACGGTGACAACACTCTTTTCGTGGGTCATCAGCAGGCAATTTTTTGGTACGATGCCTCTACCGTTGGCAATTCTTGTGTCAAAAATTGACGTTTGTTTTTGTTCGTTTCAATGTAACGCCTACATACTTCGGCAATATGTTCAGCCGAACGGCCACCATTTTGAATAGGCGCTTTTTTACGCAAATCATCAACATCAAAAAAGGAATGTACTTTTTTGCCCAATGCTATGCCTACATAAACAACCGTAGAATATTGTGTGATCAACTCTTCGCAATGAAAGATCATGTGGTTGATGTTGCCATCGGTATAGACCAAAGCTTCGGGTGCGTTTTCTCTTATTTCGCGAAGTGCCCTCTCTTTTCGCTCGTTAGGATGGAGCTTAAAGATTAGCTGCCGACCATTGGCGATGGCCACACATTTGCGAATAAACTGAGGACGGTTTTCAATACCAGTGCATTCTCTAATGTCAGAGGTAGCAACAAGAACAAAATGGCGATGGGGGAAAGAATTGTGCGCGAACGCCTCCACGTTGTCAAAATTAGGCATGCCGGTGACAATAAGTTTGGCCGGATCGGTACCCAGTTTTTTGAAATGATCTTTATACCCTTCGCTGGCCACGCAATAAATATCACACAAATCGGAAGTGCCATTCAACGAAGTATTGAACGCCCAATAGCGTGGCATGTCTAGCCATTTCACCACCTTCGACCACGGTGTCAATCGGTCGGTCATGCCTTCCTGCACCCAAACTGTTTTGGTTTTACGAATGGATTTCGGCACCAACAAGTCGCTGCATACGACTGCTAAGTCGTAGTGATTGTTGTAGACCAATTGTTGATAATCGTTCTTCAGGCCATTTTGCTGAAGGTATCTATCCGATGAATTTTTGAAGCCGCCCGACAAAATCGTATGGTCGGCCGCACCTGCTTTTACCAGCGATTGCAAAACAAAATTGTCGCTATAAAATTGACTGAAATAACAATCGTACTCGGGAAGATGCGAGGCGATGGCGTGCATCTGGGTAACTTGGTTGTATGAGCCAACTGTAAACAAGATCTTCTTCACGTATCTTTCCATTTTACAATAATTAATACCGTGGAGCTGCCAAACAATCAGGTCAAACCAAAGATTCAATGCTTTGAGAGTGAGAGCCAACTGTTTTAATACAAACTACTTTGATTGATAAACGTTTGCACACGAAAAGTATGCTATCAATGCGGATTAATTTTTCTCAAAAATATAACAGAAATGTTAATTCAAATTTTAGCGCACGTAACCAAAAGGTTATGCTTTTAACATAGAATTAATAATGAATTAACAAAATGCGGGAACTAATTACTGAGAGCGTAGGAAGTCTCCTCGATAAAACCTAGTCGACTTTTTGCTATTTATTAGAGTTGAAGTTATTCGGGAAAATGCAATCTGAATGTTAATCCATTATCAAATCCTTGCAAATGATTATCGAAAATTTATGGTGTTCGAATAGACCAAAACCCACTCATGCTTTACGGTATCGTACTTTTGATTTTCGTTTGGCCACTCCACATATTGTCTCATTTTCAAAAAGTCGTCTTGGATTTTGCCGTGTTTGACTAACTCATCAAATAGAAAATCACTTTTTGGATCCAATTCACTTTTTGGCAAAAGTGGAGTCGCAAAAATCTCCTCATAAAATACAATTCTATTTTGATCATTTATTTTGAGCCTTCCGCCCACTGCCCGGTGCTTGTCTTTGTGGTGAAGCCTGTACAATACGAAGTATTGAAAGTCATCTTTACCGATTGCATATTTATAAATCGAGAAACTTGGCAAGACTTTCTCGTATTTTTCATTGTAAGTTTCTTGGAAACGATCTTGCGGTGGAATGCCTTCATTGTAGTAATTGTATCTCACTACCTGAGCTAATATCTTCTTTGATTCGGCCTCGTTATGATAGCCATCAATAGTATCTTTTTTGTTGGCCGTGCATGCCAATAATGCCAAAAGAGCAGATGCAACAAGTAATTTATGGGATCTCATATTTTTGTTTGCTGAATCAAAGATAAAAAAATAGGGGCGAATAGCCCCTATTTTTTTATCAAGTAAAACAAGAATTACTTCGTGTAATCTGTCAATTGTGGATTCCAATTCACCCAACCTGTAGCTGTCCAATCAGTAGTACCGAATGCGCCACGATGGGTTACTGCATCAAAGCCGGTAAAGTCTGTAAAACTTGCACCTGTCAACAAAGGGGTGCTCGCAGCAGGCAGGAGAGTAGGAGTGCCAACATCAAAAATGTTTGCGGCTATACCTGCATCTTGCCACTTAGGTAGTATCGTGTTACCTTGACCAGTGAACCATGGTTCTACATCTAAGTTATTGATTTGAACTGCAGTCAATGTGTAAATACCGTTGCTGAAAGCACCAGTTCCTGCACCAAGTCTAAACCCTCGTGGCGCGGTTGGATGAGCCGCTCCGTTTGACGGAGCACCAGTAAAGATCGTCCCAGCTAAACCAAAGCCATTTCCACCCCAATGTTCAACACCTGCCAAAATATTGTTTTTTAGCACCAGAGTTCCAGCTGCCGCATTGCCAGTCACTGGATTTGACCCATTATTGTCAAGGAAAATTCCGTTAGGAAAGGCAGTAAAGAACGAGTTGATAATCTTTAATTGATTATTTCTTCTTAGTTGCGCTGCACTTTGGAACTGCAACGAAACAGCCGTTTCTCTTGTCGCTTTTGGTCCAATTACTGTAATATTCGAGAAAGTTGCTGAAGTGAAAGGCGTATTTGTAGTACCACTTCCGTCGTTATCTACTTCAAAACCATTTGAGCCCGATTGATCTGCTAAATCCTTATCCTTAATAGACAAACCAAATTGAACGCGGCCAGAATAACCATTGTCAATATCCCAATCATCATCAAGACCTCTGTACGCGATTAGCCATTTGTGATTGACAGTTCCTCCAAACCACTCAAATGAATCATCAAGACCATATGAACATTGGATGTATTCAATTGTTGTCCCGCTTCCAACGCTACCCAACGTCAAAGAATTTACTTCTTGGTTAGGGTTGATCGGTACGCCTGCATATTCAATTCTTACATACCTTACTGTGCCAGAACTTTCCGTGTTTGCAGGGCTTGTGCCGCCACCGTGGTAACCACCGTATTGACCTTCAAGTTCTGCAATACCTGCACCAAGTGTACCACTAACATTGTTACTCGCACGTCCACAGATGACTAATCCACCCCAGTCTCCAGGCTCTTTAAAACCTACCGCTCTTTCAGACGTAAAAACGATTGGACTTGTAGCTGTTCCAATTGCTGTAATTGTACTACCACGCTGTATTATCAAAGTGCCCTTTGTTGCTCTTTCACCAATGACTACAGTTCCAGCTTCGATCGTTAACTGCCCAGTAGTCCCTACAACGGGAGAGGTTCCACCTGCGGGAATCACATCCTGCCCAATTCTTACAAATCCTTTCAACCTGTAAATATTTCCCTTGGTCCAACTGATTGCTCCTGTCAAAGTACCAGTAACGTCTACAATAGGCTTGTTTGGAACAGCCGAGACTGTAACAACGAAAGTGGCTAGTTGTGATTGTTGATTCTTTTTGTCAGATGCTTGAAAGCTTATCACAACGGAAGAGCCGACAACCGCATTCGCTGGTATAGTATACTCAACAGCTTGTTCAAGGGTTGTTTTCCCAGCTAAATCTACGTTTGGCAAACTTGTATTAGCAGCTCCGTTTACCAAAATGGTTAACGTTTGTCCACCCTCTGGCGCATTCACGCTAACTGTAACTGTCACCTTTTGGCCAGGGGTATTTGAGCCAGTTGCACTGCTTAAAGAAACCGTCGGAGCAGGCTTCGTTTTTTCATCTTCTTTGCAAGAAGAAAAGGAAAGAATCATACCAGCAATGAGTGCCGGAACAATCAATCTAAAAGCAAAATTGGAAAGATTTTTTGTTTTCATTCTTAATTAGTTTTAATTTTTAATTTCAGGTAAAGGTAGTATCGCATTATTACCGAATTGTTAACTAAAACTCAACAATGTTTTATCAATGTTAACCGAGATTAAAAGAAAAACCCGCTGGTGCAGCGGGCTTTATTCTATTTTTGAAAAAACTAACTTACAACTGCCATGAAAAGCCTATAGAAAATAGCTGGCCAGGTTTATACTGCTGAACAATCTGGTCACCATTTGTATCAAAATTCTTATCTTTATTTCCGTCTTGAAGAATGAGTATATCCTGATTCAATAGATCAGAAATTCCTGCCTTTAGTTCGAATTTTGATGATATTCTTTTGTTTATCGTTAAATCAATTTGATGGCGCGGCATCAAGTATAAATCTGGGTAATCTTCAAAGCCAACAAAAATTATATTTCGGCCGACCACGTTGTGAAGCAAATTTACTTGAAAGCCACGCTCGTCATCGCTATAAAACAGCGCTGAATTAATAATGTAAGGCGCTTGACCCTGTAGTGGGCGTTCGTTACTCTGACCAGCTGAAATTGCACTACCTAATTCAATATTACTAAAGATCAATGCTGAGTTAAATAGTAACGAGAATCTATCTACAAATTTTGAGTTGGTTAAACCCATTAGATTCTTTTTTACTTCTACTTCTGCTCCGTAACCTACTGCACTTTTTGCATTTTGATACGTAAAGGATTTGGCGCCTAACGAACCACTGCCAGGATTAAAAACGGTTTCTATGGGATTGGTAAAAAACTTGTAGAAGCCGCCCACGGAAATCGATTCTGTTTTCGAAGGGTAATACTCCCACCTTAAATCAACATTTTGAATTTCTGCCGTTACGAGATTTGGGTTTCCCTTATTGGTGAAATTGAAGTTAAAATCATAAAACCCAAATGGTGCTAGCTCCCTAAATTCCGGCCGGTTAAGCGTCTTTCCATAGGTTGCCCTTAAAAGAGCCTTTTCGGTAAAGTTGTAAGAAAGATTTGCTGACGGCAAAACAAGGGTAACGGGATAGCTCGCATTTACTGGATCATTTGTAAAAGTTGCACTATTGAGCTCTTGGGTATTGTTTTCGACACGCACGCCAAATGATGACCGAAACTTTCTTGAAATTGGCAGATCAGCCATCGCGTAGTAGGCAAACAATCTGTTAGAAGCACTATAGTTGTCACTTGGATTAGATTGTTCATCGATTTTTATGCCGTTTGTATTGTTAATGTTGGGTTCATTGAATAGATCACCAATTGTACCTTTCAACAACCCCTGATTGAAGTTGGACGAACTTGCTCTGACGTAGCCTGTGTTTCTCGCTCTAAAATCTCGCTCTTTGTTCTCAAAAAAGAAACCGATTTTTACCGATGGGGTTAACTCAGGTGTTGAATTCGACCCCAAGATCTGGTTGATGGATGCACCACCTGAGTAACTTGTCTCATCAAGCTTTGAATAAAATCTACCTAGAAACTCAGCGGCAGCAGCACCCACTGGCACAAATAGTGTTTTCGTCCCGTTCGTTCCGTCTACATCGGTTCTGTATCTTTTGTAGTCTGGCTGATCGCGATTTGACTGATTGTACCCTGCCGTCCACTCTACATTTGTCTTTGCATTATTGAATTTGTGATTTCCCAATAACTGGCCCGAGTAAATGCCTCTGTAAACCTTGTCGAAAGAACCGTTATCAACGTTGATACCAGATTCAAAATTTACGCCCTTACGAGATACGAACTGGTCAACGCTATTTTGGTTAAGTAGATTTTTAAAATCAACTCTGTGCCTGTCATTGAATTTGAAGGACCAATTAAACAGTACTCCAGTCCTAATGCTTTGATTGTTTTGGGCATCGTTGTAAAGATAAATTGGGCTTTGTACTTTATCGGTAGTATTGAAGGCATTGAAGTCCGATCGTTGAACATTGAAAATGGTTAGTGCATTGCTATACGTCAATGCGGTAATATTTCCAATTTCAAGTCTTTTGATTCGGAATTTTCTATTGATCGTTATGCCTAGGCGTTGGTCTGGAATAGCAGTTGTCTTTTGTTCTGTCCAAAGATTTTTCAGTGATCTTCCAGCGTTCACTTGGGCATCTCCTGATATCTGCCGCAAGTCCGCGGGGAATCCTTCCGGAAGGTCATAAAAACCAGTATTTAGACCAGTGAAATAAGTTGAAGATCGTTGTTGATGGTAAAAATCGTTGAATGTAGTTCCTGCTCGGTACTGTGTGCTGTAGTCAATGATAATTCTGTTTTCGTCAGGAATTCCTTTTGTTGCAACTTTAATTACACCACCCGCAAAGTCGCCAGGGAGGTCTGCCGATGGACTTTTGTAAACCAATAACTGATCTAATTGAGAACTTGGAATAATTGAAAATGAGAAAGATCGAATATCTGTTTCAACGCTTGGCGCATAAATGCCGTGCAGCATTACGGCATTATAGCGTTCACTCAAACCACGCACGTTTACAAATTCATTGTTTCTGATCGTTACACCAGGGATTCTTCGCATAACTTGAGCGGCATCTCTATCAAGAGTTTTAGCAATTTGTTGCGCTGAAATACCGCTTACAACAAGTTTATTATCTTTGATCGTTTTAATCAAGTCAAAATCTGTGTCAGTTTGGCGGGCAGCAGTAACTACAACTTCGCTTAACTCTGCGACATCCTCAGCTAGCGGGATAGTAAGCGTCAAACGTTTTGCTGTTTCTACAGCCACATCAAGGATTATATTTGTTTTATAGCCAACAGAAGTTACCTCAATAGAGTATGTGCCTTCATTAACGTTATTAATCAAAAAACTTCCATCTATATCGGTTGAAGACCCGATGGTGGTACCTTTTATTACCACGTTGGCACCTATAACGGCCTCACCAGTTTTTACATCTTTTACGGTTCCCCCAATGCTTCCCTGAGAAAGAGCGGAGAAACTAATGATTGAAGCTAAAACAAATAAGTAGATCTTTTGCATAAGTAAATTTTTGTACAAAGGTCGCTCGGCCATGTTACTTGATGTGGTCGGTAGTGTTATGAAATTGTTAAGCAAAAAAACTAATGACTGTTAGTGATTTGTCTTAGGCAGATTAAAAATTGTATAAAGCGAGGCTTTATGGCTTGAAATAGAATTAGTTACGCGAATTACGCGCATAACATTTTGTTTATGTTAACGTAAAGAAGGTAATGTTTTGTTAATTTGAATTTCGAAATTCAAGATTCAAAAATGAGGTCAATTTTCTAACAAATCTTAAACCTTGAATTTTGAACTCAGCAGCTATCCTGCCGCCTTGGTTTGCCGATCAACAGTGCTTAACTTTACCATCACAAGCAAAAAGCTATGGGTCTCGTAAAATCGACTGTGGAACTAATCAACTTAAGCGATAGGCATCTTGCCGAAGCAGGTTATATAAAGCCTGAACAAGTCAGAAAAATGTCTGTAAATGTAATGGTTGATAGTGGTGCAGTAATGTTAGCTATTAACGAAACCATAAAAAGCCAACTCGGGTTGAAAGTAAAGGAAAGGCAATCTTTTTCACTTGCCGATGGGCAAATAGTACAGTTAGACGTTGTGGGAGGATTGGAAGTTAAATTCAAAAATCGTTGGTGCGAAACAAATGCGATCGTTTTGAAAGGCGATACTGAGCCTTTGCTTGGTGTAGTGCCTATGGAGTTGATGGATTTGGTTATCTCTCCGTTCGACCAAACCTTGGAAGTAAATCCGAAACATCCGATTAAGCCTCAGCATATTCTTGCTGGAATTAGATAATTCAAAAATCAAGATTCAAAACTAATGAGCGTCCGGTTAGATGACCAGTGCTGTCTTTTTTTGAAGAATTGAATCTTGAACTTTGGATCTTGAACTTTGGATCTTGAACTAATTGCTAACCGGCTATTGTATAGTAGTGTTTTTACAGTTTTACGTTAAGCCCGAAAAGGTATTATGTCGGGGTTTCTTCGCGCATCCCAGATAGTTAGAACGTAAATGTTCTTTTCATCAAACGTATAAAACAGAAAATAGTCCCTTACCAATTTGGCTCGTACATGATCGGCAGAAGTCCGTCTTCCCAGATACGGGTTTTTAGAAAGCCATTTTGTTGCTTGATGAAAAAGTAGATTTAGCTTTTTGGGGTACGATTTGCTCTTATTTCTGTCGAGCCAGTAACGAAGGATGTCATCTTTTTCTACGGATGCTTTGATAGACCAGACTATTTTCCGAGCCATTGAGAAGTCCTTTTTCTCACAGTTGCGTCTGTCAGGTATTGGCCGTTGGATATTTCACGCTCTCCTTCAAGAATAGCAAAAATCTGTTCTTTGGAAAGCAAAAGCATTTCCGATTTCGATTCGTCTTTCAAAAGAGAATAGACATCCTTCAAAAAACTTTCGTCTTTCGATTTTTTAATTTTTTGAATCAATGCCCTTTTTACCTCAGCTGTTGACATATTTTGTTATTTGCGTTTTAAAGTTAGCAAAAAGCAAAATGATTTTAGGCAAGCAGGATTGACCTTTGAGAATGAAAAAAAGAATCATGGGTGAAAAGCTCATCCCATTTCGAATCTTGGATTTTGAATTACTTGCTAATCGGCACCTTCTGCAACAGCGCTTTTACAATGTCTGCTGTTTTTACATTGTCGGCCTCTGCTTCGTAGTTCAACAAAATGCGATGGTTCATCACATCCAACGCCACTTCCTTGATATCCTCCGGCAGCACATAATCGCGGCCTTCCATATAGGCAACTGCTTTCGAAGCGAGGTTTAAGTTAATGCTGGCCCGGGGTGAAGCACCGAACTGAATATACTGTGCTTCATGATCTAGTTTGTATTCTTTCGGCTTGCGCGTAGCGGTCACCAACTCGATGATGTATTTCTCTAGTGATTCGGAAATCTTCACTTTATTCACCTCTTCACGAATGGCAAAAATATCTTCTTTGGTCAACACTGTATTTACCTCATAGCCAAACTGCATGTTGGATATTCTGCGCATGATCTCCAACTCTTCTTCTTTGGTCGGATAGTTCACAAATACTTTCATCATGAAACGGTCTACCTGTGCTTCCGGAAGTGGGTAGGTTCCTTCCTGATCAACCGGGTTTTGCGTGGCCAATACCAAAAAGGGGCGATCTAGCTTAAATGTAGTTTCGCCAATCGTTACCGTCTTTTCTTGCATGGCTTCCAGCAAGGCAGACTGCACTTTGGCGGGAGAGCGGTTGATTTCATCGGCCAAAATGATGTTGGCAAAAATAGGCCCTTTTTTCACTTCAAATTTTCCGTCTTTTTGGTTGTAGATCATCGTGCCCACTAAGTCGGCAGGCAGCAGATCGGGTGTGAATTGTATTCGTTGAAAATCCAAATGCAATACTTTCGCAAGCGTAGAGATCGTTAATGTCTTTGCCAAGCCCGGCACACCTTCCAACAACACATGCCCGTTGGTGAAAAGCCCTACTAACAAGCGATTTACCATGTAGCTTTGGCCTACCACCACTTTGGCCACTTCTTCAAATACGTGTTTGATTTTTGCCTGATGAGCCTGATGCAGTTCTGAGGAGGATGTAAATGCCATAAAGTCTTTTTTTGAGAGCGACAAAATTAAAAAAAAGGGCGGATTTGAGGCATTTACTTTTTTTGTAGGCTGTGCGACATTCCGCCCGGCCAATTACCCTCAACTTTGCTTTGTTTTGCAACGGGTCAAGAGCCCGCCTTTCGGGTCATCGTTTCGATGAGCGGCAAAACAGGGTAGTCTAAATTGTCTAACTTTAGCGCTTCAAAGAGGCCCATGCAACTTTCTATCGCCAGTAACGCTATTTTAAATCAGATTTCCGACCTTATCCATCAAGTAAAAGATGAGGATTTTTGTCGGCCGGTGAAGACGCTGAGTAATTCAACCATTGGCCAGCATTTGCGCCACATCCTGGAGTTTTTTATCTGCCTGGAGCAGGGGTCTGAACGCGGCAGAGTGAATTACGACAAGCGCCAACATGACAAGTTGATTGAGACCGACAGGTTTTTAGCTCTGCACACGATTCAAAAAATCAAAGAGTTTGTTTCAGCCCAACAAGCCGATCAACCCCTTCAATTAGAGGTAGGGTATCACCAAGATACAGAGGAAACGGTGGTGATTGCGTCTAATTTTTACAGAGAACTGATTTACAATATTGAACATGCCGTTCACCATATGGCGATTATGAAAATTGGAGTATTGGAAGTCGCTCCTTATGTGTTGCTGCCGCCTGATTTTGGAGTAGCCGTGTCAACCATTCGCCATAAGAAGTCCGAAACAGCGCTTCAACAGCGATAATCTTACTACTATCTTTATTTTTTCTGTGCGAAATTTCTTTGTGAAGCTTTTTCATTGGGAGTATTGGCCATTCGGGATCATCCAGGCTCCGGTTATTTTACTATGGCTCTGGTATGCGGTTAAAGAAAGATCACTGTTCTATTTTTCCGCGTCTAATCCGGGTATCCTAACAGGCGGGATGATGGGCGAATCAAAATATGACGTATTGCAATTAGTGCCTGATGATGTAAAGCCGAAAACGCTACTTGTTAGATCACCCTCTTCCATAGAGGAGCTAATGAATCTTGTCGCGATCAATGGACTAACCTTCCCACTCATCTTCAAGCCTGATCAGGGCGAGCGGGGCTGGATGGTGAAAAGAATCAAGACCGAGGCAGAAGCAAGGCAATACCTGAGCGAGATTCGGGTTGATTTCATCATTCAGGAACTGGTCGACTTGCCGCTAGAGTTTGGCGTGTTCTATCTCCGCTTTCCCAGTCAGGAAAACGGATTTGTGAATTCAATTACGGGCAAGGAGTTTTTGTCGGTGGAAGGCGATGGAATGCAAACGCTTGAAGAACTAATCCGGAAAAAAGACAGGGCCATGTTGCAATGGGATGTGTTAAAAACTACCTATTCAAATCGACTTCAAACTATTTTGCCAATGGGTGAGAAAATGGAGTTGGTGTCGATCGGCAATCATTGTCTGGGCACTACTTTTCTAAATCAGAATCACTTAATTAATGAAAAGCTCTCGGCTTCTTTTGACCGAATCAGCAAAAACATCAATGGTTTTTACTTTGGCAGGTTTGATTTGCGTTGTGCCTCAATGGCGGATTTAGAAAACGGAAAAGTAAAGATTGTTGAATTGAATGGATGTGGAGCCGAACCCGCGCACATTTATCATCCGGGAGCTTCACTGTGGAAAGTTATTTCGGACTTGATCACCCATTGGAATAACATGTATCGGATCAGTAAAGAAAATCACGCCCGTGGTGTTGACTATCTGTCGTTTCGCGAAGGACGCGAGATCTACCAAAAATTTAAAATGAAAGTAGGGTAGGTGAAATGTTTTTAAGGCTTAAGGTCTTATTTCGTACCTCGTAAACTCGTACCTTTCGCTTCATGTTTCTCTACCTTCAAGTATTTCTAACCGGATTGATTTTTAGTTTCATTGGTTCTATTCCACCCGGCACTCTCAATGTTACCGTTCTTCAACTGGGACTTGAAAAGAAAATTGGCATTGCCCTTCGGTTTGCCTTGGCAGTTTCCATCATCGAGTATCCCTACGCGTGGATAGCGGTTGCTTTTGAAGATTGGTTGACTTCCTCGCCACTTATTATCGAGAATTTTCAATTGATCACGGCCGTTGTCATGACGGTGCTTGGGCTTTTTACCCTTTGGGCATCCAGAAAACCGTCTACCTTTTCGGTCAAGTTTAGCGAAAGCGGATTCAGGCGAGGGATCGTTTTGAGTTTGCTCAACCCGATGGCTATTCCTTATTGGATGGGTGCCACTGCCTATTTTAAAGCCCAAGGTTGGGTCGACCTTTCAACTCAGGGCCTTGTTCACAGTTATGTGTTGGGCACATCCGTGGGAGCCATGCTAGTGCTCACCTTATTTATTTTTCTGGCGAACCGCTTGTCGCGGTATGTGCAGCAAAACATCGTCATTAAGATGCTACCGGGTATTATAATGTTAGTCTTGGGCCTTTACGCGTTTGCCCGTTATTTGCTTTGAGTGACCACGGTCTTTTCGAAATCTAAAATCTATTAGCACCTTTGTCTATAATTTTTTTCTGTGTCAGATCGATATAATCAACGCGGGGTCTCAGCTTCAAAGGAAGACGTGCATGACGCCATCAAGAAAATAGACAAAGGACTTTATCCTAATGCTTTTTGCAAGATCGTGCCTGATTTACTGGCAAACGATCCGAAATATTGCACGGTCATGCACGCAGATGGGGCAGGCACCAAATCTTCGCTTGCTTACATTTATTGGAAAGAGACAGGCGACCTCAGTGTGTGGAAAGGAATTGCACAAGATGCCATCATCATGAATGTAGATGACCTGTTGTGTGTAGGCGCTACAGGCCCCATTCTCCTTTCCTCTACCATTGGCAGAAATAAAAATAAAATTCCCGGTGAAGTGATCAGTACGCTGATCAACGGAACCGAAGTAGTATTGGAAATGCTGCGGTCACACGGCATGGCGATCAGCAGCACGGGTGGAGAGACGGCAGATGTGGGCGACTTGGTTCGCACCATCATTGTTGATAGCACGGTCACCGCTCGCCTCAAGCGAGACGAAGTGATCGACAATAAAAATATTGAGGCCGGTGATGTCATTGTTGGGTTAGCATCCTATGGGCAGGCTGTTTATGAATCAGAATACAATGGAGGCATGGGGAGCAATGGGTTGACTTCATCGCGCCACGATGTTTTTAGTAATGTGTATGCAAAGAAATATCCGGAGTCGTATGACCCATCGGTTCCCGCAGAGTTGGTTTATTCCGGTAAGTATTTGGTCACCGATCAACTACCAGCAACGCCCTTAAACATTGGCAAACTTGTGTTGTCACCCACGCGTACCTACGCGCCCGTCATCATTGCCATGCTGAAAGAAATGCGTACACACATTCACGGGATGGTGCATTGCAGTGGCGGAGCGCAAACTAAAGTATTGCACTTCATCGACAATCTCCATGTGATTAAGGATCATTTATTTGAAATTCCTCCTCTTTTTAAACTGATCCATGGCGTAAGTGGTACCGATTTAAAAGAGATGTATAAAGTCTTCAACATGGGTCATCGAATGGAAATCTACCTGCCTGAAAAAATGGCAGCGCAGGTTATTTCGATCAGTCGTTCATTGGGCGTGGAGGCACAGATTGTTGGAAGAGTAGAATCCTTTGAAAAAAAGCAAGTGACGGTGAAAACTTCGCTGGGGGAGTTTGTTTATTATTAGAGTACCCTAGATACTTTGATATTACTTATAAACTTATCCGGTCCAACTAAAGCTGTTTGCTAAAGACCTCAATCAATCTTTGAAGTTCCTTGTCAGAAATATTGGGCTGTTCGGATTTATCAAAAATATCCATAAGGAATACTCTGCCTTTCAAGATGCGGACTAAAGTTATAATTCTGGCACCACTGCTTTTACCTTTGCCTTTTGACGAAATAGCTAATCTGATTTTGTAACAATCTTTTCCGAGTGGAACACCTTGCTCAGGCGTTTCAACTAGGGATTCCACTAAAGGTTTTAAGTCTGACTTAAGTGACTTATATTTTTTCGAAAGCCTCTTAAATTTTCTCTCAAACGGTTCAGTGACTATAACTTCAAAGTTCATTCAGTAACTGACTAGCTGATTTCAATTTTTTCTTTCCCTGTTCAAACAACTTTACATCCTGGAAAGCCTCGGACAAATCATTTATGTGTTGACTTTTCTTTTTGTCGCGTACTTGCTGAAGCACTTTTACATAACGAAAGTTTTTAATCAATTCCATAAAAAATGGTGACCGGTTGTCTTCAACTTCTAAAATCATTTTCATAGTTGGATTTATAGAATTAGAATGCAAAAGTAGTGTATTTGCGTAAATTATATTAGCGTAAAATACGCAAGGTCAAATCCCTTATTCTTACTAAATTGCGCCCTATTTTTCAGTATCCGTGAGTAAATATAAAGAAGCCAAAGAACTCAATTACGCTACCATCGCCAGCGAGATGCTGGAATTTTGGAAGGAGAACCAGATTTTTGAAAAATCGGTGAGCAACCGCGAAGGCGCAAAGACCTTTACTTTCTATGAGGGACCACCGTCTGCCAATGGCACGCCCGGTATTCACCACGTGATGGCGCGCACCGTCAAAGACATTTTTTGTCGCTATAAAACGCTACAGGGTTTTCAGGTAAAGCGCAAGGGCGGTTGGGACACACATGGACTGCCCGTGGAACTGCAAGTGGAAAAGGAATTGGGCATCACCAAAGATGACATAGGCAAGAAGATTTCGATCGAAGACTACAACAAGAAGTGCCGCGAAACGGTGATGAAGTACAAAGATCAATGGGATGATCTCACCACCAAGATGGGCTATTGGGTAGATTTGAAAAATCCATACGTTACTTACGAAAAAGAATACATCGAATCGCTGTGGTGGATTTTAAAAAAATTCTACGACAAGGGTTTGTTGTACAAGGGCTACACCATACAGCCTTACTCTCCTTCAGACGGCACCGGACTTAGTTCGCACGAGTTGAACCAACCGGGTTGCTATAAAGATGTGAAGGATACTTCGGTGGTGGCGCAGTTTAAAGTGATAAGAAATGAAAAGTCCGAATTTTTATTTAAGGGAACTGACAGCGATGTTTTTGTTTTAGCCTGGACCACAACGCCTTGGACTTTGCCTTCAAATACTGCATTGGCAGTTGGCGAAAAAATTACCTATTTAAAGATTAGAACAATCAATCCATATACTGGAAAATCAACTGAAGTTATACTAGCCGAAGATAGAGCGGAAAAATATTTTTCTTTAAAAGCAAAAACTCTAAAGGTCTGTTCAGTAGAAGATTTGAGGGCTTTGAATTTAGATGCCTCGCTGCCAAATGAGTATCAGGATTCCTATTTCTTTGGGAAAGATATTATACATTATAGTGTTACAGGAAAATATAAGGGAAGTGATTTACTAGGTCAGCGCTACGAGCAATTGATGCCATACGTCCAGCCATTCTATGCTGCTGAAAATGCTTTTCAAATTATCTCTGGGGATTTTGTAACAACAGAAGATGGAACGGGTGTGGTACATATTTCACCCACCTTTGGTGCTGATGACTTTCGGGTAGCAAAGCAAAATGGAGTACCTGCTCTTACAATCAAAGACGAAGCCGGCAACGAACTGCCTACTGTTGATAAGAAAGGGAAATTCATTTCCGTGATTGGCGAAAAACTGAAGGAAGGTGTAGCCACCTATAAAATCAAAACGCACAAGCCACTTGGTGCAGATGATTTTTACGTAAAGAACTACACCGATGAAGATGAAACGAATCCAGATTACAAGAACACGGATGTCATCATCTCTATCATTTTAAAAGAAGAAAACAAAGCCTTTAAAGTAGAGAAGTACGAGCACACCTATCCACATTCCTGGCGCACCGACAAGCCCGTATTGTATTATCCTCTTGATGCGTGGTTTATCAAAACTACTGCGCTTAAGGATAAGATGGTAGAGTTGAACAAAACCATCAATTGGAAACCCGAGTCAACGGGAATAGGTCGCTTCGGCAATTGGTTAGAGAATTTGGTGGATTGGAATTTATCGCGCTCACGTTATTGGGGAACACCATTGCCGATCTGGCGAACGAAAACAACTTGGATTGGTGTAAAGTCGGAAATAGTTGTTGGCGCCATCTCTGATTTTTTACAGGAGGGCTGGTATTATTTTGCGCCAGACAAATTTGAAGAGTTCAAAAAGGAAATTCAGAATTTTGGGCCAAGCCTTTTTGACTATTCCAATCAAACTGAGAAACAAAAGAAAATATTTCGGGAATTTGGGCGTGCCGCAAATAATCAGTTCCAAATTCAAAAATTAATAGACAAAGGAAATTTTCAAGTATCAGACCTATCAGATCCTGAATTCAGCCCAAAAGGGTATTTACATTACCTCGTTCCAGCCAAAGAAGTTCTAGAGAAGATTGACTTACATAAGCCATTTGTAGATAATTTAATTTTCATTTCTGGTGAAGGTCATGACAACATGAAAGTTGCCTATTTCCGCGAACCCGACCTGATAGACGTATGGTTCGACTCCGGTGCGATGCCTTACGCACAATGGCACTATCCATTCGAGAATAAGGAAGTTTTTGAAAATTCATATCCGGCTGATTACATCTCGGAAGGCGTTGACCAAACACGTGGATGGTTCTTTACTTTGCACGCTATTGCTACTTTACTAAGCGAGAGCAGTGAAGAAATAAAAGCCGTCAACAAAAAAGTGAACAATGGCGGAGTAGCATTTAAAAACGTCATCTCTACCGGGCTGGTGCTGGATAAGAACGGGGAGAAAATGAGCAAGCGCAAAGGCAATGTCGTTGACCCCTACACAACACTGGGCAAATACGGAGCGGATGTGGTGCGCTGGTACATGATTGAGAATGCACCGCCATGGGATAACCTGAAGTTTGACTTAGCGGGCATTGAAGAAACCCAGCGCAGGTTTTTTGGCACGCTCATGAACACGTATTCCTTCTTTGCCATGTATGCAAATATCGATGGCTTTGTAAAAGATGAAATGAATAATGTTCCATTTGATCGTCTGGCGCCACTAGATAAATGGATCATCACCAAAGAACAATCATTGATAGAAGAAGTGTCTGCTGCTTACGAAGACTATGAACCAACGAAAGCAGCTCGCGCCATTCAAGAATTCGTGAACGATCACGTATCAAATTGGTACGTTCGTCTAAACCGTAAACGTTTTTGGCAACCATCGTCCTTGTCCTCCGTAGCCTTGGCGAAGGAGGACTTGTCTTCCACAGCCTCATCTAAAGGGGGCTTATCACTATCCGAAGATAAACGTGCAGCTTATGAAACACTCTACGAATGTTTGATGGTAACGGCTCAGTTGATGGCCCCCATCGCTCCATTCTTTAGTGAGTGGCTGTATAAAAACCTGACTGATAATATTCGTAGCAAGGCAAAGCAGTTCAACACGCCTCTTCAGTTTGAATCGATTCACCACACGTTGTTGGTGAAGGCCGAGACTAATCGCAAAGATCAGGAATTGGAAATCTCGATGGCTTATGCCCAGCGGATTTGTTCGCTCGTCCACTCGATCCGGAAGAATAGTAAGATAAAGGTTCGCACCCCCTTGCAAAAAATATTATTGCCGGTGTTGGATGAGAAGTTTGCCAACCGCGTGCGCAGCGTAGAAGCTATCATCAAAGCGGAGGTAAACGTAAAGTCGATTGAATATATAGATGACACTTCTGGCTTGTTGGTGAAGAAAGTGAAGCCGAATTTCGCCAAACTTGGAAAGCAATATGGCGCAAAGATGAAAGAAGTTTCGTCTGTCATTAATGGAATGAGCAAAGAAGAAATTTCAGTCATCGAGAAAGCAGGAAAACTGTCAAAAGATGGGTTTGACCTGGTGGTCGAAGATGTATTGATTAGCTCAGAAGATATACCCGGCTGGGCAGTGGCGGCAGAAGGCGGTGTTACCGTAGCATTGGACATCACCATTACCGATGATCTTAAACGTGAGGGTATCGCCCGAGATTTTGTAAACCGTGTTCAAAACTTGCGGAAAGACATGGGCATGGAAGTATTGGATAAAATTTCTATAGAAGTGGAAAATCATCAGGAATTGGCCACTTCTTCCCTTACGGAATTTAAAGATTACATCTGCACCGAAACACAATCGCTGCGTTTGGAGTTTAAAGAGAACGTAACGGACGCGGTGGAAGTAGACATGGACGAATTTGTGTTGAAAATCAAAGTAAGCTTACAGTAATTCTGAATAATGAAAATCTTAAAATACTTTTTGATTGCGCTGTTGATCATTTGCTTAGACCAAGCCAGTAAATTATTGGTTCATAAATACATGTATTTGCACGAAGAGGTGAATGTAATAGGTGAATGGTTTAAACTTCATTATCTATTGAATCCGGGAATGGCCTTCGGCATTAAATGGGACAATGAGTTTGGAAAACTGGTGCTCACGGTATTTCGGATCTTTGCCATGTTTGGAATTAGTTATTACCTATTTCAAATGGTCAGAAAAAATTCTCATCCGGGATTTTTAGTGTGCCTGGCGATGATCTTAGGTGGAGCAATTGGTAATGTAATCGACAGTACTTTTTATGGCGTATTTCTTGACAACGCTCCGATTGGGTCACCAACAAGATGGTTTCATGGCCAAGTGATTGATATGTTATTTTTTCCGGTGGCAGAGTTTGTCTGGCCGGCATGGGTCCCTGGAATTGGAGGAGACTACTTTTTGTTTTTCAGTCCCGTATTCAATATCGCAGATTCCTCCATCTTTTTGGGAGTGGCAACTATCCTATTGTTTCAAAAACGATTTTTCAAAGAGAGCGAAAAAGCGAATACATCAACAGCTGTTGAACCACCACCCTCGGAGTTGCAATGCACTGAAACCGATTTATCTTCGCCCACGTCTAGTATTTAGCCATGGCAGAACAACTCATCATTGAGACGTCAGCAGATAAAGCAGCCCGATACAAAACGCTCGTGCCGCAAATAGAAGCACTGACTGCCGGAGAGCCAGATGTAGTTGCGAACCTCTCTAACATTGCTGCTGCTTTGCGGCAAACGATGAATTTCTTTTGGGTTGGTTTTTATATAGTCAAACAAAATGCCTCGCCTGCCGGTAGTCAGGAGTTAGTACTTGGCCCTTTTCAAGGTCCAATAGCTTGCACACGTATTGCGTTTGGCAAAGGAGTTTGTGGTGCTTGCTGGAAGGAAAAGAAAGTGATGTTGGTGCCTAATGTTGAAGAATTTCCCGGGCATATTGCATGCAGTTCAGATTCTAAGTCGGAGATTGTATTGCCCGCCTTTAAAAACGGGGAGGTGGCACTAGTGCTCGATGTCGATAGCGATCAACTGAATGATTTTGATGCCACCGATGAACTTTACTTGTCCCAGGTGATGAAGATCATCGAGGGTTTTATTTAGGCCCAGTATGGCTTCCACTGATTTCTATCAAGACCGAGTAAACCATTTTCAAAAAAAGGTAAGGGAAGTAGATAAAACCATTCGGGTTTATTCAATTGCTCGCGTAGCGGTTGCGTTGATCGCATTGGCACTTATCTATTTTGGATTCAAGGAAGCGCTGTTTTTCTATCCGCTTCCATTTTCGATTTTGCTTTTTTTCTTTCTGGTGCAACGTCAATTAAAAAAGGAGAAAGAGAGAGAAGTTCTAAAGCACCTTATTGATTTAAACCAATGGGAGGCAGCAGCCGGTCGGTATGATTTTCAGAATTTTCCCGATGGACAGCGTTATGTAGATCCAACTCATGTTTACAGTCATGACTTAGATCTTTTTGGCAAGAGTTCGCTCTTTCAATTTCTTAATCGATGCGCCACGCGCTTGGGGGAAAATAAACTTGCGAATGACTTAACTCATCTTTCTTTTCACAAAGACGCTATTCTTCTTCGACAACAAGCCATTCGCGAGTTGGGGTCGAAGATTGAATTCCGCCAGCAATGCTGGGCAGTAGGAAAGCAAATTCACGATGTTGATTTTAATCTAGATTCGCTTTGGGCTTGGTTGAAATCAGCCAATCTATTTTATAGAAAGAGAACATTTTTGATTCTTCGCTGGGCGCTACCTGTCGTTACTTGCTTATCATTATTGGCAAACGCATTTAATCCGGTTTTTCAATCTGTTTTCCTATTCCTTTTTTTGGTGCAATTGGCGATCGCTTCTTATTATTCAAAGCCAATTACCAGACTACAAAGCCAACTGGCCAGTTACCGATCCGTTCTGGAAAACTACGCTAAGCTATTTCATCAAATGGGTGATCAATCGTTTACCGCAACATTGCTCAATCAACATCAACGGATTGCACTAGGAGCGTCAACGCATGTACATACCTTTTCAAAATTGGTGAATGCCCTTGAAACGCGAATGAATTTGATTTCGCGTCTATTTGGTAACGGATTGTTTTTATATGATTTGCATACGGTAAGCCGATTAGAGCAGTGGCGTGAACAACATGCGGCATCGTTACCAAATTGGACAAACTCTCTGGCGGAGTGGGACGCTTTGCTTTCGTTTGCCACGTTTCATTACAACCATCCTAACTATGCCTTTGCTGAGCTGAACAACCAACTTGCACTTGTTGCTAACGAGGTGGGTCACCCCTTGATCCCGTCATCGGAGTGTGTAACAAATAGTTTTGACTTGGGGAATCTGGCTGGGTTAATGCTGATCACCGGGGCAAACATGGCGGGTAAGAGTACCTTCCTGCGATCGGTTGGGGTCAATTTTGTTTTGGGATTGAATGGATCTCCCGTTTGCGCGTCATATTGGAGTACACCCATGGCTGCCCTGCGCACCGGGATGCGCACAGCAGATTCACTCCAAGAGCATCAATCCTATTTTTATGCTGAGTTGAACCGATTGCATTCTATTATTGAGGAGTTACGTGTAGGAAAACCGATGCTCCTTTTGCTGGACGAGATTTTGAAAGGCACTAACTCAACAGACAAGCAACTAGGCTCAAGAGAATTGATTAAGCAGCTGATACAACAAAAAGCGTTGGTTTTAATTGCCACACACGATGTTGCCCTGGGCGATATGGAACAGCAATTCCCCGAAAAAGTATTTAATTCCTGCTTTGAAGGAAAGATAGAGAACGACCAATTGACATTCGATTACAAACTCAATAAAGGCGTTGCCCAAAAAGCCAACGCCACTTTCTTGATGAGGAAGATGGGGATTATTCCAGCTTAAAAAATTCAAATCTTTGCCACCATCCGCGCCTCAGGGGTTGTCTATTTTACCACAAACACAGCATTGCAACGAATAGCACGAAGTTACACGAATTATCCTTTGAATTTATTCGTGCTTATTGGTGTATTCGTGGCTAATATCTAAAACGCTGTTGAAATTGATACAATTAGTTATTTTCAGTACATTCGTTTTCATAATCTTTATTCCTATGAAAACTCAACTCAATCGCAGAGACTGGTTCAAATCCACACTGGCACTAACAGCCGGCATTGCCCTCACTTCGTCATTGACAAAAGAATTGATGGCCGCACCGCTGAGCGAGGCAGAAAGGTCATTCTTTGGACTAAAAACCAACGATGCTCAAAAGGTCAGACTCAACTCGAATGAAAACCCCTACGGCCCATCAGAGAAAGCCAAGAAGGCAGTGATGGAAAGTTTGTCTCGCGGAAATAGATATGCGTTCAATGAGCTAGAAGAGTTGAAAAAGATTATTGCAGCAAAGGAAGGAGTTGATCCTTCATTTATTCTGTTAGGCGCAGGTTCTGGAGAACTGCTGGTACAAACAGGAATTGCCTATGGCCTGGAAGGCGGTCGAGTGTTGTCAGCTTATCCAACTTTCCCCTTGTTGATGAACTACGCGCAACAGATGAAGGCTGCGTGGGATAAAGTTGATCTCAATGAAAAGCTGGAACACAACTATGAGGCATTGGCGTCTGCTATTAAGAGCGATACAAGATTAGTGTTTTCTTGCAACCCCAATAATCCAACGGGTACAGTGGTAAGTGACTCCATTGTGCGTGGATTTTGTGAAGAGGCATCCAAGAAAACGTTGGTGTATGCTGATGAAGCTTATTTGGAGTTTCTAGACCCAAGTCAGCAAAAATCTATGGTGTCTCTCGTACAAAACAACCCGAACGTAGTGGTCTCGAAGACGTTTTCAAAAATTTACGGATTGGCCGGGCTTCGCATTGGCTATTTGGTGGGTCAACCCGACACATTAAAAAAGATAGCGCAGTATGGCGACACCATTTCGCCTAGTCAAACAGCGTTAGCCGCAGCTAAAGCTAGCTTAGGAGATGAAGATTTTATGAAACTGACGAGAGAGAAGAATAGCGTTGCCCGGAAAGTATTGACAGAGTATCTGGATCAAAAGAAGATATTTTATGGTAAATCCTTTACCAATGTGGTTTTGTTCCCTGCTCCTAAGGATGGAAAGAAGATACTTTCTCAACTGGATGAAAAAGGATTCCTGATTCGTATTTGGGATTATCAAGGAAAAGAATGGTGCCGAGTGAGCATTGGCACGCAGGATGAGATGAAAAATTTTGTAAGGGCCTTTGATGAGGTAGTCGCTTAGTTACAAACATTCAGTTACCTGCTCGAATATTGATCGGGAGCATTTTGGTTGCTCTTAGGAAAGCGTTTTTACATCATTTTTAGATTAACCATATTGGATAAATCCGGAATTTAATTCCGGATTTATCCAAATTAGTTTACCTTGCAGCATGATAGATCGTGAAGCAGCGCCAAGGTTGCTTAGGCTAGCCAAGACTTTTCGCAGTGTCGCGGTGGTAGGGCCGAGACAGAGTGGGAAAACCACTCTTTGTAAGACAATCTTTCCAAAAAAGCCATACGTCTCTTTGGAAAACCCGGACACCTTGGAGTTTGCCCGAACTGATCCACGTGGGTTTCTCGGTCAGTTTAAAAATGGTGCAATACTCGATGAAGTACAACGAGCACCTCATCTATTTTCATATCTTCAACAAGTATTAGATGAAACAAAAAAGAAGGGACTATTCATTCTTACAGGCTCTAATAACTTTCTGTTGCAAGAAAATATAACCCAGACCCTTTCCGGTAGAATTGCTTATCTACAATTGCTTCCGCTATCAATAACTGAGCTGAAAAAAAGCAAAAAAAATAGGGCGGATTTTGCATGGCATATCCTAAACGGTGGTTATCCCGAAGTGCTTACCAAAAAAGTCAGTGCCGCAGACTGGTATGCCAATTACATCAACACATACGTGGAAAGGGACGTGAGGCAATTGAAAAATGTGGCTAACCTTTCACAATTTACAAAACTGCTTCGTTTATGCGCTGGTCGTACAGGACAGATTCTGAATTTAACCTCTTTTTCCAACGACTGTGGAATTGATCAGAAAACAGTCGCAGCATGGTTAAGCGTTTTGCAAAGCAGCTATATTATCTACCTTTTAAAGCCTTACCACACAAATTTTAATAAGCAGATTAGCAAAACACCAAAACTATATTTTTATGATACTGGCCTTGCTTGTTCACTATTAGGTATAGTTCAGGCAAAACAGATCATTAGTCATTCTGCCAAAGGTGCCTTGTTTGAGAATTTTGTTTTGGCCGAACTCTTAAAAAGGAGATTTAATTCAGGAGCTGCGGATAATCTTTTTTATTGGCGTGATAAGATGGGTAATGAGGTGGACATAATCTTGGATAATTCTAGCAAGATTACAGCCCTGGAGTTGAAAGCAGGTGAAACCGTGTCGCAAGATTTTTTTAAAGGGCTAGAGTATTTTTCTGCGTTGAACAAAAGCGCTGTTAATACAATTTTACTCTACGGAGGGAAACAAGCGTACAAAAGAACTAGTGGCACTATCGTTAAGCCGTGGATAGAAATGACCGACTTATGAAGTAGATAATAGGCAAACAAAAAAGTCAGGCATCACCTGACTTTTTTGTTTGCTATAAAGAGATTTTCTATTCTGCCACCAATACTTCTCCTTTGATAGTTAGCAGTACAAAGCCGCCTTCCACATTAGCGGTTACGGTAACTGTTTTGTTAAACGGTCCGGCAGCGCCAGCATTAAAAGTTGCTTTTATAAATCCTGAGCCACCTGGTTCTACCGGAGTTTTGGTCCAGTCAGGGGTCGTACAACCACAAGAAGGTTGTGCGTTCACGATAATCAATGGAGCTTTGCCTGTGTTGGTGAATTTAAACTCATGTGTTACTGGGATGCCCTGCTTAATTTTTCCAAAATCATGTACAGAAGACTCCCAATTAAAGGCAGCCACAGCGGGATTGACTTCATTTTTGCTGATCGTTCCAGTCATTTCTTGCGCGAAACCGATGCCTGTCACCAGAGCAAATGCGGCTAAAAAAAGTAATTTTCTCATGTTGTTGTCCAATTTTAGGTTAAACTTAAAAGGTTATTTTGATCTGTACAAACATCTCTGTTAAAAGTGGTTTTCGGTGTTAAAAAAGGCCTAAAAGATGTTAACGCTTTGTTAAAGGCATTTTTCGTACCAAAGTGGCTTTAAATACTAAATACCTTTGTAAGGTGAACAGGCTTACCCTTCGAATTGTAATTGCACTTGCTGCACTAAGTATCTTGGGCATTACCGCCACGCAGATATACTGGGTAAGGAAGGCTTTTGATTTGAAAGCGAACCAATTCAATGCCGATGTTAACTTGGCCTTGGAAAATGTTGCCACTCGCATCTACGATATCAATAAAACGCCCATGCCGGCCAATAGTCTCGTGGATCAGGAGTCGAGCAATTACTTTACTGTTTTAGTAAATGGTCCCATCGATTCGAATCTGTTAGGCTTTCTGCTAAAGAATGAATTTGACAAACGAAAGATAACAGCCGACTACCAGTTTGGTGTCTACGACTGTTCCGAGCAATGCATGGCCGGGGGCAATTACATTTCACCCACCAAAAATAAAATACCCGTAAGCCTGAGCGAATTGCCCGCCTTAAAAATGGATGGGTATTATTTTGGTGTTCGGTTTCCACAGATCGAAGCTAACCTGATCAGCCAAATGGGCATTTGGGGATTTTCCTCCATAGTGATGTTGGTGGTTATCTTCTTTTTTGTGTACACCCTGTTTGTGATCCTTAAGCAAAGGCGACTGTCAGAAGTTCAAAACGATTTTATTAATAACATGACGCATGAGTTTAAAACGCCATTGGCAACCATCGCTATATCCTCTGAAGTCTTGAAAGATCCATCGATCGCAAAAAACCCGGAACGGTTGTTGAACTATGCTACGATTATTGAAAACGAAAGTCAGCGGTTGAAGCAACAAGTGGAGCGTGTATTGCAAATGGCTCAGACAGAAAAAGCAGATGTTGGTTTAAAAAAGGAACAACAGGATATCCATGAACTTATTAAAGAAGCCGTAGACAATCACAAAGTAGCGCTCTCATCAAAGAGGGGAGAGGTTCGACTTGCGTTGAATGCAACTAACAGCCATATTTTGGCCGATAAACTTCATTTTACAAACGTGATAGGCAACCTATTAGACAATGCGATTAAGTATTGTGAAAAAGAACCGAGAATATCTATTACCACATCTAACAGCGAGGCATCTATTCAAATTGAGATAAGTGACAACGGCATCGGCATCAGCCAGGAGAATCAAAAAAAGATTTTCGCTCGTTTTTACCGGGTGCCAACCGGAAACCTTCATGATGTAAAGGGCTTTGGATTAGGACTAAACTATGTGAAACTGATTGTGGAAGCCCACAAGGGAAGAATTTCTGTTCAAAGTAAGCCCGGTAACGGAAGTATATTTACGATTGTGTTGCCAATGTAATTTGAATGAGTCAGATGGGTGCAAATATTTTACTAGTTGAAGATGACCCTAGTCTTGGGTTTGTGATAAAGGATAATCTGATTCACAAAGGATATCAGGTAACGCTCTGCACCAACGGAGAAGAAGGTGACCAGCAATTTCAAACTCAGTCGTTTGACTTGTGTATCTTGGATGTGATGATGCCTAAGAAAGATGGTTTTACGCTGGCACAATCCATTCGGTCAAAGAATAAAGAAGTTCCGATTTTGTTTGTGACTGCTAAGTCGATGCTAGAAGATAAAATTGTTGGATTTAATTCGGGTGGCGATGATTACCTAGTCAAGCCCTTTAGCATGGAAGAACTCTTTCTACGCATGGAAGTTTTCTTGCGAAGAACGGGCGCGGGCAGTCACTCTGTAGATGAAGCTTCCTACTCGATTGGCGATTTCAATTTTGACTGCAAGAATTTTTCTTTACATCATATCACAGGAAACAAAACACTGACACAGAAAGAAGCAGAAGTGTTAAAGCTGCTTTGTTCAAACAAAGACCGTGTGTTGAAGCGCGAAGAAATTTTAACTACCGTTTGGGGAGATGATGACTACTTTATGGGGCGAAGTTTAGATGTCTTTATTTCAAAACTGCGTAAGTATTTGAAAGATGACCCCAGGGTGGAAATTGTGAACTACCACGGAGTGGGGTTTCGGTTGGAATTTGCTCGTTAAAAATTTCACTATTTACAGATTGACTCTAGATGCTACCCATTGCTCAATCACGCGAGGGTAATGTTCATGTTCTAAGTTATGGATTTTGCTGGCAATTTGTTCAGAAGTATCAGATGAAAGAACGGCACAGGACGTTTGAAAAACAATTCTCCCTTTATCGTATTGCTCGTTTACCTCGTGGATGGTAATGCCCGTCTCGGTTTCGCCTGCCTGTTTTACCGCTTCATGAACTCTCATTCCATACATGCCTTTTCCCCCAAATTTGGGCAACAAGGCGGGATGAATGTTGATCATTTTTCCGGAATAGGCAGCAATTAAATTCTTTGGGATTAGCCAAAGAAAACCTGCCAACACGATGTGGGTGATCTGATGAGCCAGTAGGCGTTTTACGACATCGTCACTCTCACTAAATTCAGACTTTTTAAAGACATAACTTTCGATGCCAAATTTTTTTGCCCTTTCTAAGACCGAGGCATTTGGATTATTAGAAAGCACGAGGGTGACTTGAATGGTAGGATGGTTCTCAAAGTGTTTGAAGATGGCCTCTGCATTGGTGCCATTTCCTGAGGCGAAAATACAAATACGAGAGTTTGACATAGACTAGACGAAAATCATACTGCAAATGCCCAGCAGCATGATGATTTTGCACAGCTGACTTAGTTGATAGAATTCTTTCTTTGTATCGGCCTTTAACAATCGATAGAACAAAATAGACATGGGGACAAATAGCAACGGGATAAAATAGATCCACGATATCTTCAACTGCTGGTAGTCTAGCCAAAGCACTAAAAAGGAAAAAACCAGAATGGTCCCATACAAAAATGATTTTGTCTTCCGAATACCCCACACGATGGGCAACGTTCTACATCCAAATGTGGTATCACCCTTCATATCCTCCATATCTTTCACAATCTCGCGAATCAATGTCATGAAGAAAGCAAAAAGCGAATACGTCATCACCAAGGGAAGATATTGTTCGTAAAGAAAACTCAATAGAAAAATGGACAAGCCAGTCAGGAGCGAAACGACAAGATTGCCGATTAAAGGTAGTCTCTTTAAATTGTTAGAATAGAGCCAAAGTAAAAAGACGCTAACAAAATTTACAGCACCCACCTTCCAATTGATCAATAGACCCATGCCAACTCCTGTAACAGAGATGACGGTATGAAAAAAAATGGCGTACCTGCGCGTAATGGTTTTGCCGATCACCACGCGATCGGGCTTGTTGATGAGGTCTATTTTGATATCGTAGTAATCGTTAATAATATAACCCGCAGCGGCAATCATAACGGTAGATGCCACTAGTAGAAAGAGCCAGAAGTCCGTGAAGACGAGAAGCCGCTGTTGAAACAAAAAAAAGGCGGTGAAGTATTGAGCAAATGCAATGATGGCAAGGTTCCAAAAACGGGTAAGCCTGAAAAGTGCCAGAATCAGTTGCATCTACAAAAGTACTATTAAATCACTCTTGTAGCACGCCTTTGCTTTTTGAAAAAAGCTTACACGGCTAAAATCGAAGTGCCAGCATTAACAAGTAATTTCGCCCAGCCTGTGGATAATAGAAATTTTGGCGGTAGGCGTTCGAAAGACCACCAAAGTAGCCATATGTAAATCCATTTGACTCATAACTTTCATCGAAGATATTGTTTATCAACACGCTCACAGACAGTTCGCGCATGAAACTTGGCTTTATTGAATAGCTGACTCGCAGGTCATTTACAAAATAGGGATCAATTTGTCGTTTAGCATTTGATGTATTGTCTAGAAACTGATCGCCTACGTATTTGGAAAGCCACGAAACTTCTATTCCTTTTACTGGCACTACGCTAAAAACCGACCCGGCAATGACAGATGGGGAAAATGAAATATCGGTATCAACATACACATTGGTCACCTCATTGTACTCGTCAAAATTTTGCCCGTAGTCATAAAGTACTTCTGTAAACTTCTTTATCTTGTTACGGCTTAGAGTTAGGTTGGCATTCCAACTCAATCTCTTGCTAAGTTTAATGGTTCCATCAAGTTCAATTCCCATCCGATAACTTTCTGGCACATTTGTGCGGATGGACGCGCCCACATCATTGACCGCACCTGTCAGCACGAGCTGATTGGTGTAGTTCATCAGGTAGTAGTTTACATTGAATGCATAGCGGTCTGTTTTTTTGCGCCATCCTACCTCTAGATTTCCCAAACGTTCGTGCATAGGAGCCCGTGTAGTAGCACCATCGACAAAATCATCCCGTACGGGTTCACGATTGGCAATGGCGTAGGATGCATAAAAATTCTGTTGGCTATTTAGCGAATAGGTCAAACCTATTTTTGGATTGAAAAAATTAAAGTTTGCATCAATATTGAAATTGAACTGACGGTTTTCGCGACCGGCTGCTTCGTAGTCTATTCGTCTGTATTGCAGATCAATAAATGCGCTTAGTTTTTCTGTTAAGCCATGGTTCGTTTTCCAAAAGATGTTAAAATCAGTTTTCTTGCCATTGTTGAAATAGTATCGATAATCTTTCGGTATTCCCATTGGCAAAGCTGACCATATAACCTCCCCAAAATGATCGCCATCATACCTATTCCATCCACCGCCAATGACTGAGTTGAGCTTAGACTTTTCATAGTTCAAAGACCACGTGAGACCGTAGAAATGATTGTCGAGCCATCGTCTTCTAACTAAATCAGAAGAGGTAAAAACTTCCGAACCGATCATGACATTTCCCAGCCCATATCTGCTATAGGCCTCATCGAGCCGAAACTCTTCGTAGAAACCTTGGCCCCTTGTGTAATGGACAGCTGCGTTCGCAGTAAGGTGTTCCGAAGCTCGATGTGAAAAGTGAAACTGATAGTGATCTTGTCGGTAGTTGTCGACTTGATTGGGATAAGTGTAAAGGTTAAACGTACGACTATTACTATTGAGCAGGTTTTGGGTTTGATCAGCATTCCATCCCTCCGTTGCGGCTGTCTCGAGCATCCCAGCCACATCATTTTTTAAACGCGACTCTGGTACCCCGTACCAACTTTGGTAAGTAATTTCGCGTCCACCAAAAACGATCGCTTTGAGCAATGTTTTCTTTCCATAATATCCGCCCGATAGATAGTACGATTTTAGGTCAGATGATCCGCGATCAATAAATCCATTCGAAGTGATCTGGGAAAGACGCCCGTCAAAAGCGAAGCGGTCGTTGATGAGCCCCGAGCCAAAAGCAACCGTGTGGCGCCACGTATCAAATGATCCGACTGAATTAATGATGTCGGCATAGGGCTGCTCATTTCGTACATTGGTTTGAATATTCACGGAAGCACCAAAAGCAGCTGCTCCATTGGTAGATGTACCCACACCGCGCTGCACCTGCACACTCTGTGTAGACGAAGCTAGGTCAGGGGTATTAACCCAAAACACTCCTTGGCTTTCACTATCATTTAGGGGAATGCCGTTGATCGTAACATTAATACGAGTTGCATCGCTTCCGCGAATTCGCAAACCGGTGTAACCAACACCGGCTCCCGCATCGGAAGTGGTTACGATCGAGGGAGACCAATTCAACACGAAGGGCAAGTCCTGCCCAAAGTTTTGTTTTTGAATAGCAACCTTGCTGATGTTACTAAAAGTGGTGGGGGTAGTGTCTGCGGCACGAGTAGCGGTCACCAAGACTTCATCCGTCACAATCACCGATTCATCAAGCAAAATTACGCTGCTTTCGCTCGCGCTCAGCGTAAGTCGCTTCGTTTGATAACCAACGTAGCGTACTTCACCCTCATAGGTCGCTTCCTTTAAATTGTTGAAAAGGAAATTTCCACCACTGTCGGTAATCGCAATTGCACCCTGCCTAACAAGCTCAACAGTGGCGCCTACCAGCGGTTCGTTTTTTCTATCGCGCACAAAACCGCGCACATCGAATTGTGCGATTGCTTGTAGCGAAAGCAAACAGCCAAAAATGGCCATTCTAAATTTGAACATTATGTTAAAAATTTAAACCCGCAGGCACATTGGGGAATGTACCTTACTTACAAGTTTATTTTGCCTCCCTTCGTCCGCATTACCGGCATCAGGTTCTATGGGTATAATCTCAGCCCGTGTTTTTTGGCACCCCGTGTCTTTCGACAGTGCAAAGGTATTGTAAATAAACTAAAAAATGAAGTGGAAGATTCCCGCTCCAGAAAAGTTAAAAAAACCACAGGCAAGAACCTGTGGTAAAACAAAATTGAAAACAATAAAGGGTTATTCTTTCCCTAATTCATTTGAAACCTTCTCAAAAAACTCAGCCGGTAGGTTCAAAAAAACTGATCGATAACGGTCGTCCAGATAAGACCTTATTAATTGAGCTTCCTCTTTATGACTATTATATTTCTCTCTTGCCTCTTTACTGATATTTTCAATCGTAGCATTTTGAGACATCCTCATAGCTAAATTTACATTTCGTATCTGTTCAGTGCTCCAATTAACAGGATGCTTAGTTGCTTTCACCGCCTTATCAAGATACACAGAAGCTTGACGTTCATACACAGAAAGTATTCTGTTAAGTTCAATTTTAAATTCCTCGGATTGAGCTTTTGCCCCCGCAACAACAAACGACAACAAAAGAAACAAAAATTTATATATCATAGCTAAATGTTTTAATCAACTCATACAACCAACATAGAATCCATACATATATACTTCAGCATAGTCTGCATTGACACCAGCATCGATTGCGTTATAATATGCTGCTATAGCCTTGTGCATACAGCAACCATCACCGCAACCATTTACACGGCCTGAGCTTGTACTACTTGATTCAGGAACGATCTTCTCAAGAAGAAAATCTTTCAATTCATTTGAATCATAAATATATCTTGATGTCAATTCTTCGGAAAACCTCTTAAACTCACTTCCATGAGTTGAGTTCTGAACAAATCTAGCCAAAAAATCTTTATCTTCCACAGTCAAATTTTTATTAAAATCTTGCAGGGTAGGATATCTCAGGTTTATATCGACAATTTTCGTAACCTCCTCTGTGCTTAAAGTATTCTTACTTTCAGATAAATCTGACACAAACGTTTTTCCGGAAGTTACTAGATTATTAAAACTTGAATTGGTCTCCAGTACGCTTTTTAGTTCGGCTGAATTTAGCGTTTGTTTTTCGGTAAGCTCACTTTTCTGACAGCCAAAAATTGATATGAGCAACAGAAAGTAGATGGGCAAATTTGGCCTTTGACCAATGTTCGATTTTTTCATGTTTGAAAAATTTAGGTTAGGAATTATTTTAAAACACGTAAGGTTAGCTTATTCTGGACACGAATCAATCACACGAAAGTTATAAATTTATTCGTAAAAGTTATAACTTTATGCCTTGCAATAATATTTTATGAAATTAGGGTCAAGAATCAAACAATTAAGAGAAGTTCGAGGTATTTCTCAAAAGGTGATAGCACAACATCTTGACATGACTCAAGCCAACTACCACAAATTGGAAAGCGATAAGTTTGATATTCGCTTAGAGTATCTTGAAAAATTGGCCGATTTCTATAAAATTTCCTTGTTTGAGTTAATTGCTGCTGAGAGTAATTCTGTGCGTGTAGAACATAACGGCAACAATCACAATGGCGTAGTAGTTGGTAATGTGGAATGGGCTCAGGCGTTACTGGATGCAAAAAGCGAAATCATCAAACTCAAGGACGAGAAAATCGCTTCGCTAGAGCAGCAACTACGAATCAAAAATTCATAGTTTTTTGTTAAGGACTCTAGCTCGGCAATCAAACACGATTTGGCTAAGTAACATTATCCGCTACTTTTGCAGACTTTAAATTGAAAATATGATCATTCACCGCGAAGGACGCACGATACTCTTTGTTCTCTTGGTTGTTTTGTTTGCGCTTAATTGGGCAGTAGCTCAATTTTTTCCACAGCCCATCTTGCAAAACATTTTTATTGGCTTAAGCATCGGATTTTATCTATTAATACTACAGTTCTTTCGGATTCCGGTTTTTAAAGTGCAAAAAAACGACTGGCAGATTTTAGCACCGGCCGATGGGAAGGTAGTAGTCATTGAGGAGACTGAGGAAACAGAATATCTAAAAGCAAAAAGAAAACAGATTTCGATTTTTATGTCGCCCATCAATGTGCATGTTAATCTCATGCCGGTGGCAGGAAAAATTTCCTATTTTAAGTATCATCCGGGAAAATATTTGGTGGCTTGGCATCCCAAATCGAGTACAGAAAATGAACGCACCACCGTGGTGGCAAAAATGAAAGACGGCACAGAAATTTTGTTTAGGCAAATAGCAGGTGCCCTTGCCAGAAGAATTAAGTGGTACGTGAAAGAAGGCCAAGTATTGGATCAGGGTGATGAATTTGGCTTTATTAAATTTGGTTCTCGTGTTGACATTTTCCTACCGTTAAATGCGAAAATAGTGGTCAATATTGATGATATCACGAAAGGCGGAAGGACGGTCATTGCAGAGCTATAGCCAATCAAGGCAGAATAAAGCCTTTCCTCATTTTTGTTTGCCCGAACGGGCGTTATAACAGTCTCTATTGTCTACCTTTGTGTGTTGGACTTCCAATGTTAAAGCAAAAGTGTGTTTAGCTGTTCTTTGGTAAGTTCACCTACTTCAACATTCACAAGCATATGAGTTTAAATCTGAATCTTAAGTTTGCTACCCACCAGCAAGATTTTTTTGCAACGCTTAGCCAGCGTGTTAATGGCTATTTTAAAGCTAATAATATAGAACGAACCGCAAACAGTGAAATGGTTATTAAGACTATTTTCATGTTTACACTTTATTTTCTTCCCTACGCTCTACTTATCAGTGGCCTTTTTACAAGTGGCTGGATATTACTCGCACTTTGTGTCGTGATGGGTTTCGGTAAAGCAGGCATCGGCCTTTCTGTGATGCACGATGCCAACCATGGAGCGTATTCTACGAAATCCTGGATCAATACAATGCTGGGCTTTTCGTTAAATGTTATCGGTGGACATGCGTTCAACTGGAGAGTTCAGCACAATGTATTGCATCACACGTATACCAATGTCCACGAGGTTGATGAAGATATCAGTCCTAGAGGAGTGTTGAGAATGGCACCTGGTTCGAAGTGGAGGCCGATGCATAAGTATCAACATTTGTATGCCTGGTTCCTTTATGGGTTAATGACGTTCGTATGGATAGTCATCAAGGACTATTATAGATTGACAAAATACTACAAGGAGGGCTTGTTGAAAAAACAAAAAACTACCATCACAACAGAGTGGATCGTGCTTATCATTACCAAAGTGATTTATCTATCCTACACCTTTGTGATTCCAATCTTAGTCGGATTTACCTTCTGGCAAACGTTAGTAGGATTCTTGGTCATGCACTATGTCGCGGGCTTTATCCTTGCCATAATCTTCCAACCTGCTCATGTGGTTGAAGGAACAGAGTATCCTATACCTGACGACAAAGGAAATCTAGAAAACAATTGGGCGATCCATCAATTACACACCACCACCAATTTTGGTCACCGTGAAAAAATGTTTTCGTGGTACGTAGGTGGCTTGAACTATCAGGTAGAACATCACTTGTTTCCAAATATTTGCCATGTACACTATCGCGAAATCGCTAAGATTGTGCAGCAGACTACCAAAGAGTTTGGACTTCCCTATAAATCAAAGGATACGTTCTTTGATGCATTGCGAGCGCACGCTCAGCAGTTAAAGATGCTTGGAGAGAAACCAGCCGTTGAAACTCCTGTTATAGCTGAGCCGGCATTGGCTTGATTTTTCAATAAAAAAGACTCAACAAAAAAGGCTAGAGAAAATTTTCGCTAGCCTTTTTTTCATATCGAATTTCTTTCCGTGCCTAGGCAGATTTCAAGGCTTCGGCTCCTGCAACAATCTCGAGGATCTCTTTGGTGATAGCAGCTTGGCGAGTCCGGTTATATGTTAATTTCAATTCTTTTAGCAATTCACCTGCATTGTCGGTGGCTTTATCCATGGCAGTCATTCGAGCGCCATTTTCTGCAGCATTTGAATCTAACAATGCTTTATAAAGCTGCACTTTCAAAGACTTAGGAATAAGGCCTGTAAGAATTTCGATCTGATTAGGTTGGTAGATATAGTCAGTAGTGGTTGAGTTCTTTAGGCCATCTGCAACAGGGAGAATAGGCAGAAATTGCTCAATGCGTAGTATTTGGGTAGCAACGTTCTTGAACTCATTATAAACGATTTCAATCTTATCGAACTCCCCGGATTTGAACACGGCTATCAAATGATCTCCAACTTTTGACACGTTATCAAATGTCAAGTTGTGGAATAGCATTGAATAATCACTGATTCTAGGCGCGTTTCTTTTTTCAAAAAACTCAAAAGACTTTTTGCCAATTGGCAAGTACGATACATGACCCTTCTTCGCTTGTGCTGCGTATTTTTCCTCTACTAACCGTGTGACAGCTTTAAAGATGGTGCTGTTAAAAGAACCGCATAACCCGCGGTCAGAGCTAATGGCAACAATCAAAACTTTCTTCTCTTCTCTTACCTGATTGTACCAAGCCTGGTCATCGGTGCCGGCAGCTGACAAGTTTTGTAAAAGCACATTCATCTTCTTTGCAAATGGACGCATTTGCGAAATCTTGTCTTGTGATTTGCGCAATTTGGCCGCTGCCACCATTTTCATGGCTTTGGTGATTTGCTGTGTAGATATCACCGAAGATATTCTGCTCTTAACTTCTTTTAAACTTGCCATAAATCAATTTGAGAATTAATCAATTTGAATTTTTGAAAATGCAATGTTTTATCAATTGGCTAATTTCATTTTCAAATTAGCGCATTTTCAAATTTTCAAATTAGTATTTCGAAGCCAACTCTAGCGCTACTTTCTTAATCGTTTCCGCGTCCGCATCTTCAAATTTTCCAGCACGGAAATTGTCCAAGACACTTCTATACTGGGCTTTCAAGATCAGAATAAACTCTGCTTCAAATGCTTTTACTTTGTTTACAGGCACTTTGTCGATGTAACCTTTGGTCGATGTAAGAATCATAGCAACCTGTTCCTCTACAGGTACTGGCTGATATTGTGGTTGCTTCAATACTTCCACATTTCTGCGTCCACGCTCAATGGTTAGTTTAGTTGCTGCATCCAAGTCAGAACCAAACTTCGCAAAAGCTTCCAACTCGCGGAATTGAGCTTGGTCTAGTTTTAATGTTCCGGCTACTTTTTTCATGGATTTGATCTGAGCAGAACCCCCCACGCGAGATACAGAAATACCTACGTTAATAGCGGGTCGAATACCAGAGTTAAATAAATTGGTCTCCAAAAAAATCTGACCGTCTGTAATTGAAATTACGTTGGTTGGGATATAGGCAGAAACGTCATTCGCCTGTGTTTCGATGATCGGCAATGCAGTAAGTGAACCACCCCCTTTTACCAAGTGTTTTATAGATGCCGGAAGATCATTCATCTTACTGGCAATCTCATCATTGTTAATAACCTTGGCTGCTCTTTCTAGCAAACGTGAGTGAAGATAGAACACATCTCCAGGATACGCCTCGCGACCCGGAGGTCTTCTTAGCAACAATGAAACTTCGCGATAGGCTACTGCTTGCTTCGACAAGTCGTCATAAATAACAAGGGCAGGTCTACCTGTATCGCGGAAGAACTCACCAATGGATGCACCCGTGAAAGGAGCGAAGAATTGCATAGGAGCAGGATCGGAAGCAGAAGCTAATACGATCACGGTATAGGCCATTGCTCCTGCCTTTTCAAGTGTTGAAACAACACCTGCCACCGTAGAAGCCTTTTGTCCAATGGCTACATAGATACAATACACTGGCTTTCCAGCTTCATAAAACTCTTTTTGATTGATGATGGTATCAATTGCAACCGCTGTTTTTCCTGTCTGACGGTCGCCAATAATTAACTCACGTTGCCCGCGTCCTATCGGGATCATTGCGTCAATTGCCTTTATACCAGTTTGCAAAGGCTCATTCACTGGTTGGCGAAAGATTACTCCGGGTGCTTTACGCTCCAGAGGCATTTCGTATAAGTCTCCTTTAATGGGCCCTTTGCCGTCAATAGGTGCTGCCAACGTATCTACTACTCTGCCTAATAAGCCATCTCCTACTTTAACGGAAGCAATTTGACCTGTACGTTTTACAGTATCACCTTCTTTGATTCCTTTAGATTCACCTAAAAGCACCGCACCGACATTGTCTTCTTCTAGATTTAACACCAATGCATTCAACCCGTTTTCGAATTGAATCAATTCACCGGCTTGAGCTTTCGTTAATCCATAGATGCGAGCTACTCCATCGCCCACAGTTAGTACAGTGCCAACTTCTTCTAATTCAGCATCCGTGCGTGACTGCGAAAGTTGTTCGCGGAGTATGAATGAAATTTCTTCTGGTCTGATCTCTGCCATAACGTATAATTCAAAATTTAAAATTCAATGTTAAAATTCTTTGATGTAAGGGTTCTCGCTAAACTTCGTCTTCAGGGTTTTCAACTTACTTTTAATCGATGCGTCAATTTGTTTGTCGCCCACATTGAGTACAAACCCCCCAATGAGATCCGCATCCACTTTTTGAACTAAATCAATTTGAGTTTTGCCACTAATTTTCTTGACCAAATTCTCCATCTCCAGTTTCATCTTCCCATCCATCGCGAAAGTGGTTGCAACGGTCGCCTTTTGGATTCCTTTGTGAACGTTGTAAGCATTATGGAATTCAGCTGCAATAGCGGGCAAAAGTGGCTCGCGATTTTTTAGTGTCAGCATTTTAATAATGGCAAGTGTAAGCGCGTTTACTTTGCCTTTAAAGATAGCTTCAAGGATCGCAAGTTTCTTATCGTGCTTAATGATCGGACTTTTCAACATGTTGGTTAAGTCGCGGTTGGAAGCACAGGCACTGGCGAACAATTCCATGTCTGCCTTTACTTGCTCCAATGCATTTTGTTCTTCTGCCAAACTCAGCAGCGATTTGACATACCGCGATGCAACCCTCGACTCGGCCATGATTTAATTTAACTTTAGATCTTTGATGAATGTGTCGACCAGTTCTTTTTGCTGTTTGTCCTCTGATAAGTTCTTTTTGATCAATTTCTCAGAAATCGCGAGGGAAAACATAGCCACTTGTGCTTTTACATCTCGCAAAGCTGCTTGCTTTTCGGTGTGAATAACAGCCTTCGCATCTTCTATGATTCGGTCTGCATTTTTACGTGCCGCAACCTGCGCCTCGTAATGTAGACGATTGGCAGCGTCTTTTGCATCCTTCAGCATGCGATCCCTTTCTTCCCGTGCTTCTTTCAACAATTTTTCATTGTCTGACTTCAGAGAAGCCATTTCTATCTTTGCTTTTTCCGCAGAATCCAATGCGTTTTGAATGGACTCCTCACGCTCTTTAAGCGATGCCAAAATAGGCTTCCAAGCAAATGCTTTTAACAAAAAGAATAAGCCCACAAAAATGATGAGTTGCCAAACAATTAGGCCTGTGCCTGGTGATAATAAATCCATGTGCTACGTGTTTAAAATTCTATTCTAGTTTTTTGCTTCTCTTCTGTAAAATAGAAGAACTCGCCAGGCCCATTGCCAAAGCAAGTTCCTCTGGTTTTTCTTACGCCAACTTGTTAGCTATCAAAAGACAGATAACGAGTCCGAAGAGTGCAGCAACCTCTACAAGGGCAGCAATAACAAGCATCGCTCCTTGTATTTTCCCTGAAGCTTCAGGTTGACGAGCAATTGCGTCCATTGCTGAACCACCGATACGACCTACACCGATACCTGCGCCAATTGCGACAAGACCAGCTCCAATACCTGCGCCCATCACGGCCATGCTAACATCAAGAATTAAAGAAAAAAACATAGTTTATAGATTTAAGTGAAACAAAAAATTCAAATCATTCCATCTCAATGATGGTCATCGGCTGTGGCCATGCCAATATACAATGCGGTAAACAAGGTAAATACATATGCCTGAATACCTGCCACTAACAATTCAATTAAGTTGATAAACATTACCGCGATAGATACACCCACGCCCACTACGTAGCTTTGAAAAATAAACGTTAGGCAAATCAAACTCAGCAACACAATGTGGCCAGCGGTGATGGCAACAAACAAACGAATTGTTAACGAAAATGGCTTTGTGAAAATGCCGATGATCTCCACGGGTAAAATGATAGGGCGAAGCACAAGAGGAACTCCAGGGGTCCAGAAAATGTGCGACCAATAATTTTTGTTGCCGCTAAAGTTAGTAATGATGAAGGTAAGCACGGCCAACACCAGTGTTACGGCAATATTTCCGGTTAGGTTACCTGATCCGGGAAGAAGACCCAATAAATTCCCGAAAAGGATAAAGAAAAATAGTGTTAGCAGATATGGCAAAAACTTTTCGTAGTGGTGTCCGATGTTCGGCTTCACAATTTCATCGCGTACGAAAACGATGATGGGCTCAATAAAAGACTGAAGGCCTTTAGGTGCCTTGCCCGTTCTGTTTTTTGCCGATTTGGCGACTGCCGTGAGAATCAAAAATAATAGAGTAGCATTAATCAACAACATAGCCACATTCTTTGTAATGGATAAATCAAAGACGGCCTTACCCGAATCTGCCAAAAGAATATGGTTGTGGTCTAATTTATAACCATTGTAGTCTACCGGATTATGATGTTCGTCAAAAAAGCGTGAAGATGAAAAAGCATCCAACCCTTTTTCGGAGGAATAAACAATGATTGGAAGAGGTAAAACAACATGATCAGTGAAATGCCATTGGTGGTCATCGACTACGTGGTGAAGAATCACTTCATTGGCGTCAAATTTCTTAGGTTCTTCTCCAGACTCATTGTCCGATGCCAGCAATGGGCGCCCCGAGAAGACAACAAAAAAGAGCGCAAAAAAGACGGTTTTTGATACTAAAAAAGGCTTTTTCATTGTCGGTAGAACAGAGGCTTTTAATTGGACTGCAAAACTATCAATTATACCTTCTGAAAAAAAACCTTTTGCCCAAATTTTGCCTCTAAACAGATTTTAAAAGATCATCCCACCCTCATTCAAACTCAGGGTTGTAGATCAGCCCAATGATGTTTCCTCAACAAAGATTTCTGTATGAAATCAAATGAACAAAGTCTCTTGGATCTTTAACTCTAGTTGTTTGAATAATTCAGACAAAGTAACATTTCCCACCGAAAACAAAATTAAGGATGCTCTTATTTTGACATCTAGAATTGAGGTTTTGCAAGAGTTATCAACTTTTTGTGGATAACTTTTGTTGAATAGATGCTAGCAAATGTAATTTCATGCTACATTTGTGGACTTGTAACCCCCCTATGATGAGAAAGTCATAGGTTTGAGCCCTCAATTAAAGAGGGCTTATTTTTTATATGAATAGAATAATAGTCTATGTTGATGGCTTCAATTTCTATTACGGACTAAAATCGGCAAAGTGGAAAAGATACTATTGGCTGGATTTAGTTTCCTTCTTCAAAAAATTTTCTAAGCCATACCAAGAATTAGTACAGGTAAATTACTTTTCGGCCATTCCACATAACAAAGGGAAGGAGGATAGACAGGATCTTTTTTTCTCAGCTAACAAAATGAACCCGATTTTTAAGCTCCACCTTGGCAAGTTTCTAAAGAAAACTATTGTTTGTCGGAATTGTCAACACACCCATATAACCTTTGAAGAGAAGGAATCTGATGTTAGACTATCCACGAGAATGATAAGCGATGTGGTAAATGATAAGTGTGATATTTCCATACTTGTAAGTGCTGATAGTGATCTGATACCACCAATTGAATTAATAAGAGAGTTAAAACCAAAACACAAAATATTTGTCTATTTTCCTCCCCAGCGCCAGTCCTTTGATTTGGGTAGCAAAGCAGACTCCTTTGTCAAATTGGAAAGGCATGAACAGAAATTTTTAGGGTCTTTATTGCCCAACGAATTAATTCACCCTGGATCAGGCTATGTTATCAAAAGGCCGGAATCTTGGGTCTAATTTTTTTACATCTCACCCTTTTTTTAGCTCACTTTATCCAGTCCCCTCAACTTGTCTGCCTTCCATCCGGTGACACCCACCACACCCAGCGTCATTAACCCACCAAAAACCACCGAAGGAACAACTCCTAATAGCTTGGCGGCCACGCCTGATTCAAATGAGCCAATTTCATTGGAAGAGCCAATGAAAATACTGTTAACAGCTGAGACCCTACCTTTCATATTTTCGGGAGTGAGTGTGTGAATGAGTGTACTGCGCACGATGACGCTAACACAATCAAACATGCCACTTAAAATCAGCAATGCCATCGACAACCAGAAGAGCTTAGAAAGACCAAATCCAATCATGCACAATCCAAAACCAGCTACACACCACAGCAGAATTTTTCCAATATTTTTTCTGATGGGGTTTCTGGTGAGATAGACTGCCATAACAACGGCACCGATGCCTTGGGCGGAGCGTAAAAACCCTAACCCTTCTTTGCCGACATGCAAAATCTCATCTGCAAAAATCGGGAGTAGTGCCACGGCTCCGCCAAATAAAACCGCAAAAAGATCTAGCGAAATAGCACTGAGTACAATCTGGTTTTTGAAAACGAACTTGATTCCGGCTTTGATCTTATCAAAGATACCTTGCTCTTCACTAACTGGCGGTAACGCACGACTGGGAATCGTAATATAGCAAAGCAATCCTGCCAAAATCAACGCAACGTCTACTGTGTAAGCAGCTGTGATCCCAAAAAAGCCAAAAATAAGTCCGCCTATGATGGGGCCACCTACTGCCGCGCCCTCCCAAAGGGTGCTGTTCCAAACAATCGCGTTCTGATAGAGCGAACGATCAACCAATTGTGGCATGAATGAGAAATTAGCAGGTGACAAGAACCCGCGTGCAATGCCACTCAAGAAAATGACTGTGTAGATTGGAAGTGCCCCCTGGGCTAAGATAAATGCGCCCAGATCCATCGTAAAATAAAGGAGCGCCATCGAACACAACATGAGAGTTATCACGCACACTGAAATTATTTTTTTGCGCTGCACCACATCCGCCAAATGACCAGCGTACAAGGACACGGTAATCGCTGGAATGGCTTCAGCTAAGCCGATGAGCCCTAGTGAAAGTGGATCTCTTGTAATTTCATACACTTGCCAGCCGACCACTACAGCTTGTACCATGATAGCCAGTGTGACAAACAGCCGAGCGAGAATAAAGAAACGAAAGTCGCGCACCAGTAGCGCTGCATAAGGATTTTCAGAAGATTGGTTCATTGAAAAAATTGCGCGTTGATGGCCTCTACTGCTTTTTTCCTGCGACTTTCGCGCTCACCTGAAATTTCGACAAAGGGCACATTCGTTTTTGCCACTTCGTCTTGATAGATTTTCCAAAAATGTTCTCGTTTCTCTGGGTGTTCCCGTTGTGGATCATCTTCCCATGGGAGGTCGATGTTCGTCAGCAAATACAAATCATATTTTCGCTCGGCCATCTTCTCCAGTATCTCCTGGTCGCAGGAACCATATTTGTGTTCACTCCACACCTTGACAACAATAAGATTGGTGTCGCAAATCATTATCTTGTTTGACTCCCTAAGCCATTCGTCTTCCATGCGGAGTTGCCCGTGTGTAATTTTAGTCAGGTCAGCCTGGGTGTACGGTTTCCCTAATTTTTCTAGATAAGCTCTCGCATATTCTTCCACGCAAGTGGTTTTGAAATGACTGGCCAGAAACGTTGAAAGATCCGTTTTGCCTGTGCATTCAGGGCCAATGACACATACCTTTTTGATGGTCGACTCAGTGGTTTGGGAAAACGACATATTCTTTTTTTTTCCAAAATAGCTATTAAAACGGATATTCAGCGAGTCATACAACAATGCAACCAAGCTTGGTCACTGTAACGGAGTAAAATTTATTTATCTTTCGAGTTGAAATAACCTCTAGTGGAACGAAGAAAAGCTCTTAAACAGTTAGGACTGGGATTGTCAGGAGGCATTTTATTGCCAAGTTATCTCATGTCGTGCAGTAAGGATGACCGAGGACCGGAAGTCCCCTATGACGGAAATGTGATCGTGATCGGAGCAGGCGCGGCCGGGCTGTATGCTGCCGACATTTTACGTGTGAAGGGCATCAAGGTGACAATCTTGGAAGCTTCCAGTCAGCCTGGCGGAAGAATTCGTTCGTTGCGCAATCAAACCGATGCGCAGTATCAATCTTTCAATACTGCTTCTCAGGCCGATTTTCCAATTGAACTGGGAGGTGAAGTCGTTTACGGATCAAATTCATCATGGGGAAAGCTCATCAGCGATCTAAGTTTGCCAAACGTGGAGGTAGACCCAACCGCGCCTCGTTACATTTTAGATAATCAGGCAAAAACGGGTGCGGATTGGAAAAGTGATAGCGACTGGAATGCGGTTCAGAATTTTGTAAATGGGTTGCCGAATTTTACTGGCGGAAACACCGTTCAAACAGCTGCCGCTGTATCCACGCGGGCACAGGCGTTACTCAATTCACAGACCGGCAATTTTTACGGCACAACCAGCGATCGTATCGGTGCGCGTGGTCTCGCTGAATCGTTGAAGCTATCCAAGCGCGATACTAAACAACTGATGACGCGCGCGAATCCGTGGCAGGATATTATTATTTCCCGTTTCAGTGAGGTGATTCCAAGTATAGTTTTGAATACGGTAGTGAAGAAAATTGATTGGAGCTCTACACTAATCACCATTACAGACAGCAACGGAAAAGAATATACCGCAACAAAAGTGATCGTAACAGTTCCATTGTCTATTTTAAAAAACGGAGACATTACCTTTACCCCGGGCTTGGATGCCACGAAAACCAGTGCGCTGGCAAAATTCAAGATGGATGCCGCAATGCGGATTGTATTGGATTTTAAGACCAATTTTTGGGGTTTAGATTCCAGCTATATCTGGGGAGGTTCAACGGTGCCACAGTATTTTAATTCGGGAGTCGGCAGGAGCAAATTTTTTCGCTCAATGGCGCTCACCATTTATGGACAAAGGGCCGAGCAGCTGTCGGCCTTATCTGATTACAATAAAGTGTTGACAATACTGGCCGAGTTAGATGCGGTTTATCAGGGTCAAGCAACGCGATTTATCAGGCGCGATCTGGATAATCCAAATGATAGCACCAACTTATTATATTTAGTAAAAGATTGGACAAAAGACGAATATATCAAAGGTGGATTTTCATATCCGTTGGTTGGTACCACCAATGCAGACCGAAAGGACTTGTCGTTACCCCTGGCTGATAAATTATATTTTGCGGGTGAAGCCACCGATGTGGACGGTGATTCAGGCACTGTCAGTGGTGCACTAAATTCAGCCGCGCGCGTGGTGGAGGAAATTGTTAAATCGATTCGTGGAATTTAAGGCTGGACGTTCTAGTTGCCCTCATTAAAATTCAAGTTTCGGACACCAGCAGCCCAATAAATAGTTGCCTTCATTTTTTCGTACTCCGACTTCAACTTAAGCAGTTTTGATTGTGCTTGGATCAACTTCTCTTGTTGAATGTTGATTTTGAATAAATCACTTTCGCCATTCGACAGATTAAATAATTCTGCCTTTAGCAATCGATCATAGTTAGCAGCCACCGATGTTTGTTGAACCAGAATACCATTTGTATTTACGATTTGGTTGAACACGGCATTTACCTGGTTGATGATTTCGCGCTCGGCTTGTGTTTTTTCGTATTGCATACTTTGAATCTTGATTTTTGTTTGAGCTAGTTTTGCCCGTTCTTTTCTGATCAGTATAGGCATTGAAAAATCCAAACCGAATTTATAGTCGTTCCCGAAACGAAAAGATTGAAAATCGCCACCCGGTCTTAGCGGTTGATTGATAAAGTTATAGTTCAGGTCGAGCCGAGGTTTCAAGTATTCTAACGCCAGTTTTCGATCTACATCCAATTGATCGAGTTTAACTCTCAATTTTACTAGCTCGGGGTGATTTTGTTTGGCTTGCAAAGTCAGGTCTTGCAAGGTTTCCAGCGACAAAAGCTGTCCATCGTTTTGGACTAACACGGGTGCAATATCAGGCGATAGCTGAACGGGATAGCCGGCATTGTCCCACAAGTAGTTTGATGTTTTAATGGTTGTGTTTAAAAATTCCAAATAAGCCTCTTGTCTTTCTACCAGGCGTTGTTGGTAAGTAATTTTTGCCTGAACGGTGTCAATGGCAGAGGCCTCACCCAAACTCGCATCAAGGTTCACCAGCCGGAATATTTCTTGGGCAATCAACGCGTTCCGATCTAATAAACGATAATTATAGTAAGCAAAATACCACTGCCAATAATCTTTGGCGGCTTCCAATAGAATTTTATTAATCAGCTTGATTTGTTCAGCCTCAGCCATCTGGGTAAATAGCTTGGCTTGTTTTAACGCAGCTCTTCGATCGTCTGTAAACAAACCTCGACCGAGTGGCAACGATATGCCGGTAGTGAATTGGCTGTTATCCGATGAGCCTCCTACTATATTTTCAGGATCAATAAACAACCCTGTGTTTTGTTCGTAGCCAATCTTTGGGTCAATGGGAAACCAGGTTGGAATAGTAAATGATGTATTAACTTTATTGTAGTAGTCCTTATTTTCGAATGCTTTCACATTTACTTGCGCCTGCAATTTAGGATCAAAGGCACCTCGCGCCATACGTATTTCCTGCCTGGCCACCTCGTTTAGCAATCGCGTTTGCTTCACAATCGGATGAAACTCGAGCATGGAAGCATACATGTTTTCTAGCGAGAAGGCCTTGATCGAATCCGGCAAAATGAAAATAGAGTCCATTGCCATTTGCGCTTGCGAGCAAGCAAATGTGCCAAGCCAGAAAAGAAGAAGAAGTACTTTTCTCATGCTACGACTCTTCATCTTTTGACTCTTTCTTTTTGTTTGGCTCTTCCATTTCAGGCTCGGCATATAGACTTGGAGGGAAACCGTTAAGTTGTCGCCATAATTCGTACCACACGCTGACGTCATCGAGCATTACCCAGCCCTTGATGCCAGACCCCACACGGATTTGTTTAGGCCATGCAGTATCTTTTAGATCAGGGATAACCAATATTCTAAACTCACCGGGTTTGGTATTCACATAGTCAATAACTTCTACTGTACCCCCGAACGTACCGACAGAAATGCTAGGCCATCCACTGAATTGCAGCGCAGGGAATCCATCGAACTCTATCCGCACTCGTCTGCCCTTGCTAATCAGAGGAACATCCATCGCTTTTACGTGCATTTCAACAGCTACGTCTGTGGACTGCGGCATAATCGTGCAAACGGGATCTCCTTCTTTGATGGTTTCTCCAATGCCGGCTTGGGTGGCTTTCACCACAAAGCCAGCTTGTGGAGCTAGAATAAAATATTGCTGTGCGCGGATTTGCATGTTGGATAGTTCATTGCGCATTTTGGCAATGTCGGCTTGCGTGTCGAACTGTTCAGCAAGGGTATTATTCAGATCTGATTCTGCTTTGTTAATTTTGTCCAAATATTCAGCCTGTACACGTTCGATTTCAATTTCGGCATTGACAAAGTCCGCCTCGCTACTTTGGTATTTGTATTCTATATCCTGAAATTTTGTTAATGGGATGTTGCCAGCCTCAAATAATTTTTGATTACGCTCATATTGGTTTTTGAAGTTGTTGAAGCGCACGCGTTCCGCCTCCAATTTTGCTTTCGCCTGATCTCTTTTGTTGCGTAGGCCGTCTTCGAGCGCATTAACTTGCCGTTGCAGTGCTTTTGCTTTTTGCTCTTTTGAAATCAAACTTCGTTCTTTAGCTGTGATCACTTGCTGTAAACGAAAGAGCATTTGTGGGTCGAAGTATTTTTCCTTTACCTCGCTGATAATGGCAATGGTATCTAGTCGATTTACGAATTGCCCTTCTTTTATTTTCCAAACCTGAATTCTTCCTGCAATGGTTGTCTCAATAGTTTGTGGCCTATTGCTAGGCGAGAGAGCAGTTACCTTACCACTGCCGCGAATATTTTGCTGCCACGGCAAGAATAAGATCACGAAAAACAAAGCAAAAATTCCTAAAATCCACTTGGCTAAAATCTTTCCCGCCATGGGTGTATCTAGCGAGCGCAGCGCATACAGTTTCTCCTGCGGCATTTCTTTTTGAACTGAGTTCTTTGATATGTTTAGCATATCGATTAGTGGATTATTCCGTTAAGGTCATTATTTTCTAGCAGTTGTTCCATTGTGCCACTTGCTTTTACCACGCCCTGCTCGAGCACAATAACTCGCTCACATGCACTCATTACAAGCGGATCGTTCGATACAAAAATCATGGTTCGTTTGGTATCCGTGTGGTTTAACATGGCGAGTAATTCCATTTTTTCTTTTTTAGAGAGCGCTTGGAAGAAATCATTCAGAATCAAAAGCCGGGGCTTTTCCGCGAGGCACCTTGCCAAAATGAGCTTGTAGCAAAACGAGCCTGAGAGACCAATCCCTCCGCTTAATACGTGTGAGTTCAAGCCATCGGGCATGGCATTAACCGTATCCAGAATACCGACCTGCTCCATGGCATCCAGTGCATCTTGCACCGTTTCGCTCGGTTTTCCCACAGTGATATTCTCAAGGATAGTCCCATCGAAAAGATCTTCTCTCGAGATGTTTTTTGCTACGTAATCACGCAGATAAGTGAGGTCAAGATCGCGAAGTGAATAGTTGTTTATCGTGGCCACTCCTTCATAATCGCTATATAGCCCCGCGATGATATTGACCAAAGTCGCTTTGCCGGATCCGCCAAAGCCTGTTAGGCAAACTTTCTCACCCGGGCTTATTTCAAAATTAACTCCTCGTAAGGCATATTCGCTGGAATCCCGGTGTTTGTATTTTAGATTTTTTACCCGAACCGATAAGCCTTGGTCTCTGATCTTAGGAAAATCAAAACCACCAGAGCGCTCAATGGGCAGGTCGGTTACATGCGCTACTTTATCTACAGCGGTGAGCATGTCATACACCACATCCATGTACATGATGATTTTCTCAACGGCATTCAAAATCAAAATAATCACAATCTCGGAAGCTACAAGTTGCCCCAAAGTAATTTGGCGATCCACCACAAGCAAGGTACCCATGATCAACAGGCCACCGATAATCAATGCTTTGAAAATCACAATGGCCGAATACTGGGTGATCAAAACCTGAAAATGAATTTTCCTGTTTTTTAAATAGCTGTTTACACTAGCATCTGTTCTGCGAAGTGGCAAATCTGTGTTGCCGGCCAATTTGAAAGAATGGATTGCTCGTGCCAACTCTTCGAGCCATTGTGCGACTTTGTATTTGTATTTCGATTCTTGAATAGATGAATTGAGCCCGCGTGGCCCCGTGTAATAGAATATCAAAACCAATGTAGCTAACAAGACCAATCCAAAAAAGACGAAGAAGGGATGGTATAGTGAAATGAGCAGTAACCCAAACAAGATTTGAATAACGGCTGACGACAGGTCGATCAATATCTTGGGTAATCCTTTCTGGATCGTCATCACATCAAAAAAGCGATTGATCAATTCGGGCGCATAGTTTTTCTTTAGTTCCTCTAGGCGAATCCGCGGTATGCGAAAGGCAAATTCAAAAGCTGCTTTTGTAAAAATCCTTCTTTGCAGAAATTCAACCAGGCTGATTTGAATCATCTGGAGTACGCCACTGAGCAACACCCCTACAATGACGAGGCCGATCATTAAATACACAGAGCTAAAAATCACCCCTCCGGAAATCAACTCAACGGTTGTTTGAATGCCCAGTGGAACAATCAAACTGATCAAGCCCACCACGATCGCATAAAAAAGGATATAGAAAATTTCTTTTTTTTCTGTTTTCAGCAATTGAAATAGCCTGCGAACCGGGCTGGGGGTTTCGCCTTCGTCACCTTCAATACTTAACGGGCTTTCGTATGAATAGATAGCAAAAAAGGTAATCTCGCCATTTTCATTCTTGAGCAGCAATGAGGGGTCAAAAGGATCTGACTGGGTACTTTTGGATTTTATGCCAATCAGTTTTGGCTTGCCTTTTTCGGGTACGATCAGCCCGGGATAAAGTGCCCCCTCACTTCGAAGAAAAGTAAGGACGGGTGACGTTTGTTCGTTAAAAAATTCAAGGAATGTTTTTTCATCCAATTGATTTTCCATGAACATAACACGAATTTGATTGCCCGCTTCTACCAAATCTCTTTTGAACTCTATAAACTCATCTTCGGCATAGGATCGTTGGTTCGCTTCTACATGCTGAATGCTTTCCACAGGGAAATTGTGTTTCATGGCGAGCGCCACTTCGCGCAAGCAACGAGTAATTTGATGGTTATTAAGCATATTTGTTGTCACCGTTTATGGAGCAGAATACTACGTTTTCCAAAAAACTATAAAGTCGGTTGTAGCGATTTTCGTTGGGTTCAAGACTTGTTAGGGATGGTAAATGGGATGCAAAAAAAAGTTGTTGATTGGCCGTAATGAGAACGGTGCTTACCAACGATTCGGCAAATAGGTAGTTTGGATTAATCTCTTTGACCAACGAGACTATTTTGGCACAGACACTTTTAAACCCACCAAACAATCCTTCTTTATTGTGGTCATCGACTCCCTTTGTCAGATACGTTTTGTCCAACTCAGCAATCACAATTCGATGAAGCGCTTCTTCGTTCACAAATTCGAAGGTAGGATCATATTTTTTTTCTTCTGCTAAAACTCGTAAACAAGTTTTTAACTTTTCATTTGGATCAACGACAGCACTTGTAAATATTTCCATTCGATATTCCATCCAATTCCAGTACCAGGCGATCAAATAGACCAAGAGCCTATGTTTGTTTTCAAAATACCGATAAATGGATGCTTCCGTAGAGTCGATTTCTTCTGCTAATTTCTTGAACGTAAATTGTTCGAAACCCAACCGGTCTATTAAGAGCACACTACTATGGATTATCTTTTGACCTAATTGGGTGTGCTGTGGGTCTCGTAAGTAAAGATGGTCGTTCAGTTTGAAAGCAAGTGTCGGCATTTTGATACGGATATAAACAAATATAATAGTATTACTATCATTAATCGAAAAACCGCCTTAAAAGGTTTCGATTGGGTTCTATTATTTTGTTACGGGTATGAGTTATAGAAGAGTCTCCTTTGCCAGAATCCAGCAACCCATGGCAAGAGTAAACCACCCAAAAGCCTTTTTTAGCTTGATTCCCGGTATTTTTCGGGAAAGGACATTGCCAATATGTACGCCCACAATAGCTATTGCAGTGAGGGTTAGTAAGAACGTCCAGTCCATAGAGCTATTGAGCACATCTCCCAAAAAGCCCGTTAGCGAGTTGATGGCGATAATAAACAAGGAGGTGCCAGCTGCTGTTTTCATTGGTAAGCCTGTTAGAAGAACCAAAGCTGGGATAATCAGAAAGCCACCGCCTGCCCCCACGAGCCCAGTCAAAAAGCCAATCAATATACCCTCGACAATAATGAGCAAAGTTTGGTATTTTTTCCTCCCTGGTTGAATATCGCGCCTTCCTCGAATCATCGGAATAGAGGCCAAGACCATTAGAATCGCAAACAGACCCAGTAACAAAAATCTTTTCGTAAACGCAAATTCCCCGATTTGAAAAAGAAGATCGGGAATAGCCGGAACAATAAATTTCCGGGTGATGAAAATGGTAATGATAGACGGAATACCAAAAAGAAAGCCCGTCTTAATATTAACCAGGTGGTCTCGGTATTTTGGAATGGCACCAGCAAAGCTGGTCGTGCCCACAATAAACAGTGAATAGCCAGATGCGGTTACTGCATCCAAATGAAAAAGATAAACCAAAATTGGAATTGAAAGGATAGAGCCACCACCACCCAACAGACCTAACAGTAAGCCAATAAAGATCGCGGAAAAATAGCCGAGGTATTCCAAATCAATTTTCAGCAAGCTAAAAAATTGTGCCTGTTGGATTGTACCGTCTGCAAAATTTATTCGCCTAGTTCACGGATTTCAAAGTCTTTTCCCCGACCAAACTTGAGCAGATCTTTGATGGTGTAGCGTTCCAACGTGTGTAGGTCTTTTACTTTGAAGTCTCCGTTGGTCAAGATATTTTCAATCTGAAACTCATAACGATCGCCAAAATTGATGAGAAAGTATTTTTTGCCAGTGCGCAGCGCGCCAAAAGATAGACCGGACACTTATACCTTATTTCAGTCTTGCCAGATCGAGTTCAAAACCCGGAAGCAAAGGTTCTCCACTCAGTTTTTTGTCAAATCCAGTAACTTCAATTATTGCTCCATCCGATTGATAAACATATGATTTTTGCTGGATGGGATCTATAAGCCAAGCCAATTGACAACCATTTTCCACCCATTTTTCCATTTTAGATTTTAGCTGGATTAGCGAATCAGATTTAGAACGGAGTTCGATTACAAAATACGGACAAATAGGAGCAAATTTTTCCTGATCTTCTAATCTCAATTCATCCCACTTTGTTTTTCTTACCCAAGAGACATCCGGTGATCGCATGGATTTATCAGACAACCGAAAGCCAGTTGCCGAATCGAAGCCGTAGCCTAGTTGTCCGTTCATTTCAGCCCATTGAAAAAAGATGCCTGAGATCCTGAAATTCAGATTCCCTGTTATTCCGCCCGATGGTGACATAATTATTAGTTGGCCTAGTTCATCTCGTTCAATTCTTAACTCTTTGTTGGCTGCACAAAATGCAAACAACTCATCATCCGTCATTGGGTATTCGATCGGAATGTTCAGTGTGACATGCTCCATATAATCAAAATTATGAAAAAATTAGAGATCTTCTTCCCGCTCCAACATTAAGATCGATGCCTGAGGTACAATGAAATACTTTTCGTTTTCATACATTACTTCGATAGCACCTTTCTGGAGGAAGATTGCTAGATCGCCTTCTTGCGCCTGAAGGGGCAAGTACTTTATCTGTTCATCTTTCCCTTTCCAAAGGTCGTCTTCATCGGCTGGCATGGGCAGCGGATAGCCAGGTCCTACTTTTATAATATATCCTTTTTGAATTTTTTCTTTTTCTTGAACACCCGGTGGGAGATAAAGACCGCTTTCTGTTTTCTCAGATTCTTTTGCCGGGCGAATGAGCACGCGGTCGCCCACCACAATTAATTTTTTCAGCTTGTTATCTGGGGTAATCTTCATATTGCTATTCAACCAAATCGGAATTGTCATCTGCTCTCTCGACCAAACGCTGGTCAATAGTTTTTGTGGGCTTTAGTCCCAATAGCCTTATTTTCTCAACGCTGCTAACTAAATTTCCTTTGCCGGTAGAGAGTTTATTCATGGCACCCTCGTAAGAAGATTGAGTTCGCTTCAATTGATTGCCCATTTCGATAAGATCTTCTGTAAAGCCCCTAAACTTTTCATAGAGCGCTGTGGCTTGCCTTGCAATTTCAACTGTATTTCTATTTTGAAATTCTTGCTTCCAAATACTGGATATCGTTCGCAAAGTGGCGATCAGCGTTGAAGGACTTACGATGACTATATTTTTTTCAAAAGCATCATTGAAGATTTCAACATCATACCTTACTGAAGCGCTAAACGCGGGCTCTATAGGCACGAAAAGCAGGATAAAGTCTAAACTTGCAGCGCTATAGAGGGTTTGGTAGTTTTTTTCACTGAGTCCTTTGATGTGTTGACGAAGGGAAAGAATATGCTGCTTCAACTGAATGGAACGTTCGGTTTCATCATCTGCGCTCATAAATCGCTCATAGGCAACCAAGCTTACCTTCGAGTCAATAATTAGATTTTTGCTGTCCGGCAATTTAATCACCACATCGGGCTGTAATCGCTTCCCATCCTCTGAAGTAAGCGATTCCTGAATAAAATATTCACGCCCCTTCACTAACCCTGATTTTTCTAAAATACTTTCCAGAATATATTCACCCCAATTGCCTTGGGCTTTTGAATCTCCTTTTAATGCCCGGGTCAAATTGCTTGCTTCTTTGGTGATTTGCTGATTTAATTCTTTCAGATTGGTAAGCTGTTCGCGTAATGCAGAATGATTCTTAACACTTTCGGTATTCGTTAGTTCAACCCTCTTTTCAAAGTCACTGATTTTCTCACGCAAGGGGTTGAGGATTTCCCCTAGGTTGATTTTGTTTTGATCGGCAAACTTTTTCCCTTTTTCGTCAAATATTTTATTGGCCAGATTTTCAAATTGAGTGGTGAATTTCTCTTGCAGGCCTTCCATCTCTTTTTGCTGTTCGGCCAACTTCAGTTGAAGATTTTTGTAATCTGCTTCTGTTCGGGAAAAAACGGTAGAAAGTTCAAGTACTTTACTTCGTTCAACTGAAGCGATTCTTTTTTCTTCATCCAGTTGACTGACTAAGCCCAGGCTCTTTTCCTGTTCTACCAACAATCGCGTTCGTACATCTTGTAAAACTGATGATTGTGCGGATTTATTCAGCAACCAACCGATTAATCCGCCAATAGCTAGCCCTGTTATTCCCACTATTATTTCCATGCGGTGTAAATTTATATTATTTCAATCAGCAAATCACCTTGTGCCTTGGCTAGGCCTTTATCCAGATGAAATATCGGACTGATTTAAGTACCTTTGTCATTCATTGAACGTGTAACAGTATGATCGACACCATCACATCCAGCCAGGAAGCCATTGCCCTCGAAGATAAGTACGGAGCGCATAATTATCATCCTCTTCCGGTCGTCTTATGCAAAGGTGAGGGTGTTTTTTTATGGGACGTGGAGGGAAAACGCTATTTTGATTTTTTATCTGCCTATAGTGCTGTTAATCAAGGGCACTGTCACCCAAGAATCATTGATTCACTTATTGCACAGGCAAAAGAGTTAACGCTCACCTCGCGCGCTTTTTACAACGACAAACTGGGCGTAGCCGAAAAATATGTGTGTGAAACATTTGGGTACGACAAAGCTCTGTTCATGAACAGTGGTGCGGAAGCCAACGAGACCGCCATTAAGCTTGCGCGCAAGTGGGGTTACACCAAGAAAGGTATTCCTGAAAATCAAGCCGTTATTGTTGGCGTGAAAAAGAACTTTCACGGACGCACAACCACCATTATTTCTGCATCTACCGACAATGCAGCCCGAAAAGGCTTTGGTCCTTTTATGCCAGGGTTTGAAATTGTCGACTATGACAACATTGCTGCTCTCGAAACAACCTTAGCGAACCCAAACGTATGCGGCTTATGGATTGAACCCATTCAGGGTGAAGCAGGTGTGTATGTGCCTCAAGACGGATACCTGAAAGCGGCAGAAGCACTTTGCAAAAAGCACCGTGTGCTTTTGATGATGGATGAAATTCAAACGGGCATTGCGAGAACAGGCAAAATGCTGGCATCAGATCATGAGGGAGTTCGCCCGGATGTTTTGATACTAGGAAAAGCACTTTCGGGAGGAGTATTTCCCATATCGCTGGTATTAGCGGATGATGAGATCATGCTAGTGATAAAGCCGGGTGAACATGGTTCTACCTTTGGGGGGAATCCATTAGCGTCTGTAGTGGTAGTGGCCGCTTTGCAAGTGATTAAGGATGAAAAGCTGGCTGAAAATGCAGAACGTTTGGGAATCGTGTTTCGGAATAGGATGACCGCCTTCATGAAAAAATCCAGTATGATCAAATTAGTGCGAGGGAAAGGCTTGTTAAATGCGATCGTTATTAACGACACACCTGAAAGCGACACCGCTTGGAATATTTGTCTAAAGTTTGCTGAGAATGGTTTGCTGGCCAAGCCAACCCATGGTAACATTATTCGACTAGCTCCGCCTTTAGTGATCACTGAAGAGCAGATTCATGAATGTTGTGATATTATTGAAAAGTGTGTAGGAGTTTAACAGCGGATCCTACTGAATGAATTGAATATTTCTTTTGAGCCCGTTCAACTTTGTTCTTTGTACGGCAGATTTTTGAAATAGTCTATCAAAAACATCTTCTGTAATTTCCCGCCAGTCGGATACGGTCATTTTTTCTAACTCAGGGTGGGGCTGGAATTTTTTCTCATGGTGAGGTTTTGCAAACCGATTCCAGGGACAAACATCTTGGCAAATGTCGCAGCCAAATATCCAATTCTCAAATTTGCCTTTTACTTCAGTAGGTATTTCTTCTTTGAATTCGATAGTAAAATAGGAAATGCACTTGCTCCCATCAACTACGTAAGGTGCTGGGATAGCATCGGTGGGGCAGGCATCCATACAAGCGGTGCAGGTACCGCAGTAGTCTTTGATGGGGCCATCATATTCTAATTCCAAATCAATAATTAGCTCGGCCAAAAAAAAGAAACTGCCCATCTCTCGATTAAGTAGCAACGAGTTTTTACCAATCCAACCTAGGCCTGATTTTTTTGCCCACGCTCTTTCGTGGACAGGCGCAGAATCAACAAACGCGCGACCCTCCACCTTACCCACTTCTTCTTGAATCAGTTCCAGAAATGTTTTGAGTTTTTCTTTTATTACGAAGTGATAGTCTTCGCCATAAGCATATTTGGCGATTTTATATGAATCTACTTTGTCTGCGGCTAAATCTTTGTCGGGGTAATAATTGTACATTAAGCTGATCACAGACTTCGCGCCCGGCAGAAGCAATCGCGGATCTAGACGCTTATCAAAATGATTTTCGAGGTAACTCATCTTTCCCTGGTAGCCGCGTTTCAACCACTCCTCCAGGCGAGGCGCTTCTTCTTCCAGAAATTCTGCTTTCGATATCCCGCAAAAGCTGAACCCCAGTTGAGAGGCAAGGGATTTAATAAGATTTGTGTTACTAGCTGTGTCCAACTTTTTTAATCAAACAATCCGGGCCGCTTAGAAACAGGCACCACGATTTTCAAATGCTTGTAGGCAAGCTCTGTAGCCTCGCGCCCGCGTGAGGTGCGTTTTATGTAGCCCTCTTGAATTAGAAAGGGCTCATACATCTCCTCAATAGTTTCTGCTTCTTCGCCCACTGCTGTCGCAATGGTAGAAAGTCCAACAGGTCCACCTTTAAATTTGTCGATGATGGTTGTGAGGATACGGTTGTCCATATCGTCTAACCCATTTTCATCAACATCCAATGCTTTTAAGGCAAGCTGTGCGATAGGCTTAGTAATCGTGCCATCTCCTTTTATTTGTGCAAAATCCCGGGTGCGTCTCAATAAGTTATTGGCAATGCGTGGCGTGCCTCTGCTTCGTCTGGCAATTTCAAAAGCGGCATCATCTACAATAGGCGTGGCCAGTATATCAGCAGAGCGTTTTACAATTTTGGTGAGTAAGGTTGAATCATAATACTCCAGCCTGGCATTGATACCAAATCGTGCACGTAGAGGAGATGTTAACAAACCTGCACGGGTAGTTGCTCCTATTAGAGTAAAGGGATTTAAACTTATTTGTACAGAGCGTGCATTAGGTCCGCTGTCCAACATAATGTCGATGCGGAAGTCTTCCATGGCCGAATAGAGATATTCTTCGACAATTGGATTGAGCCGATGAATCTCATCGATGAAGAGGACATCGTTTGTTTCAAGGTTGGTGAGCAGCCCCGCCAAGTCTCCGGGTTTGTCGAGTACGGGACCAGATGTAATCTTTATATTAGACCCAAGTTCATTTGCAATGATGAATGAGAGAGTCGTCTTGCCAAGCCCGGGAGGGCCATGCAAAAGCACATGGTCAAGCGATTCGCTTCGTTGCTTCGCGGCTTGCACAAAAACCTTTACATTATCAACTACTTTCTGCTGACCCGTAAAATCAATGAAGGATAGCGGCCGCAATGCCTTCTCAACTTCTTTCTCTCCGGCCTCTAATCCTTCGCCATCTGCCTTTAAATAATCTTCACGCATGGTCAAAATTCAAGATTTAATAGTCAAGATTCAAGTGAAGTGGACATTCTTCTGCTAATTTTGATTTTTCATTTAGCATGATATGGATAATCGTTGGAAAAATGCGCTCTATTCGTTGCTTTTGATTGTGGCGTTGATCTCTGTGTGGAAATGGCGCGATCTAAACAAACCAAAGAATGGAACAGCCATTATGGAACCCATGAAAATTGAGGGGGAAACAATGGGCACTACGTATCACATTACCTACTTTGACGAACAAAAAAGGAACTTTAAAACTTCTGTTGATTCACTTTTGGTGCTGGTGAACAAGTCGATTAATAATTACGATCCCGAATCTGATGTTTCTCGCTTTAATAGGAATAAGACTTCTTTTGTTTATTCCTTACCTTACTTTTTACCGGCTGCAAAGAAAGCTCTTGAAGTTGCTCAAGAGTCGGGTGGAGCATTTGATCCCACGGTTATGCCATTGGTGTATGCCTGGGGTTTTGGATCTAAAAAGGATAAACCGCTTCCCACCAATGGACAGATTGATTCTATAAAATCGTTTGTTGGTTTTGATAAAATCAATTTTAATTCAGATAGTATTTGGAAGACAAATCCTAAGACTCAATTAGATTTCGGAGGCATAGGCCAAGGGTATGGCGCAGATGTGATGACCGATTTTTTGAAAGCGAAGGGAATTAAAAATATGCTGGTGGAGTTAGGCGGAGAAGGCATGGCATGTGGTGTCAATTTAAAGTCCGGTGAACCCTGGGAGCTAGGCATATTAGATCCTAATTCGAAGCGGGATAGCCTGTTTTTTACCGCCTACGTCAAATTAACTGATAGGTCGTTCACCACATCAGGCAATTATTTTAACTATCGGATTATAGACGGCAAAAAGTATTCACACACGATCGATCCACAAACCGGCTATCAGGCGGAGCGGGCTATTCTTAGCTCATCGGTGTTTGCTGCAGACGCACGCACAGCTGATGCATGGGCTACCGCCTTTATGGTGATGGGGCATGAGAAAGCAATCGAGTTGTTGAAACAGCACCCTGAATTGGATGCTTTTTTTGTATACACTTCAACGGCTGGCAATATTGAAACCTATCATACTCAGGGTTTAAAGGATCTTATTGAGATAAAGCGGTCGGGGAAGTAACTTGTAAGATCGTATCTTTGCAAAACGTCTAAAACCATTTTGAAAATCTTCTTGGGGAACGTTGTGTCTATACAAGTGTCATGATCATATCCTTATTGATTCTTTTTTTTGTTGCTCTGATTGCCGGAGGCATCGCTTTCTATATACCCAAGATCAACACGGGCACGTACAAACTTTGGCTTGTCTTTGCCGGGGCATATCTTTTTTCTATTACACTCGTTCACATTTTCCCTGAGCTATTTTCACACGGCAGCAATGCTGGCTATATTGGAATTTTCATTTTAATAGGATTTTTTCTTCAACAAGGCCTGGAGTTCTTGTCGAGTGGCGTTGAGCACGGACATATTCATGTACACGAAAACAGCCACCAACACCGGGAGTCTTCCGCTATCTTAGTTTTGTTTGCCTTGTGTATCCATGCTTTCTTAGAAGGTGGGCTGCTAGCACATCCACGCACGGTTACACACCATCATGACTCTAATACGTTGTTATGGGGAATCGTATTGCACAAAGCACCAGAGGCATTCGCCTTAATGTCTGTTTTGCTGTGTGATTTAAAAAGTAAAAGGAGAGCGTTACTTTTTTTGTTCGTTTTTTCAATGGCCTCTCCGTTAGGCCTTTTTCTTTCCAATTATTTGCTAGCTAATGAGTGGATGTCCTCACAGGCTTTTACATTTTTCTTTGCCGTAGTAAGCGGAAACTTTTTGCACATCTCTACAACCATTGTTTTTGAAAGCAGTGCCGACCATAAGTTCAATGCCAAGAAGATGGGTGTGGCAATTCTTGCTGCAGCTGTGGCGGTAGGAACAGAATTATTTGCTTAGTTCAGTTTTTAAAATCTTTGAAAATAGAAAACACCATTTTAGTGAGTTGCTCAGTAAATTATTGCGGAGCTTTTCTAAAAATAACATTGTTTAAAAATGCTATATTTATATAAAGTGTCAATGAATGCGCGGCTAAAGGAAATGATCCGATCCTGTTTTAAAAACAGGTTAGCCGAGAGTCTCTTAGTCTTTTTATATCGAAAGAAGAGGAAGTTTAGATCCTGGGTAGCCCGTGAAGCTGCTTACCAGGAAAGGACCCTTAGATTTGCCGAACGCGATGGCGTTTTATACAAGCTAGATATCTCCGATGTCATCGGCCACTCGCTCTTTTTCTTTAACCACTATTTTGCGCCTCTGGAAGTATTTGATATGCTAAAGGAAGATTCTATTGTTATTGACATTGGGGCAAATATTGGTACCGTGGCGCTACGAGCCGCAAAAATTTGTAAGAATGGTCATGTGTATGCTTTTGAGCCTGATCCCCTGCACCACGATTCATTAAAAGTGAATCGTGGTCTCAATCAATTTACAAACGTTACTATTATTCCAAAGGCGCTTGGCAGTAAACCGGGACAGGCAGTTCTCTCTAAATTGGAGCAGCGCAACGCGGGGATGAATCGCATTTTGCCTGCCGAAGAAGCCGCTCAATATAATTCAACCCATATCAATGTTGCTACCCTGGATGATGAAATGTCCTCAATTAATCCAACGCGAATTGATCTGATCAAAATTGATGTGGAGGGCTACGAGTTTCACGTGTTGATGGGAGCACAAAAAACGATCGCACGATATAGACCAATTTTGGTCATCGAGGTGATTGACACCAATCTACGGATACATCAGCTTAGCTCCACAGACGTGATCGATCTTCTGCAAAACTGGGGTTACGAAATATTAGATCTTAAAACTCACCAACCCATTGTGGCTGGTGAAAAAATTGAGACCGACATTCTTTGTACTCCACAAAAAACACATTGATGGAATTGACTCACCGTGCCTGGGATCAATCGTCTCCGCCTCGCAAGGTGTTGTTCATCCGTTTTCAGGCATTGGGTGATGTGGTGATCACACTTCCCTATATCCGCGATTTCTCAAAGAAACATCCCACTACTAAAATTGATTTTCTCACGCTTGAAGAAAACAAAACAATTCCTGAGAGTCTTCTTTTTTTTAATCGTGTTTTTTCAATTGGAGGCGGCCGAAACAATAAACTTCAATATGTCTCAGCTTTATCTCTTTTACCTAGACTAGTCGCCCGGCAATACGATGTAGTATTCGATTTGCAAAATCATCGACTGAGTAACATTATTCGCAAAATCACTCGCCCAAAAGCGTGGGTGGAATTTGATCGGTACTCTCCACAGTCAGCCGGAGAACGAAACCGGCAAGCCATCGAAAAAGTTGGACTGGGTTCCGTTTCTGTCAATTCAAAATTGGAAACACGAATCCAAAAAAGAACGACAGATGAGCTGTTGAAATTGGCAGGCTGGAACGGAGTCAGTAAAATCGTGATTCTCAATCCGGCCGGTTTTTTTGAATCGAGAAACTGGCCTATTGAAAACTATTTTGAATTTATGGGATTGTGGAAAAAACATCACCCAAACACGCAGTTCCTTTTGGTAGGCACCGAACGAATATTAGACAAGGCAAATGCCCTGAAAGAAAAGGCACCGGATTCTGTAACTCATCTGATCAACAAAACAAATCCTGCCGAAGCTTTTGCATTGGTAAACCGTGCTTCGTTTATGTTGACAGAAGACAGTGGGCTCATGCACATGGCTTGTGTACAAGGCGTGCCGACTCTCGCTTTGTTTGGATCAAGTCGTTCAGATTGGTCTGCCCCACAAGGAATATGGTCGTTGTGTCTCCACTCGGGTGACTTGCCCTGCGGAGCTTGCATGCTGACCAACTGTAAATTTGGCGATAACCGTTGCCTTACTCGGTACACTCCAGAATTTGTTTTCGAAAAATCGCAGCAGCTAATCTCCATTCAGCCATGAAAAAGCGATTAGCCATATTCATGCATGGTGGAGTGGGCGGTGGCTTTTATTCACAAGGTCAGCCTAACATTGCGGCACTGGTAAACGAGTTGGCTCGAGATTACACCGTTACCGTTTATTCTCATTTTCGCGCGAACAAAAATTTTTCACCTTCGTATCACTTCGTCTCAGCTCCAAAAATTCTGAAAATTGGAACAGTAAGATGGCTGTGGCTCGCGACTGCATTCTTGTTTTACCACATCAAACACAAGCACCATGTGTTATTTGCGTTTTGGGCGTATCCCGCTGGTTTTTGGTGCGTACTCGTTGCACGATTTTGTCGCGTTCCAGCTATTGTTCACTTGCAAGGCGGTGAGGTGGTTGGTTTTCCTGCTATTCAATATGGCAGTTTATTACAACCCCGATCGAGACGTTTGGTAAAATTGACATTGCAAAAGGCAAGTACTGTCATTGCGCTCACGCAATACCAAAGGAAATTTGCTGAAAAAATTGTGAGTCGGCCCTATTATGTCATTCCGTTTGGTGTTGATGCAAATCAGTTCTGTTTTCATACCAAACAATTTCATCAGCCGTTAAGATGTTTGCATGTGGGGAGTTTCATTCCGGTTAAGGATCAATCAACTCTGTTAAAATGTTTCGCCCAATTCTCGCAACAAATTCCAGCCGTACTTCAACTGGTGGGCGAAGGTTATTTGGAATCTGATTTAAAATTGGAATGCAAATTATTAAACATCAATAGCTTGGTAACATTTTCTGGCTTCCAGCCACACATTGACATTCAAAAGTTTTACGAGTGGGCTGATGTTTTGATTCACACCTCGCTCTATGAGGGGCAATGCTTGGCCGTAACAGAGGCTGCCGCCAGTGGCGTTCTTATTGCAGGCACTAATGTAGGTTTGATTTCCGATCTGGGAAGCGACTGCTGTGTGGTGGCGGAAACTGGCGAAGCTGACGAGCTGGCAAGAGCAATTATCGCTGTTGTACAAAATCCTGAAGAAAGATCGACCAAAATAGAAAATGCTAGAAAATGGTCGGAGGCAAATTCTTTTAGAAAGTCATATCAACAAATCAGGCAGGTTATAGATCATTTTTGGTAGATTTTAAACATGGCTAAAAAGAAAATAGACAGAATTGCGGTGTTTGGTGGAGGGGCACATATCATTCCAAGTTATAGAGCTTTGTTAAATAATCTCTCGAATTCATATGAACTTGTTGTTTACTCTGAGTTTACTATTTCAAAAAAGTACGATGCACAATACTTGATTCGTTCCTATCCTTATCGACATTATAAGCGCTGGCTTTTAGTGTTATGGATTCTCCTGCGCTTTGCGCTAGATCATATGCGCCTACGTTTTGACGTTGTTCACTCCCACTCGACTTACCCGTCCGGAAAACTGGCCATTCTGATTAAAAGAGTTTTCAGGATTCCAGTAGTCGTATCCCTAAATGCAGCTGAAGCAATTGGTATTGAATCAATCCAATTTGGAGATTTGCTGAATCCGCGGAGAACGAAAATCAATAGAAATGTAATAGAACAGGCTGATGCCGTCACCGCTTTGACAGAATTTCAAGATTCATACGTCCGGAAGGAATTTTTACGGATGGACGTTCAAATTATTGCGCGCGGCATAAGTTACAATAATGTCAAAACTAAAGAGAACGTTCACTGGACAGGACGTGAAATGACATTCTTACATGTAGGTTATTTGCACCCTATCAAAGATCCAATCACGCTCATCAATTGTTTTCATTTACTCACAAAATCAATTCCATGCCGATTGATTCAAGTTGGGCAAGATTATATGAATGGCGAAGTGCAGCGACATGCTACTGCTTTGGGAATCTCTCATCTTATAGAATTTAAAGGATTTGTGGAACATGATTCCATTTATCAATATTATGGGGCGGCCGATGTGTTGCTTCATACTTCTTTATTTGAAAGCCAGGCGATAGTCGTCAATGAAGCGCTCGCTCATGGCCTATTGGTTTTTGGTACACACGTGGGCTTGCTCGCAGACTTGGCAGAAAAGTGCTGCATAACCGTGCCAACAGGGGAGTATCAGGTGCTTGCTAAAAAGGTGATCAAGACGCTTTCTGATAAAGATTGCTGCGAAAGACTGTTAGAAAAATCCAAAGAGTGGATAGCGCAACATGACTTAGCATGGACAACAAATCGATATAAAGATCTTTATATCGATGTCATTGAACGATCAGCTCGATCAAAGTGATCGCAGTTTGCCTTCTTCTAATAAAAGTGAGTGATCAAAGTAGCTTCGAAGCGTTTCGTCATGGGTGATTAAGATAACCGTTTGAGGTAATTGAGTGATCAGTCGAATGAGTTCGTGACTCGCTTGTTCATCCAAATTACTGGTAATTTCGTCCAACAGAATTACGTCCCGATTCATGTAAAGCGCTCGGGCAATGGCCAATCGTTGTCGCTGGCCTCCGGAAATTTGTAAACCTCGTTCGCCTAATATGGTGTGCAATCCATCGGGCAGTTGTTGTAACCAAGATTCCATTCCAAGCGATTCAACCAGTTTTTCGATTTTCTTCTCATCAACGCCAGTTTCCGAGTTTTCAAAAGCAATATTCATCAAGATAGAGCCATTGACCAATACCGGATTTTGAGGAACATAAGAGAGATTCTTCTGCCAGCTCATAATAACTGCGGCATCCAAGGGCTGTCCATCAATCGCAATCACACCACTTTGCGGACGGAGAAACCCCATTAATAAAAGTAGAATGGTTGATTTACCCGACCCCGACTTTCCGGTAATCAACAGTTTACTCCCTTTAGCTATCGAAAAATTTAGTTGATTTAAAAGAGCTGGACGTTTCTCATAAGCAAACGAAACATTTTTGAATTCGATCGTTTGTAAAAAGGAAATTTCTGCCTCCTCGTACTTCTTATCATTAGCTGTAGCATTAAGGCGAGTGCTGATATCGGTCACCACATACTCATTTGTTTTAATTTGAAAAAGAGCGGCAATGATTCGGTTGATGGATGGAACGGCACGAATACCTGCGGCCGAATAAATCCCTATTAAGAAAATGGCCTCTTTCGTTGACACACGGGCCATCACCAAATAAATCACCATTACACATAGCCCCAGCGCAGCCGTAGTTTCAAAAAAACGCATGCCATTGGAATAGTGGGTGGCCTGCTCCACTTGCAGTTTATTCAATCGCTCTGTCAGTGTATCTGTTTCATGGACGACTGTTTTAGTTTTTTGATAGATATTGATTTCCAAAAAACTATCAAAGGCAGATAACACTCGCTCAATTAAACGCGGATAGTTTTCTTTTTGAATGCTTCCAATTGAACTAAGGTTCTGTCGAATGGCTCGGTAGTATAGGATAGCGGGCAAACTCAGTACCCCCAAAAAGAAGAAAGCACGAGCGTTGTAAGTCAAAATCATAGCCATAATGCCAACTAAGACCATCGTTTCGATCAAAACAGTTGTGAGCGCCAAGATAATGTTCTGTGCAAAGGCGGCTGGCAGATGCACTACATTGATCAGTTCTCCGGAAGCACGTTGTTGGTAATAGGTGCTATAAGACTGATGCAGGTTTTTTTCAATCAACTGTTTTGAAATTTTAGTGGCGATTCCAAAGGCAAAAGTGGTGCGGTAACGGGTGATATATACTCCCGTAATGTGTTTAACGCCAAAAAACAATGAAACAACTTGGATGGTTGCTACCTTCACTGAAGCATCATCTGAAAAAGGAAAAATCGAGATCAGCTTTTTCAACCAAGGGAGTTCACTGACGAATTCCGGCTGTACGATGGCAATGGCTAAAGGAAAAATAGAAGCAACAGACAGTAGATCTAACAATGTTTGTAAGAATAACAATACAACCAACCGGGGGCCACTGGTTTCACTTTGATGCCGCGCTAATTGAAGCGAAGGCAAAACAATGTTTTTGAAGAACCTCATGCTTGTTTGACTACGATCCACGGAAATGGCGATGTTCTTCTAAATTTCCTCATGACTCGGTTTTGCAGGGAAGCCGGATTGTATAGATACGTCCAGTTAAAATTATCCAGCTCTGAAATCGATCGATGAAAATAGTTGGCAGCCATCGCGGGAAAACCCATTTGCGCAAAGTAATCTTCGGTTCTCTTATGGGCATCTGCGATTTGAAGTGGGTGGTAAAATGGTGTATCAATAATGTGGACTTCTACAGTTGATCTGCCTAGCTCAAACATTCTTTGAATTAGTCTCGAAAAGCTTGGGAAATACTGGGCGCTACTGGCTAACACGATAACATCGAAAAAGCCGATGGGCAGTATGTCTGAGAAAACATCAGCTTGCAAAAAGGTTGTTCCACCGTTTGAAAAAAGGCGGGCGGCTTGTTCCAATTCAAACTCATTTACATCAACTCCACACGTATCCACTTTTACTTGTGACGAAAGCTGATGAGTCAACCATCCATTTCCACAACCAACCTCCAATAGATTTTCAAAGGGTGTTTTTTTTAAATAGTTGGCTAGTTTTCCAGTTGATTTTTTTCTGATTAACCATTCCTCAAAATGTGGATGATCAATCGATACTTTTGGAAGCAGGCGAATTTCTTTATCTGAGTGCAGCCGGTTCTCCTTTTGCCGAACCTCAATGTACTGTTTTTCGAACGTTTCAAAACTGAAATTATTCTGAAAGTAAAGACCATCCGCTCGTTTGTTGACAAGTGGATGGTTGTCTAAATAATTTTTAAGTAGTGTCAAGGTGTGTAACGAAAAGTAGCAATGATGTGGTCTCCAATTCTATTGAATGGAAAAGTAGATCTTACTTTTTCATCCCACTTCGTCAATTGATGATAAAGTTTGGGATGTTTATTGATAAAGTGTTTTGCCGATGGCGGTGGTGACAGCACTCCCAATCCTTCACATTTCACCAATTTGAAATTTTCCCCGAGCGATTTCTTAATATCGCCAAGTGAATAGTAGTACGTTTTGAAATATTCCCCCTCCAAATGAGCCATCACACCGTTTTTATGGAAGCGTCTCAATCCCTGTTTAAAATGGCCTTTCAGCAGCCACATGATTTCCCATGGGCAGATGGGTGGCATAATCACCCAAGTAAGCATTGCATGTTCGTTCAATAACTTCGGCAAGTGCTGGGTAACTTTCTTTAAATCATCGGTACAATTGAGTCCGCCAAAATCGGAGAACACATAATCAAATCTTCCAGTCACGAGATTCAAATTTTCGAACGAACCCTGTTGAACGGTTAGTCTATCCTGAAATCCCAACTTATTGATCTTATTCTGAATCTGTCCAACCATTCCATCGGATAACTCAACGCAATGTACGTGGTGACCAGCCTCCACAAAATAGCTTGCATCGATACCCGTGCCAGCGTTTAACTCCAGTATATTACTTTTCGTCTTTAGAAATTGTTTGACATGTTTATAAACCTGCTGTCTCCATGCCAACAAGATGGGGTTTGCTTGATCATCTGCATCATACAAATCGGACTGCTTACTAAATGCTTTATTGACATTCTCGTAATGACTTCGGGGCTCGTTTGGTAGGGTGGCTTCAGTTACCATAACGTCCCAATTTTTTCATTTTTAAATTCAACCAAGTGGCAGTCATTAAATAGTATAGGATAGAGAATAATTTCTTAAACGTCTCCGCCAGCGGAAGTTTGACGAATTTGGCGAGTTGCAAAAAATTTCGCTTCATTCGGTAGCGAGCATGAACATAGCGATGCAGTATCTTGTAGTATCCCGAGGGATACTTGTTTTGAAACATCATTGCCAACTCGTCTGAGTCGGACCAATTTTGCTTGGCTCCTAATTGCGACTTTACATTTTCATAAAACTTGGTGCTTGGCAACGGGTAAGAAACAGAGATGCCAATTTCGTCTGGCATCAACTCCAATACCATGTTCAGCGTTTTTTTGATTTCAGCTTGGTCTTCGCCAGGGTAGCCAAACTGTAAAAAGAAAGCAGTTTGAATGCCCTTGCTCTTTAAAAGTCGAGTCGCTTCGTAGATTTGGTTTACGGTAGTGCCCTTATCCATTGCGTCCAGAATTTTCTGGGAACCCGATTCGGCTCCAACCCACACCGTTTCAGCACCCGACTCCGCCAACGCCTCAATGGTATTTTCTTCCAGAAGCAAATCAACCCGCGATTGAATTTTGTATTTAAATTTTAATCCTCTTGCTTTTACTTCTGAGTTAAATTCCTGAATCCACAGGGGCTTTAGTCCAAAAATGTCGTCACACATCCAAAAATGACTCGGAGAAAAGTTTTTTAGCAGATACTCGATTTCATTGACCACCGATATGGGCGAACGGGAATTGTATCGATTCCCATAAATGGGTTTGGCGCACCAGTTACACTTAAATGGGCAACCTCGGGTGGTAGCAAGGTTCAACGAAAAGTATCCGTGGTGTTTCAGCCAAATGTCTTGATAGGGTTTCAAATCAATCAAGTCCCAAGCGGGCATTGGTATTTGATCAAGGTCGCGAATGACGGCACGATTTGGTGTTTTGATCGTTTCGTTATTTTTACGAAAAGCAAGACCTGCCACCTGCGTTGGGTCGTGTTTCCCATCCAAACAAATAAGTAACTCTTTCAATGTTTCTTCGCCTTCGCCCCGCACCACATAGTCAACACCATGTTCAAAATATTTTTCAAAATGATCGGTAGAGTCAGAACTACAAATGATGACGATGCAATTTTGCTGCTTTGCTAATGACGCCATTGTAAAAGCCGCCTGACGCATTACCGAAAGGCACATCTTCGTTAAGTAATTGAAGCCATCATCATAGGTGACAAAGTATTCGGGTTTTGATGAAAATGCTTTTGCAATGGAATTTGGATTATCGGAAAGACCTACGTCAACAAAATTGACGTCAAAACCAGAATCGCGAACCACCGCTGCAGCCTGCAAGGCTCCCAAAGGAGGATACGGTTGATTCGCACTCCATTGCTTTTCATCGAGCGGATACAAATAACCTTGCGTAAACAAAACGTTCATACAGGTACCGTTTCAAAAAGTGGCTGCAGCTCTTTTAACCGGTTTTCGTACAGGTCAAGAATTTTTTTTTGATTATGACCAATATGAACTTTTGAAACATCTGCTCTCGCTTTAAAGGCAATAGCAAAATCCTCTTTTGAGAACTTACTCTTGTGTTGGCGGCTAAGTTTAAAAAGCGTGAGCCTCATCAAAAACCGTTCGGTTCGTGCGCCAAAAACACCTAAAAAAAATTCCAGGAGAGCAGTTCGCTTCATTGGTGAAGCGGAAGAAAAATCAGTTTGGTTAATCTTAAAGTTTGGCAAAAGGTCATGTAACCATCTGTTGGATTCAAGTAGCTGGAAATAGTATGTATGCCCATAAACCGGAATCAATGTCGTTAACTCCGTTGCGGTGAAGACGTTCCGTTCATCGATGGTCAAATTATCAGAGGAGATAAAATAGTTCAAACAATAGTTTCGATAGTTCTTTTTTGCTACCAACAATTTCCGCGTATAAACAAAAATCGTTCGCGCCAGCCACAGATGGTGCGGTGCAGTCACAATAAAAAAGTCCAAATCACTTTTATCGTCTGCATAGTTTTTGGACAGCGATCCTGAAATAAAGATACCTCTTATAAAAGGAAACTTGGAGATAAACGCGGCTTTCTGTCGCGCCAAATCCATCTGCTCGCGAGCTCGTGCGTTAGCTGTTTGCCTTTTCTCAATCAAACCAAAATCATTGCGCAGCGTAAAAAATTCATCGAAACGGTATACCCGGCCATCGTTTACAAGTTCATCAACGCTCTTGGCAACTTCTTCGTTCTCTGCGCGAAGCGGCAGTTTTGCGTGAATCTCAACCAGCGTAAGTGGATAGGAGAAGACATCATAATAAGCTAACGTGCTAACAATGCTGAATCTCAAGGGCTCTTTTTTCATTCCCTAAATTTACTCACTTTTTTATTTCTAGTTATCATGCTAATTTGTAAAGTAAATGGTTCAGAGAATGATTACTAATCTAGTCGAATACAGGCAGCAATATCGCGAAAGCGATTTAAAACCAGAGGAATTTTGGGCTAAACAAGCGGAGAAACTCAGTTGGCAGAAAAAATGGCACCGCGTACTCGAATACGACTTTTACAAGCCTGAGGTGAAGTGGTTTATAGGTGCGAAGTTGAACATTACAGAAAATTGCATCGATCGCCACTTACCGGCCCGTGCCCATCAAACCGCCATTCTTTGGGAATCAAACAACCCTTCCGAACCCTCTCGAAAAATTACGTATCAACAACTCTCGGTTGAGGTCAATCGTGCCGCCAACATGCTGAAAGCAAACGGTATCAAAAAAGGCGATCGCGTGTGCATTTACATGCCCATGATTCCAGAAACAGCCTTTGCTATGTTAGCGTGCGCCAGAGTGGGAGCGGTTCATTCAGTCGTATTTGCCGGTTTTTCGGCTGGTTCATTGGTCGATCGCATCAACGACAGCAATTGCAAAATGGTGTTAACTGCCGATGGCGCCTATCGCGGAGATAAAAGAATTGATTTGAAATCAATTGTGGATGAAGCATTGAAGAAATGTCCGTCTGTAGATAAATGCATCGTGCTCAACCGAACCAATCTTTCAGTTTCCATGCAACCCGTTCGTGATCTTTGGTGGCACGAAGAGATCAGAAAAACAAGTGACGTTTGTGTAGCCGAAGAGATGGATGCCGAAGACCTGCTCTTTATTCTTTACACCTCAGGCAGCACGGGAAAACCAAAAGGGATGGTACACACTTGTGGTGGTTATTCCGTGTACACGAATTACACGTTCAAAAATGTATTTCAATACAAAGAAGGTCAAACGTTCTGGTGTACGGCCGATGTGGGCTGGATCACCGGTCACTCGTATATAATCTATGGTCCTCTTTCCGCTGGCGCCACCACGTTGATGTTCGAAGGCGTACCGAGTTGGCCTGATATGGGTCGGTTTTGGCATGTAATTGAAAAACATAAAGTCAATATTTTTTACACCGCACCTACGGCTATCCGGTCATTGGAAAAAGCACCTCTGTCATTTGTGGAGAAATATGATTTGTCATCGCTGCAAGTGTTAGGCAGCGTAGGCGAACCCATCAACGAAGAAGCCTGGCATTGGTATGACAAAAACATCGGCAAAGGCAACTGCCCCATTGTTGACACGTGGTGGCAAACGGAAACGGGCGGCATTATGATTTCACCCTTGGCGGGAATTACCAAAACGAAACCTGCGTTTGCAACACTACCATTGCCGGGCGTGCAGCCCGCCATCATGGATGAAACTGGAAAGGAATTGGAAGGGAATAATGTAGAAGGACGATTGACCATAAAATTTCCCTGGCCATCGATGGCGCGCACGATTTACGGAGATCATCAGCGGTTCAAAGACACTTATTTCTCAACCTTCCCCGGAAAATATTTTACTGGCGATGGCTGCAAACGCGATGAAGATGGCTACTACCGAATCACCGGAAGGGTCGATGACATCATTATTGTATCGGGTCACAACATGGGCACAGCCGAAATCGAAAGTGCCATTGACGAACATTCGGCTGTTTGCGAATCGGCAGTAGTTGGTTTTCCGCATGACATTAAAGGTCAAGGCGTTTATGCATTTGTAGTTACGTACGATCCGGTGCATGAACCTGTTCATTTGCGCAACGAAATCAAAGATGTGGTTTCAAAAATTATTGGTCCTATTGCCAAGCCCGATAAAATTCAGTTTGTGAGCGGCTTACCCAAGACGCGCTCCGGAAAAATCATGCGTAGGATTTTACGTAAAGTAGCTGAGGGTGACACCACTAATTTAGGAGATACAACCACTCTTCTTGATCCGGCTGTAGTTAATGAAATAAAGGCCGGTGCCATTTGAAACAACGGAACAGCAAATAAATAGCTGGACTTCCAAGTAAATAATTGTTACTTACATTACTATTGTAGTATTCAAAAAGTATGTGGAATAACAAATTTGTTGGGAAGTTGCTGGTTTTGCCATTGGCAGCATTTTTTATGTCCTGTTTTAATCCGGCTGATTATGAGATAAAGAAAATTCAAGCATCCACAAATATCTCTCTTCCTCTGGCGACTGGTTCTTTGTCCATCCAGGATTTTCTGAATAAGCTGGATAACAATGTCGAAGTTAAAGTGTATCCAGATGGATTGGTTTATTTTCAGTATGTCAAGTCGATCGAGTGGAGTGAGATCAGGAGCCTGTTGGCATTTCCAAGCCAAACTCTTAATCTAACTTTTCCGGTAATAGCGGCATCTTTTCCCCCGAGCAACGTTGAAATTAAGCCGCTTTCTTTGACTTCATCCCTCGAGTTTGCTTTTAGCCCAGAAAAACTCAAAGAAATACAATTTAAGGGTACTAGTTTAACAGTGAATGTGTCACTTTCTCCAGCGAACCCTAACTTTCCCTTTGAGATAGACATCAAACTACCGAGTGTTTCTCTAAACGGAATCCCTTTTCAAAAGAGGGTTTCGGGGCAGTCTTCTTTTTTACTGAATGATTATATCGCGTTTTTGAACGATAATAAATTTTCCGTGGATTTAGGCCTGATTGTAAAGCCTCGTGCCAACACGGTTACAATTCCTGCAGGTTCTTCTTTGAATGTTAGCTTGGCCTTCAGCGGTATAGATTTTAAATATGTAAAGGGATTTTTGGGAGATCGAACAACGGCTATTCAACCTCAAGTATTCAATGTAGATGCTTTCGGATCTGCACTTGATAAGGCGAAAGTTTCGTTTGCGGATCCTCGATTTTCTGTTGATGTATTGAACGACTATGGAATTCCAGTGCGATTGACCTTTACATCATTGGAGGCGCGCAAAAAGCCCTCTAGAGTCTTGTCACTAGTTACGAATCCGGCTAGTCCTATTGCTCTTCTTTCCCCTCCCGTCTTAGGCCAACAATCCACCACAAGTCTTTCTATAACAAATGCGAAGCAGATTACGGATTTGGTTCCAGACGAGTTCTATGTAGCAGGAAATGCCCGAATTAATCAAGGCCTTACTAGCGGCAATAATTTCTGTGCCGATACCAGTAAACTTAGACTCAAAATAAAATCCGAAATCCCGCTCTATGGCAGCTTTTCAGGTATAGTGTTGGCAGATACGTTTGATATTGACTTGACTAGCATAAAAAGCTCCGAAGTAGAAACAGCAGCACTAAAGGCGAAAATTACAAATGAATTGCCACTGGATGCTACCCTACAAATCTATATCGCTGACAGTAAAAGTATAATTTCAGATTCTATTTTTACTACTGCCCAGGCGGCCATAGTTGTTGGTAGCAAAGCAAATGCCTTGGGCGAACTACAAACAGCGGGTGTTTATGATAAGGAGATTTCATTGAACGTAGACAAAGTTAACAAACTATTTGCCGCCAAAAAATTAATCGTCAAATCAGTGATGAATACAATCAGAAATTCGAGTGGAGCTGCCATTGATGTTAAATTTAAAGCCGCGTACAAAATGGATGTAGCAATTGGTTTGAAAACGCAACTAAAAATTAGTCGTGGTTTATGAAACATGGCCGCTTTCACTTTTTTGGGGTAATGATTATAGTTTGTATGACAATCAATGCCAATGCTCAGCAGGAGGCAACATTGTACTTCATGAGTTACGTTCCGCAATCTTCTTACCTGAATCCTGCTTTTATTCCAAAGCAAAAACTCTCAATTGGGATTCCGGGTTCTTCCGTTTTCGTTCAGTATGGAAACAATGGTTTTTCGTATAACGATTTCGTGTCAAAGCAGGGTGGAGTAGTTACTGCAGATCTGGATAAATTGTATGGCTCCTTGAAAGACAAAAACTATATTGTTAACGCAACCCAGGCTGATCTTTTACGAGTCAACTTTCGACTCACTCCTAAGTTGTTTTTTCTCATAAACGCAACGGCAAAATCTTATAGTAGTGTGATGCTCCCCAAAGAATTAGCGGGTATTCTTCTGAAAGGAACAACACCTTTGGTTGCCAGTAGTTCATCATTTGGGCTAGAAGGAGAAAGCACTACATATGGTGAATTGGGGGTGGGAGCGGCCTATCAAGTTAATCCAAAACTTTCGGTGGGTGGCCGAGTAAAGTTTTTGACAGGAATTGTTAGCGGATCCACCGAAAGCGCTAGAGGAAACATCGCACTGGATAATAACTATGCCGTTACACTTTCAGCAGACGCCAATATTAGAACGTCAGGTATAAAAAATATCGAAAATGGAAAAATAAGTGACTACCTCAAGAACAGCGGGTTATCTTTCGATTTGGGTGGTACTTATCGACTACTTAAAAACCTTACTCTTAGCGCAAGTGTTTTGGACATTGGTAGTATCTCGTGGCAAAACGACCTAAATGCATATTCACTTGATTCAAGGAAAGCCAATTACACGTTTAAAGGTATAGACCTCCAAAAGGTATTGGACGGTGATGACAATTATTTAACCGCAGAGGGGGACTCACTCAAAAAGCATTTTACCTTTAAAGAGACCACCACCGCTGGCTATTCAACACTTCTACCGGCAAAAGCATACTTGGGTGGGCGGTATAATTTAAAAGAAAGGCTTTCCGTTTGTGCTTTGCTGTTCACTGAGCAGTATCGGGGTAGATTTTTGCCTGGATTTTCAGCTTCCCTCCAGAAAGATTTTGGAAGATGGGTAAGCACTTCTGTCAGTTATTCAGTAATCAATGGCATCTTTAATAACATTGGCGGAGGCCTTTCTTTAAATCTAGCCCCTGTGCAACTCTATTTTGTTGGAGATAATCTTTTAAGCGCACCTTTTTCGATAAACAGCATCCAAAACTTTAACCTGAGATTTGGACTGAACCTGATTTTTGGTGCGGAGAAGCCTGATAAAAAGGAAACGTATAATTCAGGATCGAAAACAAAGCCAAAAACCAAAAGAAGATGAACGGACATTTTCGTTAATTTTGGTAAAATGTTTTAATACTATGGCAATGGACATCACAGGTAAGGTGGTCAACCTTCTCCCGCTACAATCAGGTCAGGGAAAAAATGGCGTTTGGAAAAAACAAGAGTTTATTTTAGAAACTCCCGGTCAATACCCAAAAAAAGTATGCCTTTCTCTTTGGGGCGAAAAAGTAGACGAAATTAAATTAACTCCCGGTGAGACCATCACAGCTTCAGTCAATGTTGAAAGCCGCGAATACAATGGCCGCTGGTATACCGATGTGCGTGCCTGGAAAGTGGCAAAAGGCTCAGGGGCAAGTAATGGCCGCTCGGACGGTCCACCAGTAGGCGAAGAGCCATTTACCCCGGATGCTAGTGCCACAGACGATCTGCCATTTTAACAAACATGCTTTAATAAGAAACCCGGCTCATCACCGGGTTTTCTTCTGAATTCTATATTCTAATTTCTGTATTCTTTTGGTTAACTCCCACACGCCTCACAAGCATCCGGGTTATCCAAAGAACAGGCCATGTCCGCACGTTTCTGGTCGTAATCCGCTAGTGGCAATTGTTCGTATTGGATAGCCTGCTGGTTTTCAGCAACAGCCACAGATTGCACGGCCATAACCGGTTCAGCGACAGTAGAAGTCACCGCAGCAACGGTTGGTTCCAACGCAGATTTATCCAACGTGAACTTGATTGCATCCGCAGCAGCCGTTGACCGCAAGTAGTACATACCTGTCTTCAATCCTTTTTTCCAGGCATAGAAATGCATAGAAGTCAACTTACCGAAGTTGGGATCTGTTAAGTGGATGTTCAGACTTTGGCTTTGACAGATATATGCACCGCGATCTGCACTCATGTCAATGATCGCCTTCTGCGAAATCTCCCAAACTGTTTTATAGATGTCCTTAATGTTTTGAGGAATCTCTGGTATAGCCTGTACAGAGCCATTGGTCGAAATCAACTTTTGGCGCATGGTCTCGCTCCACAAACCAGCACTTATCAAGTCTTTCATCAAGTGCTTATTAGCAATGATAAATTCACCGGACAATGTTCTGCGTGTGTAGATGTTTGAAGTGTAAGGCTCGAAACATTCATTGTTTCCTAAAATTTGAGAAGTAGAAGCAGTTGGCATGGGAGCAAGCAAGAGTGAGTTGCGCGCGCCATGTTGTTTCACTTCGCGTTTCAAATTTTCCCAATCCCAACGTCCGCTATCGGGGGTTACACCCCACATATCAAATTGGAAAATTCCTTTTGAGATGGGCGAACCTTTGAAAGTTTCGTACGCACCATCTTTCTTAGCTAATTCCATAGAAGCTTCCATGGCAGCGAAGTAGATGGTTTCGTGGATGTCTTTATTCAAGCCACGAGCTTCCGGAGAATCGAACGGCATGCGTAATAAAATGAATGCGTCTGCCAAACCTTGCACGCCAATACCAATTGGGCGGTGGCGCATGTTTGAGTTCTTGGCTTCAATCACCGGATAGTAATTAACATCAATTATTTTATTCAGGTTACGGGTAATCACCTTTGTGATTTCATACAACTTTTGGTGATCGAACTTGCCTTCTTCCGTAACGAACTTAGGTAGCGCAATAGAAGCGAGGTTACAAACGGCTACTTCGTCAGGTGAAGTGTACTCAATAATCTCAGTACATAAGTTACTTGACTTAATAGTGCCCAAATGCTTTTGATTAGACTTGCGGTTGGCCGCGTCTTTATAAAGCATATAAGGTGTTCCCGTCTCGATTTGAGCTTCCAGTATTTCAAACCACAGGTCTTGTGCTTTTACTTGCTTGCGGTATTTTCCTTCTTTCTCGTATTTCTCATACAAGCGCTCAAAATCCTCTCCCCAGCAATCTGCTAGGCCCGGTGCCTCGTTCGGGCAGAATAGAGACCACATTTCATTGTCTTCAATTCGCTTCATGAACAAATCCGGAATCCACATCGCATAGAAAAGATCGCGTGCTCGCATCTCTTCTTTGCCGTGGTTTTTCTTTAGTTCAAGGAAATCAAACACATCTGCATGCCAAGGCTCTAGATAGATTGCAAAGCTACCTTTGCGTTTACCACCGCCTTGGTCAACATAACGTGCTGTCATGTCGAAGTTTCTCAACATGGGCACGATTCCATTGGATGTTCCGCCTGTTCCTTTAATATAAGAGCCTTTTGCCCGCACATTGTGAATGCTAAGACCAATACCGCCAGCTGATTGCGAAATCTTGGCTGTTTGTTTCAGGGTGTCATAGATGCCATCAATACTATCGTCCTTCATGGTTAGCAAGAAGCAAGACGAAAGCTGAGGTTTCGGTGTGCCGGCATTGAAGAGTGTAGGAGTGGCATGAGTGAACCACTTTTCTGACAACAAATTGTAGGTTTCAATGGCAGCAGGAATATCTTCTCCATGGATGCCAATCGCTACACGCATCAATAAGTGCTGAGGGCGTTCAACTACTTTGCCGTCTACCTTCATCAAGTACGAGCGCTCCAAGGTTTTAAATCCAAAGAAGTCATAGCTAAAGTCGCGGTCATATAATACAGCCTCGTCTAACTCAGCCGCATTTTCATGAATTACTTTCCAGGTTTCTTTGGAAATGAGTGGAGCGTTTTCTCCTGTTTTAGGATCCACATAGGTGTATAGTCGCTTCATCGTGTTCGAGAAGGACTTACTAGTCACTTTGTGGAGGTTAGAAACCGCAATACGCGCAGCCAACTTGGCGAAATCAGGGTGCCTGGTCGTCATCGAAGCGGCAATTTCCGCTGCGAGATTGTCCAGTTCTACGGTGGAGACACCGTCATACAAGCCATTGATAACTTTCATCGCCACCTCTACCGGGTTGACAAATTTGGGATCTAAACCGTAGCAGAGTTTTTCAATGCGGGCAGTGATTTTATCAAACTTCACGGACTCCCGGTGTCCGTCACGTTTTAATACGAGCATGTTAATAAAGGGTGTAAGGGTTGTATAAAAACTAGTTTAAAAAATGGTGAAACGAATGTATCAAAAATCTTCATTGAGTGAAAACTTTGGAGATGTTTCTTTTTCCATACTGTTCATCACGCCAGCCTTCTGGTATTCAGCGACTCTTTTTTCGAAGAAATTGGTTTTTCCACGCAAAGAGATCATGTCCATAAAGTCGAACGGATTAGTAGCACCATAAATTTTCTTGCCTACTAACTCGTCCAGCAAACGATCTGCAACAAATTCAATATACTGGCGCATTTGAGCTGCATTCATGCCAATTAAATTAACCGGCAATGCATCGGTGACAAATTCTTTCTCGATTTCCACAGCATCTTTAATAATTTCAATCACACTCTCTTCGGGCAACTTGTTGATCACGTGTTTGGTGTACAAATGGCACGCAAAATCGCAATGCAAGCCTTCATCGCGGGATATCAATTCGTTCGAGAATGTTAAACCCGGCATCAAGCCACGTTTCTTCAGCCAGAAAATCGAACAGAACGATCCGGAAAAGAAAATCCCCTCTACCGCAGCAAAAGCCACCAGCCTTTCTTGAAAGCTGCCTTTGTCAATCCATCGCAACGCCCAATCTGCCTTTTTCTTTACGCAGTCCATTGTTTCAATGGCGTGAAAAAGTTTGTCTTTCTCTTTTGGATCTTTGACGTAGGTGTCTATTAATAAAGAATATGTTTCCGAGTGAATGTTCTCAATGGCAATTTGAAAGCCATAAAAAAACTTGGCTTCGGTATATTGTACTTCACCCACAAAGTGTTCCGCCAGGTTTTCGTTGACAATACCATCACTGGCGGCAAAAAAAGCAAGCACATGGGTAATGAAGTGACGCTCTCCATCATTTAGGTTGAGCCAATCTTTCATATCCTGACCAAGATCTATCTCCTCAGCCGTCCAGAAACTTGCTTCCGCTTGTTTATAGTACTTCCAGATATCGTGTTGGCGGATGGGGAAGAGAACGAAACGATCTTTGTTCTCCTTTAAGATGGGTTCTTCGCGTAAAGGTTGGGTCATTTAGGTAAGGTGGTTAGAGTATAGGTTAAAAAGACATTGTTGACCATTAAAAAGTTTTCGATGTCTTCTAGGTTTTGAAGTTTATTTTTTGCCAGCGACAAACAAATATTTTCTTCACAAAACTTTTGAGAGCCGCATCGACAAATAACTAAAATGCGTGAGAGAATTCAAAAGGGAGAAAAACCAAAATGGAGTTGATATTTTTGAAAAGTGAAAGCTCCACTTTAATAAAAGAATTCATTATCACTCACTTAACACATGCGCCCAAAGTGAAGTGTTAAATAAAAAAAAGTTAAAAATTTAATAGTGTAGAAATTGTTGTAAAATCGAATGAAATTAGGTATTAAGTGAGGGAATTATTTGGACTAAAAGCCCATTTTTGATCAGGATTTGGGTATTTTAGCAAGATCACTTGTTTTTCGAGCAACTAGCGTTATCTTTGCGATCCATTTTTAAAAATAACAAGCATGTACGCAATTGTAGACATCGCAGGAAAGCAGTTCAAAGTGGCTAAAGATCAATATATCTATGCACCAAAGATGGAAGGCGAAGCTGGCACTACCGTGTCATTCGATAAAGTCCTTCTAACTGACAATGGTGGTTCAATAGAAATTGGCGCCCCTACTGTAACAGGAGTGAAGGTATCTGGTAAGATATTGGAGCATGTAAAAGGTGATAAGGTGATCGTATTCAAAAAGAAGCGTAGAAAGGGATACGCTAAAAGAAACGGCCATCGTGAACAGTTCACTAAGGTTCAAATTGAAAGCATAGGATAACTAATAACGAACAACTAACAACGATTTTGTTATGGCACATAAAAAAGGGGAAGGTAAAGTAAAGAACGGTCGCGAGTCGGAAAGCAAGCGCTTAGGTATAAAAGCATTTGGTGGCCAGAAAGTAATTGGTGGCAACATTATCGTTCGCCAGCGCGGCACTAAGCACCACCCCGGCAGAAATGTGGGCATGGGAAAAGATCATACGCTTTTCGCATTGATTCCTGGTACAGTAGTTTTTAAAAAAGGAAAAGAAAACAAGTCTTTTGTTTCGGTGGTGGCTGAAGCATAAAGAAATTTACAAATAGTTAAAAAAGGGTCTTCCGTTTTGGTTGACCCTTTTTTATGCAAAAAAAATTCACTTTATGGAGGCAAACAAACGATAGCGATGGTTTGTGTTTTTCTGAAAGTAATACTTTTATTTCGACATTATCCCCGCAGCCAACATTAAATTTTAAAAAAAGTAATCCCACAGTATTTAATGTAGGTTAATAATGCCTTAATTGGGGGACTTAAATATTTAACCTAAACCAAAACCTATGAAGAAGTTTTTACTGTTGTGCTTCTCATTCGTTTTTGTGCTCAGTGCCTGGGCGCAAGAACGAGTGATTACAGGTAGGGTCTCGTCCACGGAAGATGGATCGGCTTTACCTGGTGTGAATGTAATTGTTAAAGGAACTACTAACGGATCTGTTACTGATTCAGATGGCAAGTATTCGCTTTCTGTTCCTAGCTCTGGTGGTAGCCTAGTTTTCTCTTTTATCGGTTTAAAGACCGCTGAGATTGAAATAGGAGATAGAACAGTCGTTGATATTCAGCTTGGATTGGATGTTACTCAACTTTCTGAGATTGTCGTTACAGGTGTTGGGATAGCTACCGAGAAAAGAAAACTTCCAATTGAGGTAGCGACAATGGGAGCAAAGGATTTTCCACAAAGTGCGGTTGCTTCACTTGACCAAGCTCTTCAAGGTAAAATTGCAGGAGCACAGATACAATTGACCAGCGGTGCCCCAGGATCAGCAGCGAATATTCAGTTGCGAGGGATTAATTCATTGGGTTCTACGCAGCCTATTATTCTAATGGATGGAGTTCAGATCAGTGCGGGAAACGGAGATTCTCCTCTTCAGGGGTTGGATATGACCAATGTTGAGCGAATTGAAGTTGTAAAGGGCGCGGCTGCTGGTATGCTTTACGGAGCTCAGGGTGCAAATGGTGTAATTCAAATTTTCACCAAGAAAGGGTCACGCGACAGAAGAGTGAATATTACCGTAAGCTCGAAAGTAATAATTGATGAGATCATCAGAGGGAGTGTGCCTTTAAACGCACAAAAGCATTATTTTCAAACAGATAGTCAAGGGTTTATTGTCGATGGGAGCGGTGCTAGAATTGCTCCAAACGCAAACGGAACTTGGACTAGCCCGGCCTCACTACTCAGTGGATCATTAAAAAATGATAAGCCATACAGGGAAGCAACGCCCGACCACCTTTCTCAAGCTTACAGACAGGCCGTTTCAACCAATTCTACAGTGAATATCTCTGGAGGAAGCGAGAAATTGGACTATTCTTTAAATGTCAATTATTTGAAACAACAGAACGTTCGATTTGGTGAATTGGAAAGAACGAACATCGGATTAAATATTGGGACAGAGTTAGTAAAGGGATTAACACTTCGTTCAACTTCCCAATTACAACTTCAGCAGGATAATCTTCTAAGTGGAAATCGCTTTGCCATGATTAATAATGATGCATGGGTTGATTTTAATGCCACACTTCCAACAGGCTTCAAAGTGATAAAGCCTCGCTCTACAAATGAGTTTAATCCGCTTTCTGAGCTAGAATGGAGAACGCGGAACAACAAAGATGTTCGCGTTATTCAGAGTTTTAATTTTAATTACAAATTTCCCAAGTTCGTAACATTAGATTATAAGTACGGTATACAATATTACAACTCAAATTTGACGGATGTTACGAGAAGTCAGGCTGGTTTTGTAACACCAGCATCAGCTTTTTGGGGTCCTCCCCCAGGCACTGGGCAGTATTTTCAGTCAAATTCTAAGTCGGTGTATCAAAACTCGCTGCTAACCGCTCTTATCAATTTTGATTTTAAAGAGGATTTTGGCTTCGCTATTCCCATTAAAACGGTCACTCAGTTAACGTATGATTACCGTAAGGATGAGAATAGTTATTTCTCTGCAACAGCCAATGGATTTAACTATCCGCCATACAACTTGAATAACGGTACAACACAGAACGCTTTTTCTAATGAAGGAGCATTTACAACTTTTGGTTACCTTATTAATCAAACAATTGAGTATGGGGATATCGCGGGTGTGTCGGTTGGGTTTAGATCCGATTACTCTTCGGAATTTGGATTTAATGCGGCAGGCACGAGCATCACTCCTTTTGGGTTCCCAAGGGGTACAGCCTATTTCAATCTTTCTCAATTGATTGACGCCCAGTTTTTGACCAATTGGAAATTTAGGGGAGCCTATGGAGAGGCAGGTGTTCAGCCATTTAACTATGCAAGACAGGATGTACTTAGTTCACAGTTGTATGGATCAACTCCCGGATTGTATAATCAGGCTGTTGCTCGAAATCCAGCTTTGAATGTTCAACGAACAAAGGAGATTGAGGTTGGAACAGATTTCACAATTACGCCCTCTTTCTCTGATCGTTGGTTAACAAAAATAGATGTTGCTTTTACTTATTGGGATAGAAAAAGCACCGACATTATTCAACAAGCAAACCAAGGTCAAACAACGGGTGTGTCGGCTGTAGTAAACAATAATATTTCACTTGGTGCAAAGGGTATGGATGTTAGCGTTGACCTAGGAGTATTCACAAGTTCCAATTTTACATGGAATTTAGGGGCACGTATTGGTACTGCTGAGACTTTGGTGGACAAGTTGTCGCTCAATATTCCGGTACCTTATGGACCCAGCGGCTTGTTTTTAAATAGAGTTGGGGCCCCTTTAGGTATTATGAGCGGTCAGTACGCAATCTCATCCTTGGATGCAAAGCGACCTGATGGCACGCCTTATATTACTACCCCTGCCGATTTTAGTGTAGTCAATACCCAGTATGGATCAATTGTAGTGAATAACACCAGCAAGGCTGCAGTTGTGAGTTCATCTACCGATCTGGTAGATATAGGCAATCCACAGCCATCCTATTTTGGCTCATTAATCAATGATTTTTCTTTCTTGAAGAATTTTCAGTTGAATATGCAGTGGGATTTCATGGTTGGCAATAAGATTTATAATCAAACTCGTCAGTGGCTATACAGAGATAATATTTCTAAAGACTATGATCTACCTATTACTGTTGCTGGTGAAAGTGGCGCTTGGGTTCAGACCTATGCAAGTTTGTACAACTCGGTTTCGCCAATTTCGTGGTTTGTAGAAGATGGATCATTTGCCAGGTTAAGAAATCTTTCTTTGACTTATAACCTAGGCAGCGCGGTAAGGGGGAAATGGGCAAAACAAATTTCGGTCAATTTTGCGGCCAGAAACCTAGTCACTATTACTGGCTATAGAGGCTTGGATCCAGAATCTGTTTCATCAGGATCTTCGGTGGGCGGTACCGCTCAAGGAGCAGGCTTTTTACAAGTTGGAAACAATCAAAATCCCTCGGATGGACCGGCTAGGGGTGTTGACTCTTTCAATTTTCCTAACTTGAAGTCCTATCAGTTTGGCGTTACAATCGGATTTTAAATACTAAAACTATGACAAAGAAATTATTATTAATAGCCGTCTTTATCTCCGTGTTTTCTGCATGTAATACGGATGAACTAAAATTGGTTAATCCTAACCAGCCCACAAAGGCATCGTTAACTTCCGAAACCGGTATAAAGGCGTTTGCAACGGGTATCTACGAGAAATTCCTAGGTTCTCGTAATGACCTTGAAGCTGCTGGCGGTGTAGGTAATAGCGGATTTATGTCGAACATATGCATGATGAATAACTTGGGTGATGATGGTGTCATTCATTATGGAAACTTTGGTTGGAGATTTTGGGCCGTCTATAACAAAATTACGCTGCCGAATGGCACTAATTTACCACATACAATAGTCCCATATATATCGATGACTGAAGCCATGAAAAATGCCAACTCACGCGCAGCTGGTGACAGAAATGGTACAAAGTATGAGTGGTACTCGGCTTACTTGACTATCGGACAGTGCAATGCATTGTTGGAGGCGTTGGATAAAACGATTCTGTTTACGGGCAACGCAGCAACCAAAAAAGCCACGTTGCAGGCATGGGCTCTTTGGTGGAAAGGGTTTATGTATTCCCGAATTGGTTCGTTGTACTTGGGCGGAATTATAAATAACAAAGTGGGCGAGACCAATGGTAACTACAAGGATCGGGCAGAGATCATTGTGGAGGCAAATAGAAATCTAGACTTAGCGTCTGGGTTGTTGGCGGCCATAGCCCCTGGTGATGCCGATTATACATCTACAATCAACGGACTCGTTCCGGGATTTAACGGGACAGGGATTTCAGCTGCCAATTGGGTAAGAATGATTAATACAATGAAGGCGAGAAATTTGGTAGTGAATAAAAAGGTTTCTGAGATGACGGCTGGCGATTGGACGAGTGTGATCAGTCTTTGCAATGTCGGAATGACGGTGTCGGACAGTCCATTCAATTATGGGATGTCAGCTGATGGGAGTAATGACCTAGCAGCAAATTTTTGGCACACCAATTACTTGGCCAACGTGGAGCAAGATTGGATTCGGGTTAGCGAACGACTGGTTCAGGAGTACAAACCCGGTGATCAGAGAAAAGCGAAAAATTTTGAACCGTATCCTTATGATGGAGGTTTTTCGCCTGCCTTCAGAAACAGAGGATTGACCTTTGGCACTACTTGGGCTTTTACAGATGTCGAGAACGGTGGAAAATTTGCTACTGCAGCCAATCAGGGACTCTGGCCAATTTCGCCAACCTATGAAGAAAACCAGTTAATGCTTGCAGAAGCTAAGATCCGAACAAATCAATTGGATGCTGGTTTGACTCATGTCGATAACGTTAGGACTTTCCAAGGTGCTGGAATAGCTAATGTAAGCGGAACGGGTTTAAACGCTGCTCAAGCTATTGAAGAATTTAGAAGAGAAAGAAGAGCGGCCATGGCGTTATGGGGCTTGTCTTTTTATGACGCTCGTAGATGGGGTGTAATTGATAAGCAAAGTGCCGGAGGAGGCAGGGCAAACGCAAACGTTCTAGTTCCAGCTAATGTTTACGATCCAGAGGGAGATGGTATACCAGGTGTATATCCGTGCTATATTGAATATGATTATGCAGGGTACTGGGATTTGCCAGCCAATGAGCTTGACTTTAATAAGCCGCTAGAAGGTTCTATTGCGGTTAAACAGTAAAAGAAGCTGTGATCAAATAATAAAAGGAGGTTGTCCCAAAAAGACAACCTCTTTTTGTTCCAGACAAATAGTCTTTTATGAGACCTAATCTTATAGACACCTGGGCTTTGGATAGATAATCATTAAGCGATTAAAGACTATCGAGAGAGCCTTGACTGAGAAATCGGTCAAGGCTTTTTTATATGGGTCAGACAAACGATGGTAATGCTTGGTTTCGCAACAACTGAGGATATTTTTCTGTACAAGTAACTTCCCAGACTGGGATCACCAGCTTAAACAACTTTTACAATCCAGCCGGGCGAGGTAATATTCCAGTTAAGGTTTTTCATTCGACTCTTTAATAGGCAAGCGATTCAAGAAGACCCAGATCCTTTTTTCAAACGAGTGGAGGAGTTGGCTACACCAGAAAGTATTCAAACCGGTTTGCGAATGACTCCCTTGTAAGACTTGCAATGAAGTGTTGTATTTGACAAGAGCAGAGATAAATTTGAGAGCTGGCACAAACAATTTTGGCAGACGAGAATCGAATCCGTACATGGGTTGGACTGGGAAATTTAACAACAGTTGCAATGGCTGACGTGCTAAAAGAACACAAAATGGAACTAGCATTTGAAGGTCCCTTGATCCATGATATTAAACGGACTCAAGGCACTGTTGGTGCATTACCTTTCTCATCACCCAAGTCAGTTTTTCCTATTCCGCAAAGGGAAACGATTTTGAATTCTGAGCTCGTTCAAAACGAGGGCAATTAAAATATCAGTCCTTTTTTAGTGCTAATTTAGGCGGCCAGAGTCATCGAACAGTGATGTCTATTCTTGGCAACCAGCTACAAACCAAGGCGACCGTAGCTGCAGTCAATTTTATTTGCTATTTCAAAAGGGAGAGATCAATTGAAAAACCTGCAATAATTTCCTTTGCCTTGAGCACCTGATCAAACGACCGAATTTCATCAACTGTATTACTAGAACGATAGATATAAGCCCTTTGATCAATAGGGTCTATAAGCCAAGCAAGTTTGCACCCATTTTGAATCCACTCCTTCATTTTCATTTTTAACTCAGCCAAAGAATCCGATTCCGACCTCAACTCAATTACGAAATCAGGCGTTATGGAAGCTATTCTCCTTTTCTCTTTTGAGCCAAGATTCTTCCATCTCTCGTTACTAATCCAAGCAGCATCGGGCGAGCGCATTGCTTTATTGGGCAACCGAAAACCAGCAGAGGAATCAAAGGTGATACCTTTTTTCGACTTTTGATTCCATACCCAAAGCAGCGAAGCTACCGTATTATTGTAAGATGATCCGAGCAAACCAACAGGCGCCATAATCAATAATTTTCCATCAGGATCACGCTCAATTCTCAGCTCTTTATTTGCCATACAAAATTCGAAGAGCCACTCGTCAGATAGTTGCTCTTCTTTAGGAATTTTGATCGATACCGAACTCGAAGACATCGGCTAAAATTAGTAAATAATAGATAAAGGGCAAAGTTGCTAAAATCGATACGTGGTGGTGCGCCTCGACCGAGCGAAATGTTTATTCTGTTTTTGGCAACCTAGAAATAGATTCCCGCATACTCAAAAACACCAATTTACCCCGCCACCTCAAATTCCACACTAGCCCTTTTCATGTAATCGTCATAATCAAAGGATGTATCGCCACCTTCTAACACGCAACCTTCTGGGATGGTTGGGTGGATTTCTTCAAAGGTTTTGGTTTTGTCGGGACGGTCGATGCCCGCAGCGCCTATAAGTTCCACAAAAATTTCTACTATGTTTTTGTGGACGATGTTTGTGTAGGCTAAAAACTGAATGTGTAGTTGAGCAGTTGTGAGTTAATTTTTCCACGTGTCGTCTCCAATTCGTTGAAAGATTCTCCTCGCAATTGATACCCTATCACTGCTTTCGTTGTCGGATGAATAATCCAGTATTCTTTGACGCCAGACTTTTCGTATAAATTTCTTTTTCTAACCATGTCGTGTTCTGAATTGCTTTCCGAGAGTATTTCAATAATCAGATCAGGTACCCCATGAACATGGCCTCTAACAATGTTAAGATTTTCTTTCGCAATGAAAAGGATATCAGGTTGCACCGCATTAGAATGCTCATCAAGATAGACATCAAAAGGCGCGGTGAATATTTCGCCCAAGTCATTTTTTTCAACAAAAAGATACATCTGCCCCACTAACCGGGTAACTGCACGTTGGTGGGAATCAATGGGAGAAGGGCTCATATAAAGGATTCCATCAATTAGTTCCGCGAGCGTACCCTCGGGGAGCATTCTGTAAACTTCCATGACGGTTTTTGGTAACCTGTTAATGGATTCATGCATACTTCAAAAATAGCGATTTACCCCACCACCTCAAAACTCTCCGCGCTCGCTCTCTTCATATAGTCTTCATAATCAAATGGTGTATCGCCACCTTCTAACAAGCAACCTTCTGGCAGGGTAGGGTAAATTTCCTCATACGTTTTTACCATGTTCATGAACACTCTGCGGTACACGTGGCTGCGGTTTATTTTATCCGGATGATCGATGCCTGCTGCACCGATCAACTCTACAAAACTCTCCACGGTGTTTTTATGATAGTTGGCAACGCGGACTTTTTTGTCTTCAACAACTAACCCTTTCATGTAGTAGGGATCTTGTGTGGCGACACCGGTGGGACACGTATTCTTGTTGCACTCCAGCGCCTGTATACAGCCTAAAGCCATCATCATCGCACGAGCGGTGTTGCAGGTATCGGCTCCCAAGGCCATCGCTCGCACCATGTGAAAACCGCTCAATATTTTTCCTGAAGCAATCAGTTTCATTTCATTGCGGATTCCAAAACCACGAAGGGCATTGTCGACAAACGCCAGCGCATCCAACAAAGGCATCCCCACAGAATTGGAGAATTCAGGTGGAGCCGCACCAGTGCCACCTTCACCGCCATCCACTGTAATGAAATCGGGATAGGTTTTTAAGTCAACCATCGCCTTACAAATTGATAAGAACTCGCTTTTGCGGCCAATACACAATTTAAAACCAACCGGTTTACCTCCAGACAGCTCTCTCAATTTTTTTATAAACAGGGTTAATTCTTTAGGAGTTGAGAAGGCACTATGGAAGGGAGGTGAAAAGACCGTTGTGCCTGCCTTCACATGGCGAATAGCCGCAATCTCAGGCGTGTTTTTAGATGCAGGTAATATTCCACCATGACCCGGCTTAGCACCCTGCGACAATTTAATTTCTACCATTTTTACATTGGGCTTTGTTGCATTTGCTTTAAAAGCCTCTCCCGAAAAATTGCCATCTTCCGTGCGGGCACCAAAGTAGCCGGTTCCAATCTGCCAAATAACATCTCCCCCTGGGTCCAAGTGATAAGGACTCAATCCCCCCTCACCTGTGTTGTGGGCAAAACCACCGATTTTTGCCCCGGCATTCAATGATAGAACGGCATTCTTACTGAGTGAGCCAAAGCTCATGGCAGACACATTTAATACACTCATGTCATAGGGCTGCGAACATTCCTTGCCACCAAAACGAATACGGGGACTGTGATCCATCTTGTGAAAATCTTTGGGAGCGATGGAGTGGGTGATCCACTCATAGCCTTCCGCATAAACGTCCAGTTGCGTACCAAACGGAATGGTATCGGTTTGTTTTTTTGCCCGTTGATAAATCACCGATCTTTCATTGCGGTTAATAGGCGCGCCATCCGTATCGCTTTCGACAAAGTACTGTTGAATTTTTGGCCTAAGATCTTCAAATACGTAACGCAACCTGCCCAACACAGGAAAATTGCGCCTGATCGACTGTTTTGTCTGGATCATGTCTACGACTCCCATATAAATTATAGGAATGATAATTACGAATGCGAGTAAGGTATCGATCCAAAAAAAGGACCAGACGATAAAAATGGCAGAAACAAGAATGCTGCTGATGATGAATAGTTTTCTCATAGAATAAAAGGTTGGTAGTCAAATATAGAATTTTTTATGGGTGGGTGATTACTGGCTTATTAAATAACCGATTTCGGTTAGGCAACCCACGCCCTAACAGCGCCTTCTTCTTGTTGAACCTTCTTAAGAATTCGTGACTTTGGTTATATTGCATATAAACAAAAGGCCTTTATGAAGCAGCTAACCGTTTCTGTATCCGATGAAAAATATGACTTTCTGGTTGAATTATTAAACAATTTGGAGTTTATTTCTATTGACGAATCTCCAGTCATTCCAGAAGAACATAAAAATCTAGTGCGTGAGAGAAAAGCCAAGGCAACACTCGATTCTTTAAAAAACTGGGATGAGGTAAAGCATCGATTCAAAATTCAGTAATGAATTATTTCATTCAAAATCAGAATTGAAGAACGTGCTTTGAATGACATCCAACAAGGGTTTGATTATTACGAAGAGATTCAAGTAGGATTAGGGGTACAGTTCAACAATGCTGTTTTCCACGCATTTGACGTCCTTGTCAGAAACCCCTATTATCAAGTTAGATACGATAAGTTCAGATGCCTTTTAGTAACTGATGTTACGCACGAAGCTACTGAGAGTTGGTGGAAAATAGTAACTTTAGCCATGGACAAACACATCTTGGATATTCTGACCGATTACCAGATCAGTTCGTTTGGGAAGG